>Ga0123328_1002955_pt1 | contig 14851 bp, 11 predicted proteins | sample BioC12SIPDNA_2_FD_89702 | JGI IMG/M metagenome (GOLD analysis project Ga0123328, IMG submission 89702) | Anaerobic biogas reactor microbial communites from Washington, USA - Biogas_R1_A C12 SIP DNA | ecosystem: Engineered > Bioreactor > Anaerobic > Unclassified | place: Washington, USA...
AACGAACTGATCACCGTGTCGATCCTGACCGTCGAAACCACCGACGTGGAAGACGCGCTCGAAGCGGCGTGGGCGGTGGTCGCCCCAGACTTTGACCAGCCGGTGGCGGACGCAACCGAGATCCCGCCATCGATGCTTGACGCGTTTTGGCTGTACACCTACGAGATGGAAGACGACGAAGAAGTCATCGTCCAGGCCGAGGTGCGCGTTTACGAGGGCGTGTCGTATGTGCTCATCTTCCACGCGGACCTGACCGAGGTGCAGCAGCGTCAGGCGCAGCTTCAGGTGGTCGACACCGGCTTTGACATCACTGCGCTGGAAGCGACCGATCTCTCTGGCGTGGAGCCGCTGCCGCTGACCGACGAGCTGATTGCGGAGTTCGAGGCGTACATTCAAGAGGCGATGGAGAGCTACCTGACGCCGGGCGTGTCGGTCGCGATCGTCCGCGATGGCGAGATCGCCTACGCGAACGGGTTCGGCGTGCGCAATCCGCAGGGCGACCCGGTCACGCCGGAGACGCGCATGTTGATCGGCTCCACCACCAAGACCATGACCACCCTGCTGATGGCGCAGATGGTGGACGAGGGTGTGATGACGTGGGACACGCTCGTGACCGAGGTTCTGCCGAGCTTTGCGGTGGCGGACCCGGCGATCACCGAGGCGATCACGATGGAGAACCTCGTCTGCGCCTGCACGGGCGTCCCGCGCCGTGACCTGGAGCTGGTCTTCAACTCGGATGAACTGAGCGCGGAAGAAGTTGTCGAGTCGCTTGAGACGTTCCGCTTCTTCACGGACTTCGGCGAGGCGTTTCAGTACAGCAATCAGATGGTCGCTACGGCGGGCTATTTGACGGCGCTGGTAGCGGGCGGCGAGTATGGCTCGCTCTATGATGACTATGTGAACTTGCTTGAAGAACGCATCTTCGAGCCGCTGGGCATGGACGCCACGACCTTCTCGTTTGAGGAAGCGACCGCCAGCGACGACTACGCCATCCCCTACGGGCTGTTCAGCGATTTCACGTTCCAGCCGCTGCCGTTTGAAGCGGAAGAAGCGTTTCTGATCCCGATCACCCCGGCGGGTGCGGCGTGGTCAAACGCGCTGGATATGGCGAAGTACATGCTCATGCAGCTCAACGAGGGCGTGGCCGAAGATGGCACGCGCATCGTCTCGGCGGAAAACCTGGCGCACACCTGGCAGCCGCAGGTCGCGATCTCCGCGGTGGATGACTACGGCCTCGGCTGGATCGTCAGCGACTTTAACGGCCTGACGCTGCTCAGCCACGCGGGCAACACCATCGGCTTCACGTCCGAGTTCGCCTTTCTGCCCGAGCACGATCTCGGCGTCGTCGTGCTGACGAATCAGCGCGTCTCGATGCTCAATACCGCGATCGTGGCACGGCTGTTCGAGATGCTGTTCGAGCAGCCATACGCCGCCGAAGACGAGATCATGTTCTCGTTCGCGATGATGCGCGACCAGTACACTGAACTGGGCGAGGACATCGAGCAGACGGTTCCGCAGGAAGCCGCGGAGGTAGCAGTCGGCTTGTACACCAACGACGCGCTGGGCGACGTGACGATTCGCACCACCGGCGACAGCACGCTGATCTTTGACGCGGGCGAGTTCGAGTCGGAGCTGTGGCTCTACACCGGCGAGGAAGACGAGGACGAGGACATGATCGTCTTCCTGCTGTACGACCCGCCGATCAACGGGCTGGCCGTGCGCTTCGAGCCGGACGACACGGGCGAGTACCAGATGCTCGTCGGTGAGGGCGTCGTCGAATACGCTTTCGAGCGCGTGGACTAACCCCCGCTCGCACCAACACACCTGATCGCACACAGGGCCGGGACGCGCATCCCGGCCCTGCTGATTCCCCTTACAATGCGGGTTTCCCGCCCGGTCGTTCTCGCGTATGATGTGCGCAGAGTGAAGGGGGAAGATGATGAAACGTTGGGCTGTTCCGATCACCCGTCCGCGCGCGTGGTGGCGCTCCCTGGACGATACGACGCGCAAGATTTTGTACGTTCTCGCAATCGCCGCGCTGATCACCGCCCTGCCCGCCGCCGCGCTAAGCGGTGACTGGTCGGGTTTATTCCTCAACCTGGGCACCGAGCTTGCCGGCGGCGCGGTGACGTTCGTCCTGCTCGATCAGGTGCTCGGCACCAGCCGCCGAAAACGGGAACTGATCGCGCAGATGGGAAGCAGCGTGAACGACGAGGCAATCCGTGCGGTCGAGGATCTGCGGCGGCACGGGTGACTGACCGATGGCTCACTGCGAGGAATGAGTTTTGTTGGTGCAAATCTCAAAAAAGCTCCTCTAGAAAATGCACAACTCGAACAAACCAACTTAATGCATGTTGACTTCCAAGATGCGATCCTACCGCGTGCAAATCTTGAGGGTGCAAGTCTCATTAAGGCGAAGTTCAATGGGGCTAACCTTGTTGACGCTAAACTCAGACGGGTACATTTCTTAGGTGCTGATTTCCAGCGGGCAGATTTGAATTCTGCGGATTTCACTGGAGCGGCGCGGGATGACGTCAATAACATGCCAATATTCCGTGAATTGGCTGCCCTTGGCACATGGGAAAGAGAATTAGTGCGCGGTATCTGGCAAGGTTTGACTGCACGGGAAACAATCAATTTCGAAGGCGCGGCCTTGACGCGCGCCATCTTTGAAGGTGCGGACTTAACTAATGCTGTCTTCAAAGACGCAATCCTGATTAAGGTGAATTTGACAGAAGCCGTACTGACAGGCGCCAAATTCGATGGCGCTGATCTAACAGGCGCCACGCTCCCCAACGGCGACAAATGGTATCCCGGCTACGATATGACCATCTTCACGAACCCGCCGGACGGTGACGCGAGCGACCGATAACCCGCCGTGACGTGTAGGGGCGGAGCTTGCTCCGCCCGCCATCACAACCACGCCCAGAATAAAACGGGCCGAGCAAGCTCGGCCCCTACAGAACCTGTGAAGCGGCCCGTACGGCTGCTCAGGACGCAGCGCAACTTTGCGGCTCTCCGCCCCCCATCCTTCCGACCTGCGGTCGGGTCTTTCCCCCACAAGGAGGGAAGGAAAACAAGCACGCCCGTTTCGTATTTCCCCTTCCCTCATTTTGGGGGAAGGGACCAGGGGATGGGGGGAGAACTCCCCCCGCACACGCGCGCCCCTACCCTACCGCCCCGCGAAGTGCGGGACCAGCGTCTGCGTCGTGCGGCGCGGATCGCGCACCCGCTCGATCGCGTGCTCGTCCGCGATGCGCTGCGCCACCAGCCGCCCGGAGATCATCGCGGTGGGGACGCCCGTCCCCGGATGCGTGCTCGCGCCCACGAAATACAAGTTGCCATAGCGCGCGTGCCGGTTGCGGGGCCGCAGATAGCCCAACTGCATCAGCGTGTGGCTCAGGCCGTGCGTGGCCCCTTTGACGAGGTTGTACCGCTTGCGCCACGACAGCGGCGTGTAGTTCACCTCGAACTTGATGTGCGCGTCCAGGTCGGTGACGCCCAGCAGCCGCGCCCGCTCAAAGACCGCCTGCCGCGCTTCGTCACGGATCAGCCGCCAATCCTGCTCGCCGCGCTCGTCCAGGTGCCCGACCGGCACATGCGCGATCAACGTGTCCTGCCCTTGCGGCGCAGTGGCCGGGTCCAGGCGGCTCGGCGCGTGGATGTAGAGGCTCGGGTTGTCGGGCAAATCGAGCCGGTCCACGATGCTGTCGAAGTTGGCGCGATAGTCATCCGCCAAGAATAGGGTGTGCGGTCCAAGCTCGGAGTACACCTTATCAACGCCCCAGAAGAAGCTCACCGTCGAGCAGGAGAAGCGCTTCTTCGCCATCGGCGCGCCGTCATGCGGCAGCAGGTGGTCGTAGACGTACGGCAGGTCCGCATTGGCGACGATCACATCCGCGCTCAGGCGGCGGCCATCGTCCAGCACGACGGCGGTAGCACGGTTATCGCGCACTTCGATCTGCGCGACCGGGGCATCATACTCGAACTGCACGCCCGCCTGCTCCGCGATCCGCACCAGGCTCTCGACAATCTGGTACATCCCCCCGCGCGGGTACCACACGCCATGCGCCAGCTCGGTGTACGGCATCATGGAGAACGTCGCGGGCGCTTCGAACGGGCTGAGGCCCATGTACACGTCCTGAAAGGTGAAGGCGGACTTGAGGCGCGGCGAGTCGAAATAAGCGTGCATGTGGCGATAGTGGCGGGATAGTGGCTTCACCTGGAACAGCAGCGGGATATTCCGCAGGCTGAAGAACTCGCGCGCCGAGCGGAAATTGCGGTTGACCAGCCGGTCCATCGCGATGGTGTAATGGCGGTGGCCTTCCTCGACGTAGCGCAGAAAGCCGTCGAAGCTGCCCGGCTCGATCGCCTCTAGCTGCGCGCGCATCCGGTTCAGGTCGGATGTCAGCGATAGATCGCTCCCGTCATCAAACACCAGGCGATAGGTTGGGTCCACGCGCTGGAGATCGAGCACCTCACGCATCGGCACGCCCAGCGCCGCGTATTCCGCCTCGTACGCCAGCGGCATGACGAGCAGCGTCGGCCCGGTGTCGAAGCTGTGTCCACCCTGCGAAAACTGCCCGCAGCGCCCGCCCGGCACGCGATTCTTCTCGATCACCATCACGCGGGCGCCCTGCTTCGCCAGGTGCGCGGCGGTGACAATCCCGCCGATCCCGGCGCCGATCACGATCACAGAGGTGGGCTGCGCGGGCATGTTCAGATCCTTTCCGTCTTCGCGTCCGACCGAACGAAATAAGCGCTGCGCTCCAGCGCGTCCAGCTCGCGCTCGAACTGGACGCAATAGGCGTGGCCCGCGAGGCGGCAGCGCGCGCTGCGCACCTGCGTCAGATAGTCGCGCCCCGCCTTGAAATAGTCCCGCGCCTGCTGCACGCGGCTTTGCACCCACGCGCGATACGGGGCGCTGTGCACGTCGCGCGGGCTGATATCGCCTGCGTCCAGCACCTCGCGTGGGATGTTGTAGTATCCGGCGGCGACATCTTCGCAGGTGTCGCGCAGCATGTGCGTGATGTGCGCGGCGATCACGGCGTGATAGCGCGTCTCGACCTGCGGCGTGGGATCGTCGTGGCCGATGAAATAGTGCAGCGCCTCGGTCACGGCGACCGCCAGATCGCGCGTGTACGTGTCAAGTTCCGCTTGCGAGATCAGGCGGCCCCTGCGCGCCGCGTCGAAGGCCATCACCGCCATCATGCGCTGCATGTAGATGTGCAGCCCGCTGCCAGGGCCATCATCCGCGCCAATCAGCGCGACCGCCATCTGCTCCTCGGCGCGCAGGTCGGGCGTTTCCTCACCCGCGTAGGCCCGGTCCACAATCGCCTGCTGGCGCTCGACAAACGCGATGCGCTCGTCGCGGGTGGGGATCGCCTCGTCGATCTGGTCGTCTACCCAGCGGAAATACGCGTAGGCGCGATACCCGTGCTGCGTCCGGTCGTGGTCCACCAGCGAGCCGATGATCTGGTGGGTCTGCTGGCTGGCGGCGCGGGTGATAGCGGCGGGCAGCAGGGAGCGCCCTCGTTGGATGAGGGTCGGAGATGGCTGGTTGGGAGCAGGATGACGGGTACGGCTGTCCACGGGCGCGCCTCGCAGTTCCCGGCGTGGCCGGCTTGTGTGCGGTTTCACAGATATTTACGTGCGTTGGGGGGAAAGGTTGCGAAGGAGCAGCGGTTAGCAGTTAGCAGTTAGCGAGAAAAAAGCGGAGTAGGGAGTCGGCAGGTGGGGCGCGCACGGGGCCTGGCTTATTTGACCGGATGCACCCCTTCCGTCGTCGCGTACAGGCTGAAGCGCAAGCCTTCCGCGATGCCCTGCGACCCCGTGTTGTAAACCGCGTGACGATAGCAGACAACGTGTCCCTGCGCGGCGACGTGCTGCGCCACTGCCGAGACAACCGCCTTGCCGAGTCCCTGGCCGCGATAGGCGGGGTCGGTCAGCACGCCGACGTCGACCAGCCCCAGCCAGCGATAGGTGCTCGCGCCCGCGACCATCCGCGCGCCGTCGAACACGCCAAACGGCCAGTCCTGGTCCAGCGAGATGTCGGCCTCGGCGCGATCCTTCTCCGGGCAGCGCGCCAGGAAGGCGTCAAACGCCGCGCGGTCGGCCTCGGTCAGGGCGCGCGCGACATAACGCGGATCGGGCGCGAACGGGCGAAACGCCGCCGCGTCGAGCATGTAAACCTTCATCTTCCCGACTCGCGCGCCCTCGCTGCCCCACGCCGCGACAAAGTCCGCCCCGGTCAACACGTGATCGGTAGGGTGCGCCGCGACGACCGCTTCAACCCGCTCCCGTAGCAGCGGCGGCACCTCGACGCCCACCCGCACGCCGACCGGGATCAGCTCCAGCCAGCCGTCCCAATCATCCGGATCCATCGGGCGCAGCGTCGTGCCGGGTTGCGTGCGATCATCCGGCGCGATCCCGTAGTGCGCGGCCAGTAACGCGGTAATCCGCTGGCGAAACCGTGCGTTCATCCGTTCCGGCGCTTTCTGCCGCCACGCGGCGCTTTCGAAGCCCTGCCTATCTTAAGGATCGGATACAGGTCAGACCCGGCGTAACTGAAGCGGGCGGAGCAAGCTCCGCCCGCCTTTGTCCTTACGTCTGCTAATCGCTACTCGCTCGCGGCTAGCTGCTGGGCGATCTCACGCGCCCAGGCGCGGATCGCGTCCCAATCGCGGAAGTCGCCTTCCGGCGCCTTGACCACCTTCGAGATCATGCGCTCGCCAAAGCCCAGCTCGCTCTTATCGAGCCGCCCGACAAACACCTGATGATCGCGCGCGCCGGTCTGCTCAAGCAGTTCGTCCAGCGTCGCGGGGATGCCCATATCTTCCGGATGGTCCTCACCGAGCGGGCCGCTGCTGAACAGCCAGACCGGTTTGCCGCTAAAATGCCCCCGGTTCCGCTCGACGAACGCTTTCGCCTCGCCCATCCAGTGGCCCATATAGATCGCGCTGCCCGCGATCACTGCGTCATAGATGTCTACCAACGGGGCGCTTTGCGCGTCGCGCACCTCGACGTTGTGCCCGGCCTGGCGAAGCTCATCACTAATCGCGTCCGCGATCTCGCGCGTGCTGCCATGTTTGCTGGTTACCGCGATCAAAATATTCATGTCTGCGCCTTTCTCTCAAGTTACCTCACGATACCGCAGCGACCGGCTGACGGCAAGCCACCGGTTAGCAAGCGATCCACGCGGATGGGACGGTCGGCCCATGACAAAATGGGCCAGCCGAGGGATGCTAAGAGGCGCCGCGCCTGCTACCGTGTGGGCCATCGGCGGCTCGGCAGGTGTGACGCCAGGCAACCGACACGGCGCTGGGTTCAGCGCTGCGTGGAGAAATGAGGGAGCTATGAAACGACAGACGATCTTTCTCGCGATGTTCGGCGCGCTGCTGCTGGTCGCGGTTCCGGCGGTGCTCGCACAATCCGACCCCGCCGCGAGCCTGACCGGCACGCAGTGGCGGCTGGTTTCGTACGGGCTGCCCGGCTCGGAGACTCCCGCGATTCCCGGCAGCAACGTGACGCTGATGTTTGAATCGGAGAATCAGGTCACCGGGCATGGCGGCTGTAACAGCTATGGCGGCCAGTACTCGGTCGACAACAACCAGGTAATGTTCCGCGAGATCGTCAGCACGCTGATGGCGTGCGCCGATCAGAATGTCACCTCGCAGGAGCAGACGTACCTCGAAGCGCTGCGCTCGGCCGGGCAATACGCGCTGGCCGATAACCGCCTGTTTATCCAGTACGGCGCGGGCGAGCAGTTGATCTTCGAGCGCGTCGGCCAGCCGGACCAGGGCACGCAGCCGCAAGAGGCGTTCGAGGACCTGGACAGCCCCGTCGGCCTGCTGGCATCGTACTACAACGCGATCAACCTGCAGGACTATCAGCGCGCCTACAACTACTGGGAGACACCGCTCGAGCCGTTTGACGAGTTCGCCGCCGGATTCGCGGACACGGCGAGCGTGCAGGTGATCGTGCAGCCGCCGACGCGCGTCAGTGGCGCGGCAGGCAGCAGCTACGTCGAGATCCCGACCGTGCTGATCGCGCATCACCACGACGGCGCGGAGAAGATGTACGTCGGGTGCTTCGTCACGCGCACGTCGAACCTGCAGCCGCCCGACATCCCGCAGGAGGACGTCTGGCATCTGTATGGCGCGGACGTGACCGAAGTGCCGACCGATTCGTCGATCCCGGCGCTGCTGGGCGAGGCGTGCCCCGGCGGATAAGCGCGCGCTCCGGCGACACCGCCACCCCGTTTCACATGTTCAGGGAACCCCACCAGCCGGTGGGGTTCTTTCGCGCCTGGCGAAAGCGCGATCGGGCGCGACATGCGGCGCGCGGCATTCCCTCGTATAATGGACATTTGCGCTCGCGCTGCGAACATCCACCACTCAGGGGGAAACCGGTGAGCTATCAGATTTTTCTGTGCGATCTACCGCCAGACTGCACCGACGAGCAGCTAGTCGCCCACCTTCAGCCGTATGGCACGCTGGCCGCCCTCGAATGGCTGCCCTCCGATGACGGCACCGGCCTGCGCCGCGCGATGGCGACGGTCGAGTCGGACGCGCCGCTGCTGGGCATCATCGGCCAGTTGAACCAGCAACCGCTCGGCGAGCAGGCGATCGTTGCGTCACCCGCCCAACCGCCAGACACGCCCGGCGAGCTTTCCAAGCGCCAGATCGCGGCCAGCAACGAGATCGCGGCAAACTTGAACGAGAAAGCCCGCTGGCCGCGCATGATGATCCGGCAGACGGTCGGCGCGTGCGGCGTGCGTTTTGCGATGGAGATGATGCGGCGCGCGCAAGAGATCGACGCGGGAGAGGGGATGCTGGTGCCGGATGGCAGCCGCCGCCGGACAGTGGGGGGCGTCTTCTTCGCGCTGTCGCGCCAGTACATGACCGCGGACCTGGGACGCCATATCTTTCACCAGACCAAGGAGACCGTCAAAGAGCAGAAGGCGCGCCGCAAGCAAGCCGCGTCCGCGCCTGCCGAGGAACCCGCCGCAACGCCAAACGAGGATGCGCCGCCAGACCCCCCTGCTCCCGACCCCACGCCAGAGCCGTCGCCCGAGGCGCTTGAGGCCGCGCGCCAGCAGTTAGACGCGCTGCGCGCAGACATGCACGCCGCGCAGGCGCAGCTTGAGGCGGTGAAAAGCGGCCAGGCGCCCCGCACGACCGGCGCGTTCACCCTGCTGAAGCAGGTGGTCGACACGCAGAAGGCGATCGACGCGCTGCTGGCGGAATATCCAGGCCTGAAGTAGCGCTCCCTCACCTCAATTTCCACAAAGTAGTTGACAGCGCGCAAAAATGGCTATACCCTGTAATCGAAACTTACTTCGTTTGGTGAATAAAGTATGGCAAAACGACAGCTACTCAAAGCTATCAACCGCGCCGCTATCCTCAATGCCATCAAAGCGCATGGTGAGATCGCGCGCACCGATATCGCCGCCTTCACCCGCCTGAGCCCGGCGACCGTGACCAGCCTCACCGCCGAGTTGATCCGTGATGGGTTGATCTACGAGAAGCAGGTTGGCGTCTCCCGTGGCGGGCGGCGCCCGATCATGCTCGCGCTCAACGACGAGGGCGCGTACGTGGTCGGTATCAAGCTCGCCGAAGAAGACGCCACCCTCGCCCTGACCGACCTCAACGCCCGTATCGTGGCGCGGCGCACGATCCAGCTTGGCGCGCGCGACCCCCTCAGCACCTCGCGGCAATTGGCGCGTGGCGTAGATGCCCTGCTCAGTGACGAGGGCATCACGCGCAGCCGCTTGCTCGGCGTCGGCGTGGGCCTGGCGGGGGTGATCGACTCCCAGGCCGGGATCTGCCGCACCTCACCGCACAACGGATGGCGCGACGTCCCCTTCTCTCGCCTGCTGGAAGACGAGCTGGACTGCATCGTCTATCTCGACAACAACGTCAACACGCTGACGCTCGTCGAGCAGCTTTATGGCGTGGGGCAACAGGTCCCCAACTTTCTGGTGATCACGGTCGGGCACGGCATCGGCCTGGGCATCGTCTCCAACGGGCAGGTCGTGCGCGGCGCGCGCGGCGGCGCGGGCGAGTTCGGGCATATTGTGATGGACCCCGGCGGGTACGAGTGCAAGTGCGGCAATCGCGGCTGTTTGGAGACGTTCATCGCGGACACGTGGCTGGTCCGGCGGGCGCAGATGCAGGGCCTCGACGTACAGAGCGCGGACGCGCTCACCACACAGGCGGCAGACGGCGACGCGCGCGCCGCGCAGGTGTTCGCGGAGTCCGGTGAGGTGTTTGGACGGGCGGTCGCTCACCTGGTCAATCTGTTCAATCCGGCGCTGATCATCATCAGCGGCGAGGGCGTGCGCGCCGGGGATTTGCTCTTTGCGCCGATGCGCGCCGCCATGCAGCGCCACATGTTCGCACCGCTGGCCGAAGACTTCGAGATCTGCGTGGAGCCGCTGACCGACGAAACCTGGGCGCGCGGCGCCGCCGGGCTGGTGCTGGAGCGGATTTTCAGCGTGCCGGTGCTGGACTGATGCGCGCCACATAACAGAATGTTCCCATCCCAGAGAACCTCGCGGCCAACTTGTGATCACACGCATAGCTGCGAAGAGACGCGCATAGCATAAGGAGGTGGCGTGGCAACGAGGTAGCACTTTTGTTTCGTTCCGTACTCAGCCTGCAACATAGTTTTGAAGGAGCATGCAGAAAAATGAAATCCAAAGTTCTAGTGATGGTACTCGTGCTGGCCCTGGCGCTCCCCGTTGCAGCCGTGCAGGCGCAAGGGGATGAGGTCACGCTGCAGTTTTGGCACACATATAACGAAACATCGCCCGAAAACGAGATGCTGGTCAACACGCTGATCCCGATGTTCGAGGAAGCGAACCCCGGCATCAAGGTCGAGTCGGTCCCCTTCCCGTATGATGAGTTCCGCCAGACGATGCTGACCGCGCTGGCCGGTGGCGAAGGCCCGGACCTCGCGCGCCTGGACATCATCTGGTCGCCAGAGTTCGCCGCGCTGGGCGTGGTCGAGGCGCTGGACGAGATCATGCCGGACTTCGAGGAGCTGGCGGGGGCGGTGTTCCCTGGCCCGCTGTCGACCAACGCCTATGACGGCCACACCTACGGCCTGCCGCTGGACACCAACACCCGTGTCTTCATGTGGAATCCGACGCTTTATGAGCAGGCCGGGCTGGAAGGCGCGCCCGCGACCATCGACGAGCTGGCGGCGCAGTGCGAGGCGGTCACGGCGCTGGGCGAGGATATCTACCTCTTCAGCGATGGCGGCACGTACGGCTGGGCGGTCCTGCCCTGGATCTGGAGCTTCGGCGGCGACATTACCGACCCGGAGATCACGCAGGCCACCGGCTACCTGAACAGCGAAGCAACCGTGGCGGCGTACGAGTTCCTGGCGGAAATGGTCGAGAGTGGCTGCTTCTCGCCCTCGTACCTGGGTGGCGGCATGGACACCGGCCAGGGCTACTTCAACGACGTGTTCGGGTCGATGCTGGACGGCCCCTGGATGTACCCGATCGCCGAAGCGCAGTATCCTGACTTCGAAATTCAGACCGCGCTGATGCCCGCCGGATCAGGCGGCTCGATCTCGGTTGTCGGCGGCGAGAACATCGCCGTGTTCAAGGGCTCGCGCGATACCGAAGCGGCGCTGGAATTCCTGCGCTTCACCCAGTCAGACGAGTACCAGCTCAAGATGTCGGAAGTCGGCCAGCTCACCGTGAAACCGGCGCTGCTGGAAGACGAATACTTCCAGAATCACCCGTACTATGGGGTGTTCCTGGAGCAGCTCCAGACCGCCCGCGCCCGCACGCCCCACCCCACCTGGACCGTAATGGAAGAGGTGTTGAGCGACGCCGGACAGTTGATCCTGCGCGGCGAGGCGAGCGCCCAGGAAGCGCTCGACGCGGCGGCTGAGGAAATCGACAGCCTGCTGGCGGAAGGGCTGTAAGCCACAAACCGGATCGGGTGAGGGCGCGCGCCCTCACCCTTCCTCCTACCCGTAGCCGACACCGGCGAGGAGAGCGCCATGCAAGCGACCTCACATCCCCAGCCCGCACGGCGACGCGGCGCGCTCAGTCTTACGGGGCTGAGGCGTCCGGCAGGGGCGCACCTGCGCTATCGCTGGTACGTGCCGTACCTGTTTCTGCTGCCGGGCCTGTCCCTCTACCTGCTGTGGATGGTTTACCCGCTGGGGTACGAGTTCTACATCAGCTTCTTTGACTGGAAGATCATGCCGGGGCAGACCAGCCAGTTCGTCGGGCTGGAGAATTACCAGCGTGTGCTCGAAGACAAGACCTTCTGGCTGTCGCTCGAAAACACGGTGCGCTACACCGTGGTGACGGTCATCGGGCAGATGGTGATCGGGCTGGCGCTGGCCGTGCTGGTGAACCGCGTGTTTTTCGCCAAGCGGTTTTTCCGCGCGATCTATTATCTGCCGGTCGTCACCTCGTGGGTGGTGGTTAGCTTCCTGTTCCAGTTCATCTTTAGCTCGCATCCTGGCGGGCTGGCGAACTATGTGCTGACGGAGCTGGGCGTGCTCAGCCAGCCAATCGCGTGGATGAGCGAGACAAAGACCTCGTGGGTGATCATCTACACGCTCGGCATCTGGAAGGGCATTGGATGGGCGATGGTGATCTTCCTGGCGGCGCTGCAAGGCATCCCGATGGAGCTTTATGAGGCTGCCTCGATCGACGGCGCGGGCGAGTGGAGCCAGTTCCGCCGCGTGACGCTGCCGCTGATCCGCCGCACGACGCTGTTCGTGCTGGTCGCGCTGGTGATCGGCGGTTTTCAGGTGTTCATCTCGGTGTACCTGATCACCGGCGGCGGGCCGCTGCATCGCACGGAAGTCATGCTGAGTTATATGTACGACCGCGCGTTTGACCGGCTGTGGTTCGGCTATGGCGCGGCGATCAGCTACATCCTGGCGGCGATCGTGGTGTTCGTCAGCTTCGTGCAGATGCGGTTCTTCCGCCAGACGGAAGAATACTAGCAGTTAGCGGTTAGCGGTTAGCCCCCCTTCCCCAAATTCCTTCCCTCGTTCTGGGGGAAGGAAAACCGACCGCAGGTCGAAGGATGGGGGGAACGCTCTGCCGGAATACGCGCGGCACATAGCGGCCTGTATGCGCCAATTGTAGATCGTTGTTTAACTTTCGAAGGACGCGAATCATGAGCATCTTGCCAAGAACACAACGGGGCTTTCACATCGCGGTGCTGCTGATTCTGATCGCAGGCGCGGTGGTTGCGATCACGCCGATGGTTTACATGGTCTCGACCGCGCTTAAGCCCGCCGCGTATGTGCCGGAATTCCCGCCGCAGTTCATCCCCGACAACCCGACACTAGAGAACTTCCGCACCGCGTTCACCAGCCGGAACTTCGACACCGCGTTCTTCAACAGCGCGAAGGTGGCGATCGCGACGGCGGCGGTGGTTACAACGTGCGCCTCGATGATGGCCTACGCCTTCGCCCGGTTTGAGTTCGTCGGCAAGTCGCTTCTGTTTTACAGCGTGCTCGCCATGATGATGGTCCCCGGTATGATGCTGATTATCCCGCAGTTCATCATGGTCCGCAGCTTCGGGCTGCTGAACAGCCACACCGGGCTGGTGATGGTCTACGCGGCGGGCGGCATGGCGTTCAATATGTTTCTGCTGCGCGGGTTTTTCGAGAGCCTGCCGCGCGAGCTGGAAGAATCGGCGCTGATCGACGGGGCGAACCAGTTCACTATCTTCACGCGGATCATGCTGCCGCTCGCCAAGCCCGCGCTGAGCACGGTCGCGGTGTTCTCGTTCCTCGGCGCGTGGGACGAATATATCTGGGCGCTGACGGTGCTCACCAACCCGGCCAAGCGCACGCTGCCGATCGCCATTCAGAACTTTCGCGGGGCGCACGCGACCGACTGGGGTCTGGTCTTCGCCGCCTCGCTAACTGCCGTCGTCCCGACGGTGCTGCTGTTCATCTTCTTCCAACGCTACTTCATCCAAGGCATCAGCACAGGAGCTTTAAAGGGATGACCCGTCCATTCGTGTTTAGTCTGCTTGTTGTCCTGCTACTCGCCGGAGGTTTGCTTCCCATGCCTGCCCACGCCCAATCCGACGCGCCGCTCGTTACCGTCCAGCCGGACAAAGCGTTTTTCCATCCCGGCGAGCCTGCCACGTTCAGCGTCACGGCGCCGGAAGGCGCGCGCGTCGTCGCCCGCGTGACACACCTGCTCGACGAGGTGGCGCAGATCGAAGCGCCGCTAGAAGCCGGGCGCGCGTCCCTGCGCTGGGACCCGCCCGCCGAAGCGCCGCGCGGCTATGGGCTGGCGGTGAGCGTGCTGGACGACAGCGGCGCGGAGATTGCCGCCACGAGCGCCGCCTTCGACGTGCTGGAACACTGGCTGCAAGCGCCGCGTTACGGTTTCTTGACCGAGTTCCAGCAGGGGCGCGATAACATCGACGAGACGATGGCATGGGCCGCGCGCTATCACGTCAACGGCTTGCAGTTCTACGACTGGCAGTACCGGCACGAGCAGCTTCTGCCGCCGGAAGACCCGTACAGTGACCTGCTGGGGCGGCAGATGTCCCTGGAGACGGTCGCGCAGTTGATCGACGCAGCGCACACGCGCAACATCGCCGCCATGCCCTACACCGCGATCTACGGTGCGTCGCCCGCGTTCTACGCGCAGCACCCGGAGTGGGCATTATTTCAGGCGGATGGCGTCGCGTTTGACTTTGGCGACGGCTACCTGAAGATCATGGATCCCACCCCCGGCTCCCCCTGGGCGGAGCATCTGCTGAACCAGTTTGCGCAGGTGCTGGACCAGACCGCATTTGACGGCATCCACCTTGACCAGTACGGCGCGCCCAAAGCCGGGCGC
>Ga0123328_1002960_pt1 | contig 14827 bp, 12 predicted proteins | sample BioC12SIPDNA_2_FD_89702 | JGI IMG/M metagenome (GOLD analysis project Ga0123328, IMG submission 89702) | Anaerobic biogas reactor microbial communites from Washington, USA - Biogas_R1_A C12 SIP DNA | ecosystem: Engineered > Bioreactor > Anaerobic > Unclassified | place: Washington, USA...
ACGAGACCCCGACCATGGGCCTGCGCTGGGTCCGCCGGATCCGTCAGCGCCCCGTCGCTCACCTCGTCGTCGGCGTCGTGCTGCTGGCCCTGCTGGCCATCCCGGCCGTCAACATGCGCCTGGCCATGCCCACCGACGGCACCGCCACCCCGGGAACCCCACCGCGCATCGCGCACGAGATCACCGAGGACGCCTTCGGCCCGGGCCGTAACGCCCCGATGATCGCGCTTGTCGACACCGCCGAACTCCCCGCCGAACAACGCCCCGCCGCCGTGGGCACCGCCGTCGAGCAGTTCCTGGCCACCGACGGCATCACCAACGCCCAGATCGTGGCCACCACCGAGGACCTCGACACCGCCCAGGTGCTCCTCACCCCGGACTTCGGTGCCACCAACCCGCGCACCTCCGAGACCCTGGAGACCCTGCGTGCGGATGAGGCCGGCTACGCCGAGCAGACCGGGGCCACCTACGGCATCACCGGCGTCACCCCGATCTTCGACGACATCTCCGACCGGCTCCAGGATGTCCTCCTGCCCTACATCGCGATCGTCCTGGTCCTCGCGTTCCTCGTCCTGCTGCTGGTGTTCCGCTCCATCTGGGTCCCGCTCATCGCCGCCCTCGGCTTCGGCCTGTCCGTCGCCGCGACCTTCGGTGTCACCGTCGCCCTGTTCCAGGAGGGCTGGTTCGGCATCATCGGTGACCCGCAGCCGCTGCTGAGCTTCCTGCCCATCATGCTCATCGGCCTCGTCTTCGGCCTGGCCATGGACTACCAGGTCTTCCTGGTCACCCGCATGCGTGAGGGCTGGTCGCGCGGCAAGACCGCCGGCAACGCAGCCGCCAACGGCTTCAAGCACGGCGCCCGCGTGGTCACCGCCGCAGCACTGATCATGATCTCCGTGTTCGCCGCGTTCATGCTCCAGGACATGGTCTTCATCAAGACCATGGGCTTCGCCCTGGCCGCCGCCGTGTTCTTCGACGCCTTCATCGTCCGCATGATGATCATCCCCGCGACGATGTTCCTCCTCGACGAGCGCGCCTGGTGGCTGCCCGGCTGGCTCGACCGGATCCTGCCGAAGGTCGACGTCGAGGGTGAGGGCATCCGCGAGTACACCGCCGACGACTCCGAGGTCCGGGCCGCCGCAGCCGCCCAGTCCGGCTCCACCGCCGTCTCCGCCCGCTAGGCAGCAGGCACATGTCCGGACTGAGAGAGACCAAGAAAGCCGCGACCCGGACGACCATGTCCCGGGCCGCGGCGCGGCTGGCCCTGGCCGGCGGCGCCGAGAGCCTCACGGTCGCCGCGGTCTCCGACGCCGCCGGCGTGTCCCCGCGCACGTTCCACAACTACTTCACCTCGATGGAACAGGCGCTGCTCGAGTTCATCGTCGACCGGTCGACCACCCTGGCCCGCCTACTCAACGACGTCCCAGCCGAGGTCGGGCTCTTCGACGCGGTGGAACAGGTCGCCATCGACCAGCTCCGCACCTCCGGAGATGACGGGGACGTCGATTCCCTGGCGGCCCTGTTCCGCCTGGGGGACGTGCTCCAGACCATCACCGGATCGGCGGGCCGCCCGGAGTACCCGGAGCACATGGCCCCCATCGTCGAGACGGTGCTCCCCCGCTTCGCCGGGGCCGACCGCTTCACCTCACAGGTGGCGATCAACACCGCCGTCACCGTCGCCCGCACCGCCCTGGAGACGTACTACGCGCTACCCGAGCCACGTGACCCCGAGGACGGGGTGACGCTGCTGCACCGGGCGTTCAGCGTGGTGCGCCTGGTGTAGGAGCCTGGGCCGCATCCGCGCATCTGCTGACGTCCGACGTCTACGACCTGGGGTTTCGCCAGGGACGCAGAGAAGGATGCGCGGATCCGGTCAGGGTCAGTCCGCCGGAGCCTCGACCGGGGATTCGGTGACGACGATGCCGTCCGAATCGGCGTAGAGGATGTGGCCGGGCACGAAGTCGACGCCACCGAAGGAGACGGTGACGTCCTTCTCCCCCGCCCCGTCCTTGGCGGACTTCCGCGGGTTGGTGCCCAGGGCCTTGGTGCCGAAGTTCATCGTCGCCACGACCGCCGAGTCACGGATCGCACCCCGGATGACCACCCCGGACCAGCCGTTCTCGACACCGGCCGCGGCGATGAGATCACCCATGAGGGCGGTGTGGACGGACTCGTCACCGTCGACGACGAGCACGCCTCCGTTGCCCGGGGAGTTGAGCGTCTTCTTCACCAGGCCGTTGTCCTGGAAACACCGGATCGTGGTGATGGGCCCGCAGAACTCGGTGACCCCGCCGAAATCACCGAACTGGGTGTCGCAGGAACGGACATCCTCGCCGATGATGTCGACGAGGTCGGCGGTGGGGATGAAGGTGATGGTCATGGGGTCAGCCTTTCGGTGTGGGGAGGTGCGGTGCGGGGATGGGAGGGGCGTCGATAAGCGAGAAGCGGCGTGCGCCGTGATTGCTCACGATGCACGCCGCTTACCGGTGGTGACGGTCTGTTCCTAGTGGAACTGGCCTTCCTCGGTGGAGCCCTTGAGGGCGGTGGTGGAGGAGGTCGGGTCAACGGTGGTGGCGATGGTGTCGAAGTAGCCGGCACCGACCTCACGCTGGTGCTTGACGGCGGTGAAGCCGCGCTCCTCGGCAGCCTTGAACTCGCGGTTCTGCAGGTCGACGAAGGCGGTCATACCCTCGCGGGCGTAGCCGTAGGCCAGGTCGAACATGCCGTAGTTGAGGGCGTGGAAGCCGGCCAGGGTGATGAACTGGAAGGTGAAGCCCATCGCTCCGAGCTCCTTCTGGAACTTGGCGATCTCGTCGGCGTCCAGGTGAGCGGACCAGTTGAAGGACGGGGAGCAGTTGTAGGACAGCAGCTGGTCCGGGAACTCCTCGTGCACGCCGTCGGCGAACTTCTTGGCCAGCTCGAGGTCCGGGGTACCGGTCTCCATCCAGATCATGTCGGCGTACGGAGCGTAGGACTTCGCACGGGCGATGCAGGGCTCGAGGCCGTTCTTGACGTGGTAGTAACCCTCGGCGGTGCGCTCACCGGTGACGAACGGCTTGTCGCGGTCATCCACATCGGAGGTGATGAGGGTCGCGGCCTCGGCGTCGGTGCGGGCGATGACGACGGTCGGGGTGTTGGACACGTCGGCTGCCAGGCGGGCGGAGGTCAGGGTACGGATGTGCTGCTGGGTCGGGATGAGGACCTTGCCGCCGAGGTGGCCGCACTTCTTCTCCGAAGCGAGCTGATCCTCCCAGTGGGTGCCAGCGGCGCCGGCGGCGATCATGGCCTTCTGCAGCTCGTAGACGTTGAGGGCGCCACCGAAGCCGGCCTCGCCGTCAGCGACGATCGGGACGAGCCAGTTGTCGACGGAGTCATCGCCCTCGACGCGGGCGATCTCGTCGGCGCGCAGCAGGGCGTTGTTGATGCGGCGGACGACGTTCGGCACGGAGTTGGCCGGGTACAGGGACTGGTCCGGGTAGGTGTGGCCGGAGAGGTTGGCGTCACCGGCGACCTGCCAGCCGGAGAGGTAGACAGCCTGCAGACCGGCGCGGACCTGCTGGACCGCCATGTTGCCGGTGAGGGCGCCGAGGGAGTTGATGTAGGAACCGTCGCGCTTGGAGACCTTGTCCCAGAGGATCTCGGCACCACGGCGGGCGAGGGTGTGCTCCTCGATGACGGTGCCCTGGAGCTCTGCCACCTGCTCGGCGGTGTAGTCGCGGGTGATGCCTTCCCAGCGGGGGTTCTCGTCCCAGTCCTTCTGGATCTCAGCTGCGGTGCGTGCCTGGCCGGTAGTGGTCATGTCGAGGACTCACTTTCCTGTCTTCGGTCGCCGGACGCGGTTGCCTCCGGCGGGGGTTTGGAGGAGGTTCCACCTGCGAACGTCGTGATCGTGATCCGGTGTCGTTTTCGGTGGCGTGGTTCACAGCGTGCTGCATAAAGTGCGCCCCGTCAATGGGTTCCACAGTCCAAATTGTGTGCGGGGGTAACGGGTGATTTTGCTAACTTTGTAAATGCCACAAGCGAAGAAGTCGGAATGTCCGTTTGCCCGCAAGCACTCCAACCTGCATGAACCACGCAAAATCAAAACCGCAGGTACAGCCCGTCTCAGGCGCCTCTTAGCTCGAAGTCCCCACTGAGACCCCAGTCACCGCAGGGGTAGAGGATGGCTAAATCCGCGAAACCGTTTACGTCGTGACTGAAATCACTTAGTCTGAACCCGTCGCACGAACGCGACCGAACCAGCTTTTCTCTCTCCCAAGGAGCTTCAGATGACTCAGACTGAGCCGAAGGACACCACCGCGCGCACCGAGGTCGCCGGCCTCCAGGTGGCCACCGTCCTCCACGACTTCCTCGCCGACGACGTGCTGCCGACCGTGGGCGTCGACGCCGACGAGTTCTGGAACGGCTTCGCCGAGATCGTCCGGGACTTCACCCCGCGCAACAAGGAGCTGCTGGCCCGGCGCGACGAACTGCAGGCCACACTCGACGAGCACTTCAGGGCCAACCCCGGCCAGCCGGACCCGGCCGAGCACGAGGCCTTCCTCCGCGAGATCGGCTACCTCGTCGACGCACCGGAGGACGGCGAGATCCGCACCCGTGGCATCGACGACGAGATCGCCACCATGGCCGGCCCGCAGCTGGTCGTCCCGATCCTCAACGCCCGCTTCGCCCTCAATGCCGCGAACGCCCGCTGGGGTTCCCTCTACGATGCCCTCTACGGCACCAACGCCATCTCCGAGGAGGACGGGGCCGAGAAGGGCAGGGGATACAACCCGGTCCGCGGCCAGAAGGTCATCGCCTGGGGCCGTAACTTCCTCGACCAGGCCGTCCCGCTCGAGGGCGCCTCCCACGCCGACGTCGACCGCTACTCCGTCATCGACGGCTACCTCGCCGCCCACGTCGGCGGGCAGGAGCACCGCCTTCAGGACAAGGCCGCCTACCGCGGTTTCTCCGGCAACATCGAGGACCCCGCCTCTATCCTGCTGCGCAACAACGGTCTGCACATCGAGATCCAGATCGACCCCTCCACCCCGGTGGGCAAGGACGACAAGGCCGGCGTCAAGGACATCGTCCTCGAGGCCGCCGTCTCCACGATCATGGACTTCGAGGACTCCATCGCCGCCGTCGACGGCGAGGACAAGACCCTCGGCTACCGCAACTGGTTCGGCCTCAACACCGGCGACCTGCAGGAGGACGTCCAGAAGGGTGACAAGACCATCACCCGCCGCCTCAACGAGGACCGCAAGTTCATCGGCCGCAACGGCACCGACATCCGCCTCCACGGCCGCTCCCTGCTCTTCGTCCGCAACGTCGGACACCTCATGCAGAACCCGGCGATCCTCGTCGACGGCGAGGAGATCTTCGAGGGCATCATGGACGCGGTCATCACCACCGTCTCCGCCATCCCGGGCCTGGACGTGCGCAACCCGCTGCGCAACTCGCGCACCGGCTCGATCTACATCGTCAAGCCGAAGCAGCACGGCCCCGACGAGGTCGCCTTCACCAACGACCTCTTCGCCCGCGTCGAGGACCTCCTCGGCCTGCCGCGTTACACCCTCAAGGTCGGCGTCATGGACGAGGAGCGTCGCACCTCCGTCAACCTCGACGCCTGCATCATGAACGTCGCCGACCGACTGGCGTTCATCAACACCGGCTTCCTCGACCGCACCGGCGACGAGATCCACACCTCCATGCAGGCCGGCGCGATGGTCCGCAAGGCCGACATGCAGAAGGCACCGTGGAAGCAGTCCTACGAGGACGCCAACGTCGACACCGGCCTCGCCCGTGGACTGTCCGGCAAGTCCCAGATCGGCAAGGGCATGTGGGCCATGACCGAGCTCATGGCAGAGATGCTCGAGACCAAGATCGGCCAGCCCCGTGAGGGCGCGAACACCGCCTGGGTCCCCTCCCCGACCGGTGCCGTCCTCCACGCCACGCACTACCACCAGGTCGACGTCTTCGCCGTCCAGGAGGAGCTCAAGGCCGCCGGCCGACGCGAGACCTTCGCCGGCCTGCTCACCGTCCCGGTCTCCCCGTCCACCGACTGGTCGGCCGAGGAGCTCAAGGAGGAGCTGGACAACAACTGCCAGTCCATCCTCGGTTACGTCGTCCGCTGGGTCGAGCAGGGTGTCGGCTGCTCCAAGGTCCCGGACATCCACGACATCGACCTCATGGAGGACCGCGCGACCCTGCGCATCTCCTCCCAGCTGCTATGCAACTGGCTGGTCCACGGTGTGGTCACCGAGGAGCAGATCGTCGAGTCCCTGGAGCGCATGGCCGTCGTCGTCGACCGCCAGAATGAGGGCGACCCGAACTACCTGCCGATGGCGAAGGACTACGACTACTCCATCGCCTTCCAGGCGGCCAAGGATCTCATCCTCAAGGGCACCGAGTCCCCGTCCGGTTACACCGAGCCGATCCTGCACGCCAAGCGCCGCGAGTTCAAGCAGCGTGAGGGCATCAAGCAGGCGTGAAGTAAGGACATCCTGCGTTCACGATCAGGTCCCGCTCAGGACCCCAACATGAGACGCTAAACTGCAGGTCAGGCCCGGTCACCCGGATGGGTGGGCGGGCCTTTTCCGTGCTTGCAAAACCCCGGCCCGTCGGTAATCTGTACAACCGTCCGAGCCGAGCACCACGCCGAGGTGCCCGCCCGTCCCGTCCACCGTCAGGTGGCCCACCCGGAGGCCCTCACCCCATGTCCCCCCGATTCACCCGCCGCACCCTGCGCACCGCCACGGCGGCCACCCTCGCCGCATCCCTGCTCGGCATCACCCCGGCGCTGGCCCAGGACACCGACACCGACACAACCGCGGGCGGGTCGAGCTCCTCGTCCGGCAAGTCCGGGGCCACCGGTTCCCCCGGGCTGGACTCCTTCCTCCGTTCACTGGTGGTCGACTCCTCCCAGTCGTCCGTGGCCACCAGCGGAAGCTCACTGGAGGCACTCCTGTCCTCCCTGCGGCTGGCCGGCTCCTCCGAGTTCCGCCTGTCCTCCGACCTGGTCTCCGTCAACCCCGGCTACCCCAAGCCCATCGACGAGTCCATCACCACCGCCGAGGTGATCTCCCGCGTCCCGGAGAGCGACCGGGTCGAACGCTGGACCATCGCGTCGCCCGCCATGGCCCGCAACGTCGAGGTCCAGGTCATGCTCCCGACCGACGCCTCCACCCCCGCCCCGATGCTCTACCTGCTCGACGGTGTCGAGGCGGGCCGGGTCTCCGAGTGGCTCGGCCCCGGCGAGGCGGAGACCTTCTTCGCCGACGAGAACGTCACCCTCGTCATGCCCACCGAGGCCATGGCGTCGATGTACTCCGACTGGATCGCCGACGACCCGGTCCTCGGCCGGAACATGTGGGAGACCTTCATCACCGAGGAACTGGCCCCGCTGCTGGAGGCCGAGGAGGACCTCAACTTCAACGGCAGGCGCGGCATCGGCGGACTCTCGATGGGTGCCACCGGCGCGGTGCACCTGGCCAACACCAACCCCGACATGTTCGACGGTGTCTTCGGCATCTCCGGCTGCTACTCCACCATGAGCAACGTCGGACGGCAGACCGCCCACATCACCGTCGCCTCCCGCGGCGGCACCCTGGAGAACATGTGGGGTCCGTTCGGTTCCGAGCAGTGGCTGCGCCATGACGTCAGCCGCAACCCGGAGGGCCTGCGGAACATGGCCGTCTACCTCTCCGCCGCCAACGGCGAGTACAACTTCGACCCGGACTTCGACTACACCGACGTCCCGCCGTCGACCATCACCACGGGCATCCTCCTGGAGCAGGGCGCGTACCTGTGCACCCAGGAGCTCGACGAAGCGATGACCGACGCCGGGATGAACCACCAGGTGATCGAGTACACCGGCCCAGGTGTGCACAAGTGGTCCACGTTCCAGCCGCAGATCCAGGCGGCGTGGGACACCATCCGCCCGAGCCTGTACTAGCTAGTCGGACGACCCCGAAGACCCGGACGAGTCCGAGGAGCCGTCCGGCACCGAAGACTGCGAGGAGAGCGACGGGTCGTCGAGACGCGAGGACAGGGCCGGCGCGGTCGAACCGCCGTAAATTTCGGAGGACGGCCCGAACAGGTCGGTGTAGCGGCTGGAGTCGGAGGAACCGACCCACGGGGCCTCCTCACCGTCGAGGCCCGGGGTGACGGAGCCGCCGTCGATGCCGAAACCGCGGGCCTGGATGGGCCAGAACTCCCGCAGAGCGTTATTCCAGGCGTCCCAGGAGTGGGTGCCGGTGGTGGCGAAGTCGTAGTAGACGGTGTCGATGCCCCGGGCGTCGGTCGCCTGCTTGAGGCGGTGAGCGCACAGGTTGGAGGCGGCCTCGATGTAGAAGCCGGGTCCGCGTCGGTCATCCCAGGCGCCGTCGTCGGCGGGCGCGTTGGGGCCGAGGAAGTCGAGGTCCCCGGGCAGGCCGGAGGCGGCGTAGACGTAGAGGTTCGGCTGTTCTGCCAGGCGGCCGGCGTTGATGACGGCGTCCTGGTAGCGGGAGTAGTCGCTGTTGGGTGCGCCCCACATCATCTCCGGGGTGCCGTTGCCGTTGTAGATGGTGGAGGCGACACCCCGGCGGCCGAGCCAGGAGTTGGTGTCGCCGCAGCCGGAGAGGGAGGCCACGGAGTCGTAGAAGCCGGGCTGGTGGGTGGCGTAGAGCAGGGCAGTGGTGCCGGACATGGACATGCCGATGAGGCTGCGGGTGCCGTCGGTGCCCAGTTCCGCCTCCAGCGGCCCGGGCAGCTCGTGGGTAAGGAAGGTCTCCCACATCTGCTTGCCGCCCTGGTCGGGGTTCTCCTCGAGCCAGTCGGAGTAGTAGCTGTAGGCGCCGAGCATGGGGAGGATGACGTGGATGTTCTTTTCGGAGTAGAAGTCGACCATGTCGCTGCGGGTGATCCAGTTGTCCCGGCCCTGGCCGCCGTCGCCGCCGCCGAGGGCGTAGACGATAGGGCGGGGTTCGCTGAGGTCCTGCGGCACGATCCACACGAGGGGGATGGTCCGGCCCATGGACGGGGAGTACGCGTTGATCTGGCGGATGCGGTCGCCGTCGACCTTGGCGTACTCGGCCAGGCGGGCGAGGACCTCCGGGTCCATGTCGATGTCCGCGGTGGGCAGATGGTCCCGGCCCTCGGGGAACATCGGGTTGACCGTCTGCGGGCGGTAGTCGTTGATCAGGCCCTCGGTGACGGTGCCGTCCGACGAGCCCTGGGTGAGCATCGAGGGCCCTGACCCGGAGGTCTCGGGCCGGTTGGGGGTGTCGGCGGGGTTCTGGACCACATCCGGGTCCATCCCGTAATCGACGGCGGCGGCGTGCGGCGCGATGATGGCCGGAGTCAGGATCCCGGCGAGGACGGCTGCGGCGAGGGGCCTGGAGGTGAAGCGGGGCACGGCGGGGGCCTTTCAATCACGGGACGCTTATCCGACCATCATTGTTCACACAAGCCCCGTAACTCAACCCGCCGATTAAGGTGGTGCCCATGGATCTTACCGCTCCCACCTCCCTGTCCGATGTCATTGCCGACGGTGCGCTGGTCCAGGCGGGTGTCGATGAGGCGTGGCGGCGGGAGTTCGGCCAGGTGACGGGGGTGGAGTTCAGCGGCGACGAGGTCCGGGTGCACCGCCGGGATCAGGCTGCGGTGGATCTGCCGGGGAGGCAGGTCGCCGTCATCCGAGGTGGAGAATGGACCTGGGAGCCCGCGTGGCCCGGGGTGCCGGACATCGCAGAGCTGCACGGCTCGCACCCGGCCGATGACCAGCTCGTCGCCGCCGCCCGCACGCTGCACGGCAATGTGCCGGTGCTGCTCGCCCCGTCCGGGGAGCTCACCCGGGTCATCGCGGTGGGGTTCCGTCCCTCCGCCGGGCCCGTGCGTGAGTCCTTGATCGCGGGCCTGGCCGGTATTTCCCCGGAGGTGGATCTGGAGCGTGCGCTGCTGGGTTTCGCCGCGTCCCGCGGCCTGGGCATCCGCCGGGAGGGGGATGCGGTGAGCTTCTCCGACGGCACCGCCCTCACGCTTGTCGACGGCCGCGTCACCCACGTCAGCGGCGGCCTCTCCCTCGCGCAGGTCCGGGCTGACGCCCGTTATCTCTCTTTCGAGCACCAGTTGCTGCTGGTGGGCAGGTTCCCGGACGCGATCGTCCGGGTGAACATCGGGCGCGGGACGGCGATGGTCGCCGACCGGGTGCAGGCGACCGCGGTCATCATCGCCACCATCACCGGGGACAGATGGACCTGGGCGTGGGCGGACCCCCACCTGCCGCCGACGGCGGCGGCGAATCTGCGCCGCTTCGGCCTCGACCAGGGCATCCCGGAACTGTTCCGGCCGTCGGTGCCCGTCGACCGTGCCCGCCACCTGGCCCTGGAGGAGGTGGCCAAACCGGTCCTGGGGATCTGGACCCACGCCGTGACCCGCCTCAACGACACCACCTCCGCCGTGGTGCTTCTCGACGCCCCCGAGCTCCACCTGCCCGCCCCCACCGAGGAGACGGTGGCGGCGACGCTGCAGGCCCCGCTGGATCCGGCCCTCGACCGGGACCGGGCGTTGGCCGCCTACCGGTCGCGTCGGGGTATCACCACCGGGTGAGGACCTCCCGGTAGACGGCCGGGTCCTGGGCCGGGATGAACTGCGCGTCCTGGGTCTTGTCCACCAGCACGGCGCGCACCCCCTCGACGAAGTCGGGCTGGCGGCGCACCAGCTCGCCGAGGACGGTCTCGTTGCGCAGGGAGGCGGCCAGGTCCGGGGCAGTGCGGTTGGCGTCGTAGAGTTCCGCGGCGGCGACCACCGCCGACGGTGAGGCCTTCGCCATGAGCTCCCGGACCTCAGCGACGAAGGAGGTGTCCTCGTGGGTGTCCAGGGCGGCGTCGATACGCTCCCAGGAGCCGGCGCCGAAGGTGGCCTCGATGGCCGGGGTCCATTCGGCGATGCGGGAGGATTCGTCCGGGGTGATGGCGTGGGTGGCCACGGCGGCGTCGACACCCTCGGCGATGAGCGACTCGGTGAAGGCGGCCGCGTCGGCGACGAGGTGGGTGGCCAGGCCGGTGTGGAGCAGGTCCGCCGTCCGGAGGCGGTAGCCGGTCAGGCCGATGAACGCGCCGATCGCGGGGCTGGAGCCCGGCCAGTGCTGGGAGGCGTGGGAGATGCCGACGTCGGTGACGTAGCCGATGGCCATCTCCGGCATCGACGCCCACGCCTTCCCGGTGATGATGCGGTGCGAGCCGTGCGCGGAGACCCCGAGGCCGCCGCCCATGACGATGCCGTCGATGAGCGCGATGTACGGCTTGGGGTAGGTGCCGATGAGGTTGTTCATCGCGTACTCGTCGGCGAAGAAACGGTCGACGTCGTCCTCGCGGCCGTCGAGAATGCCCTCGCGGGCGAAACGGACATCGCCGCCGGAGCAGAACGCCTTCTCTGAGGTCGACGTGATGAGCACCTGCGTGATGCCCTCGTCGTCGCGCCACCGCTCGAGCGCGTCGGTGATGATCCCCACCATCTCCGGATTGAGACTGTTGAGCGCCTTCGGCCGGTTGAGTTCGAGGACGCCGGTAGTGTTACGGACGGACACGAGGACGGGAGCATCGTTACTTGTGTTCATGGCCACAGTGTACGGAAGGTAAGGGAACCCCAGATGGACTACGGACTGATCGCCCTGGACATGGACGGAACGCTTCTCGACGGCGCCGGCCAGATCCCCGCTGGTTTCTGGGACGTCCTCGTCGAACTGCAGCGCCGCGGTGTCGCCGTCGCCCCCGCCTCAGGACGGCAGCTGGCCACCCTCCGGGCGATGTTCGACGGTGAGCACGACCCCGGCACCTACATCGCGGAGAACGGCACGTGTGTCTTCCACGACGGCGAGGTCGTCTCCACCACGGAACTCGACCCGGCCGCCGTCCACGCCATCATCGACGCGGCGGCCGACTTCGACCTGGTCATCTGCACCCCCACCGTCGCCTACGTCCTGCCCGGACTGTCGACGGCGACGGGCAGGGAGATCGACAAGTACTACGTGTCCAAGGAGGAGGTCACCGACCTCCATGCGGTGGTGGACCACGGCGTGATCAAGGTCGCCGTGTTCACCGACGAGGACGCCGAGACCGTCGCCTACCCCGTCGTCCGCGCCGCTGCCCCCGACGCCAACGTCGTCGTCTCCGGCGCCCACTGGATCGACGTCATGGACCCCACCGCCGGCAAGGGCCGCGCCCTCCTCGCGCTTGCCGACGCCCTCGGCGTCCCCCAAGCACGCACCCTCGCCTTCGGCGACTACCTCAACGACTACGAACTCCTCGAGGCCGCCGGCACCGCCTGGGCCATGGACAACGCCCACCCCGACATCAGGGCCATCGCCGACCACATCGCCCCACCCAACACCGAGGCCGGCGTGGTGACGGTGCTGCGGGAGCTGCTCGATTCCTAGCTGGACAGGCCGACGAGAATCAGGACGAGGATCGCCGGGGTGAGCAGGGCGAGCAGGACCACCCACGCCAACGGTCGGGCGAAGTTGAACGTCAGGTTCGCCCCGCCCATCAGGTCGACGAACACCCGCTCATCCGCCGGGTTGACGTAGAACATCCCCCATCTCAGGCGCTCGGCGTCACTGGCCGTCGGGTTCTCATCCTCAGTATCGCGGGCGGAGCGGGACAGGGCGACCATGAGCCAGACGGTGAGCAGTCCGATTGCGGCGAGCACCCACCAGATCGACAGGTTCCAGTCTCCGAACGCACCGAAGGACTGGTGGACGGCGAGGGCGACAATGATGGCGAGGGCGACGAGATACGTCGCCATCGGCTTCTGCAGTCGGCTGAGGATGCCGACCGTCCGGGCCCGGTCCTCCGGCGCACGCGCGGGAAAGGTGTCCTCGGCCGCCGACCGGGCCTGGGACGTGACGAGCGCGGCGGACGCCAGGCCGGTGAGCATGGTGACGCCCGGGCCGAGCAGATGCATGCCGAGGAACCCCGGCACCGTTTTCGCAGTGAAGGAATCGGGTTCACCCGCAGCGTCGAAGTGGACCGGCATCGGGTCCGGCACCGCGTCGTAGTAGGTCATCGCGAACGCCAGCGACACCGCAGTCACCGCGAACCCGAAGAGGTACCGGGCCCACGGGATCGGGGCCGGGTTCGGGCGGGTACGTTGTGCGGCGTCCATGCGGGCGCTACTCCTTGGACTTCTTCTTGCCGCCCCTGTCCCCGTTGTCACCGGTACGGCTCTTGGCCAGCTTCGCCGCCACGTCCGGGACGTAACGGAACTCCGCACGCGGCGGGCGCTCGTAGTTGTTGTCCGAGCCCGGGCGCTCCGGGATCTCCGGCAACGGACGCTCGATCTTCTCGTACGGGATCGTCGAGAGCAGATGCGAGATCACGTTGATGCGGGAACGCTTCTTGTCCTCGCTCTCCACCGTGTACCAGGGTGCCGAGGGGATGTCGGTGTGGATGAACATCTCATCCTTCGCCCGGGAATAGTCCTCCCAGCGGGTGATCGACTGCAGATCCATCGGCGACAGCTTCCAGCGGCGCAGCGGATCCTCCAGGCGGGACTGGAAACGTGCGAGCTGCTCCTCGTCCGAGACGGAGAACCAGTACTTGCGCAGCAGGATGCCGTCCTCGACGAGCAGACGCTCGAAGATCGGGGCCTGGTGCAGGAACCGGCGGTACTCCTGCGAGGTGCAGAAGCCCATGACCCGCTCCACTCCGGCGCGGTTGTACCAGGAGCGGTCGAAGATGACGATCTCACCGGCGGTGGGCAGCTTCTCCACGTACCGCTGGAAGTACCACTGACCCTGCTCCCGGGAGCTCGGTGCCGGCAGCGCCTCGATGCGGGCCGACCGCGGGTTGAGGTACTGGGTGATCCGCTTGATGGCGGAACCCTTACCGGCGGCGTCACGGCCCTCCATGATGATGACCACCCGCGCGCCCGTCTCCACCACCCACTGCTGCATGTCCACCAGCTCAGCCTGCAGGCGCTTGAGTTCCTTCTCATACGCCTTCGAGTTCAGCTTCTCCGGCTTCTCGACCTTCTCAGCTTTGCTGGCGGCAGCAGCGGTGTCCTTTTTGCCCATGGCCTAAACCCTACCGTCAGCTGACCTGGAACTCGGCCATCCGGTCCCAGTCGCTCTTCCCCTCGATGAGGGTGTTGATGATCTGCGGGGTCTCCGACAGCACCGTCGGGAACAGCTCCGTGGCGGCCGTGAAATGATCGGAGTTCACGTGCGCCTCCGCGGCGTCATCCTGGAACGCCTCAATGAGGATGTACTCCGACGGATCATCGGTGTTGCGGGACCACTCGAAGAAGATGCAGCCCGCCTCCTGGCGCGTCTTCTCGGTGAACTCCGCGACGATCTCGCGGAAGTTCTCGACGTGCTCGGGCAGCGGGCGGAATTTGACGTTGATGAGGATCATGCCCACCAGGGTACGCATGATCCTCAGGATGGAGTCTGGGCTTCTACTAGAAGGCCTTGATGGCGGCAGATACGAAGTAGTAGTCCTCGTTGTACTTCACGTCGACGCCGAAGGGTGCGACGAATCCCAGATCCTCACCGGCCACATTCAGCTCGCTAGCGCGCTCTGCGGCGAATTCCTTGGTCATACGAAGGGAAACCACGGCGTAGAGGTTACCCTCGTGGTATCTGGCCCCTTCGAAGGAGTACTGCCCCGAGTAATCGTCCTTGAGGTACGTCAGCTCGTTTGCCAGCGCCTCATCCGACAATGCTTCAGCCACGTCCGTGGCTGCGTCGTTCTCGTAATTCCCGGAGTTGTTCAGCGCCTCGACGAGTCCAGAACGGATCTTCTCCGCCACCTGTGCGTCGGTGTCCACTGGAGCCGGGGTTTCTTCGACGGGCTGCTTCGGC
>Ga0123328_1002961_pt1 | contig 14826 bp, 14 predicted proteins | sample BioC12SIPDNA_2_FD_89702 | JGI IMG/M metagenome (GOLD analysis project Ga0123328, IMG submission 89702) | Anaerobic biogas reactor microbial communites from Washington, USA - Biogas_R1_A C12 SIP DNA | ecosystem: Engineered > Bioreactor > Anaerobic > Unclassified | place: Washington, USA...
ACGGGTGGTGACATCCACAGCGAGCGCGGGAGGGACGGTCACTGCCAACAGGAGCAGCGCGAGGACAGCGGCCAGCAGGGGCTTCTTCATCTTCCAGCTTCCTTTCTTCTCCGCCGGCGCGGCCGCTGCGCTGTGAAGGGCCCCTAGAAACAAAAACCCCGCTGCTGCTGCAGCGGGGTGCACTTCACCATATGGTTGCCGAGCACCCATCCGCGTGGGTTAGCAGCTCTTGGCGGCTTGGTCAGGTCTTCTGGCTTCCGGTCCTCTTCATGCCCGCCTCCGCATGCCTTCCCAGGTTTCCAACCCAGTGGCTTCTCCGGCACCCTGGAGGCGACGGAGAACGCGGTGGCGGCGACCGGCTACAGCGACGGGATCGCGCCGGACTCTCACCGGCTTCCCTTGGCCATGCCGCGCGCCGAACTTGATACGCACCTGCATCGTAGTCCCGAGGGAGCGGGAATGCAAGTCCGCGCGCCTGCTACCTCTCGGCCGGCGGAGCGGCGCGCCACGTTGTAGCCGCGGAGAGGTCGCGCTAAGGTGATGCGGGGGATAGGACCGAGGGTACCCGGAGAAGAGGAGCCAGGATGACCGGTTACGTGCAGGTCTACACGGGAAACGGGAAAGGGAAGACCACCGCAGCGTTGGGCTTGGCAATGCGTGCCGCCGGCGCGGGGCTGCGCGTGCTCTTCGCCCAGTTCATCAAGGGCATGGACTACAGCGAATTGGCGGCGCTGGCCCGCTTCAGCGATCTCATCGAGGTGCGCCGGTATGGGCGGGGTTGCTTCATCGTGGGGGAGCCGGAGGAGGAGGATTGCCGGCTGGCGGCAGCCGGCTTGTCCGATGCCGCGGAGGCCTTGGCATCCGGCGTCTACGACCTGGTGGTACTGGACGAAGCCAATGTGGCCGTCTTCTTCGGGCTCTTCTCGGCGCAGGATCTCTTGCGGGTGGTTGAGATGCGGCCGCCGAGAGTGGAACTGGTGATCACGGGGCGGTACGCCCCCGTTGAACTCATCGACCGCGCCGATCTGGTCACGGAGATGGTGGAGGTCAAGCACTACTACAGCAAGGGCGTGGAGGCGCGCCGCGGCATCGAGAGCTGAGGGGGTTGCCTCTGGAAGGGCTCCTAGCGTTCCAGCGTGGCCAATAGGCCGTCCAGATCAGTACGGGAGTGCCAGCGCCCGGCGGCCATGACGCCGCGGATATCGCGCACGCGGCTGATGTCCTCGAGGGGATTTGACCCCAACAGCACCAGATCGGCTCGAGCGCCGGGCGAGATGACGCCCCACTCGCCCGTGTGCCCCACGCTCTCCGCCGCTCGGCTGGTGGCTGCTGCCAATGCTTGGTACGGGGTCATTCCTGCGTCCACCAGTGCCTCCAGCTCGCTGTGGAGGTCGAATCCCCAGACCACGCCCGGCGCGCCGGCGCTGGAACCTGCCACCAGGAGCGCTCCTGCCTCCTGTAGCGCCGGCACCAGCTCGGCCAGGGTCGCGGCGTAGGCCTTCATCTGCTCTGCCTGCTCCCCGTATCGCGCGGCGTAGATGTTCTCCTCCCGGCTCCAAGAGCGGAGGACCTCATCCGGCAGGTACACGGTTTCGGGGCGCTCGAGGATTGCGTCGACGTCCCGCGCCTGCAGAGCTACCTGCCGGGCGAGGAAGAGACCGCTGCCTATCGAGGCACGGGAGGTGGCGACCAGGCGTGCGATGTCGCCGGCCGAGGTGGTATCGAGCTCGTAGGCAGCGTAGGGATGGGCAGGATCGAAATCCCGCTGCATGAGTGGGAGGAGTTGATCCACCCGGACGAGGTCCTGTCCGCCGCGGGTCAGCGCGATGAGCGGCCCCACGCCCCAGGGGATCTCCCCTGCCGGTCGTACGCCGGTGCCTGCGGCGCCATCCAGCAGAGCGTCGTAGAGGGCCGGAGGCAGTTCGGCGGCCACGGCAGTGAAGTCGAAGCCGGCCTGTGCTTGGGCGGAGGGGGCACGCTCCGCCTCTTGGGCAGAGTCGATGAGGGCCACGTAGGGACCGGCTACATCTGGCAAGCCGAACACCCACAGCGCGAAGTAGGTTGACCCTGCCAGAGCGGCGAAGGCGACCCCGGCGAGGGACCGCCGGGTGGGCCGTGGGAACCCGTAGCGGCCTCGGGCCGTGCGGAGCGTCACCCAGCCTACCCCGAAGAGCAAGGCGGCCAACCCGATCAGCATGAGTGGCCGGATGAAGTGAGCCGCGCCGCCCAGCACCGAGGAGGGCGCCGGCACGGGACCGGAAGTCAGGAGGGTGGGTCCGTCAAGCTCGCCTCGGGCAATCTGCCCGCGCCAGTCCAAGTGTTCCTCCCTGCCTCCGAAGTTGCGGGCCGTGGTGACGCCGTTGGCCAGGAGCAGGGAGAGTGCTGCTGGCTGGTCGTAGCCGGCCAGGTTGATGTTCATGTCAGCGAGGCCGGGGATCAGGAAGAGACCTCGACCTTCGATTTGCAGGGTATCTGGAGAGAGGGTGGTGGTGGCCGAGGGCGTCACGGAGACGATGCGCCCGTCGCGCACCACCACGGTCTGTTCCGGGTATACGTGGAGTGCGGCTGCCGCCGACTGCTCGGCATTCCCCTGGGGGGAGTGTCCGCCATCCATGGGAATCACGTTCACGTTGACAACGGCGAGGGGGCGCACCGCGGTCTCCTGGGCGTGAAGGGCCCCCGGTGCCAGGAGTCCCAGGGCGGCTATCAACGCTGCCACAAGGGCCAGAAGGCCGGTTATGCGAAGCGCACGGCCCAGCGGGGCAGACGACGTTCTCAGCTGAGCACTCCCGCCTGAGCGCCTGCTCAGTCCCGGCAGCAGCTGAGCCCCCCGTCCACGCGGAACACCTGTCCCGTGATCCAGCCTTGTTCCGGGGCCAGGAGCCAGGTCGCGGCGGCGGCCGTCTCCTCTGCGCCTCCCTCGCGGCCCAGAGCCGGCAGGGGCAGTGCGGAGGGGAACACCTCGGTCATCTCCGGGTCCCACCCTTCCATGGCCGGGTCCGCCAGTGGGCCGGGTGCGACGCAGTTGAAGCGCAGATCGAAGCGCGCGTAGGCGGAGGCGGCGGAGCGTACCAGTCCCTCCACTCCCGACTTCGCTGCCGACCACAACTCCAGTCCGCCGAAGCCCACGCGGGTGGCCGCTCCCGAACAGAGCACCACGGAGCCTCCGTGATGCCGCATGACCGTGGCCGCCGCCCGTACGGTGGCCACGGCCGAGGTGAGGTCTTTGGCGAGGATTTCCAGCCACTCGTCAGGTGTGATGTCGGCCACGTCTTTCCGCACCGGTCGGGTGCCTACACAGCTGACCACTCCATCCAACCTTCCCATCGAGCGCCGCGTGTGCTCGAGGGCGGCCTCCACGTGATCGAAGCGGGTGGCGTCGAGGGACATCGCCGGAGCGCGAAGCTCATCCGAGAGCGCTGCAAGGCGCTCGCCGTCGTGGGCGGCGATGATCAAGCGGGAGCCGCCTGCGGCCACCCGGCGGCTCACAGCACTCCCCAGGTTGCCGGTAGCGCCCAAGACCATGTGCACGGGAGCGTTTTCCTTGTCGGCACTCAACCGTTGCTCCTTCCCTTCGGCTACGCATCACCATTGTATCTACTGGCTGACCTGAGGTCGGTGTGGGTGTGGGTGTGGGGGACAGGGTCGAGGATCTTCACCTTGTGCGGGAGTGGGGCCTCCGCGGTGGTTCGGCGTGGCCGTCACGACGGCGTGCCGGGGCGGATTCCGGTCAGGGATTGGCGCCGTTCGCCGGTGCAGGAGACCATCGCCATGGGCCGCGGCCCATTTGCCGGCGTTTCCCCTTGCAGCGCCGTGCTGCGCTCGGTATTCTACTGCTTACATGCAGTTTACATATAGATGCCGAGGCCGTGACCTCAACGCGGTAGGAGCGGGCAATGGGTCACAACTGTGAAGGTAGCCGCACGGGACCGACGCTGAACGAGGATGCCGTTGGCACGTGCCCCCGTCTCCGGGGCGGAGCCGGGCGGGGCAGGCTGCGGCAGGGACTGCTGCAGACCGCCTTGTTGTCGCGTCTGGCGGAAGGGGAGGCGCATGGGTATTCGCTCATTGACTCGGCCGCTTCGCTGATCGGTAGGCAGGCCTGCGTGGATCCGGGCACTGTGTATCGGATACTGCGTGCCCTTGAAGCAGAGGGGTGCGTTACCTCCCATTGGGAGTCGCCCACCAGCGGCCCGGGGCGGCGGGTGTATGAGATCATGCCCGCCGGCCTTGACCTCCTGCGCACGTGGTGTGTGTTCCTGGAGAGGCGTGCCGAGGGCCTGCTGGCCGTGGCACGCTGGGGTCGTAGCGCGCTGGGGGAGCCGCCGTTTGCCGGTGCCGGTCAAGAGAGCGCGGTTTGTCCACCTGATTAGGAAGCGTAATTCCGACCGGCCAACTTGACGCAGGATGCAATCCGCCTCACCCTGGGGCACAAAGGAGGAACCTTGGCTACGGAAACCACGAAGGTAGAAACGAAGCCTACTGCTGCCCGTGTACTCGCTATACCAAGTCTCAGCCAAGATGGCTTGGAGGCGCAGCGTTCGGGTCATTTCGGTCATGCGGACTACCACACTCTGGTGTACCTTGCCGGTGACGAGATGATCGGCGTGGATACCATGGAGAACCCACCTCATTCAGAGGGCGGCTGTCTCGAGCCCGTTCTCCGGCTGGTAGAGCGGGGTGTGACTGACATGGTGGTAGGCGGCATGGGACTGCGGCCCCTGAATGGGCTGTTGAGCGCCGGGGTGCGCGTCTATGTGATGCCGGAGCAGGGCACGGTACGGGAGGGCCTCCAAGCCGTGCTCGATGGGACGGCTCCCATGATGTCTCCCGCCCACGCGTGTGGCGGCCATGGCGGTGGCTGCCAGTAGTCTTCGTTCAGGGAACAGGTCGCCACGCCGGCGGCAACCGACCACGGGGAGTGGCATGACGGCGCTGCGTTGAGCCACTCCCCCCCTCCTATTGCCGACAGCCGCCTCTATCTAGGCGCACGTGCCCCCATAGAGGGACGGCATCCAAAGGTGGCGTCGGTCGGACTTGGCGGGGTTGTGCTCGTGCTCCCCGGGAAGGGTCACCTCAATGGGGCCGTCGAATAGACGGGCCTGGTACTCCTTCACCACGAGGCCGACCACCGATCCCTCCTGATCCAGCAGAACCTCGTGCCCTTCCGGTGTCAGGTGGCGGGCGAAGCCTTCTCGCTCTCCATTCCATAGTTCGAGCAGGTCGGTGAGGGGATCGTAGCTGCGGCGGGAGAACGTGATGGAGCCCAAGCGGGCCAGGATGGGTGTGTCATTCTCTGTGCTCATGGCCAAACGATAGCACGTCAGGAACCGAACAGCAGGCCGTAGGACATGACCAGCACGGAGGCCAGGCCTACGGCAACGAATCCCCATTCTTGGCGCTGTGCCAGCAGGCCCACGGCCAGGAGTTCTCGGGCCGGTGGGGTGAGCAGCAGGAGGAGCACGGCCAACTGGATCAGCTCCGAGGCATGCCCGGCCAACGCTCCGGACACAATGCCTGCCGGACTGCACAGGTCCTCCGGGAGTGGCTGAAACACGTCAAAGGGCACCGGTTGGGAGCCGTGTTGCACCAAGTAGTAGATCCCTCCCGCCAAGCCGAGGCAGACGGCGGTGGCCAAGACGGCTCGCAGGAACGTGCTGAGCACGTGCTCCACCGCTTGTGAGTTCGCCCGCGGTTGCGGCGGAGGTCCACAGGGGTCACCCACCTGCGCCCACCCCTTGGTAGATCATTCGCACGGCCATGATGGTCACGACGATGGAGAAGACCAGGCGCAGTCCCCCGGTCCGCACCTTGCCCAGCACTGCTGAGCCCATCACCGCTCCGGGTAGGGTCCCGAGCAGGACGGGCACGGCGATGGCCGGGTGTATATAGCCCCGGCTGAGGTAGACGCCCGCGCTGGCGGCGGCCGTGACTCCCATCATGAAGTTGGAGGTGGTGGTGGACACTTTGAACGGCAACTTCATGATCTGGTCCATGGCCAGAACTTTGAAGGCCCCTGCCCCGATGCCCAGAAGCCCGGAGAGCGCGCCTGCGCCAAGCATCACCGAGCCGGCTAGGCCCACACCGTGCACATCGTAGGCCACGCGCACCCCATCCCGCGGATAGGACGAGGCCAAGCTCAAGCGCTGAGCCAAGGGATCGACCTTGGGTTCGCCCCCATTCTTCCTGCGCGTGCGGTTGGTCAGGGCGATGGTCACCAGAAGGACGATGCCGAAAACCACCTGCAGCCGGCCGGGCGAGAAAAGGCCGGCCAGGTAGGCGCCCCCTATCGCCCCAACGGCCGTGGCCAACTCGAGCAGCATCCCCACTCTCAGGTTGGTGAAGCCTTGGCGAAGATAGGCGGCGGTGGAGCCGGAGGAGACGGCGATGATGGACACCAGCGAGGCACCAATAGCGTAGCGGATATCCACGCCCAGGGCCAGGGTCAGAAAGGGAATGAGCACTATGCCGCCGCCCAGTCCGGTCATGGCGCCCAGAAGCCCGGCTACGATTGAGCCTAGCCACAGGAGGACGCTGAAAGTGAGCGTGCTCATGGGGGCGGAGCATACACGAGCCTAGAGTAATATATCCAAAGAGCGGAGAGCGGCCGAAGGGAGGTGGGTTGAACGACCGGGAGCAGGAGACGCCGCCATCGAGGCCCCGCCAGACGGCCCTTATTGCGTGCGGGACGTGGTGGAGCTCAGGAGTTCTCGAGGAGAGATCATCTCCCGGGATCGGGAGATGTGGTTGTGTCGCTGCGGTTGCTCCAAGGACAAACCTTTCTGTGACTCCTCGCACGAGGCAGCAGGCTTCTCGGGTGAGAGGCGCGTCTGCGGTTCCCAGGATGCCTTCAAGGACTACCCCGGGCGGGTGCTCACGGTGCATGACAACCGCCGCATTTGCGCTCACGTGGGCTACTGCACCGCCGGGGCTCCGGGAACGTTCCGCAAGGATGAGCGCCTTTGGATCAGCGCGGAAGGCGATCCCCCGGTGGTGGTGAAGCAGACCATCAGCCGTTGTCCGTCCGGGGCGCTGGCCTACAGTGAGAACGGGCAGCGGCATGAGGAAAGGGAACGCCCGGCTGGCGTCTCCATCTGCCGGCATGGCCTGTACGAAGTGGTGGGGGGCCCCGGACTCCAGGGGCAGGTGGAGTCCCCGCCGGTCTGCACGGAGCACTGCACCCTCTGCCGCTGCGGGGAGTCGGCCAACAAGCCGCATTGTGATGGCAGCCACAGAGAAGCCGGCTTTCGGGACGAGAAGAACTGAACATGTCCGCCGATTCCCTCAGGGCCCTGGCCACGTTGGCGCTCCTTCACGAACTGGCTGATGACGCGTGGAGGGCGGCGGTGGAGCGGGGGCGCGCGCAGAGGCCACAGGCGCCGGGAGCTGGGGCTGACACCTTTCTGGACGGGTTGGCGGCCTTGGTGGCCGAGGAGAGAGACAGGCTTCGTCGGGAATGGGCGGAGGGTGATGTGTCTGCGCGAGAGCCCGACGCGCTCGCCCGGGAAATGGCCGAGCTGCGCTTTGAGGTGGCGGAGATGCGGGGCCGGCTGGAGGCCGTGGAACAGCTCCTGGATGGCCTGCGGGCCGGCGTCGAGAGATTGGTCGCTTCCCGTGAAGGGACGGGTCGGTGCGGTTGAGGTGGCCGCTCGCCGGCAGGTGAAGACGGATAGATGTCCCGTTTCGGCCGTATTCTGACTGTAGTAGTCGGGCACAGCCTGGCGGCTGCGAAGGGGACACGGTTCGGCCTGGTCTCGCGTGAAGAGCGACGCCGGATGCTGGCCGTCGAGGTGCGGCGGGCCTTGGAGGACTTGGGGCCTGCCTTCATCAAGATCGGACAGCTCATGTCCGTGCGTCCGGATGTGTTCCCGCCGGAATTGGCGGTTGAGCTCGGCGCACTCCGCGATTCGGTGGCGCCCGTGGATCCCACGTTGGTGCGCGGGGTCATCCAGCACGACCTCGGTTTTCCGGCAGAGGTGCTGTTCAGCTCCTTTGACCCGGTGCCGATTGCCTCGGCCTCCATCGCTCAGGTGCACCGTGCGCGGCTGCGGGAGGCTTACCGACCGGTGTGCGGCGCCACTCTTCCCGCCGGCACGGCGCTGGCCGTCAAAGTGGTGCGGCCGGGCATCGAGGAGGAGGGTGCTGCAGATCTGGAGGCAGCCGCACGGCTCGCCCGCGGTCTCCACCATCGAGGCCTTCTGCGTCGTTGGAATCTGCCTGCGTACGCTCTGGAGTTGCGGGATTCCTTCCGGCGCGAATCGGACCTGCGCAACGAAGCGCGGGTGGCGGTGCGCTTTGCCTTTGACTTCCGCGATGACCCGCTGGTTCGCGTCCCGCGCGTGGTGTGGCCGCTGAGCTCTCGTCGGGTGCTCACCACCGAGTACGTGGAGGGCTGGCCTCTCAGTCGCGTTGAAGAGGCCAGGCGGGCCGGTGTCGACGCTCGTGGGCTGGCTGCGCACGGCGCTCGGGTCTTCATGCGACAGGTGCTCGAGCACGGGCGCTTCCACGCGGACCTGCACCCGGCCAACCTACTTCTCACGCCCGACGGCCGCATCGCCTATCTGGATTTCGGCATGGTGGGCAGGTTGTCTGCGGCTGAGCGTGTCGGTGTGGCGCAGGTGCTGGCCGCGCTGGTGTTCCGCGATGCGGAACGGGCACTTCGTTACTCCTCACTGCTGGGCCTGGAGGTGCCGCCGGATGTGCGGGCGCGGCTGGTGGGAGAGGTCGGCGGCCTTATGCAGCGAACGCTGAGGGAAGGCCGGGGGGATGGCCGGGTGGGGCGCACGGACGTGAAGGGCTTTGGCGTGGGCCTCCTGGGCATCTTGGGGCGGCACCACGTGCCCATCCCCGAAGGCTACGGGCTACTGGTGAAATCGCTGGTGACGGTGGAAGGGGTGGCCCGCGCGCTCTACCCGGAGATCGACATCATCGAGACCGCCCGCCCCTTCGTAACCCGTCTCCTGGCCCGGCGGGTGCTCGATCCATCGACGCTGGCATCGCGTTGGGCAACGGCCCTTCGTGCGGCGGCGGTAGAGGTCAGTGGCTGACTCCACGCGGCGCCCCGGCCCGCCACGGAAGGCGGTTCTCTACCCCGGGGCTCAGTCGTCCGTTGGTGCGATCGATCGGCTGGGTACTGTCACCAGAGATTCCTCTTCCAGCATCACCGGCGCCACTTGGCAGCCAACGCGCCTGGTCCTGAGCACGGAGACGGCGATGGAAGCCGCCAGCGCGGCCGCGATCACGCCCAGTGCTATCACCGTGGGCAGGTGATAGAAGTCCGCCAACAGCATCTTGATGCCCACGAAACCCAGAATGACCGCCAAGCCGTAGTGGAGATACGCGAAGCGGTTGATGCACCCGGCCAGGGCGAAGTACAGGGCACGTAGGCCCAGGATGGCGCACACGTTCGAGGTGAAGGCGATGAAAGGATGCCGACTGATGGCCAGGACGGCCGGGACCGAGTCGACGGCGAAGACCAAGTCGGCAGACTCGATGGCCAGCACGGCCAGCATGAGCGGTGTGAAGAGGAGCCGGCGGTTCTTGCGGAACCAGAAGGCATGGCCCTTGTAGCCGAAGTCGAAGGAAAGGTGCCGTTCGGCGAACTTGACCAGAGGGTTGGTGTCTGGGGCAACGCTGGCGCTCTCTGTTCGCCACATGCGCACCGCGGTGTAGATGAGCAGGGCTCCGAAGACGTACATGGTCCAGGAGAAGCGCTCCAGCAGAGCCAGCCCGCCCAGGATGAACAGTAGGCGGAAGACGATGGCACCGAAGATGCCCCAGAAGAGCACCTTGTGCTGATGGGCGGGGTGGATGCCCAAGGCGGTGAACACGAGCAAGAAGACGAAGATGTTGTCAACGCTGAGCGACTTCTCCACCAGGTAGGCGGCGATGAACTCCTTGGCCTCTGCGGCCCCCAACCACATCCAGATCACACCGGCGAACGCGAAGGAGAGCGCGATCCAGAAGCCGCTCCAGCCCAGCGCCTCGCGTACGGAAAACTCCTTCTCACCACGGTTGATGACCACGAGATCGAGCACCAGCAGCACTGCTACCGCAATCCCGAACGCCACCCATGGCCAATAGCCGCTCACATGCCACCTCCGCGCCCATCGAGTGTCGCTGCGGCGAAGGCCACAAAAAAAGACCTCCGGCGCAGCTGCTGCCGAAGGTCTTGCCGCGAGACGCGCCCGGGGATCTCGATAGCTCGAATCCCGTCCTGACGAACGCGCCGCCTACCCACTTGTGGCGGGTAGACCGGCTACTCCCCTTCACACCTCCAGAATATCACGACGTGAGCCGGAATCCGTATCGCGAGGTGCGCCGGGCGTATACTTGCTGCCATCGCCGCTATCATCGACACGCATGTCTTCTTCGCCGCCTGTCCTTTGGGAGTTGAGGATCTCCTGGCAGTGGAGCTGCGCGGCTTGGGGGCGGAGCGGGTGAAGGAGACCAGGGCGGGAGCCGCCTTCGCTGGATCGTTGGCAGTGGGCTTGAGGGCCTGCCTCTGGTCGCGGGTGGCCAGTCGCGTTCTGCTCCACCTTGGCGCGTTCCCGGCCGCCGATGCAGACCAGCTGTACTCCGGGTCATCCGCCATCCCCTGGGAGGAGCATCTCAGCCCCACCTGCACTTTCGCCGTCTCTGCCAACGTCTCCGCCTCGGTCGTCTCACACAGCGGCTTTGCCGCCCTCAGGGTCAAGGATGCGGTGGTGGATCGCCTGCGCCGCGTGGAGCGTCGGCGGCCTGAGGTGAGGACGGAGAGGCCCGATGTCAAGGTTGACCTCTACCTTCATGGTGACCAGGCTGTCCTCAGTCTTGATCTTTCCGGTGAAGCTCTCAGCAACCGTGGCTACCGGCGGGCGGGCGGGCCGGCACCCCTGCGCGAGAACCTGGCGGCGGCCGTGCTGTTGCGGGCGCACTGGCCTGCCTTCGCCTCCGCCGGCGCTTCGCTGCTGGATCCCATGTGTGGGTCGGGGACGCTGGTCATTGAGGGCGCGCTCATGGCGGCGGATATCGCTCCGGGCTTGATTCGCGACTACTTCGGTTTCCTGGGTTGGCGCGGGTTGCCGCGCGCGGTCTGGGAAGAGGTGCGCAGTGAAGCGGTGGAGCGCGCTCGGGCCGGTGTTGCACATCTCCCCCCCGTGCTGGGCCTGGACAACGATGTGTTGGCCGTGCAGGCCGCCGAGCGCAACGTAGTGGCGGCCGGGCTGCGTGGCAAAGTCTCCATTCTGACCGGCGATGTGGCCGGGTTGACGGTCCCGGAGACGCTGCGGGACCGTCCGGGGCTCATAGCCACCAATCCTCCCTACGGTCGGCGTTTGGGTGACCGCGATTCACTCCGGCCTCTCTATGCCACGCTGGGTGCGCGGCTGCGCACCCAGTTCGGGGGATGGGAAGCGGCCGTGTTGGTGGAGGACGAGGAGTTGGGCTACGGGCTGGGCCTGAGAGCGCACAAGGTGCATCATCTCTACAACGGCCAGGTGCCCTGCCTGCTTCTTCATTTTCACCTGGGTTCGCCGCCACGCCGGGAGGTGTCTCACCGTGTTGGTGCCGGCGGCGCGCAACCCGAGCCGGAGGTTGCGGCCGCCCCCCGCGAATACGCAATGCTTTCGTCATCCACCGTGGACCAAAACGGGCAGCAGTCTCTCCTCAACCGTTTAAGGAAGAACCTGCGACGGCTGAAGCCCTGGGCGAAACGTGAGGGAGTCACATGCTATCGCCTCTATGACCGAGATCTCCCTGATTACAACTTCGCCGTGGACCTGTACGAGGACTGGGTGGTGGTGCAGGAGTTCGAAGCGCCCCCGGAGATAGATCGGCTCAAGGCCAGAAGGCGCCTGCGTGAAGGGCTGGCTGCCGTTCAGGAAGTGACGGGGGTGCCGGTGGATCACGTGGTCTATCGTTTGCGGCGGCCTCAGCGGCGCGGGGGTCAGTACGGCGCACAGGGACCACAGCGCGGCGAGGTTGAGGTGGGCGAGGGCGGGCTGCGCTTTCTGGTGAACCTGGCCGAATACTTGGACACTGGGCTCTTCATGGACCACCGCGTGGTTCGTGGCATGGTCCGTGAATGGTCCAGGGACGTCCATTTCCTGAACCTGTTCAGCTACACAGCCGCGGCCAGCGTGTATGCGGCGGACGGTGGGGCGTTGTCCACTACCTCGGTGGATCTCTCCCGCCGCTACCTGGACTGGGCCAGGCGGAATCTCCTGCGGAACGGTTTCGTGGATGGCCGGGCCCATCAGCTCGTGCATGCCGATTGCTTGGAGTGGCCGGCGCGTGCCCGCGGCCGATACGGGCTCATACTGGCCGACGTGCCCACCTTCTCCAATTCCAAGGCCATGCGCGACACCTTTGATGTGCAGCGGGATCACGCGCAGCTGCTGGAGGCGGCCGCCCGGCTGCTGGAGCCGGGCGGCCGCCTCCTCTTCTCCACCAATCGCCGCCGCTTTCGGCTGGAGGGCTCCCGGTTGCAGAAGCTGGGGCTCACGGTGGAGGACATCACCGAGCGCACCTTGCCTCCCGACTTCCGCCGCCGCCCGCCCACACACCGTTGCTGGCTGCTGCGCCCGGCGGGGACGTCTCCGGCCCTGGGCCGGGTGCTCTGAGGCAGGCACGCACCCGCCCGCAGTCCCGGCTTGGCCCGCCATCCACGGCGCCACCTCTTCATCGGGTTGTCGGTTCACATCCACTGCTGAGCCCGAGGGGCCGAGGCAGGAGTCAGGCGAATGCCACGAACTGCAGCGAGTCCAGCTCCAGCAGCCGGCGTGGCTGTCCGCGGAGCGGTTCTTGAGCACGGGCACTTGGAGCTCGGCGAGAGTATCCTCAAGGAGGCCGAGACCATAGGTGCTTCCCTCCTCAGCGGATTGATTGTACTGTACCCCCAACGCTCACCGGACCGAGGGGAAGTATCTGGAGATGACTGCTACCGGCCAGGGCGGGTCAAGTGGCGATCGCTTCGCCGGGGTCGGGGCGGCGTTGGCGGCCGGCCGCGCGGCGCTCAGCGAGGTGGAGGCCAAACAGTTTCTCGCTTCACAGGGGATCGCGGTCCCAGAGGGAGCGCCGGCCACCTGCGCGGAGGAAGCCGTGGCGGCCGCAGGCGGGATCGGCTACCCGGTGGTGATGAAAGGCATCTCCACCACCATCCTGCACAAGACGGAGGCCGGCCTGGTGCGCCTGGGGATCCAGGACCAGGAGGGCGTGCGAGTCGCTTTCGCCGCACTGAGCCAGGCGGGAGGTGACGCGCTCAGCGGCGTGTTCGTGGAGCGCCAGCTCCCGCGCGAGCGCGAGTTCATGGCCGGCATGGTTCGGGACCCTCAGTTCGGCGCTGTGATCATGCTCGGCCTGGGCGGCATCCTGGCCGAGGTACTCGATGATGTGGCTTTCGCGGTAGCCCCGCTCTCCCGTGCGGATGCGCTGCGGACGATCGAGGCGCTGCAGGCGCGCGCAATCCTGGGCTCCTACCGCGGTCTGCCGGCCGTGGATCGGGGGGCCTTGGTGGAGTTGCTCTGCATCTTGGGGCGCATGGCGCTGGAGTACCCGGAGATCGCCGAGATGGATCTCAATCCGCTTCTGGTAGACCAGAGGCGTCCCGTGGCTGCCGACTGCCTTATCCGTCTGCAGCCTCCCGCCGCAGCCGCGCCCGCGCGTCTGCCCGTCAACCTTGCAGCGCTGGATGCCCTCTACGCGCCGCGCAGCGTCGCCATAGTGGGAGCGTCCAATGACCCGTCGAAGTGGGGCGGGACTATCCTGACCAACCTGATCGCCGGCGGCTACCCGGGCCGGCTGTATCCGGTGGCGCGCGCCGCCGAGACGGTGATGGGCATGAAGGCCTACGGCACTGTCTCGGAATTGCCGGAGGCACCAGATGTGGCCGTGGTGGCCGTGCCCGGCTCCGCCGCCCTGCCCGTGGTGCAGGAGTGCGGTGTCAAGGGAGTGCGTGCCGTGGTGATGGTCACCGCCGGCTTCTCCGAGACGGGGGCCGAGGGCCGCCACCGGGAGCGGGAGTTGGCGGAGGCGGCAGCGCGCCACGGAATGGCTCTGATAGGTCCCAACTGCATGGGCGTGGTGTCGTCGGCCGCCCGCTTTTTCGGTGTGGGTGCGGTGCCTCTGCATCCCAAGCCGGGGCCGGCGGCATTCGTCTCCCAATCCGGCAACATCGGTGCGCAGCTGATGGTGAGCGCCGAACAGAGGGGTGGCGGCATAGGCAGCTTCGTGGGCGTTGGCAACGAGGCTCTCTACCAGACGGCGGATCTGCTGGACTACCTCAAGGACGATCCACGCGTGGGGGTGGTGGCCGCCTACGTGGAAGGTTACGAGGACGGTCGCCGTCTCCTGGAGAGCTCACGGGCGCTGGCGGCCAAGAAGCCGCTGGTGGTGTTGCGTGCCGCCGTCAGCGACTACGGGCGGCGGGCCGCCGCCTCTCACACCGGGGCGTTGGCAGGCGCACAGAAGGTGTTTGAGGGTGCGGCCCGACAGGCAGGCATGCTGCTCACCTTCGATCCGGACGAGTTCCTCGACACTGCGCTGGCCTTCTCCTATCTCCCCCTTCCTCGGGGCGATCGTGTGGGCATTGTGACCATGGGAGGCGGATGGGGAGTGTTGAGCGCGGACGAGGTGGCACGTACCGGGCTGAGCCTGGCCGAGTTTGACCCCGGACTCCTGTCTCGCCTGGATGGCCTGCTGCCCCCCTACTGGAGTAGGGGTAATCCGGTGGATCTGGTGGCCACGCTGGTGGAGGGGGCTGCCGAGCGGGTGGTGGAGGAGATCATCGCTTCCGACTCGGTGGACCTCCTCCTCGTGTCCGGCGTGGTGAGCGTCTTTGGGCTGGCC
>Ga0123328_1002975_pt1 | contig 14766 bp, 11 predicted proteins | sample BioC12SIPDNA_2_FD_89702 | JGI IMG/M metagenome (GOLD analysis project Ga0123328, IMG submission 89702) | Anaerobic biogas reactor microbial communites from Washington, USA - Biogas_R1_A C12 SIP DNA | ecosystem: Engineered > Bioreactor > Anaerobic > Unclassified | place: Washington, USA...
CACCTGAACGACGGCGGCGGTTTCGGCGCACGGATCCGCCCCTGAACCAGCGGCCACAGATCCTCGGCGCTGAGCCCTTTGTCTCAGTGCATTTCGGCCTCGCACGTACCGATGCCGGGCCGGTAGAAACTGAACTGCACGTTCGGATGCTCCGCCAGCAGTGACATGGGCACACATGGGTCGGCGATGCCCTTGGAAATCATGAACGTCGTCAACCGCATGCCGAACGGGTTATCGTGCCAGCCCGGATGCCAGATGGATACCCGCTCCGCCTTCCACGTCTCGGTCGGCCCGACCGAGATGGCCTTGGCCGGCACGCTGGGGATGTTGCCGCCGCCTGAGGTCCGCGCGTTTTGCACCACCGTCAGCGGATGCAGGTCCACCACCCGCGTGGTTAGCTTGCGATAGTCGGCCGCGGTCGGCGGCTCATCCTTGTACCGTCCCTCTCGCTTGGGCGGATCGTTGAACGCCCAGTGCTTGATCTCGCCTTGCCCGCCCTGCATGGTCACGCAGCGCACCCCTGCATAACTCTTGATGTACGCCGTCGCGTCGGCTTTGGGGAAGTGCTGGTTGCCGGTCGGCATCCGCAACTCCGGCCGAATGCGGTCGAAGCACAACTCCCGATCCGCCCGAGCGAATGACAACGGGTGATCCTCGCCGACCTCCTTGCCGTCGAGGTACCACTCATCCATGCCCCAGAAGTGCGCGTGCCGCAGGTCGATCTCCAGGCTGTTGACCAGCTGAGCCACCAGGGGCAACTGCTCAGTCGGCCCGACAGGCCCGCAGATCCCCGCCGGCTGGTCCGCCGTCGCTTGGCGCCACGCATCGATGTACTCCAATGCCTCCGCAAGGAAGAACTCCCGCAAATCGTCGTACATCACGATCCGGAACCCGTGGCGCCCCAGCTTCTCGATGTCCTTCACCGTCAGCCGGGCTACCTCTTGCAGCAGGTCGGCCGGCAATGTCGTGTAGTCCCACCATTCCGGTGCAATCTTGCTCAATGGTCGTGCCATCTTGGCTCCCTCGTTTCGAATTCCCAACTCAACCACACCCCGCATCACTGCCTTCTATGCAGCGCAGATCGCGTGCGAACCCACTCCGCAAGCCGAACCGTCGAACGGGCTTGCCGCTTCGCGATGAAATACGCACAAGGTCTCGCCCCACCAACGCTTCAGGATAGACCCTCCCCCTCTTCCTGACAACACGCCGCACCGCTGGCGACTCACCGCCCGACAGGTACAATACATGACCATTGGGATTAGTCTCGCCTTCTTTGCGAAAGAGGAACAACCATGACCGATCAGAAATCCGATCTCTCCCGACGACACCTGCTCACCGCCGGCATGGGTGCCGCCTCGGCGGTGCTCCTGGCCTCTGGTTGCCAAGCCCTCCGACCGGCCGCCGCACGCCCCACGCTCACCGGACAACCCCAACCGCTCGACCTGGCTCCCGACGCGGACATCCGCTGCGGCATCATCGGCGTCGGCGGACGCGGCACCGGTGTTCTCCGGGCCATCCACAACGTCCCCAAGGTCCGCGTCACTGCCGTCTGTGACCTCAATCAAGAAAACCTCGATCGGGCCATGGGCATCGTCGCCGACGACCAACCCACCGCCTTCGGCGACTACCAGCAGATGCTCAAGTCCGACCTGGTCGACACGGTCTTCGTGATGACCCCCTGCTACCTGCACGCGCCAATGGCTATCGCGGTGCTCGAGTCCGGCCGGCACTGCTACTGCGAGAAACCCATGGCCATCAACACCCGCGACCTCGACCGAATGGTCCGCACTGTGCAAGATACCGGCAAAGTCCTCCAGGTCGGCACTCAGCTTCCCCACGCCAGCCCCTGGCATGGAGCCATCAAGGCCGTTCATGACGGCGAGATCGGCGAGCCCGTGCTCATTCACGCCCAGCGTCACAACGCCGGCGACCTGCCGCACCATATCCCCTGGTTCTTCAAGCGGAAGCTCTCCGGCGACACCATCCTCGAACAGGCCGTCCACGAGTTCGACATTTTCAACGCCATCTTCAAGGGTGTGCCCACGCAAGCCAGCGCCTCCGGCGGACAAGCCGTCCTCTTCGACCCGCCCGGCCGCGATATCATGGACCACTACGGCCTCATCCTCGACTACGGCAAGAACCAGCGCGTCGTCTACACCCACTCGTGGATCGCGATCCCGAAAGCCCCGCACGGCGGGCGGGTCGAAATGGTCTACGGCACCAAGGGCTGCGTCGACGTCGAGGCCGGCATGATCTACCCACGCGACGGCGAACCCCGTAAGGTCAATCCCGAACCCGCCGGTGACTCAACCCAGGTCGCAGTTCAGAACTTCTTCGACTGCGTTCGTCAGGGCAAGCATCCGCTCACCGACGTGATCCGCGGCCGGGACGGGGCCCTCGTCGCCCTGCTCGGCCTCAAGGCCATCGACACCAACCGGGTGGTGACCATGCAGGAACTCCTGGCCAAGGGCTACTCCGCCTGAGCCAACAGCCCCGCGGCGGCCCACCCATGACCGTGCGATGGGTGGGCCGCCCGAACCTTCCCGTAGCGGCACCTCCCCGTAGCAGTCATGTTCGGAAACCTCTGCACCGCCGCCCATTCGCCCACAATCACCCTGGCCAGCCGACGGCTTTCAGGATCGCCGTCAAGGCGCGGCTGACGCCCAGCTCGGCCCATTCCTGCGGATGAACCCACTTGCCCTTTGGGGGAGGTAGCTGCTTCGGCAACGTGCAGGTACCCGCGTGGATCTGGAAGGTCACGCTCCGGTGCGTGAGCAGCCTGGTGAGCGAACTGATCGGACAGCGGGCCAAACGCGTGCCCGCGGGAAGTGTCGCCCGCAGCCGACGCAAGGCGAGCGAAGCATCCTCCCCGCGCTCGACTTCCTCGCTGGGCAGTGCCCAAAGTCCGGCCCACAGGCCCGTCCGCGGGCGCTGCACAAACAGGAGCGCATCACCGCAGCGAATCGCCGCCGTCACCAGCGTCAGAGGCTGCACCTTGGGCCGTCGCACAGCAGCGGGGATGACATCCGTCAGCTCGCGAGCCCGCGCCTGGCATTGACCAGCCAGCGGGCAGCGTTCGCAGGCCGGCCCTTGCGGAGTGCAGACCGTCGCCCCCAATTCCATCAGGGCTTGGTTGAAATCTCCGCACCGGGTGGCCGGCAGCAGCTCCTCCGCTACACGCCAGAGAGTGCGACGCATGGAAGCTTTGGACGGGTCGTCTCTCATCGCCAGAAGACGCGTCAGCACCCGGATGACGTTGCCGTCCAGGATCGGCACCCGGACACCCAAAGCCACGGAGGCGATGGCCCCTGCCGTATACCGACCGATGCCGGGCAGACGGGTCAACTCGGCGACGTCGGCCGGCACTTGGCCCCCATGTTCGGCAGCGATGCGCTGAGCGGTCGCGTGCAGGTTTCTCGCCCGGCGGTAATAGCCCAGGCCCGACCACGCGGCCAGGACCTCGTCCAGGTCCGCCGTCGCCAAAGCCATGGCTGTCGGAAAGCGACCCAGGAAGCGATCGTAATACGCCACCACCGTCGCCACCTGCGTCTGCTGAAGCATGAACTCCGCCACCAGTTGGGCGTAGGCGTCGTCCGGCCTACGACGCCAGGGCAGATCACGCTTGTTCCGATCATACCAAGACAGCAATCGCGTCTGCACAGCTTGTCGACTTGCCGCGATGCGGGGGTCCGGGTGAGCGAGCGTTTCTGCGAAACCGCTGCACGATCTCACTCCAGGCGATGTCTGCTTGTGGCGAGCCAAGGTTGATCCCCCATCGGTCGGCGGCGTGCGGACGTGGCCCGCCATCCACCGCGCCCGTGGAGTCTACAGCATGTTCGCCCCACTTGGCGATCGGCTGGGCATGTGCTATATGTTTGGCCCGCTGAAACGGATTCAGCGCGTGGAAATCAGGGCCAAGACCCAAACGAGGCTCATACCATGGCCATCATGAAAGGACGCTGCGTCGTTGCCCAGTCGGGCGGCCCCACCGCGGTCATCAACGCCTCCGCATGCGGAGTCATCCAGACGGCCCTCGCCCGTGGAGAGGTCTTCACCGGAGTGTACGGAGCCTACAACGGCATCCTCGGCGTGCTTGAGGAAGACCTGTTCGACTTGGGCCAGGAGACGCCCCAGGCCATCGAGGGTCTCAAGCGGACACCCGCGGCGGCTCTCGGCTCCTGCCGCTACAAGCTCAAGGATCTCAGCAAAGACCGCGTGGACTACGAACGCATCCTGGAGGTCTTCAAGGCCCACGACATCCGGTACTTCTTCTACATCGGCGGCAACGACTCGATGGACACGGCCGATAAGGTGAGCCGTCTGGCTCGCGAGCTGAAGTACGACCTTGTGGCCATCGGCGTTCCCAAGACCATCGACAACGATCTGGCGGAAACCGACCATTGTCCGGGCTACGGCAGCGTGGCGAAGTATGTTGCCACGGCGGTCATGGAGGCTGGGCGCGACACGGAGTCGCTCTACACGGCGGACACCTGCAACGTGATCGAGGTCATGGGCCGCAACGCGGGCTGGATCGCGGCCGCCACGGGGATCGCCCGCCGAACCGAGGAGGATGCGCCGCACCTGATCTACCTGCCCGAGATCCCGTTCTCCGCTGACCGATTTGTCGCGGACGTGCGGGAATGCCTGAAACAACTCGGCCGTTGCGTCGTGGCCGTAGGTGAGGGCATCCGCGACGCGGAAGGTCGGTTTGTGTCTGAAATGGGCGGCTCGTTCAGCCAGGATTCCTTTGGCCATAAGCAGTTGGGCGGCGTGGCTGAAGCACTGCAACGTATTGTCGAGAAGGAAGTTGGCGTGAAGTGCCGCACGAACAAGCTGGGCCTGTGCCAAAGGACAGCGATGCACTTCGCCAGCCTGACGGATCGTGACGAAGCGTATCGCTGTGGGCAGGCGGCGGTCGAAGCGGCCTTGGCAGGCGAGCGCTGCAAGATGGTGACCCTGGTCCGCCAAGGAAGCGAGCCCTACAACTACTGCTGCGGAATGGGATTGGCCGATCTAGCCACTGTGGCCAACGGCGAGAAGGTGCTTCCTCGGGAGTACATGAACGAGGCGGGGAACCACATCACGACGGCGATGCGAGACTACGCCGTGCCGCTGATGCGTGGTGAGGTGAAAATCGAAATCGGTCCTGACGGTCTGCCGCTCTATGTTCGTCTGCGGCGGCAGATGGTGGAGCGGTGTACTCCCCTGCGGTCGCACTAAGCCAGCGTCCCGGGCACTCCGGGCTGGTTGAATGGTTGAATCGTGCTCAGCCAGTGCCGCTTGTGGCTGCGTGCGGAATCGCTTAAACTGCCGGTTGCTGGACGGGAAGCCGGCCGGCAGACGGCAAGGCGCCACACAGGAAGGAGGCAGGCGGCAGACGGATCGTATACCGGGTCGGCCGTTGGGTATTCAGGCAGACCACCGGACTCATAGTTTTATTTTCGTTATCTTGATCCGGAACCGCTCATGCTTCGTTTTTCAGTGACCCGCGAGGGCCGTGCTGTTCAGGAAGTCGATCTCGGCGGCGCTTACATGGTAGGCAGCGACGGAGTCCCGTTGCGCGCCGAACTGGAGTTTCGCGACGCGACGATTCTGTGCGCCAAGCGGGCTGACGGGCCCGCGGCGCTGGCTCTCCTGTGGGATGTCCCCGAGTGCGGGGCCATGATGCTGGAGACCAGCCGGCTCATGGATCGTGAGCAGCCGTATGTCCTACCGCTCGAGCTCGCCCGTGGCCGGCTGACTCGCATCAACCTCAAGCGCGAGGACTGGGGCCTGTTCGACTTTGAAGGGGTCGAGCCGGTTGCGGGAGAAATCGACCAAGCCCGGGACCTGCTGGTCGAAGCCCTGAAGGCGGAGACGCCCGCCGACCAAGGCAAGATGGCGGACGCCGCCCTGCGGCAGGCGATCCTGGCGGGCGAGCGGCTTAGTCAATTCCACGCGGACATCTTCCTGGCCAGACGGAAGCAGATCCATGCCTTCACCCGGCGAACGCTCGGCTGCACAGTAGCCATTGAGAACACCACCGACGGCTACCGCCAGCGCCTTCGCGAAGGGTTTGACTTCGCCTATCTGCCGGTGCCTTGGCGGGCGATTGAGCCCAAACAGGGCGAGTTCAACTGGCGACCGTTCGACGCCTGGGTGGAGTGGTTGGCGAAGCATCGCATGCCGATGCGGCTGGGGCCGCTGGTCAGCTTCCATGAGAACCATGTCCCCGCCTGGGTGAGCATGTACGAGACGGACTTCGAGACCGTCCGCAACCTGATCTTCGAGCATGTGCGGCGGTTGGTCGAGCGATACGGGAACTACGTGTACCAGTGGCAGGTGATCTGCGGCGTACACGCGGAGAACACCTTCGACTTCACCTTCGAGCAGTTGATGGAGGTGACGCGGGTGACGGTGGCCCTGGTCAAGCAGTTGGCGCCGCGTTCGCAAACCCTGATCGACTTGGTGGCCCCGTGGGGCGAGTACTACGCTCGCAACCAGCGGACGATCCCCCCCCTGCTCTATGCCGACATGGTGGTGCAGAGCGGCGTGGGCTTTGACGGTCTGGGGGTGCAGTTGCTGTTTGGCCGCCCAGCGGACGGGATGTACGTGCGGGACATGTTCCAGATCTCTGAGAAGCTGGACCGGCTGGGCAACCTCGGGAAATCGGTTCATGTGACCGCGGTGCAAGTTCCGTCCCAGCAAGGCGCCAACGGCGCGGTCGGCGGCTGCTGGCGGAAGTCTTGGGACGAAGCCGTGCAAGCCCGGTGGGTTAAGGAGTTCTACACGATCGCCCTGAGTAAGCCGTTCGTGGAGAGCGTCGCTTGGCTTGACCTGGCGGACATCGGCGGTCCCGAAGGGCTCGAAGGCGGCGGCTTACTGCGCTCGGACTTGGCCCCCAAGCCCGCCTACAAGGTCGTGAAGGATTTCCGTGCGGAGTTGCTCAGCGCGACCCGCAAGCCACCCGCATCCCGACCGAGTGCCCAGGCCTGAAAACCCGAGTGAATCCGGCCCAAACGAGAACAGTCGCCGCTGGAGCGATGTGTCCTGCCCTGTGGACTGGACCTGCATCCGAGGATGCTCCCTTCCTGAAGCATCGCCGGCGCGGAGCCGGCCCCCTGGGATCCCGGCGTCGCCGGCCTCGCGTCCGCGGATGGCGGGTAACGCCCGTCTGGTATACGCTCTGTGCATGATGGACGACTGTGGCCTGGATACAGAAGGACAAGGACGCACCCACTGGGCGGTACACGTTACCTGCTATGCTCTCCTGGGCGTGATGCTGCTTGCCGTGGTGGGGATGCGCTATCTGTGGCCGCTGGTGCTGTACGAGCCGATCGGAGTAGAGCCCGCCCCGATCGCGGCCGGGGCTTCGGGAGACCTGATCGACGAGATTGACCAGCGGATCGATCCGAATACGGCCACTTGGCAGGAGTTGACCCGCTTGCCGCGTATCGGCGAGATGATCGCGAAGCGAATCGTGGAGTATCGCCAGGAACGGCAGGCTCACGGGCCGGGCGAACCAGCACCGCCCGCAGTGTTCACCTGCCCGGAGGACTTGACCGCGGTGCGAGGCATCGGGCCACGAACGGTCGCGGTGATTGCGGAGCATCTGAGGTTTCCCGACGAGAAGCACTGACCGCCAGTCGCGATGCCGAGTCGGACACGCCGGACAGTGAAACCGCAGGAGAGGCAACGATGGAGGTTGCCCTGCGGGGCGAATCTGCGATAGCATACCAACCGAGGTTTCATGGCTGCGGATCAAGCAGTTATCGAGTCCGTTGCGACTTCCGGCGAGGCTTCTCGGCCCGGCCCTTTGACATGCGCCAAATATGCGTTGGCGCGTGGGTTTCTGTTGGGGTGGGCGAGGTGTTTCTCACTCACCGGGCTGTATCTGCTGGGGCAGTTCTTCGGGACGTGCGAGTACCTTCTGAACTACAAGCGGCGCCGGAAGTTTCACAAGTGGCTGGTCTGGAACCTGGGCGATGCGGTCGGCGAACTAGCCGACTCGCCCAGCCGCATCTGCTGGCAGCACTTCATGCGTACGCGGAGCGACAAGCTATTCTACCTGATCTTCGACAAGCTGCCGCGTGAGAAGATCCTCAACCGGGTCAAATTCCACGGGCGAGACATCCTTGATGAGGCCCTTAGCCGGGGCAAAGGCGCGTACGTCTGCCTGAGTCACAACGGCTCACACCACGTGTGCGGGTTGCTGATGGCCCTGCTCGGATACAAGGTAGCGGGCGTTCGCGATCGCAACGAAGGGCAGATCCGGCGGTATGTTCAGGAGAAGTACGAGGAGACTTTCCCGGAATTCCGGGCCTTCCGGGTCTTCTTCGCCGACAGCTACCCACGGGATCTCTACCGTTGCTTCAAAGATGGATACATCCTGGGCAGCGCCCTCGATGTCGGGCGAAACCGAGGCGAACACCTGCGACGCGCCAAGGTGATCATGTCCGGCCAGGAGCGTGAGTTTCTGACCGGGACGTTGCAGATCGCCTTGCGCTGCGGGGCGCCTATTCTGCAAGGCTTCGTGGTCTCCCGCGAGAACTTCTACTTTCACCTGATCGTGCAGGGGCCGTTGGTCGATCCCGAGACGGCCACGGACACTCCCGAGATCGTGCAGACCGCGATGCAGCACTACGCGGACAACATCACCGCCCACCTGAAGAAGTACCCGGATCACATCAGCAAGTCGTGAGGCCGTTCGCCACCCCATGCGGTTGTCAGGGGCGGCGTCTGAAGGTGAGAGGCGCGAGGCCGTCCTGGAGGGCCGCGGCGAGGGCGATGACACGACGACGGGGGCCAAGCTGGAAGGTGACTTTCCTTCGCCAAGGCCAAGTACCGCGGGAGACGAGTTCAAAGACATCGTCGTGGTAGTGCTCTAGCGGTCGTTCCGCGTCATTGTAGGTTGCGTAGAGACGGCGATCGCGGCAGGTCACGGTGAGGCGGCCGTAGCCCGGATGGTCATAATCGCCCGCGTAGGCGGCCAGAGGTCGCGACGGCCGAGTGCCCCGTTTGCGGGCAGCGCGGTTTTGGGCCGCCTCCTTCCGGGCTTTTGTCTTGGCGGCCTGCTCCTCTCGCCGGCAACGGGCGGACCACGCGAGGGGATCGAGGCCCAACAGCCGATCATAGACCCCGTAGGCAATCAGGCGGGGCAACGGCGAACTGGTCACGTTGGTCAGCACAACAACGCCGATCCCATCGTGGGGCAGGAAAGCCGTGCAAGCATTGAAGCCGTCGACGCATCCACCGTGCGTCAACCGCCGATGGCCCCGATAAGGCTGCACCGTCCAGCCCAGGGCGTAACCGGGGTCAAGCAATTCGGGGTAGGAGGGCTCCTCGCGAAAAGCCACGCACGCGGTGTGCGTTTCCCGCAGCACGGAGGGGCTGACGATCTTCGTGCGCCCGACCTTTCCGGCGGCAAGATGCAGCGTGACCCACCGACACATGTCGCTGATGTTGACGTTCATGGAACCGGCCGGCCCAACAGGCATCATCGGCTCGTGGGGCACGCGGACAAGCCGCCGAGCAGAGCGGTCATAGCCCAAAGCGAAATCGGGCTGCCGGGCCATGTCCACGTTCGAGAAAGTTGCGGATGTCATGCCCAACGGGCGGAGAATCCTGTCCTCGATGAACGCTTCCCAGGGGTGGCCGGCGACATGCTCAAGGACCACACCCGCGGCCATGTACATGAGGTTGTTGTACTGGTAGGCCTCGCGGAACGATCGGCTGAAAGGCAGAGATCGCAGGCGGCGAAAGAGCCGTGAGCGGTCCAGAGGCGTGTTGACCCAAACCATGTCATGCCGGGGCAGGCCGGTGCGATGCGTGAGCAGGTCACGGCAGGTGGCCAGCTTGGTCGCTACGGGGTCATGGAGACGGAAATGGGGAACATAGTCGCGGACGGGGATGTCCCAACCCAGTTTGCCCTCATCCACAAGAATACCCAACGCGGTGCTGGTGAAAGCCTTGGTACACGAGCCGATGGCGAAGGTCGTCTGCTCGGTTACGGGCAATCGGTGTTTGACGTCCCGCAGTCCGTAGCCGCGGGCATGAATCGTCCGGCCGTTGAGCACAATGCCAACCGCCATGCCGGGGACATTCCATGCCCGCATGGTCCGGGCGGCAAAGTCGTCAAAGCCTCGCAACGCTCGAATGGGTTGGCGGTTCTTCATCGTTCAAGCAAGGCTGGTCGGGACCGTGGTAAGCTCTCAGACAACGGAAGCCGAGGTGCGCTGCTCGATCAGCTCGCGTGCGATGGAGAAGACACTCTCGCTGGTGATCCGGGTCATGCAGCGGTGGTCGAGTGGGCAGGTTCGGCGCATGCACGGCCCGCAGTCCACCTCGACCATCAGGGAACGTTCCTTGGGCGCATCGGTGGCCGTCCACTCGGGATCGGTCGGGCCGAAGATGGTGACGACCGGCGTGCCGAAGGCGTTGGCGAAATGCCGGGGCCCGGTGTCGTTGGTGACCAGCAGTCGTGCCCGGCGAATGAGAGCCTTGAGCGGGCCGAGACGCATCACCGGGTTGTCCTGCACGACAACCGGGTGACGCATTTTGGCCGCGACTCGCCGGGCGACGTCGATCTCCTTGGGGCCACACGAGAGGAACACCGCCGCTCCGCATTGCTCGACCAACCCGTCGCCAACCTCGGCGAACCGTTCGGGCAACCAACATTTGGCGGGCCCGAACGCCGCCCCCGGGTTCATGACCACGATGGGCTGCTTCGGCCCAACGCCAGCCGCCTCGATGGCGTCGGTGGCGACAGTTTCCTCAGTGGGCGTAGTGAATAGCTCGGGCAAAGTCGGGCACTCGCGGCAGCCAAGATAGCGGGCCACCGCGTTGTAGGAACGGATCATCGGCACCGGGACATATTGGCCGTCGAACTTGTGCGGGAGGAGTTTGTCCGTCAGCAGCAGGCCCCGGCCATCACGGTCGTACCCAATACGCCGAGGGATGCCCGCCAGCCGGGCCAGCAATGCCGACCGGAATGAGTTCGCCAGCAGCACCGCCCAGTCGAACTTCCGTTCGCGCAGCTCGCCAGCCAACCCGAGGAAGCTTTGCCGACGCCGATCGCGATTCTGGTTTTGCGGCCAGAAAAGCAGCTCATCCAGCCAATCTCCGCCGCTGAGGACTTCGGCCAGGTGGCCTTTGACCAGGCCGGTGATATGCGAGCCCGCGAACCGCGTCCGCAAAGCCCGCAACGCCGGCGTAGCCAGAACAACGTCGCCCACCCAATTGGGCAGGACGACCAACATGCGGGCCGGCGCCGTCAGTTTGCCGGTAACGCTCGTTGCGGTCGCGTTCGTCTGCCCTGTCCCGTTGCCTGATGGTTTCTCGTGTGCCATGGCGGGTATTCTACCGACCAAGCCGCTTGGATGCGACAATCGCCGTCTCCGAGACTTGACGGGCCGGGGGGATCCGGGTTTAATAGGCGCCTGTCAGCCGTCGGGAGGGCGACCGGGCAGGCCAAAACCTTGCTCGCGGGTGTTGCCGCAACCGCTCGCTGACCGATACAAGTGAAGACAACCGTATCCTGGGGCCGTAGCTCAGTTGGGAGAGCGCTTGCATGGCATGCAAGAGGTCGCGCGTTCGACTCGCGTCGGCTCCATTCATACAAACCACACCGCACGCTTGATTTAGCGTACCTGCCCGCACAGGGCAGCGTGGCTCCGAATGAAGCCACCCACAGCACGAGCGATTGATCACCTGTCGGCGGGCTCGCGGTGCAGCGCCGCCCGCTTCAAGCCGGACACCACGAAGGCCACGCCGCAGTGGAGCAGGGGTGTCAGAAACCCTTCTTCGCCTTCATCACCACTTTGTCATTGGCAAAGGTCACGGTGATCGTCTTCTCACCGCTCACCCAAGTCACCGTCTTGGCCGAGCCGCTCAGGTTCCCGATCGCGACCGCCCCACCGGTTTCCTCGGCACCTTTCCCCAGAATCTGTTCAACTTGGGTTACGGTCATGCCCGTCTCGATCTTGTCATAGTTGTCGGAGGTCACCTTGCTGCACCCCAAGCCGAGAAGCAGCGCGGCCGTCATGATGACCCATAGAAGACTCTTAACCCTTCTCATCTCCTGTCTCCTTATAGTCTGCCTGTACCAGGCAGAGCGGAAGGAGGCTGCCCGACCTGATGCGGCAGCCTCCTTCCATATGAGCGGTATTCACATCACGCACGGCACGTCAATAGACGTGTGTGCTCTCAGTCTCCTGCACCGGGCTGGTCAGCATGTCGCTGGTCAGCACGGTCTTGAATCTCACATCGGCGGGCTTGTTGCCCTTGACCACGACACGATAAACGGCTTTGGCCTTGGGAGCCAACGAGGGCAGAGGCTCGAAGGTCACGACCTTTCCATCGACCTTGGACTTTGTAGGACCATCCGCAGAGACGAAATCCATCTCGGGAGGTAGCGTGCACTCGATACGAATGTTGTTGTCGTCGGCCGTGCCTTGGTTGGTCACGGTGATGGTGTAGATTTCCTCGGCGCCCACCTCGATCGGATCGGCTTGGTCAACGACCTCGAGCAGGATAGCCGGAACACCTCTGACCTCGGTGCTGGCCGACGCTCGGGCTTCGGCACAGTAGGCCGTGGCGACCGCGTCATCCTTGATCGTGCCCGCCCTCTTGCCTACAAATGACACATCGACGCTCTTGGAAGCGCCAGGAGCGAGGGTTCCGATTGCCCAAGTGACTTTGCCGTTAGCGAACTGGCCGTTGTCACTGGCTTTGACGAATTCGCCCACGCCGGAGACCGTATCGACAAGCACGGTGTCTCTTGCGGGTGCGTCGCCGGTATTGGTCACCGTGATTCTGTACTCAGCGGGACGGCCGATGTAGCGCATTTCAGGGCCGGCCTTGGTGAGAGTCAGCACCGGCCGGCGAACCACCGTCTCGGCGCTGGCCTTGGCGGTCAGCCCGCCGGGCTCCGAAGCGGCCGCTTCATTGACGAAGCTTCCGGTATTCGAGGATCTTGCCTGGAAGGAGAACTCGCGAGATTCGCCCGGCTTCAACGAACCCGCGTCAAAGCTGACAGCGTCTTTGCCATCGCTTGTCTGCCAGCCCTGCGGAAGCTTGTCCGTCACCTTGACGCCGTCCACGGACCCGGTGCCGGTGTTGGTGACCACGATTTTCACGGGGATCGGGTCGCACACGAGCACTTCGGCGGGCGCGGTTTTGACCAGCTTGAGTTCGGGCTCCACGATGTTCATCGAAGAACAGGTGTTGGTCTTGAACGCCACGGTGGTGCAGTAAGACAACTCCCCTACACTGGCGGAGACGCCACTGAGTTTGATCACGTGGGACGCTTTGGGGCCCAATTGCGGCAGATTCCAGCTCGCCGTCTGGCCTTCCGAACTTGCCGGGGCAGGGTCAATGGAGCTGACCTTGAACCCGGCCGGCAGTGCGTTTGTGACTACCAGCTCGGGCAGATTCGCGTCCGTCAGATTACGGACATGGACTTCATAGGTGAAAGGAACATTGGCGCGCATCTGGGCGGGCCCGAGGTGTTGGATGAGGAGAATGCTGGTGCTTTGGTTTCCTGTGGGGAACGCAAGCTCGCCCCTCACCGAGCCGGCACCAGGTGCCTGCTGGGCCCCCGCCGACGAGGTCCACCAGGCTGACAAAACGATCATTACAACCAGCGCTCTTTTTGTGGTATGAGGCGAGCTCATCATCTCAATCTCCTTCTTGGCAATCCTTTCGATTGTCCGCTCCGACTCCTATCGTGGGTCCGAAGCACTCGCGGCTTCGGCGTTACGCTTCCGAAACGCTATGCCCGCGTCCGGGTGTTTGGCGGATTCGTCCTCGATATGGGAGACGCCCGTTACCTGGCCATACGCCTACACGGACATCGAGAGGCACGGGTGTGCACCTGTGGGCCCATACGGACATATCCACCGCGGCCCGTCATCGGGCTCGGGTATCCAATACCGATCCGCACATGCGTAGTTCTGTAAGCATGCCGCGTGCCATCCTTGCTGCATCGTGGCCAACCGTCGGGGCGGCATGCGTAGCGAATCCGGGCTTAGCCGGCCCCATGGAAGCAGTGTGGTGTCTCACGAGCGTCTCTTGACTGTCTCAACTGAGACGGCCGGTGCGGGCGAAAACCCGTGGGATGCAACGCGGCCCTTGCCCACGTGCACTTCGGCCCCTGTCCGGCGTAACCGCCCGGTGAAGCATGATTCACGCAAGGATCCTGGTTGATCGCAACTTGCTGGGGTTCGCGGCCCGGCGAAGGTGTCAGGGCTCGAATCCCATCAGCCCCGACCGGAGAGGGACGCTACCATAAGGCGTCTGGATCGCTCCTGAGCAAGTCAGACTGGGCTCGCCGAGCGTTCGGCCCTGGACCAATTGGAGCAGAGCCCCCTTCGCGGCGATTTCGCCTGTCAGCGAGAGTTTGCCGTCGGAGCGTCCAGCCAGTTCACCGGCTGTGGCCGCTCGAACGTTGGCCACCTGGACCTGTCCCAAGGCCAAGTTATAAACCACATCCGCAAGGCCTATTGCGCAGATGTTGGGATTATGCACATCAACTTCCAGGGCGACTCTGGCGGCATTGAGGGACACGTCGGCGAAGCTGACGCGTGGTGAAGAGAACGATGGTGGGCGTAGAATGGGCAATGTTCCTTTGTATTCCAGGGGCACATCCCACGGATAGTCGAGAGTTGTGACAATGATGGCGCCATGAAGCCGGTAGGCAATCTCCCCGGCTTGCTGCAGCTTGGCATAGGCTTCCCACAGTTTCGCGTAGTCCATCCTGAGCGGAAGCGGCATGGTGCCTACGCCGCC
>Ga0123328_1002976_pt1 | contig 14761 bp, 7 predicted proteins | sample BioC12SIPDNA_2_FD_89702 | JGI IMG/M metagenome (GOLD analysis project Ga0123328, IMG submission 89702) | Anaerobic biogas reactor microbial communites from Washington, USA - Biogas_R1_A C12 SIP DNA | ecosystem: Engineered > Bioreactor > Anaerobic > Unclassified | place: Washington, USA...
CGATGCCCAGCGCCGCATTGATGATGCCCTGAATATCCAGCGCATCCACCGCTCCGACCCGGTTGATGTTGGTGGGCACCGGCGTGTCCAGGCCCAGGGCCGCGTTGATGACGTACTGGATGTCCGAGGCGTTGACCTTGTCATCGGCGTTGGTGTCGCCGTACACGCGCGACACGGGGTGGCTGGCGGACGACGCGGGATCGGTGCCGCGTTCCGCCTCGATGAAATCCCAGTATTCGTCCCCGTCGGAATCCACCGCGAACGGTTGCGACCCGAGCCCGGCTTCGTCACCGTTGGTGAGAAAGTCGTTATCGGCGTCTTCGGCCGCGTCGGCGGCATTCCTGGGGTTCAGGGCGTTCCAGACCTCCCAGCCGTCGAGCATGCCGTCCCGGTCGGTGTCCGGCGCGAGGGGATGGGTGCCGAGCGCGGCCTCGACGGCATCGCTCAGTCCGTCCCCGTCCGTATCGGGCGCGAGTCCCCGGTCCATGACCCACACGATGGCGGCATCGCCGGCCGAATGGACGGCGGTTGCGTCCGCGGGCGGAGCGGGTGCGAGGATGGAGGACGCCACGAGCGTGGCGGCCGCGGTACCGGCAAGGCCCGCGCGTTGACACCGCAACGCGTGGGCCACGGCCTTGGCGGGCACCGCCCCCGTCCGCACGAGGAGTTCGCCGATTCGGGGCCGGCCCTGTGCGCGTTGCCGCGTAATCGCCGCCTCGATGTCCGCCCGGTCAACCAGCCCCCATTGGACCAGGATATCGCCCAGGCGTCCGATGGACGGGTTCCTCTGCTGTGCGGCCAGGGCGGCGTCCACCTGATCGCGCGAAACCAGCGCCTCATCGACCAGCAGTTCGCCCAGCATCGCGGTTTCCCGTGTCTGGGCCTGGGCGGCCAGAACGGCGTCGAGCGCTTCGCGCGAGATCATGCCGGACGCTACCAGGATGTCGCCCAGCCGCTGCCCCTCTGCCGGAGGCTGCAAGCGGGTGACGCGCAGGTTCTTGTGCCGGCCGGCGCTCAGCGCGCGCAGGAACGCGATGTACTCGGGCAGCTGTTTTTCACGATGGATCCGGCCTTTGGTCTTGAGGGCTTCATCGACATAGCCCACGTGGCGCCGCAATACCTCGACGCAGTCAAAGGCCACGTCCAGGTGCGGACCCCGGAGCGGGAATGCGCTGTCCGAAGCGCGGGCGAGATATCCCGAGAACGCCCGGGCAAAGCGGCCGATGTCGGCCAGGCCGAGATAGCTCGCGAACCGGGCAAGGGCATGGATCGACCGGCGGACCGATTCCAGGGCGTGGGGGTCCGCGGCGTCCGACTCGAGCGCGAGCAGGTTGCGGTCCGCCGCGTTCAAGAGGTTGCGCGCCTCGTCCTGGAACCGGGCCAGCGCGGCGTGTTCATCCGCGGACAACCGGTTGCGCTGCTGCGGAGGGCCTGTTTCGGTGGCGCGCGCGGCGAACCGGGCCGCCAGCGAGGCCAGGCCGTGCCGGACCGCGTCGCGGATGATGCCCTGGCTGCGCAGGGCCAGCACCACCCGTTTCGCGGGCACCAGCCCCGCCCGGACGAGCGTCTCGCCGAGCCGGCGCGTCTTCGGATGGCGCTGCCGTTCCAGGGTCTTGTTCAGGCCCCGGCGCGACACGGCGCCCATGTGCACCAGAATCTCTCCCAGCAGGGGATGCTGGGGATCGCGCGCCTGTTCCGCAAGCGCACGGTTGAGCTGCTCGCGCGAAATCCGCAGTTCCTCCAGCAGCAGTTCGCCGATGGGCTGGTGGGGTCCGGCCTCCTCGCACTCGAACAGGATGCGCTGAAGATCGCCCTCGGTGACATCGCCGGATTCCATGAGCAGTTCGCCGAGCCGCTTTTGCGCGTCGCGCGGCGTGACGGCCGGCACGGCCCGCATGGGAACGCTCAGGGATTCCACGCTGCGCCGCAACGCCGGCAACATCCGCGGCGACGGCAGCGGCTGCCCCGTGCGCAGCGATTCCTCCACGTATACCAGGTACCGTTTCAACACGTCGATCACATCGAGGCAGGAATCGATGGTCGTCTCCGGAATCAGGCCCGCTTCGAGCGCCTCGCGCGCCCGGCGTTCCTGCTCCTCGACGTAGTAGTACAAATCGCGGAGCTTGAGACGGTGCGCCGCCCGACGGACATTCCCCAGGGCGCGCACCACCGCGCCGAGCTTCTGCATATCACTGGGGTTTGTTTCCAGCGCGATGAGGTGCAGTTCAACCAGGTTCAGTTGTTCCAGCCCGTTGCACGCTAACGCCCGAACCCCGTTCAGATGCACTCGCGCATGGGCCACCGCCGTCTTTTTTGCGGAATCTTCGCCGCCGGATCTTGCACGGCTTCGATGCATCAGACTCCCCCAGACACACCCGGAGCGCCCGCTCCTGAGATGATGATGAACCTGCGACCCACGCCCGGCACCTCAGTCCGCAGTACGCATCCGACAATTCGCCGCTCGATCGGGCAGAATTCTGGTGTCAATTGACACGCAGATCTCGCGCCAACCCCTCCGGATTAGTTTTATCCCGATTAAGCCGCTGTCCGGCATGCGCATTTCACTTAAAACCATAATGCATCCACAGGCTTCTACACAAGGAAATCGATAGTTGTCAAGAATGAACAACAAATGTACCCCGGCGTGACTACCCCGGCCGGGTCTTGCCCGCATGGGCGCAGATCGCGTCGAAGAGGCGCGCCACCGGCTCGATACCGAAGTCGGCGAAGTTCCGCGGGTTGTTCCAGAATTCGTCGAGACGTCCCCGGCCCTCCTTCTGATACATGACAATTTTAATCATCATTTGGGCCTTATCGAGGCCGCGAATGAGCCGGGCCTCGGGGGACGCGGCATCGAGCAGTTCGCGGTGGTACTCCGCGTAGCGTGCCGGGAACCCCGCGAGCAGGTCGTCGAAGATGGCTTGTTCTGCGTCGCGTTTGGCGTCTTTGAGATAGGCGTCGCCGACGGGCATGGGGATGTCCATGAGCCGGGCCTCGGCCAGATCGTGCATGATGGCCATGGTCAATGCCTTGTCGCGGTCAAACTGGCCGGGACATGCGTCGCATACAAGCAGGGTCAGCAGCGCGACGAAATGGCTGTGGGCCGCCACGGATTCCGGTTCGGGCACGCCGCGCAGCACGTAACCCGCGCGCGGGATGCGGTCAAGCGGATGGATGTCGGCCAGCAGGCGGATCATGCGCGATTCAAGACTGTCCATGGGGGGAGTATGCCAGAACGGTCCCCCCTTGCGCCATGCGGCCCGTTTCATCAGTAGCGCTGTTCGCGCGGGGTGTTCGCAGGCAGGGCGACGCGTGCGCCCGGTTATTCGCGCTCGTCTTCGAGGGGGCTAAGGTCCTTGATCGGCTCCAGAGGGGCTGCCGGCATGTCGAAATCTCCCGGCGCGTCCGAATCGGCCCAGTCCTTTGTGCCTGGTCCGGATTCGTTTCCGTAGGTTGCGCCGGGGTCGATGTCTTCTTCATCCGGGGCGGGCGGCAAGACCATCCGGTCGTCATCGAATTGTTCGTCTTCATCCACCTCCGGCATGGGCTGGTCTTCCCGCGGGGGCAGGTCCTGCGCATCCCCTTCATGAGAGGCCCTGGCCGGCTCCCAGGAGTCGCCTTCCGGAGTCGCGCCGGCGGGTTTGGAATCCTCTTCGTCGGCGGCCAGCCTGGTATGCCATTCACCGAGGGCGTTCGCGGAGGCCGCCAGATTCGCCCGCATCTCCTCGATGCGGCGGGCGGCTTCCCGCCGGGCTTCGCCGGCCCGGCCAAGCTGGGCCTTCAACAGGGAGATTTGACCTTCGAGCTCGCCCGCCTGGGCATTGGCACGGGCCACCTGTTCGGCGGCATCGCGGCGCAAGGCCTCCATATCGGCGGCCTGTTCGGCCAGGCGCGCTTCCAGCTGCGCCGCCTGCGCCTGAACCGTCTCGAGGCGGCTCACGGATTCGTCGAGGGCGGATTGCAGGCGCTGGCTTTCGCGCACGGCCCGCTCGCGCTCCTCGCGCAGGCTGTCCCGTTCGATGCGGCTTTCGTCCAGGGCGGACTCGAGACGTTCCCTGGCCTCGCGCGTTTCCTGCAACGCCGATTCGATGGTGGCCCGTTCGGCGCGGCTGGTATTCAGGGCGGCGTCGAGTTGCGCGCGCTCCTGTTCGAGATTCTCGAGCTGGACCCGCAGCGATTCGCGCTCGGTGTCGGCGCCCTTGAGGGCGTCGCGCAGTTGGTCGCGTTCCTCCGTCAACGCCTCCATCGCCGCCTGGGCCGCCGTGGCCGCCTCGCGCGCCTGGGAGAGCTCGTCCTGCATGTGCTGCTCGCTCTGTTCCATGCGCCCGATCAATTCGCGCCGCTCGCGGTCGACGTCCTGCTGGAGCGTCCGGGCGCGCTCTTCCGACGCCTCCAGTTGCTGCTGCAGGCTGGCCAGGCGTTCCTCCTGCATCTCGGCGGGGCCCCGCATGGCGAGCAGGGTTTCCAGCTCCTCGATCTGGCGGCGCTGCTCCTGCTCGGTCTCCCGAAAACGGATCTGGTTCCCCTCGATCTGCGAAACGAGCCGTTCGGCGCGTTCGACGAGCATGTTGGCTTCATGCCGCGCCTGCGCGGATTCGTTCCGCGCGGCCTCCACCTGCTGCGCCAGGGTGGCGATTTCCTCCTCGAGCCGCCGGCGCTCGGCTTCGTGCGCGGCGGTGGTTTCGGCCAGGGAACGCGTCTTCTCGGTCTGCGCGGCCTCCAGGGCCGCCCGGAGATGCTCGATTTCCTCCTCTGTGTCCCGTTGGCGGGCCAATTCCCGGCGGAGGGTGTCGAGTTCGCCGCGCGCTTCGGCCAATTCGGCTTGAACCGGCGCGCTCTCGTCCGATGCAGCCGCTCCGGACGGCAGAGCGCCCGGCCCGGTCCCGGTGGCGTCGAGCCGCAACTTCACCGATTCCAGCTCTTCCTGAAGACCGAGCCCGAACCGGGTCGCCGCATCGAGTTGGCGGGTCAATTCGGCGTTTCGGGCCTGGGCCTGTTCCAGGGCGTCCCGGACGGCCGCGGAGGCGTCACTCCCGCCGGCGGTCGCGCCCACGCGTTCCAGCAATCCCCGCAACCGGTCAATCTCGACCTGCTGTTTCTCAATGACGGCCTCGCTCTCGCGCCGCAACTCGCGCCGGAGAACTTCGAGCTGCGTCTCGCCCTCGCGCAAGCGGATTTCGACGGTCTGGCCCGCGGCGATCATGTCGCGCAAGCCCGGCGGCAGGGCCTTGAGACGCCGCGGATGCACATTGCTGGCCAGCAGGACGTACTGGTTGTTATCGATAAAAATACGAACGACCGCCTCGAGTTCTTCGAGCAAATCGTCGAAAAGCTCGAGCTGGTCGATCAGCAGAATGGCCGAGTCGGCCTTCTCGACAGGCGACGGATCCCCAATCAGGTCGCGCACTTCCCGGCGGAATTCGCGGGCGGTCACCACCGCAAGCGACGTGCGCGGCGAGGTCGCCTTGACGCGTTTCCAGATCGAATACAGGAGATGGGTCTTCCCGCACCCTTCTTCACCGAGCAGCAGGACCGGCATCGGCGCGACGGGCTCGAGCTCCGCAATCCGTTTGCAGATGCTGAACGCCGCGCGATTGCCGTCCGCCTCGAGAAAAGTATTGAAACTGAACCGCTTCATTGCCCCTGATTCTGCGCCGTTTCCGCGCCTGAAAGGATTCTATCCCCCCTGCCGGACACTGTCAACCAAACCCCTGCCGCGGGGTCGATTGCCGCCTGAAAATGGGGTATATTCTGTGGCGGACCGGCCGATCGCCGGAACCTGCCGGTCAGCAAGGGGAGCGCAGGTATGTTCCATTCGCGATGCCGGGATCGTCGGTTCGACGGGTTACGGGGCCGGAGTCTGTGTGCCGCGATGGTGGTCGCGGCGTGTGCGCTTGGTGTATGCCCGGAACCGGCACGGGCCGAATCCCTGCGTGCGCTGATCGAGGCAGACTGGATAGAACAGGACGTTCGATATGCGCTCGCGGGCAGGGAAGCGCTTTCCGCGGACGGCGACGCTCTTCCCACCAACGACGCGGGGGTGACGAGCGCGCAGGATGCCGCGGGGGGATGCGACGGGATCAAGAACGGCAAGCTCGGGTTTCACACCGCCAGCGGCGAGACCGATCCCTGGTGGCAGGTCGACCTGGGCAAGGCCGTCGAACTGGACCGCGTGGTCGTGTTTAACCGGACCGACGGCGGCAACGCCCCGCGCACCCGCAAGCTCCGCGTCCTGACAGCCACCGAACGGAGCGGCGCTGACGTCTCCCGCGAAAGCGACCGCTGGGATTTTGCCGAAATCTATCAACACGATGGACGGCCGTTTTTCGGGGTCAACGAGGGCGCGCCGCTCGTCGTGGACCTGCGCGGTAAAGGCATCCGGGCGCGGGTGGTACGGTTGCTGGTGCCCGGCGCCTGCTCGTTCGCGCTCGATGAGGTCGAGGTGTACGCGGCGGACGCGCCCGAGACCAATCTCGCGCTGCACCGTCCCGCCGACCAGAAAAGCGTCGGCCCGTACTCGCTCGCGGAGGCGCAGGACGCGCCGCACGACGATGCGGTCTCGGCGATTTCCGAGGAGGACCGGTTTTCCCTGGCCCACAGCGCGGCGATCCTGGACCGGGCGGGCGCGCTGGCCCAGCGTCTTGCCGCACATGCTGATGCGTGTGGCGAAGCGGAGGCGGCGAACGCGCTGGAACTGTTTCAGGCCAGACGCGATGATCTGGCCGCGCTTCTGGATCAGCTGGAAGCCTCGGAGGAATCCGGGCTCGATGCCCGGAAGGCCTTCTATTTCGAGTGCCGCCGCCTGTTGCGGGCCATCGCCTTCGAGAACCCGTTGCTCGGCTTTGACCGGCTCCTGTTCATCAAGCGGCACGACCCCGGCGGGCTGTTCCACATGTGCCACCAATACTATGGATTCACGGCCGTGCCCGGCGGCGGGCTGTTCGTGCTGGAAGAGCCATTCGTGCCGCATCCGCACGTGCGCGATCTGCTCGCGGAGGCCGTGGTCGAAAACGGCCGTCTCGCGGGCCAGCCCCTCATTCCCGGCTCGTTCCTGTCGCCCGAGCTGTCGTTCGACGGCGACACGGTGTTGTTCGCCTACACGCAGGCCCTCGGCGACTATCCCGAATGGTCTCCGCGCAGCAGCTACCACATTTTCAAGGTCAACCGCGACGGGACGGGGCTGACCCAGCTCACGGACGGCGCCACCAACGATTTTGATCCGTGTTTTCTGCCCGGCGGACGCATCGTGTTCGTCTCGGAACGCCGCGGAGGCTATCTGCGGTGCGGCGGTTCGGCGCCCCCGCTCGATTCTCCCACCTACACCCTCCACTCGATGGCTCCGGACGGGACGGACGTCGTCTGCCTGAGCTTTCACGAAACGCACGAATGGCATCCGAGCGTGACGCACGACGGCATGCTGGTGTACACCCGCTGGGACTACGTGGATCGCGATACGAACATCGCGCACCACATCTGGACGTGCTATCCCGACGGCCGCGACCCGCGCGCGTTTCACGGCAACTACCCCCTCGCGCGCGAAAGCCGGCCCTGGATGGAGATGAGCATCCGGGCCATCCCCGGCTCGCACCGGTTCGTGGCGACGGCCGCCGCGCACCACGGCCATGCGTTCGGCTCGCTCGTGCTCATCGACCCGCACATCGAAGACGATGGCGCCATGGCGCAATTGACGCGCCTGACGCCCGAGGCCCCGCTTCCCGAAGCCGAGACCCCGGTCAAGGCCATCCGCGAACACATGGCGTACGGCACCCCGTGGCCTTTAAGCGAGGACGATTATCTGTGCGTGTATGGCGCGAACGGCGCGACCCGCGGCATCTACTGGCTCGACCGTTTCGGCAACCGCGAATTGATTTACCGCGATCCCGCGATCTCCTGTCTGAGCCCCATTCCGTTGCGTCCGCGGCCCGCGCCCCCCGTCGTCCCGGATGGCACCACGCAGACGGCGGACAGCGAACCACGGCCTGCGACCATCGCCGTCATGAATGTCTACAACAGCGACTTCGAATGGCCCGGAGACGTGCAGATCCGTGCGTTGCGCATCATCCACGTGCTGCCGAAAACCACGCCGCCGAGCAACAAACCCCGGATCGGCGTTGCCGGTCAGACCAATGCCCGCGCCGTGCTGGGCACGGTTCCCGTGGAACCGGACGGTTCGGCCTTTTTCGAGGCGCCCGTGGGCAAGCTCATCTATTTTCAGGCGCTGGACGAAACGGGCATGGCGGTGCAGTCGATGCGTTCCGGCACCTATGTGCATCCGGGCGAACAGCTCACGTGCCTGGGATGTCATGAATCCAAGTACCGGGCCACGCCCTCTGCTCCGGCCAGGGGGCGCGTGCCGCTCGCGTTGCGCCGGGCCCCTTCGCCCCTCCAGCCCGAACCGGAAGGGTCGCGTCCCTTCAGCTACGTGCGTCTGGTGCAGCCCGTGCTTGACCGCCACTGCGTCGCGTGCCACCAGCGCGAAGACGCCCTGGAACTCAGCGGCGCCGTCGACGGCGAACACGGCTGGACCCGCTCGTACGCCAATCTCGCCAAAACGTACGGGTTTTATTTCGATTCGAACAAGGGCTCCATTGGGTCCAAAGAACACGGCGGCAGCCGGACCGTGGCCGGCAAATTCGGCGCACGGGCCTCGGCCCTGCTCCCCTACCTGGGCGAGGACCATTACGGGACGCGACTGACCGAGGAGGAATTTCACCGCGTCACCCTCTGGCTGGACTGCAATTCCGAGTTTTACGGCGCCTACGAAAATCCGGAAGCCCAGGCGCGCGGCGAGCTCGTCTGGCCTTCGCTGGACTGAGCGTACCGCCATGAGCAGGATATGCGTCTGGAAGCCCGCGTCCGGCGGCCGGCTTGCGCGGGACCGCCCGCATGCGTGAATATCGGGGAAGCCGCCATTCGGTGAAACGAACGCCAACGGGAGAGGCTTTATGCGACATGGTGTCCTGGTTTTGAAGAGCATATTTGTGGCATCAGCGGCGCTGGCGGCCCCGGAGACCGGGCTGCCGCCCGACGACGCGTGGTGTCTGTGGTACGCGCAGCCCGCGCAGGAATGGACCGAGGCCCTGCCCGTCGGCAACGGACGCCTCGGCGCGATGGTGTTCGGACGCACCGGCGACGAACGCATCCAGCTCAACGAAGAGACCGTGTGGGAAGGCTACGCGCGCGACACCACCAATCCGAAAGCGCTGGAAGTCCTGCCGGAAGTGCGCCGCCTGCTGTTCGAGGGCAAGAACGCCGAAGCCACCACCCTTGCCGAGAACATGATGGGCGAGCCGCAGCGGATCAAGTCGTATCAGACCCTGGGCGACCTTGTCCTGTCGTTTGCCCCGCCCGGGCAGACCGCCGGCTACCGCCGGAGCCTCAACCTCGATTCCGGCGTGGCCTCGACGCGGTACACCGTGGACGGCGTGACGTACACGCGAGACGTGTTCGCCTCGGCGCCCCACAACGTGATCGTGGTGCGCATCGAAGCCGATAAACCTGCCGCGGTCTCCTGCGGCATTACGCTGACCCGCCCGCAGGACGCCGAGTGCGTGAGCGACGGCCCGGACCAGCTCGTGCTCACCGGGCGGCTCGGTATCCGCCATCATGAAACCGGCGAACCGGCCGGCCTGAGCTTCACGGGCCGTCTCGCGGCGCGCCTCGAGGGCGGCCAACTGCACAACGAAGGCGGCGCGATGCGGATCGACGGGGCCCATGCCGTGACCCTCGTGCTTGCCGCGGCCACCAGCTACCGGGGCGAAGAGCCGCTCGTGGCAACGCGCGAAACGCTTGCGACCCTGCCCGGGTATCCCGAACTGCGCGCGGCCCACCTGGAGGACCACCGCGGCCTGTTCCGGCGCGTCGATCTGGCTCTGGGCGAAGGGCCCGGCCCCGATCTTCCCACGGACGCCCGGCTCGAACGTGTCCGTAACGGGGAAAGCGATCCCGCGCTTGCGGCGCTTTATTTTCAATACGGCCGCTACCTGCTGATGGGGTCGTCGCGGCCCGGCACGCTCCCGGCCAACCTGCAGGGCGTCTGGAACGAGCACCTCGAAGCCCCGTGGAACAGCGACTATCACACGAACATCAACCTGCAGATGAACTACTGGCCCGCCGAAGTGGCCAACCTGAGCGAGTGCCACCTGCCGCTCTTCGATTACATGGACTCGCTCGTGGCCTCCGGCGAACGCACCGCCCGCGCGCACTACGGCGCGCGCGGATGGGTCGTGCATCACCTCTCCGACATCTTCGGATTCACCACGCCCGCCGACGGCGTGTGGGGAATCTGGCCCATGGGCGCCGCGTGGCTGGCCCAGCACCCCTACGAACACTATCGGTTCACGGGCGACGAGACCTTTCTGCGCGACCGCGCCTACCCGCTCATGAAAGGCGCCGCGCTGTTCCTGCTCGATTTCCTCGTCGAGGGTCCTGACGGACGGCTCGTCACCAACCCGTCCCATTCGCCCGAGAACAGCTTTCGCACCCCCGGCGGCGGCACGTCGATGTTCACCTGCGGCGCAACCATGGACCTTATGATCATCCACGACCTGTTCACGAATTGCATCGAGGCCAGCACCATCCTGGGGATCGACGCCGGGTTCCGGCAGGAACTGCAGACCGCGCTGGACCGCCTCGCCCCGCTCCAGATCAGCACGAAGACGGGCCGGCTCCAGGAGTGGATCGAGGATTACGACGAGCAGGAGCCGGGGCACCGTCACATGTCGCATTTCTACGGGTTGCATCCCGGACACCAGATCACGCTGGAAGGCACGCCCGAGCTGGCGGCCGCGCTGCGGAAATCGCTCGAATCCCGCCTGGCGCACGGCGGCGGGCACACGGGCTGGAGCCGCGCGTGGATCATCAGCTTCTGGGCGCGGCTGCGCGAACCCGAAATGGCCTACGAAAACGTGCAGGCCCTGTTGGCGAAATCAACGCTGCCCAACCCGTTCGATAACCATCCGCCGTTCCAGATCGACGGCAACTTCGGCGGGACCGCCGGCATCGCCGAGATGCTGCTCCAGAGCCACAACGGCGAGCTCCATCTGCTCCCCGCCCTGCCCGCGGCGTGGCACACCGGGCACGCGAACGGGCTTCGCGCACGCGGCGGCTTCGAGGTCGGGCAGGAGTGGACTAACGGCGCCCTCGCGCGTGCCGTCATTCGAGTCCGGGAAGACGGGCCCTGTCGCGTGCGGTACGCCAAACCGGTCACGGTCGCCCTCGACGGCCAGCCCGTCCAGACCGAACATCCCGAACCCGGCGTGGCGGTATTCACGGCCCAGGCAGGCCGCGCCTACGAACTGGCCCCGGCGCCGTAACACGGGCGTCTCGCGCGTGGGACTTGCGAACCTGGCCGCGACGGTCATGCTGTATCTTGTCAGCCCGGGTGAGAATCCCTTCAAGGCGCCTCTTGGGCTCAATGGGCTGACATGCGTTATTGGGGGGGCGTTGAGGGGGCGGATTTGTCTATGGGCGGCCATTCCGGCTAGAATCAGGGTTTTGCGGGGCTGACCCGCGGGAGTTGTGCTGTCATGGCCGAAACCGGCGACGGATACATCAACTTTTTCGAAATCCTTGGCCTGAATGAAGATGCCAAGCCGGGCGAGGTGCGCAAAGTCTACCGCCGCCGCATGAAAGAGCTGGTCGGCGAAATTGCCCGGGTCGAGATCACCCAGCAGCGCCGGGCGCGGTATCTACTTGAAATGGCCCAGCTTAACGCTGCGCTGCTGGTGCTGCGCGAGAACGACACCCGCGACGCCTATTGGTCGGAGCGGCAGGCCCTGATTGCGCTCGAACAGCAATGGCGCGACGCCGTCGCCACGAAAAGCGACGGGGCCGACACCCTCCGCAGACAGTTCGACGGGCGGCTCCAGGCGTTCCTCAGCAAGTATTGTGAGGAGTGGATGCTGGCGGCGGGCCAGGACAAGGAGTGCGTGGAGCACAGCAACTGGGACGCCGCCCACACGCGGCACGCCTCGCGCATTCTGCGCTTCTACCGGAACGACCTGTATCAGAAGATTCTGGAGCGCCTGCCCTACGCGGAGGTTACCCCACCGTCCATCAACTGGACGGAGCGGGCCCGGTTTGTGCGCGGCGCGCTTGACGAAAGGAACTAGCCACCGTGCTGGGACGCAAACGCCACCTTGCCACCGACGCCAAACAGGTGGACATGGAACTCGCGGCCAGGGCCTTCGCCAAAGCGGTTCACGACGGCGATATTGTGAACCTCCGGTTTCTGTTCGGTCCGTTCACGCCGGCCCGCGCGACGTCGTCCGAACGGTTCGAGACCGAAAAATACGCCTATCTGTTGCCGGACGAAGAACAGGAGCGCAGCCGGGAGTTTCAAAGCGTGCTCGACCTGGTGCGCTCGCGAAGCGTGTGGGCGCACATCGAGAACGAATTGAGCATGTCGCGCCCGCCCCAGCTGCCGTCCGATCTGGTTCTGGCGCTGGGCGATAATGCGTTGCGCCAGGGCAAATACACGAGCGCCGCGCAAGCCTACGAGATGCTGCGCATCCGGGCCCGCATGCAGGAACTGGTCCTGGAAGCGGCCGACGAGAGCCTCGACCGCGGCGACCTCAGGCGGGCGATTCGGGGCTATGTCACGGCGTCCGGCCTGGAATACGACTATGCGGCGTTCCCCGAACCCCTGCCCAAGACGCCCGATTATCAGATGCGCGCCCTGGTGCTTCACGGGGATTACCCCGAACGGCCCGAAGACTGCCTTCCGCTGCAGGAGACCAGCCATTTCGTGATGACGGCGCTGAGCTACCTGCTCATGAGCAGCGAGATCGCCGCGCGCCTCGAAAAGCGCTCCGAAGAGGTGCGCCTGGCGTTCCTCAAGGAGCTGGTCGAGTCCGTAGACCCCGCCTGGCGCGAGTTCGTGCACCGGTACCGGGAGGCCCTGGAACTGAAACGCGAATTTGCCGAGCGCATCCAGCGCGCCATCGACGCGCGAACCGCGGCACAGGGCGCGTCGCCCCGGAGCCTGGCGGGGGAGATCGACGATACCCTCGGGGCGGATCCGGGCCGGATGCCCGTCGCGCTGCTGGGCCGCGAGATCGAAGACGGCGAGTGGTGGCAATACCTGAAGGAGCTGGCCTTCCTGCACCCCGCTGGAATTCTCTTTGTTTCGCGGCAGTTCATCGGAGAACGGGAGATCATTGTGCCGCTTTACCGCGAGGGCTGCCCCGTGGTTCATGCCCTGGGGCTGCTGCCCGGAACAGCGCCCTGACCGAATGCTCCGGATGCCCCGGGCTTGCAGAAAACAGGGTAGGGTGGTAGATTTCGGCTAGTGGATAACCTTCGGATGGAATTGGAAATACGGTGAACGAAACGGAAAACAGCCTGTCCGCGCCGCCGGAGACCCGGCCCGAACACGGCACCAAAACCCGCGAGCGAACCCGCCAGGAAGCCAAGCGCGAAATGGTCGAGTTCGTCAAGATGGTGGTGTGGTTTCTGCTCCTGTTTCTGGTCCTCCGCGGATTTGTCATCGAGGGCTACGAAGTCCAGGGACCGTCAATGGAGCCCACCCTGTACGAGCAGGAACGCATCCTCGTGTTCAAACTGGGCCAGCACTGGCCGTTTTCCACCTTTCTCGGCACGCATCCGGGGGACATCGTGGTCTTTGACAGCCCCGACGACCGGGGCAAGCGCTACGTCAAACGCGTCATCGCCATGGGACCCGAAGAACGTTCCGGAAACACGGTCCGCGCCGGCCGGGACGGCGAGCCCGAGTCCGGCGTGCGTTTACGCCTTCGGGATACCGCCATCTACGTCAACGACCGCAAGCTCGATCAGTCCTACCTCGCTGAAAACGCCCTTTCCAATGAAGAGGACCGCGAAGTCCTGATTGGGCCCGACGAATACTTCGTCATGGGTGACAACCGGAACATCAGCAAGGACAGCCGCAACTTCGGCGCCGTCGGCGAAGACCTCGTGATCGGCCGCGCCCTCCTCCGGTTCTGGCCGCTCGACCGTTTCGGCTTCATCAAATGAGGACCGTCTATCTCTCGGACGCACACCTCAGCGTGGCGCCCGGCGGACGGGATACGATGGACGCTTTCGTGGCGTTTTTGCGGCGGCTGGACCCGGCGGACGTGGCGCGCGTTGTGGTTCTGGGCGACTTGTTCGATTTCTGGTTTGAGTACAAGCACGTTGTGTTTTCGGGCTATTTTGACGTGCTGCGCGCGTTCGCGGACCTGCGGGACGCGGGCGTCGAGCTCCATTTCGTGTGCGGCAACCACGACTTCTGGGCGGGCCGCTTTCTGGAAACGCAGATCGGCTTCACGGTCCATCTCGAGCCTGTGACCCTCGAGATCGACGGCCGCCGCGTGCATCTGGCCCACGGCGACGGCATCAACCCCGACGACTGGCGCTATCGCGCCTACAAGCGGGTGGCCCGCTGGGGCGGCGCGGTGCGGTTGTTCCGGCTGCTGCATCCCGATTGGGCCATGGCCATCGCGCAGCGCGTGTCGCGGGGGAGCCGCCAGCTGTTCAGCCCCTCGGACCCCGGCAAGAGTGCGGAGATCGGTCCGTTGCGCGCATATGCCGAGCGCCGTCTGGCTGCGGGAGAGGCCGATGTCGTCGTGTGCGCGCATTGCCACTATCCCGAGCGCATGGAGTTTGCCACGCCCGGCGGAACGGGGCTCTACCTCAATACGGGAGACTGGATGTGGCACCGGTCGTACGTGGTCAGCGAGGGCGTGGACTTCCGCCTGGCCTCAGCGCGCAGCGCCGCCCTGGCCGAGCCAGTATCCAGCCA
>Ga0123328_1002982_pt1 | contig 14743 bp, 8 predicted proteins | sample BioC12SIPDNA_2_FD_89702 | JGI IMG/M metagenome (GOLD analysis project Ga0123328, IMG submission 89702) | Anaerobic biogas reactor microbial communites from Washington, USA - Biogas_R1_A C12 SIP DNA | ecosystem: Engineered > Bioreactor > Anaerobic > Unclassified | place: Washington, USA...
GACCGACTACATCCACGTGGCCGGCCCGGTCGACAACGTGCTGCACTTCGCCTCGCCCGCCAGCCCGGTCGACTACCTGGAGTTCCCCATCGAAACGCTCAAGGTCGGCGCGCTGGGCACCCACAAGGCGCTTGGCCTGGCGCGCGAGAAGCGTGCCCGCTTCCTGCTGGCCTCCACCAGCGAGGTCTACGGCGACCCCCTCCTGCACCCCCAGCCGGAGACCTACTGGGGCAACGTCAACCCCGTCGGGCCCCGCGGCGTCTACGACGAGGCCAAACGCTTTGCCGAAGCCCTCACCATGGCCTATCGCCGCACCCACGGCATGGACACCCGCATCGTACGCATCTTCAACACCTACGGACCCCGCATGCGCCTGCGCGACGGCCGCGCCCTGCCCACGTTCTTCCGACAGGCCCTCACCGGCGAAGACATCACCGTCTTCGGCGACGGCTCCCAGACCCGCAGCTTCTGCTACATCGCCGACATGGTCCGCGGCATCGACGCCCTGCTGACCAGCCACGAGCACGACCCGGTCAACCTCGGCAACCCCGAGGAGCTGACCGTCCTCCAACTGGCCAAGGAGATCATCGCGCTCACCGGCTCCTCCAGCCGCATCGTGTTCCAGCCCCTGCCCACCGACGACCCCAAGGTGCGCCAGCCGGACATCGCCAAGGCCCGCCGCGTGCTCGGCTGGGAACCCACCACGCCCCGCGCCGACGGCCTGCGCCAGGCCATGGAGTACTTCAGGGAACAACTGAGGGCCGGCAATGACTGACATCCCCGTTCTCTGCGTGCGCGGCCGCAACCTGCCCGAGGCATGGGAGAAGGCCGTCCTGGCCGTCTATGACCACGGCGCCCAGGTACGCACCGAATACGACAAGCCCTCCGACCCCCCCAGCCTCGACGCCACCGTCCTGGTCGAGGTCGCCGACCCCCTGGCCGAGCCGCGCATCCACAAGAACTTCCCCGGCGGACCCACCGACCTGGAAGTCTACCGCCAGGAGGTCGTCGACGGCATCCACGACCACTGGATCAACCCCCGCGAGGGCAAGTGGACCTACACCTACCATCAGCGGCTCTTCGCCTACCGGCCCCTGATGGACCTGGAACAGCCCGGGGCGGGACCGCAGTTCCCCGCCGTCGACCAGATCGCCCTCATGGTGCAGAAGCTGGCCTCCGCGCCGCACTCCCGCCGCGCACAGGCCATCACGTGGATCCCCCAGTGCGACCCCGCCACCGACGATCCGCCCTGCCTCCAGCGCCTCTGGGCCCGCCTGCTGCCCGTCGACGACGGCTACACCCTCAACCTCAACACCCACTGGCGCAGCCGCGACCTCTACAAGGCCTGGTTCATGAACGTCTTCGCCCTCACCGACCTCCAGCGCCGCATCGCCGCCGACCTGGCCGAGCGCCTCGACGCCCCGGTCCGGTGCGGACGCTACGTCGACGTCGCCGATTCCCTCCACATCTACGGCAGCTACCGCGACCAGGGACTGGAACGCGAGGTGCAGAAGATGCGCACCAGCCCCTACACCGACCGCGCATGGAACAGCGAGATGCTCGAGCCCATGTTCGCAGAGGCCCGCCGCCACCTGGCCGAGGACCCCGACTACTACGCACGCGGAGAGGCCCCGGCCGCCCCCTGACCGCTCGGGGCAAGGACGCCCCGGCGCGACCCGCGCGCAGGGGCACGCCCCGCCGTGCCCGCCCGCTCGGAGCGAGGACGCCCGGGCGCGACCCGCGTGCAGGGGCACGCCCCGCCGTGCCCGCCCGTGCGTCCGTGTCAGTCCGTGTCAGTCCGTGTCCGTCCGTGTCCGTCCGTGTCCGTCCGTGTCAGTCCGTGTCCGTCCGCTTCTGCCGCGGTTTTGGGGGTTGACACCTGGGGCCAAAACGGCGATAATCCATTCACGGACTTGGGAAGCACATTGACAGTGAAGCCGCGCTGAGTCTTGAAATCCAGGTGTCCGGCCCGGAACAGGCCGGAAGAACCGTTCTCATGCGAAGGAGTGTCCGCGATGCCAACCTTTGAATTCGAGGCGATGAATGCCGAGGGCAAGGCCATCGTCGACCAGGTTGACGCCCGCAACCAGGACGAGGCGATCGCCAAGATCCGCGGGATGGCCCTGTTCCCCACCCGGGTCACGCAGAAGAAGGCCGAGACCGGCCAGCGTCGGACCTCCACCCGGCGCATCCGGAAGAAGTCCTTCACCATCGGCGGTGTCAGCGGCAAGGACCTGACAGGCTTCACCCGGCAGCTCTCCACCCTGACCGACGCCGGCATCCCGATCGTGCAGGCCCTCAACATCCTGGAAGGCCAGATGCGGGCCGGGGCACTGAAGAACATCGTCGGGTCGGTCGCCGACGAGGTCGAGGGCGGCGCCAGCCTCTCGGAGGCCATGGCCAAGCACCCGAAGGCCTTCGACGAACTCTACTGCAACATGGTCAAGGCCGGCGAAACCGGCGGCATGCTCGACCTGGTCCTGCAGCGCCTGGCCGACTTCCGTGAGAAGGCCGCCCGGCTGAAGCGCCGCGTCGTCGGCGCCCTCATCTACCCCGTGGCCGTCCTGAGCATCGCCACCCTCATCCTGGCCGGCCTGATCAAGTGGATCATCCCGTCCTTCATCGACATGTTCCTTGAGATGGAGGTCAAGCTGCCGGCGGCGACCCAGCTACTGCTGGACATCACCTCGTGGTGCACGAAGTACTGGTACGTCCTGCCGGCGGTCCCGGTCGGCATCTTCGTCCTCTACAAGATCATCGTCAGCACCCGCATCGGCCGGCTGACCGTCGACTGGACCAAGTTCCACGTGCCCCTGTTCGGCAGTATCGTCAACAAGTCGGCCATCGCGCGCTTCACCCGCACCTTCGGCACCCTGATCGGCAGCGGCGTGCCCATCCTGGAGGCCCTGAACATCTCCCGCGACACCGCCGGCAACATGGTGCTCGCCAACGCCATCCAGTCCGTGCACGACAGCGTCCGCGAGGGCGACCCCATTGCCGCACCCCTCGGACAGAGCAAGGTCTGCGATGACATCGTCGTGAACATGATCGACGTCGGAGAGGAGACCGGCAACCTCGACGCGATGCTCATGAAGGTGGCCGACAACTACGACCAGGAGGTCGACGTGGCCGTCGAAGGCCTCACCCGCCTCATGGAGCCCATCCTGGTCGTCGGCATGGGTGTCGTCGTCGGCTTCATCGTCATCGCACTCTTCATGCCCCTGGTCTCGATAATGAGCGCGCTCTCCGGGAGTACGAAGTGATGGGTGCACCGTCCACAAGACGCACAGGCGCCGCCGGCCCGGCTGTCGGGCATCGGCCGGCTGAATACAGGGAAAGGAGCCGAACGATGCATGTGGAACGAAACGTCGCCGGGCGGGCAGCGTTCACCCTGGTGGAACTGCTCGTCGTGATCACCATCATCGCCGTGCTGGCCGGACTGCTCACCCCGGCCATCATCGCCGCCATGAACAGGTCGGGAGTGACCGTCACCGTGGCCCGAATCCGCCAGTGCGAGCTGGCCGCCACGGCCTTCTTCAACGACTACGGCCAATACCCGCCCATGCACTGGGACGAACTCGCCGAGCTGTTCGACTACAACGACATAGACGGCCACCTGGACGGCTTGGACACGGGCACGGAGCCCAGCACCATCAACGAAGGCATCGAGGTCTTCGTCGCGTGCCTGGCAAGCCGGACCGGCGGACCTTACCTCCAACCGGAAGGCGACTGGCTGCGCAACGTCGACGTGCCCGACGACCTGAACGCCGCCCCCGATGACCGGGAGAACGACACCCTTCAGAATGACGTCGCCCAGGCCACCAACTGGTACTTCGGCGGCCGCCAGATCTTCGAGATCGTCGACTACTGGGGCAACCCGCTCGTCTACGTCCACAACCGCTACTACGCCGACTACGACGGCTGGGACGAGGAGAACGACGTGTGGTATGCCCCGGCAACCGGCACGGAAGCCCTCCCGTACGCGGATGTCGATGGGGTTCTCCAGCCCTGCTATGCCCGCAGCTACTACGGCACGACGACGGACAACCACCCGAACCTGAACACCTTCCAGCTCTTCAGTTGGGGGCTGGAGGGCATGGCCGGCTGCGATGAGGACGGCGGCCTGCCTGTCCCGACCGAGCCCGGCTGGTTGCCCGGCTGGTGGAAGAAGTCCGGAAAGCTCACCAACTGGGAGGAGTGAGGCCATGGGGCGCATCCGGCACCAGAGCAGGCCGCGCAGCGGCATCACCCTCATCGAACTGCTGGTCGTGATGGCCATCGCCGCCGTCGTCGCCGGCATGCTGGTCGCGTCGTTCTCCGCGGTCGGGCGGCGCACCAGCCGCGAAGGCGCCGCGCAGGACATCCAGAGCCTGCTGCGGCGGGCCCAGATCTCCGCCGTCGACAGCGGCCGCGGCGCTCTGGTCCGCATCGACCCCGTCGAACGCTCCATCTACGGCCTCTCGACCTCCATCGAGGGCGCCTGGCACTTCGAACACATCGACGGCACCATCACCCCCGGCGCGAAGGGCTACGACGGCGAGGTGAACGGCGGCGTCACCCAGGGCCACGGAGGCGCCGTGGGGCTCAGCCTGGCGTTTGACGGCGACGACTACATCGACTGCGGGAATCCGCCCGTCTTCAACCAGACCGACGGCGTCCGCATCGAGACCTGGGTGTGGCCGGACGCACCGACCGTAGCCACTGGTGAACTGCTGGGCGTGATGGGCAAGTCCAGTGTGAACCCCGACGCCGCCGGCTACGCCATGGGACTCGTCTGCACCGGCACGTCCCCGGAGCGATATGCGCCCTGCGGCGGCTTCTTCCTGGACGACGACCCTGCCAACACGGCGATCATGCTCAGGGCCCATGAGGATTTCGAGATCGCCGGGCAGGAATGGAGCCATGTGGCCATCGAGTTCGACGGCTATGAAGCGCGCCTGTTCGTCAACGGCGTCCTGGCCGACCTGGACAGCTCTCGTCAGCCCGAAGACGATAACCCCGTGGCCGATCCCAACCCGCCCAACCCGCCGCAGAACACGGACGTGACATTCGTCGCGCCCCAGCGGATCCGCGCCGCCCGGGGGGCGAACCTGACGATCGGCGCCGCGCTGTTCCCCCCCATGGGGACCACGGTGTACATGCAGGGCCGGATCGACCAGCCCAAGATCCTGTCGGTGGCCGGCGGCGAGCGCACCCGGATGCCCGAGGGCGTCCCGATCTTCTCCTCCCACGGCGCCATCCACTTCGACGGACAGGGCCGGCTCGACATCGCCTACCACGGCGGCGACGTCTTCATCGCGGTCGGCGACCCCTACCAGATGGCCGAACTCGCCGGCGACGTCGCCGTCGACGCCCTGACACTCCCCCTGCAGGGCCGCAACCCCATGCCGCCCGACGGCGGCATCGTGCTCATACGCAGCGAAGACGCCGGGGAGGTGTACTACGAACTGATCCGGTATGACTCGGCCGCCGGCGCGAACCTCAACCTGATTCAGTTCAACGACCGCCGCGCCGCGTACGGGACGCTGGCGGATGCGCACGACGCGGGCGACCCCGTCTGGTTCGCCCGCGTCGTGCGCGTGACGCCGGCGGGCGTGGTGGGCCGGGTGGTCTGGCCATGACAGCGCGGCACAGAAGCGAGGCAGAACGCATGAGAACCACGAGCGACACCACACCGGGCCCGCGGGCCCGCATCCCGGGCGGACGGGACGGCCGCCGGGGGGCCGCGCTGATGCTGGCCCTCATCGTGCTGGCCGCCATGTTCCTGCTGGCCCTGCCCTTCGCCGTCTTCATGCGCATGCAGCACGGCTCGGGCACGCAGGCCCTGCACGCGGTCCGCGCCCGCGCCGGCGCCCAGGGCGCCGTCAGCCACGCCATCGCCGTGCTGAGCCGCGGCGTCTACGCCCTCGAAGACCAGGCATTCGCGAGCGCCACGCCCGACGCCTTCTTCCCGTTCAATGATCCGGCGGTCGACACGCCCTGGGAGTTCCACGTCACGCTGCGCACGCGGGCCACCGCCAGCACCCTGGGCGCTGCCGGCGGCGGGACCCTGACCGTTGAGAACGCCCTCGGATTCCCGAACGACGGGGACGACAACACGGTCGACGGCTACATCCGCGTGAACAACGAGTGGCTGGCCTACGTCCGCCGGGACGACATGGACCCGAGCAGCGCCGACTTCCCGCACGGAACCCTGACGGTGCTCGACGAGCACCGGGGCCTGTTCGGGACGACACCGGAGGCGCATGCGCCCGGCGCCATCGTGTCCTTCTACCCCGACAGCGCGCTGTGGCATCTGACCGTGCAGGACCAGCAGGCGCTCATCAACATCAACACGGCGCCCTACGACGTGATCCTGAACCTGCTGGAGGAGCTGGGGATCGGCACCGACGCCGGCAACCGGATGGACATCGCCCGGGCCATCTCCAACTACCGGCTCTACTACACCTGGTGGAAGACGTCGACCGACATCGAATACACCCCCTTCCAGAACCTCAGCATGCTCAAGAACATCGCGGACGCGGACGGGACCTATTGGGGCGCGACCAGCGCGCCGCTGAGCGCCGCCGACTTCGACAAGCTTCGCCGCTACGTCACGGTCCATTCGGAACACACCGGCACCTCCCGCTGGCAGGGACCCTTTGCACTCCAGGGCAACATCGAGGCCGGCCCGAGCGGAGGCGACGCGGCCACAGACCAGTCTTCGGCGAACCTGAGTTCCGCCAACGGCATCGGGCTCGGCACCATCGTGCGGCTGACGGACACGCCGACCGGGGACGCGGAGTACCGCATCGTCTCCTCCCGCAACGAAGACACACAACTGGCCGAGGACATCGACGAGTCTCCAGCGGACATCCCGGTCACCAGCGTCGCCGGGTTCCGCCTGATGGACGGCGCCACGGGCTACATCCGCATCGAGGACCCGGTGGAGGGACACGAGTGGATCAGCTACACGGGCATCGACGCCACGGCGGCGCCCTACCCGCTGCTGACCGGCGTCACGCGCGGGGAGTTCGGCACATCCGGTGTGGACCACGACGCGGGGCGGTCTCTGGACGGCTGCGTGATCTCCTGGGAGATCGACCTGTACGAGGAGTATCAGAGCGGCGGCGCGGACCCCGACGAACTCCACGCCGAGGCGCGGCACGCGATCAACATCAACACCGTCACGAGCGACATCGTCCTGCGCTCGATCCTGGATGGCATCAGCGACGACACGACGAGCATCGGGCCGGCCGAAGCGGACGCCGTGGCCCAAGCGCTGCTCGACCGTACCTCCGGCGAGAACTGGTTCGTCGACCGGGCGGATCTGGACGCCTTCTTCGGCACCGTAGCCTCGCTCTCCGCCGCGCAGGTGCAGTTGCTGAGGCACAACTTCGACACCGACCCGGCGGATTGGCCGGCCGTCTCCACCGTGCCCCTGCGGTTCAACAGCGGCACGATGATCGGCATCGACTCGGTGGGCATCGTCGACGACCGGGCCGGCACGCCCATCGCCCAGGTGCCCGTGAACGCCGGCCTGGCGATCGCGCGCATCTACGACGTCGCCCCGCCGCTCGACCCCCTCTACTGGGTCCTGCGGAGCCAGAAGGACTTCTGGACCCACTGGCAGACGGCCGGCGGCAACGGGAACTTCCTCACCAACCCCATCAACATGGGCTTCGATCCCGCGACGTTTGACGCCGCAACGACGGACGTCTACGAGGACCTCGACGACGGCGTCGGCACGGTGGCTCCTCTCCTGGACCAGTTGAACGCCACCCGCTACACGACGCTTCAGGAGGGGCTGCACGAGAGCACGCCGAGCTTCGACCTGGACTTCTCCATCGCCGCCGACACGGAGATGGTGCTGGGCACAGAGGCCGACGTGACGAACACAACGAGCGAGGGCCTGCGGTCCACGCGGCTCGCTTACCGCACGCACTACGACGCGGTCGCCGGGGAGCGGCACGTCGAAGCCGACTCGCGCGACGCCACCATCCAGCCTTTCGCCGTGGAGTTCTGGATGCGGCCCGCCGACGACGTGACCTCGCGGCAGCTATTGGTGGACCTCGGCGACGGAGCCGACCCCGACGCGCTGACGGCGATCAACCAGGTGCGCGTCTACCTGGAGGACGGCCGGCTGAAGCTCCGCATCGACGAGCCCGTCGGCGACCGGACGCTCGCCGGATACGAGGGCTACGTGGAGGCCGTCTCCGACATCCCCCTGGAGTCCAACCGGTGGTACCACGTGGCGGTGGCTGTCGCGGGCACGTTCCGCAACGAGATCGCCATGTTCATCGACGGCATCTACGATCGGGAAATGGACTGGACGTTCCATCACCCGACCGGCCAGGCGGGCCCGGGCGCCGTGCAGGAGGGCTCCTTCCTGCCGGTCGCCATGGCCTATCCGAACCGCACGGCGGCGGTCACCTGGGGCCCCGGGCCGACCGGCGAGTGGCCCCTGACGCTGGGCTACATCGGCCTGGACGATGCCTCGTGGCTGCCGGAGCAGGGCGCCGTCGTCATCGGCTCCGCCGGACACGCCTACGCCTACGACGCCAAGGGCACATACTGGGTCGAGGATCCGCCCGGCAGCGGGAACATGGTGGAGGTCGACGCCCTCCATCTGGTGGATTTCGCGGACGGAAGCGCGAAGGGCCTCGAAGAGACGCACATGCGGGGCGAGCTGGTGGCCCTGATGCTGCCCGTCGTCCGCACCACGGTGCATTCGGCCGGCTGGCAGCCCCCCGTGGCAACCGACGAGGTCTCGCTGTGGTACCACACGGACCTGGGCAACGGCTCCTATGACCGGGGCGCGGTTCCCGCGAACTCGTATATCGTCGGGACCTCGCACCCGATGGGCGCCTGGCCGACCTGGGCGGCGTACCACGACTTCCGGTGGATCGGGCTGGACCCGACGCTCTACCCGCTGGAAGGAGCCGGCGACCTGCTGCCGGAGGACCGGTGGAAGGTGCTCGTCAAGCACACGGCCGCCGTGCTGGCGGGCACGCCCCTGCTGTCGGGCACCCTGCCGTGCGGCCCCGTGGGGAGCGAACTCAGCCTCGGCGGTGCGCGGGACGGCGGCGAGGTCTTCGAGGGCGAACTGGACGAACTGCGCCTGACGGCCCTGCCGAATCTGCGGGTGGCTGCTGCCGACTGGAGCGCCGCCGCGACCGACGGAACGGTCGAGCGGTGGACCTGGGACGACGCCACCGGCTGGCCGCTGCTGGGGCGCGAGGCGGGGAGCGCCTTCGACATGGCCGAGGCCCTGGGCCGGGCCGAGATGCCCCTCAGCGGGCTGTTCATGGTGGCCGGGCACATCTACAGCTACCAGGAGTTCCTCTCGCCGCCGGGGCACACGTTCGCCGGTGTGGCGCAGATGCGCGACGACCTGACCCCGCTGGGCGGCGGCTTCGCCGAGGTCCATGAGGGCTGGCGCGCGGTCATCCCGCTCAGCTTCCTGCCGGCCACCCGGCTGGTCGCCGGCGTTGGGGCCGGCGACACCGCCATCGCGGTGGAGGACGCCTCGGTGCTGCCCCTCACCGGCTACGTGAAGATCGGCGACGAGATCCTGGCCTACGAGGAAATCGCGGCCTGGGGCACGCCTCCGCAAGGCGAGCTGCGGCTTGGCGGCGGCTACCGGCGCGGCTGCTACAACACGGCCGCCGCAGGCCATGCGGCCGGCGACATCGTCCGCCACGTGCCCGTGCGGCACCTGGATCGCTATCAGGTCGGAACCGCCTGGGGCAACCATACGGGATACACGGGGGCCGAACTGGGCGGCGACATGTGCATGTACAGCTTCAGCGTCGACCGCCCGGGCCGGCTGCGGACCGTGCGGTGGCGCTTCAAGGAGCCACTCGAAGAGGGCCAGCAGGTCGCCGTCGTCGTCAAGATCGACGACACGGAGCCCTGGAACACGAACCCGGACGCGAGCGCGGCAGACAACATCTGGGGCCGGATCTGCAACGAGGGCGACCAGGAGGACGTGCTCTCGCTCTCCAACGGCGCCGGCGAGCGGCCGGTGGTCAACACCCGGGTCGAAGTGCGGTTCTACTTCGACCTGTCCGAGACGGAGCCCTACAGCACCACCTATGAAGCCGGCGCGCCCGTGCCGGGCGGCGGCTGGTCGGAGATGGTGGAGCTGGACGAAGTCCGAATCGAGATGGTCCCCGAGCCCATGACTTTCTGAGCCGCCTGTGAGGGATAGACAGACATGATCAGTCGAGAGCGACAAACGACAGGACTCACGGGCAGGCGCTGTGCGACGCAGGCCAGGGCGGCGTCCCGGCGCCGGGCCGGGTTTACGCTTGTCGAGATGCTGGTCGCCATGACGCTGGTGATCATCTTCGGCTCGATCGCCATCCGCACCCTGCAGTATGGCAGCAGCCTGTGGCGGATCGGCCATCGCCGCGCCGCCGCCTACGACGCCGCCACCATCGTCTTCCACCAGATCGCCGACGACATCGGGGCCTGCCGGAGCCAGTTCTGGAACAAGGAAGCCGAAGACTACGACATGCGCATCAAGTTCTGGGTGGACGGGGACGATGAGGGCCGGCAGAGGCTGCGGTTCGTCCGGGGGCTTCCCGACCAGACCCTCAACCCCTACCTGCGCGCGGCCGGCGACGTCGCCAACGCGACCGGCGTCTACAACCTGATCGACATGGAGGATGACCTGGCCCCGCTCGAGGGCCTCTGCGAGGTGGCCTACCTGCGCGGGCTGGACGGCGACGACTCCGACACGCTCTACCGCGCGGTGCTCTCGCCCATAGGAGACGACCCCGTCAACCTGGACGATCCCGGGCATACGTTCTTCGACAGGGACGTGCTTGCGACCGCCGACCGCATCAAGGGGAAGGCGCTGCCGCTGGCCGAGAACGTGCTCCACTTCGAAGTCCGCTGCTGGAGCCAGTACACGACCACCTGGGAGGGCCGGGGCGACCCGGATTTCCACGTCTGGACCAACTCGTATAAGCCGACCACCTGCGGCCCGCTGTTCGCGTGGGACAGCGACCGGCTGGACGACGCCTCAACGCCGTCATTCCGGATGGACTGGGGCCAGCCCGGCTTCGCCGATCCCGACGACTATGCCACAGAAGAGGAGCGGGTCGACGACAACGTCTTCCCCTCGGCGATCATGGTGGTGGTCGTGACGACGCCGCCGGACCGGCTGCCCGGCGTCGGGCGCCTGGAGGTGGTGGAGGACCTCGGGGACAGCATCCGCGTGCGGGGCAATGTGCCGGCCTACAACACCCGGTGGCCCTACATCCGCATCGAGGACGAGTGGATCCGGTTCGAGGCATTCGACGAGGACACGCAGACCTTCACCGGGTGTGAGCGCGCTGTCCGCGGCACGGCGGAGGTCGCCCACGCCGTCGGCGCGCCAGTCGAGTTCGGCTTCACGTTCAGCCGCGTCTTCCGCAACCTCACTGGCAGGGAATCCTGGTGACAACCCCGCCGGCTGCGGGCCGGCGCCCCGGCCATGGGCCGGCGAAGGAGGCGGACATGCATCGCATCTGCAAAACGCTTGCACGCGGCGCCGGCCGTCGGTCCGGCATGACGCTGACGGAGGTCCTCCTGGGGCTGGCCGTGTTCCTGACCGGTTCGGTCAGTATCGTCAGCCTCTTCGTCACCGCCGGCGTCCTCCACGCCGAAGCGTCCAACCGCCGCACGGCCGCCTTCATCGCCGAGGAACTCATCGCCGAGGCCCAGGATGTGCGCTTCAGCGAGGTCTTCGCCAAGACGGACCTGAACCAGCCGACGGCGAGCGCCGGCGACGGCAGCTTCGACGTCCAGACGACACAGGCCGAGATGGACTACCCCTCGGCGAACTTCGACCTCTACCCCATCCGGCACAACTTCTTCCCGCTGCAGGCGGAACAGGAAGACACCCGCACGGAGGGACCGTTCCTGATCGGCAGCGACCTGATCTACTACAGCCGCAGGCTGGCCAACAGATTCGCGACCTGCGACCACGTGGCCGGGCCCGGCGGTTCGTACGTGCAGGGCGACCCGATCCTGCAGCCGCGCACATGGTTCTACGTGCTGGACGCGGACATTGACCACGATGACGACACGGTCCTCGTGAACGGCAACCCCCAGGGGCTCCCCGATGGGTCAGATGCCGGGGCGCCGGTGCCCGGCTACATCGTCGTGGACGAGGAGTGGATGCGCTACGACGCGCGCAGTGCGACCTCCTTCACGATCAGCGACGCAAACAACGACGGCAAGTTCGACCGCGGCGTGGGCGGCACGGCGGCCGTCGCGCACAAGGCCGGCACGCCCGTTACCGTCGCCCGGGAACATCCGTTCTACCCCGGCTTCTACTACACGGTGCAGTTCTACCCGACGAACGCCCGCGGGACCTCGGCCCGGATGATCGTCTCGGTCGCCTACGCGACCGGGAACATGTTCCGCGCCTGGACCTTCCAGGGCGCCTACACCCCCCGGAGCCGCTGACGGGCCGGCGGCCGGCGCGCGGGCGTTCAGAACGCCAGTTCCACCATGGCGTGGCCGTCGAGGCGCTGCAGGAGGAAGTCCACCCGACCGCCTTCGAAGCGGAACTCCAGCGGCCCGCCGTCGGGCACCCTGCGCACGGACCGAACCGTCCCCGGCACCTTGACCGATACGTTCAGCCCGAACAGCGGGATCACGTCCTCGATCACGTCCAGCTCACGCCCGCGCCGTTCGGGCACGTAATGGAGCAGGTGCACGATCCAGCGCCGCTCGGCGGCCTGCTCGTTCACCGTCGCCATGAGGCCCGTCGGGCCGTCGTGGCGCAGCAGGGGCTCGGGCAGCAGCATGTCCACGGCGTTCAGGAGGAGCGTCCGGCACCAGCGCGGCGCCCACGCGTTGTAGAGGCTGAAGACGGGGTGTGCGAAGTAGACGGCGCCGCCCCGGCGCACGATGCCGGGGTAGTCGGGCCGGCCCGAAGACGGCGTCTGGCGGTGCGAGCAGAAGTGTTCGCTCGTGCGGTCGAAGTAGGATGCGATCACGGGGGCCAGGACGTCCGTTCCGGGCTGCGCTTCGACTTCGACGCCCTTCGCGTACATCACGTGTTCGGTGGGCGGCAGGCCCTGCCCGATGGCACCCGACGGGAGGACGTATTCGGCGTATGCGCTGCGGCCCTCCCACCCGGTATCGCGCGCGAGCCGGCCGTCGGGGCACCGCGTCGGGTTCGGCCGGAGCCGCACGCCGAGCCCTGCCGCCGCGAAGCGGTCCTTCGAGGGGGTCAGGCCGGACTCGAAGGAAGCGATCAGCCGGCCTCCGGCGTCGAGGTAGCCCTGCAGCCGGGCGGCCAGCTCGTCGTCCACGGGCACGTGATCGGGCAGCACGAGCAGCTTGTACGGCGCCCAGTCGCTGCGCGTGTCGAGCACGTCGAACTGCCGCGCGCCTTCCTGCAGGATACGCACCGCGCCGGCGGCGGCCTCGCGCCGGCCGGTGAACTCCTCCGGCGTCAGAACGCCGATCTCCGCGACGGCCCGGGCGCCCGCGCACCAGGGCTCCCTCGCCTCGACCAGGCTGTAGACCGACCCGATCAGGTCGTAGACGTGCGGGCAGAGCCGGCCGCGCGGGTGGAGCTGGTCGCCCACGTCGCACTTCGCGTTCAGCGCCAGCATGCGCAGGCACTCGAATTCGAGTGCCGGCCGGTTCTTGAACGAGTGGAAATCTCCCCAGGCGGTGTGGAACTTCCCGGTGTGGCTCAGGCAGTCCCGGCCGAGCGTGCGCGCGTAGCGGACGGACAGCGGGAAGTGGATGTAGCCCCAGCCGCCGCTCGGAAGGGACTCCACTTCGAAGTGCGTGTAGGCCGGGGCCGAATCCCGCACGGCGGGCCCGACGTGCCCGGCGTTGTAGAAGACGAGGCAGTCCTTGTTGAACCGCCGCACGAACTCGGTCATGTCCTGCTTGAACGCATCGAGCATCTGCTTCGCATGGCGCATGCGGTCTGCGTGGACGGCCGGGTCGAGCCCGGCTGCCTCCATATCGTCCCGGCAGCCGCGGCAGGAGCAGTCGCGGTGCTGGACGATGTCGAAGAAGAACCCATCGACGGGCAGCGTCTCGAGCATCTCCCGCACGTGGAGCTTGAGAAATTCCCGGTATGGCGTGTTGACGCAGAGGTAGCGGTAGAAGCCGGCCTCGTACGGCGGGGTGCCGGACAGCCTGCCGTCCGGGTCCAGGACGCACCACTCCGGATGGCGCTGGGAAGTGTAGTGGTCCCACTGAACGGTTGTGTAGATGGGCACGCGGATGCCGCGCGCGTGGCAGGCCTCGATCTGCTCCCTGAGCAGGTCGCGGCGGGCGAGCGTCGGGTGGACGCGCTCGGGGAATTCCCTTGAATCGAAGTAGATCCAGCCGTGATGGCACCGGCCGAACGCGGTGACGGAGTTGACGTGCGCCTTCTCCAGGGTGGCGGCGAACTCCTCGGCGTCGAAGTCCGCGCCCACGTCGGGAATGTCTTCGCTCGTGTGAAAATCCAGGTGGATCTGGCGAAACGGCAGTTCCCATCGAGTCATGACAACGCCTCCTCATGGTGAACGGCGCCGGGAGTGCCCGACAGGCGGGGATTGTAGCCTCTCGGCGCGGCCGATTCGCGGGAACGGCGGTTCCCCGGAGAGCGGCCGGCTCACGTGCGCTTCTGGAAGCGTGCGATGCGCTCGTCCAGGATGCGGCCCTCGCGGATGATGGTGGCCTTCTCCAGCACGGGGTTCGGCCGGCCTTCGGCCAGGTCGCTGACGAACCGCGCCACGACCCCGCTGATCGC
>Ga0123328_1002990_pt1 | contig 14723 bp, 19 predicted proteins | sample BioC12SIPDNA_2_FD_89702 | JGI IMG/M metagenome (GOLD analysis project Ga0123328, IMG submission 89702) | Anaerobic biogas reactor microbial communites from Washington, USA - Biogas_R1_A C12 SIP DNA | ecosystem: Engineered > Bioreactor > Anaerobic > Unclassified | place: Washington, USA...
AGGTCCGGCAGGCCCTGGGACATGGCGATTCCTCCATTGACGTCACACGCAAAATGACTGATCGCTCTTATTTTAACAGAATCCCCGTGCCCCGACCGGATGGTTGGCAAATGCCGCCCTTTCCGATAAGATACAAGCGGCAGCTTGTTGCTTCGGCAAACGATTGCATGTTTTTGACAGCGCAGGAGGATACAAAACACATGTCAGATCCAGTTACCGCCTTCATGTTCTCAGGCGGATTCATGGCCTTCCAGGGCATTTTCGCACTCGTCTTTGTCCTTGTGATCGGCGTGTTCATCTTCACGGCTGTCCGGGGCCTGATGCAATGGCATAGCAACAACCAGGCGCCGCGCCTGACGGTCGCCGCCCGGATCGTGTCCAAGCGGACCAATGTCTCGGTCCACCACCACCATCACGGCGGAAACGCCGGCGTGCACCATTCGTCGTCGACGACCTATTTTGCCACCTTCGAGGTCGAAAGCGGCGATCGCATGGAACTGAAGGTCAGCGGTCAGGAGTTCGGCATGCTGGCCGAGGGCGACCAGGGCCTGCTCACCTTCCAGGGCACCCGCTATTTGAGCTTTGAACGGCGTTCGTCAAATGCTTCCTAAACCGAATCATAGACGCGGACAAAGTCGACGATGAAGGCGTCCGGAAGCATAGCCCGGCGCAGGTCTTCGCTGGGCTGGCGTTCCTCGCTGCGGTAGCCGTCACATTCGGTCGAAAGCAGGATGAATTGCTCGGTATCCGATACCGCCTCCTCCATCCGGTTGGTTTCCTCGCCATCGACATAGAAAACATAGCCGGTTGGGCTCCAGTCGACACCGAAATGGTGAAACCCGTCCGGCGTCTCTTTCAGCGTCCAGGCCACAAGGCCGCTGCTGCGATGGTCCGGTCCGTAACCGCCCCAATGGCAGTTGTGTGAGATGGTCGTGCTGGAGATGACGCCATAGTCGGAAAATGTCTCCAGAATGTCGACTTCGACCCCAGCGCGGCGCGGGTCGAGCGATGACCCGATGACCGGCGACTGGAGCCAGAAGGCCGCCCACCAGCCCTTTTGCGTCGGCAGCTTGCAGCGGCACTCATAGTAACCGTACTTGTGCATGAAGGTCGGGTTGGCCAGGGCGGCGATCGGCCACTCGCCCGTGTGCGGCCGGTCCATGTAGTTCTCACCCGTCTGCAGGTGGGCCGAATAGTAGTGTCCGTCCTTCTCCAGCAGCGTGATATGTAAATTGCTGTTGCCGTCCAGGAAGACCCCTTCGTCGGTGAATGTTTCGTGCTGCCTGTGGAACAGGTGCTTGCGGAACATCCACTTGCTCCGGTCCAGCTCGGAGCCTTCGAACTCGTCGTGCCAAACCAGTTGCCACCGCTTGCCTGGCGGCAGCAGGCTTTCGCCATGTCCAGGAACCATGGTCATCTGAATCCCTCCTTCACCGGCGGCTTTGGCCGTCCGTCATGTCCATCATAACCGAGTGCCTGCCCCCGCGCCAGAGATCAATCGCAGCTGGCCTGTTCGCGAACCACCTGGTCGCAGAACGCCTCAATGGCAGGATTGCTTTTCAGATCGGCAAAAACTGAATGCTTTTTCAAATAGGGCGTCAGTTCGGCCCGGCTCTCCCGGACCGGGACGACAAAGTCCGGCGAAAGCACGCGGGAAAAGCGGTTCAGGAACAGCACCGCCTCCTGGCCCTCAGCCAGGATGGGCGGGATCCCGTAAGAGGAGCCGTCTGCGGCAGGCGGGATCTCGTAGTAGGGGATTTCTTCCAGTTCAGCCGTCACGGAAGGGCTGGTCTTGAGGACCTGGATCACCGCGATCGTGACCAGGGTTTCCGAACCCAGCGTCCGCTTGGCGATCACCCGGCCGTAGATGATATGATCGGCCATGGCGACGCCTTCCGTCAGGCTCAGGGCCGGCCATAGGGCAGCTCCGGTGGAGATTGTCGTCCGGGTCGGCTGGACCTGCTGGTAACCCAGCAAACGGCTGACCAGGAGACCTGCCGGCACCACGAGCAGCAAAGCCAGGCCGACGACCAGCACGGGCTTAAGGCCGGGGCTGTGCCGGGCTGGCCGGACTCGCTGCGCCAGCGTCTGCTCGATCCGATCCGCCAGACCGGGATCCGGCGACAGCTGCGCGTAGGTTTTTTTCAGAGCCCGGGCAAAATCGTTCATGTGTTTTCCTCCATTGCCCGGCGCAGGGATTCCCGGCCGCGTTTGAGCCGCATCTTAACGGCAGACGGGCAGATCCCGAGCGCGCGGGCGATCGCGGCGACGGGCAGATCCTGGACATAGAACAAGTACAGGCAGACACGTTGCTTTTGCGGCAACTTCAGCAAGGCTTGGAACAGGTCGGAGGCTTCCGGATCCGGGAACACGGGAAATACCGCCGGTTCCGTCTCCGCAAAACTGACGCGCCGGCGCCAGAACCCCTTGTGCTGATCCTTGCAGTAGTTGACGGCGGTGCGGATCAACCAGGCCTTGCGGTGCTCTTCACTCACCAGCTGCGGGGTGCGGTCGTAATAGCGCAGGAAAACCTCCTGCACAGCGTCCTCGGCATCCGATGGGCTTTTCAGGGCATTCAGGCAGATGTGGTACAGCATCTGCCCGTAGCGGTTGTAGCTGTCGCGAAAGTCTGCAGGATACGATTCTGCTGGGTCGGTCACATCGCTCTCCTCATCCTGGTCGGTCTATGCGGACAGGTCTTTACTTATAATACGAGTCAAACCTGAAGCAGGTCACATCCGGTCAGGAAAAGGGCACGATCCGGCCGTCGACCTCGAACACGACCATCGCCGTATCCGGCACGATCCTGGCCACCGCCTGTCGCAGGGGGGCGGTCACGCGATCGACGACCAGTAAGATGGCGTTTTCCGGCTCCGAGACACCCATGCCCGAAACGCCCAGTTTCACCAGTTCATCCGATTCGAAAAAAGCCTTTTGAAGCGGCGTGAAGGCCGCCTGCAGCGCTTTAAGGCTGTATTTGACCTGCCTGACCTCGATTCGGCTAAAATCGAGCAGATCCCGGTAAGATGCGATGAAATCCTGCGGCTCCCCGGTCACCAGGATGACGTAAGCGGAATAGTCGCTGGCGATGTAGGAACCGGCATAGGGCGCGTACTGCTCGGGGATGCCCGCTTGTTCCAGCTTGGCGTATTGCGCGTTCGCCCAGTCGGAAAAGGCGATATGAGCTGGATCCGGTTCGGTCATCGTGCCGGTCGGACCGGATGCGCCGGATGTGCCGGTCGCCTGCGTGTAGGTGCCGTGCGTGTCACGCGGCCAGACGCGGCCGGCCAGCAGGCTCACCAGGATCAGCAAGGCAGCCAGGCCAGGTATGACCCAGGCCCAGATCCGCTTCCGGGGCATGCGCGATTCCGACGGATTTTGCCTGGCCAGGCGCTGTTGGATGACGGGCCAGTGGTCAGGGAGACCGAGCGGGGTCTGGCGGGCCCAGACCAGGACATCTTTTTTGCTTTTTAAGCCGATTGCTTTCATGTCGTTCACCTCCCGGGAGAATTGGGTTCGGCCAGGAAACGCCGCAGCTGGCGGATGGCGCGCTGGTAGCGGTAACGGACCTGGCGGTAAGGCAAGTCCAGCAGCCGCGCGCTTTCCAGGTGGCTGAGCCCGGCAAGCACTTTCAGGACAAAAATGACGGCATCGTCCGGATCAAGCTGATCCAAGCCGGCTTCGAGGCTGATCCGGTCGGTCGGGTCCGCATGGCTGACCAGCGCGTCCGGAAGCGGCATGTCATCGGAAAAGTCGGTGTGGACCAGGCGATGCCGCTGCCGCATGACATCGAGAGCCAAATTACGGGCGATCGTATGCACCCATGCCAGCGGGCTGCCGGAAGAACGGTAACGACCGGACTGTTCCCAGACGCGCACGATCGTGTCCTGGAGGACGTCCTCGGCCAGCTGACGGTCGCGGGTGACGGCATAGGCGACGGCAAATACACTGCGTCTGGTCATTTCGTAAACCGCGCGCAAAGCGTCCTGGTCTTGTTCAGCCACCTGGCCCAGCAGTTGTTCCAGGTTCTGGTGCGATGTCGTGTCCGGATTCGGGTCAGCCATGGCATTGCCCTCCTACAGACAGAAACGATTGACAACACCATTTTGACACAAAACAGCTGATTTTTCTTTTTATCGTCCGCCTGTTTCCTCCCGAAGGCCCCAATTAGTCCGGAATGGTGAATTTAAAGAAATACTGGTAGCCGGCGTTGCGCTTGTCGTTGCCCCAACTGGCCAGGATGCGCAGCACATAGGTACCGGGATCCTGGGGCCGGACGAAAGCCGGACCGCTGTCCACGTACTCTCCCTCCGGCAGGCTGACAAGTAGATATTCCGGCGGATTCCATACGCTGCCCTGGATCACGATTTCGTAGTCTTCGCCCAGAACGAACGCGTCCAGTTCGTCCGCGACCTCTGCGGGCTGTCTGAGCCGGCCGTCCGCCGCGAGGCCGGCGCGCAGCGAATACTGGAAGTATGTGACCGGCTTGTACGTCTCTTTCCCGGAGACGATCCGAACCCGCCCCTGCGGATCGAAAAGGCTGCATGAGCAAAGCAAAAGCATCCCCAGGGCGAGCAACAGGCAGCAGATACGCTTGAACATCGGTATTCCCTCCTATAACCTGTCCTGCCAAGAATACGATCGAGCCGCCTGTCCGGTCACAAGCTGGATAGATCATCATATATCAGGCTTTATTCGCTGCTAAATCGACATTGATCTATATTGATGCAGATCAATACATATGTTACAATCAAGCGAACAAATGAAGGGATGTGTCCGCATGACACATTATACGGCAGAGGCGGCGATGTTTAAATCCCTCAGCGAGCCGGTTCGGCTGCAGATTTTGGATCTGCTCGCTGACGGCGAGCTTTGTGCCTGCGATCTTTTGGAAAACCTGACAATCAGCCAGCCGACCCTGTCCCACCACATGAAGGCGCTGATCGGATCCGGCTGGGTAACGGCCCGCAAAGAAGCCAACTGGGTCTTCTATGCCATTGACAGCGGTGCATTGGATCGCATGCTATGCACCATGCAGGACGTGACCGCCCCAAAGACGGGCACGGCCGGACGGGTGATCCGGCGCAGTCGGACGTGCTGTCCATTAGCCCGAACACATGAGGAGTTACACCATGAAGCCTGACACGAACACGAAACGCAAGCTGATCTTGAAAAACTATGCCGCCGTGGCCGCCAGCCAGGGGGCGAACGGGTGCTGCGGCGGCGGCTGCTGCTCGGGATCACCGCTTGACGCCAAATCGGCAGCCCGTGCGCTCGGTTACACGGACGATGACCTGGCCGATATGCCGGATGCTGCCAACATGGGATTGGGCTGCGGCAACCCGCTGGCCATCGCCGCGTTAAAACCCGGCGAAACAGTGCTCGACCTGGGTTCCGGCGGCGGCTTCGACTGTTTTCTGGCCAGCCGTCGGGTCGGTCCGCAAGGGCTGGTGATCGGGGTGGACATGACGCCGGATATGGTCCACCTGGCGCGCCAGAACGCGCAGAAATCCGGCTTCGGCCATGTCTCCTTCCGCCTGGGCGAGATTGAGCACTTGCCGGTGGCGGACCAGTCGGTCGACGTGATCATTTCCAATTGCGTCATCAACCTGGCTCAGGAAAAAAAGCAGGTCTTCCGCGAGGCCTGGCGGGTCCTGAAGCCCGGGGGCCGGCTGGCGATCTCCGATATCGTGGCCACGGCAGAACTGCCGGAACGGATCCAGAACGACCTGGCCATGCTTTCCGGCTGCATCGCCGGCGCCGTGCACCTTGACACGCTGCGCGTCTTGCTCGAACAAGCCGGCTTCCGGGATATCCGCCTGACGCCGAAAGACAACAGCCAGGAGATCTTGTCCAGCTGGGTGCCCGGCAGCAAAGCCGAGGACTATGTCGCGTCCTTTATGATCGAAGCGGTGAAATAAGGGACTGTTAAGAAATTAGCAGCTCTTTTCTCCGAGAGATTGACGAGTCTGGTCAATCTTTCGGAGAACCTATAGAGCATCTTATTGATGAACAGTCCCTAAGTCGGCGTTGTCCGGGATCGATCAGCGCTCGTCCTCGATCATCTGCTTGATTTCCTTGACGGCCGGCACCCGGCCCATCACCTTGACCTTGCCGTTGATCAGAAGACCCGGCGTGCGCATGATCCCGGTGGCCATGATGTCCGCCATTTCGGTCACGTAGATGATCTGGGCATCCACACCCAGTTCCTTGACAGCTTCCTCGGTGGCGTGGAGCAGGTTCTTGCAGTTTTTGCATCCAGGTCCGACAACTTTGATTTCCATGTTCATTCCTCCCGTTTTTGGTTTCCTTTTTTCACCCTTATTACTAAAAGCCCTGATAGAGCAAGTAGAAGCCCAGGATCAAGATGACGCTCCCCATGGCGATTTTCAGAGCCTGGCTGGCTTTGCCGTAGCGCGGCGAGCGTGACAGCTGCTTGACAAAGCCGACCGATGTCCCGGCGATCAGCAGCAGGACGCTGTGGCCGAGCGAATAAAGCAGCAGCAGGACAAAACCCATCAGCAGCTTGCCTTCGCGCGCCACGAGAGCCAGCAGGGCGACCAGAACCGGCGTCGCGCACGGTGAGGCGAAAAGCCCGCCCAGCAGGCCGGCCAACCCGGCGCCCAGGTAGCCGCGCCGGGTGTTCTTGCTCGCCAGGGCCGACTGCGGGATGATGGTGATGACCTCCCAGGTCTGCAGGGCCATCAGGATCATCAGGACGCCCAGGATCAGGTACCACCAGGATCCTGCCCCCTGCATCAGGCGCCCCAGCAGAGACGCTGCCAGGCCCAACGCGGTAAAGGTGACAGCCATACCGGCGCAGAAGACCAGCGAGATGCGAAAGGCCTTGCGCGTATCGTTGGCGGCGTAGCCGCCGACCGCCCCGATCACCAGCGGCACGCTGGACAGCGAGCAGGGCGTGAAGGCCGTCAGGAGTCCGCCGAGCAGCGCCAGCAGCGGAGCCAGCCAGAGATTATTCGCGATCGCCGTACTGAGTTGTTCGAGCAGATCGTTGATCATTTCATGCCCATCTCGGCCAGAATCGCCAGCAATTCCGCCTTATCGAGACCGCCCTGGTGGACGGTGTAGACATGCTCGCCGGTTGCGCTCAGTTCGTACAGGATGAACCCGTTTTTTGCGGCCGCCTCTTCATCCGCCGGGACATAGGGCGAGCCGTCTGCCAGGAAGAAAAACTGGGTGGGGATGACCTGCAGCGGCAAGTTGGCGGCCGCCTCGCTGTCCTTCCAGACATCGACAAACTTGATGACCGCCTTACCGCGCAATTCCTGGTTGAGTTCGACCAGGATCGGCGCCATATCCTTGCAGGGCTCGCAGCTGTCGGCGCCGAAATCGACGATCACGGGCAGTCCGTGCGCCAGGATTGTGTCCAGGTCGAACGCGTGCGTCGCATCCAGGGCGAACTGCGCGGCGTCAGGATCGTCCAGAGTCGTTTCAGCCGGTGTGCCGATCGGGTTCTTGAGCAGGTAAAGCCCGACCGCGACGAACACGATCAGGATGACCAGCAGGAACCGCCAAAGTTTCTTGTTCACCCGGTTCTGCCCGATTGCTGTGGTCTCTTCTGAATCCATGTCACCTCCTGGCTCAGCCGTCACAGCTGCAGGCCAAGCGGGCCTCGCTGCTTTCGCCGAAATAGTCGATGGCCTGAACCGGGCACAGCCGGCCGCAGGTGATGCACAGCTCGTAGCTGATGATGGGGTACCATGTTTTTGACATCGGTTTATGCCTTCCCTTTTAGTTTTTTCCTGCAGGCCTGGTACTGCCGGTGGCCGCCAGCCAGGTTGTAGACCTGTTTGAAGCCGCAGTTGATCAGGATGTTTTGGGCTGCATTGCCCGTGTTTCCCTTGTTGCAGTAGGTGACGACGGGCTTGTCCCTGTCCAGCGCCGCCAGCTGTTCGCGCAGCGAGGCGTGCGGCATATTGACCGCATGGTCGACGTGTCCGGCCGCGTACTGCCCGGCGACGCGGGCGTCGACAACCTGGATTTCGGCCGGATCGATCCCGGCCAGGCGGTCGGCGGTGATCAGGTCGCGGCCGCGGCTGATCGCGTTGTCCAGGATCATGCCGGTGTAATGGACCGGGTCTTTGGTGGTGGCAAAGGGCGGTGCGTAGGCCAGGTCGAGGTGGAACAGGTCGGAGACGGACAGCCCGGCCGTCATCGCGGTCACGAACACGTCAATCCGCTTGTCGACCCCCTGTTCGCCGATGATCTGGACACCGAGCAGCTTTTCGGTTTTGCGATCGGCGATCGCCTTGATCACCATCTCGCGGCCGCCATAGTATTCCGGCTTATCGGGCTTGATGTTGACGCTGACGACCACATCGCAGCCGCTCCGGCGCGCCTGCTCTTCGCTCAGCCCGCAGGCGGCGACGCTCAGGTCAAAAACCTTGAAAATGCCGGTTCCGGCGATGCCGCGGAAGGTCAGGCTGCCGCCGGTAACCACATCGCCGGTGATCCGGCCCATCTTGTTGGCGGTTGAGCCCAGCGGACGGTACAGCTTGCGCCCGTCCACGATCGAGAAGCTTTCGACACAGTCGCCGCAGGCATAGATATCCGGCAGATTGGTCTGCATCTTCTCGTTGACCGCGATGGCGCCGGTTTCGCCGAGGGCGACGCCGGCTGCGCGGGCCAAGGCGACATTGGGCTTGACCCCGACCGCCAAAATGACCAGGTCCGCAGCCACCGTCTCCCCCGTGGCCATGTGCACCGCGTCTGCTTCGATCGCCGTGACCGTGCGGTCCGTCAGGACGCTGATCTGGTGCTCGGCCAGGTGCTGCTCGAGGTATGGCGCCATGTCCGGATCGACAAAAGGGCAAAGTTGGGGCAGCTTCTCGATCAGGGTAACCTTAAGGCCGGCCAGGGCCAGGTTCTCGACCATCTCCAAGCCGATGAAGCCGCTGCCGATGATCGCCGCGCTGCGCGGGCGGCGCGTCTTGATAAAGTCGCGGATCGCCCGGGCGCTGAGCGGGTTGCGCAGCGTGAAGACATGGGGCCGGTCGACACCGGGGATCGGCGGCACGACGGCGGATGCGCCGGTCGCCAGGATCAGGACGTCGTAATGATCGGTAAATTCAGAATGGTCAGTCAGGTCGCGCACCACCAGGGTCTTCTTCTCCGGATCGATGCCGAGCACCTGGTGGCGGATCCTGATCGTGACGTTGTATTTTTCCTGGAAGAAGGCCGGGTCGCGCGGCGTCAGCGTCTGCAGGTCGGCAACCCTGCCGCCGATGTAGTAAGGCAGGCCGCAGCCGGAATAGGAAATGTGTTCGTCCCTTTCGTAGAGGACGATGTCGGCGGATTCGTCGTTGCGCCGGGCCTTGGCTGCCGCCGAAGTTCCGGCTGCGACCGCACCGACGATAACAATGCGCTTTCGTTCTGCTTGGCTTCGATCACTCATGCTTTCAGCTCCTCTTCAGGCGGGAACCAGTGGGTGGTCCGGTTGGCGATCTTGACCAGGGTCAGCATGACCGGGACTTCGACCAGCACGCCGACGATGGTGGCCAGGGCGACGGGGGATGTGGGGCCGAACAGCGAGATGGCGACCGCCACGGACAATTCGAAGAAATTGGATGCGCCGATCATGCCGGCCGGCGCGGCGATGCAGTGGAAAAGCTTCAGTTTTTTTGCCGCCAGGTAGGCGACGAAAAAGATCAGGAAGGTCTGGAGCGTCAGCGGGATGGCGATCAGGAGGATGTGGAACGGATTTTGTAAGATGACATCCCCCTGGAAGGAGAAGATGATCACCAGCGTCAGCAGCAGTCCGCCGACCGTGATGTGCTTGAACCGGGGCAGGAACGCGTCCTGGAAATAATCCATCCCCCTTCGCCTGATCACATGGACCCGGGTCAGGGCGCCGCCGGCCAGCGGGATGACGACAAACAGCACCACCGAAAGCAGCAACGTTGTCCAGGGAATCTCAAAGCCGCTGATCCCCAGCAGCAGGGCGACGATCGGGGTGAAAGCGACCAGGATGATCAGGTCGTTGGTGGCCACCTGGACGACCGTGTAGGCTGCGTTGCCGCGGGTCAGGTAGCTCCAGACGAAAACCATCGCGGTGCAGGGGGCGGCGCCTAAAAGGATTGCACCGGCCAGGTAGCTGTGTCCCAGGTCGGCCGGAATCCACGTTTTGAAAGCGACCAGAAAGAAAAAGGCAGCGATGGCGTACATCGTGAAGGGCTTGATCAGCCAGTTGGTCACCCAGGTCACGTAGAGGCCCTTCGGGTTCTTGCCGATGGAACGGATGCTGGCGAAATCGACCTTCATCATCATCGGGTAGATCATCAGCCAGATCAGGATGGCGATCGGGACGGAGACTTCCGCGTAGGTGAAACGGCCAAGGAATTCGGGGATCGCCGGCAGATAGCGGCCGATCAGGATGCCGGCCGCCATGCAAAGGATCACCCAAATGGACAGGTACTTTTCGAATAAGCTGATGCCGGCGTTTTTTTTCACGTCTTCGCTCATACACAAAGCTCCTCGACCCATTCGATGCAAGACCCGCAGCAGATCGTCACGCAACGGCCGCAGCCTTCGCAGGTGTCCAGGTCGATGACGATGCGGCCGCCCAGCGGCTCGTCATCGTCTTCCTGATAGGCGATCGCCCGGACCGGGCATGCCTTGAGCGGCGGACAGATTTGCGGCTGGGCGGCACAGCGTTCCTTGTGAATGACAGGTTTGGCCATAGACACATCACCTCTCACTTATATAAACCAGAAGCCGAAGGCGTTGAAAGCATAGCCGATGATCAGGATACCGATGATCACGATGACGGCAAAGACCACCAGCAGTTTCGTTTTGACCACTTTTTTAAGCAGGATCAGCGAGGGCAGCGACAGCGCCGTGACGGCCATCATGAAGGACAGCACGGTTCCGATGCCGACACCCTTGGCGACCAGCGCCTCGGCGATCGGCAAGGTGCCGAAGATATCGGCGTACATTGGCACCCCAACGACCGTCGCAATCAGGACCGAGAAGAGGTTCTGCTGGCCCAGAACCGCCGTGATCAGGCTTTCCGGGATCCAGTTATGGATCGCTGCCCCGATGCCGACCCCGATCAGGACATACAGCCAGACCTTGTGGATGATCTCCTTGACCTGGTCGCGGGCAAAGAGCAGTCGGTCGCGCCGGGTCAATTCGGGGCCGTCCGCCTCGACCAGCTTGTTGGCGAAAACAAAAGGTTCGACATGCTTTTCCAGTTTCAGCTTGCTGATCAATGTGCCGCCGAGCACGGCCAGGATCAATCCGACCACGACATAGGCGATAGCAATCCGCCAGTTGAAAATGCTGGCCAGGAGCAGGACTGAGGCCAAGTCCACCAAGGGCGAGGAAATCAAAAAGGAAAAGGTGACCCCGATCGGCAGGCCGGCGCTGGTGAAGCCGATGAACAGCGGGATCGACGAACAAGAGCAAAAAGGCGTCACCGTACCCAGCAGCGCGCCAAGCAGGTTGGCCCAGACGCCGTTGAAGCGGCCCAAAATACGTCGGGTGCGTTCTGGCGGAAAAAAGCTCTGGATATATGAGATGGTGAAAATCAGGACCGACAGCAGGATGAAGATCTTGATCGTGTCATAGAGAAAGAAATGGATGCTGCCGCCGATCCGGCCGGATAACGGCAAGCCGAAGACCTTTTCGACCAGTAGCCGGACCAGGTCATGGAGCCAGGTCATTTTGAGCAACTGGTCGTTCAGCCAGCCGAAAACGGCAGATAGGATACTCATGCGCTACTCCTTGCAGATGCAGTCGTCTTTGTCGGTCGTGATCAGGGCCAGGAACTGCCTGAGCGACGCGAACAACTCCTGGTTGAGTGTGTAGCGCGTCCAGGATCCGTCTTTACGCGCCTGGACCAGGCCGCATTCGGTCAGGATTTTCATGTGATAGGACAAGGTCGGCTGGCTGATTTCGAACGCTTCCAGGATCGAACAGGCGCACAGCTCCTGGCAGGACAGCATGTCAACAATCCTAAGACGGGTCTCATCGGATAGGGCTTTAAACAGCAGGACACTGTCACAATAGGCAAGCATCGTCGCATCTCCAATCATATAGATGGTTTTCTATATGATCATAACGCGGATATAGATGATTGTCAATATGATTGCGGATCGATCAGCCGAGACGCTGGAGGTGCTGCTTCACCCATTCGGTCGTCGCCTGGTCCTCCCGGTACGGGTAGGCGAACGACAGCCGTTCGGCAGTCTCCCGGGCAACGGCCCTGAACAGGTCCATGGTCGCGAAAAGCGCGCGTGCGATGTCATTTTTGTCGTAATGGGCGAACGTTGTTCGGATCCCGGCCCGGATGTCAGGATCCGCCCAAGTGTCAAAAAAACGCCCGTCAAACCAGGTGTCGTAATCCCAGCCATGCCTGGCATGGGCCTGGCTCTCGACCAGCAGCAGCAATCGCCGCTTCATGTAGCCGTCCAGGCAGGATTTGGCCATCCATGTTTCGCCGCGCAGGAGCTTTTTACCGCACCAGACAGCGTGGTACCAGAAGTCTTTGACGGTGTTGGCAAACGTCTCTTCCGTCAGCGGCCGGACAACTGGTTTCGCCGGTGGAATTTTGGCCAGTTTCCCGGTCAGCTCGATTTTGTCGACCAGGACGCGGTAGCCGCGCTGCAGGATTGATACCGCTTCCGTTGCCAGGATCTGCTCCAGATCCCCGCTTGTGACAAAGGCAAAATCGACATCCAGCGCCTGATCGAACAAAACCCGACGCTCCAGGGTGCCAATCGGCGTTGGTTCGTCAAACCAGAGCCAGTGCGAACCGATCGCCCCGATCCATGCGGCAGATTGGAAAAAGGGTTCCGTCTCATCGGCCACGACCAACAGGTCCAAATCTGAATACTGGTCAGCTTGAACCGTTGTTCGCGCCCGCGACCCGATGATCACGAGGGCCCGGATCGCGGGAAGCTCTTTTGCCCAGGCGGTGATTTTTTCGATCAAGTCAGCGTAGGTCAGGGGGTCGTGCATCTGTATGTCCTCTCTTTCAGGTTCCGATCGGCAAAGGTCGATACTGCATTGTCATGATGATTCGTTGTCCAGCCGCAAATCGATAAACTCATTGCGTCTGAAGTCCAGGGCGTCCTGGATATCACGCAGGAAATACGGGTGGTCCGAGAAGGATCCCAGATCGAGGACGATCCGAAAGGTTTCGGTTCCCGGATCAAAAGCAAAGACATCCGGATGTGTCCGGGTCAGGAAATGGACCGGGTTGCTCTTGGCCAGGGCAAAATAGTCGTCCGGCTGCCAATTGCGGTAGTCACGCCGGCTTTTCCAGGCCAGCAGCTCGTGCGCGTGGCGCTCGCTGCGGTAAAACTGCTGGAATGAACGAATCAGGTCTGCGCGCGACGCGACGCGCCGGATGGCACCGTCCCGGATAAAAGCCTGGATGCAGGGGATCTTGTACAGAGCGGACATGCTGGTAGTCTCGATCGTGCGGACCAGCTTGTGCGCAGGCGCATCCAGGTAACCCGGCGGCAGCGTCTCGGGGCTGACCACGTGCAGAAAGGCATTGTAGTCGCGGAAGGGGTTGTCCCGCGGATGGGCCTTGAGTTCGAGGTAACGGCTGTTTTCCAGGTCCTGATAGAACGCGACGCGGCTCGGTACATGCTGCAAAGCGGTCCGGCAGTCGTCGAAAACCGTCCTGATCCGGTCCTGCAGCCGGATTTTGCTCTGCAGGATGCGTGCGATCAGATCGACTGTGCGCAAGTCGAAGTGGACGTTACAGCCGTCGGGCAGGACCGGATCGACGAGCAGGCTTTGCACGGCTCGGGCCGCCGCCCTAATCGGCTGGCGGCTGAACAGAAAGGGAATCAGGTCGACCTTTTTGTAATTGCCGATGAAATCGAGCACCTTGAGGTTGCGCTTGCCTTCCGCCCGGCGCAGCCCGCGGCCCAGCTGCTGCAAAAAAACGGTCGCCGATTCCGTCGGGCGCAGAAATAAGAGCAGATCGACCTGGGGGACATCCACGCCCTCCTGCAGCATATCGACGGAAAAGATCACCTCGAGCGCACCGCTTCCCAGTTGCGTCAGCGCCAGCGAGCGTTCCCGATACCAGGGAGATTGGCTGTCGCTGTGTACGCAGGCGCAGGCAACACCCAGCCGGCTGAAGGCCCCGGCCATGAAGTCGGCATGGGCGATCGACGAGCAAAAAGCGAGGGTTCGCCGCCGCTTGTGGGCCTGGTAGTGCCGGAAAACGAGATTGGCCCGTTCATTGACGGACAGGGCGCCCTCCAGCTCCTGTTCCGCGTAGGCGCCGTTGCGCCAGCTGATCCGGCTGTAGTCGACCGTATCGTCAAAGATGCCCAGGTAATGGAAAGGGCAGAGCCAGCCTCGGTTGATCGCGGCAAACAGGTCGGCCTCATAGACCAGGTTGAAATCGCAGATCGCGAAGATGTTCTTCTTGTCCAGCCGGTGCGGTGTCGCGGTCAGGCCAAGGAGAAACTCGGGTTGAAAATAATCGAGGATTTTCTGGTAGCTGGCGGCGCTCGCGTGGTGGAACTCGTCGACAATGATGTATGAAAAGGCGTTGCGGTCAAAGTGCTGCAAGACTTCAGTCCGGGACAGGGACTGGACCGAAGCGAACAGCACCGGCCGATTGGTCTCCGACAGGCCGGCGAACAGACGGCCCAGGTCTTCGGATTCTCTGAGGCGGGCAAAGGTCTGCCAGGCCTGGTTCAGGATCTCTTCCCGATGGGCGACAAACAAAACGG
>Ga0123328_1002992_pt1 | contig 14718 bp, 11 predicted proteins | sample BioC12SIPDNA_2_FD_89702 | JGI IMG/M metagenome (GOLD analysis project Ga0123328, IMG submission 89702) | Anaerobic biogas reactor microbial communites from Washington, USA - Biogas_R1_A C12 SIP DNA | ecosystem: Engineered > Bioreactor > Anaerobic > Unclassified | place: Washington, USA...
GCGATCTCTTCCAGCGAGAAGGCGTGTCCGCCCTCGTCGTACTGGCGCTTGAGTTCCTTCAGGGCCGCGCGCACCTGCCGGCCGTCGGCCGTCCCGGCGGCCTCGCTCAGCCGCCGGACGCTCACGGGACGGTCCGTGCTGAAGAGCAGCGCTTCAACGATCGCCTTCAGTTCGGACAGATCAGTCGAATCGGTCGAATCAGTCGGATCGAGCGGCTCCCCGTCCTCGTCCGCCTCGGGGCCTTGGGCCGGCTCGGCGGCTTCCGGCTCCTCGGGCTGGTCGTCCGCGGCGGGTTCCTGCACGGGATGTTCGGCCGGCACTTCCTGGTCGCTCATCGGCCGTAGACCTCCGCCGTGCGTTCGATGATACGTCCCACGGCATTGCGGACGGCCAGCGTGGTCGCCTCGCTGGTCCTCGTGGCGCCCGTCACGGCCGCGATCCGGTCGGTGTCCTTCCGCGTCTCCACGACCAGATCGCTGAGCCGCTTGCCGGAGAACTGGTCCTGGAACCATGGACGCCGCTCCGCCGGTCTCGCCCCGGCGAGCGCGCCCCAGACGGACACGTCCTTCTCGACGGCCCGGATGTTCTCGCCCAGGCCCGGAGTCTCACCACTCTCGAACACGGCCATGGCGTGGATGACGGGGTCGGCGGCCAGCGCACCGTTCGGCGAGTCGGCACGCACGGACACGATGACCTCGACGGTACTCTGGTAGCCCTTGGCCTCGCCCCTAGCGGCGTAGAGGGTCCGCCCGTCGTCGCGGCAGACGTATACTTTGTCCTCGTCGGCGACGTCCTGCGCGTAGGCGCCCACCGTGCCGTACTCGTCCGCTTCGCCCAGAACGGCCTGCAGCGCCTGCCGGAACGCCCTGGCCATGTTCTCTTCGATGTCGGATTTCATGGCCTGGTAGAGCGCGGCGACGCCGAGCCCGCTGACCAGGCAGATAGCGGCGAGCACGATGACGGCGGTGGGCGGCCGGCGCGATCCGGGCCTCGCCTGCAGATCCTCAGTCATGTTCCCCTCGGAGAGGCTTTCGGGGTCCGCGAGCCGTACACCCGCGGGCGGACCCAGCGGTCGATCAGCGGCGTCGCCGTGTTCATGAGCACGATCGAGTAGGCGACGCCTTCGGGATAGCCGCCGTAGCGGCGGATCAGAGAGACAAGCAGCCCGCAGCCGACGGCGAAGATCGCCCGGCCGGCCGGAGTGACGGGCGTTGTGACCAGGTCGGTCGCCATGAAGAACGCCCCGAGGACGAGCCCGCCGCTCAACACATGATAGAGCGGGTCGCGGGCCCACGCGGGGGCGTCCTGCCCGGCCGGCAGCAGCCAGGTGAGGGCGAACACCGTGCCGATGTAGCAGACGGGGATGCGCCAGTCGATGATCCGGCGGGCGATCAGGAACAGGCCGCCGACGATCAGGGCCGCCTTGCACGTCTCGCCGATGCAGCCGGGGACGCCGTTGCCGGCCAGGAGGTCGAGGTACGACCACGCCCGGCCGGCCGTCTCCCCGGCCAGCGGGGAGGCTGCCGTGACCGCGTCGGCCGCCGCACGCCCCCACAGGGCGCGCGGGACCGGCCAGGAGGCCAGGCTGATCTGCGTGGGATACGCGAACTGCAGGAAGATGCGCCCGACCAGGGCGGGGTTCCACACGTTGTTGCCGAGTCCGCCGAACGTGTGCTTGGCGATGGCGATCGCGAACGCTCCGCCGACCAGGGGCACGTACGCGCCCACGCCGGCCGGCAGCACCATGGCCAGCAGCAGGCCCGTGATGAGCGCGCTGCCATCGGCCGCGTGCGAGAGCGGCCTGCCGCGGATGCGCAGGCAGGCCAGCTCGGCCACCTCGCAGGCGACGATGCTCAGGACGTAGACCTTCAGCGCGGCCGGCCCGAAGGCGTAGAGGCTCACGGCGACGGCCGGCAGAAGCGCGGCGACCACCGTCCACATGATCCGCTCGACGGAGTCGGGGTGCCGCACGTGCGGGGACGAACTGACCACAAGCTGCGATTCCATGGCTATCCTTTGCACATGCGGGGGCGCGTCCGCTCAGCTCTTCCTGGCCTGCTGCTGCTTGCGGCGGCGGAGTTCGGCCTTGCCGAACTTGACCATGTGGACGATCCGCCGCCCCGCCGGGCAGACGTAGGCGCAGCAGCCGCACTCCTTGCACTCGAGCATCCCGTACTCGACGGCGGCGTCCCAGTCGTGCCGCTCCATGGCGATGCTCATCTCGCCCGGCATCAGGCCCAGCGGACAGTGCTGCACGCAGCGCCCGCACCGGATGCAGTCGCGCTGCGGCGGCACGGAGACGGCGCGGCGCACCAGGATGCAGCCGTTGCCCTTGATCAGTGGCACGTCGAGCGTGCCCTGGGCGAGGCCCATCATGGGGCCGCCCAGGATGACCTGGTTGGCGTCCTCCCGCAGGCCCTGCCGGCACACGATGTCGCCGACGTTCGTGCCGATGCGCTCGATGAAGTTCCCGGCGTTCTCGACGCCGTCGCCCGTCACGGTCACCGGGCGTTCGATCAGGGGCCGCCGGAAGCGCACCGCGTCGCGGATGGCGATGGCCGTGGCAACGTTGTGCACGAGGCAGCCGACGTCGCCCGGCAGGCCGCCCTGGCTGGGCACTTCCCGGCCCGTGACGGCCGTGATGAGCTGCTGCTCGGCGCCCTGCGGGTATTTCACCCGGAGGGGGACGACGCGCAAGTCCGGGTCGCCCGCAAGAGCCCGTTCGAACGCCTCGACGGCGTCCGGCTTGTTGAGTTCGATTCCCACGTAGCCGTTCGAAGCACCGACGATGCGCATGATCAGGCGCAGCCCGTCGATGATGTCCTCGGTGCGCTCGATCATCAGCCGGTGGTCGACGGTGACGAACGGCTCGCATTCGGTGCCGTTGATGAACACGTCCGTAACGGGCATGTCGGGCGGCGGGCTGAGCTTGACGTGCGCAGGGAACGTGGCGCCGCCCAGGCCCACGATGCCGCACTCCTGCACCAGTTCAACCATCCGCTTCGCGTCCATGGCCTCGACGTCCTGCGGCTCGTTCAGGCCGTCGGCCCACCGCTCCTCGCCGTCGCTCTCGATGATGACGGCCGGGACGCGGGCGCCCGTGACCGAGAAGATGCGGTTCTCAACCGCCCGAACGGTCCCGCTGACGGGCGCGTGGGCGTTGGCGCTGACAAAGCCCCGGGCCTGGCCGACGATCTGCCCCTTGCGCACCCTGTCCTTCTTGTCCACCACGGGTGCGGCGGGCGCGCCGATGTGCTGGGCCATCAGGACGGCGACTTCGGCGGGGGGATCGGAGGCCGCCAAAGGCATTCCGCTTGTGCGGGCCTTGCCATCGGCGGGGTGCACCCCGCCCCGGGGGAACGTGCGTGTTTTGGTGTCTGTAGCCATTGGGGACGCAGGGGTCTTCAGGGTGTCGGGCAATGGGCGCGGAGGGCGCGGCCGATCTGGCGCACGGCCTGCTGAAGGCGCTGCTTCTTCTCGACGATGGCCATGCGCACGAACCCGTCGCCGGCCGCGCCGAAGGCCGATCCCGGGGCGATGGCCACGTTGGCCTCGTTCAGCAGCATCGTGCAGAACTCGACCGAGCCCATGGCGCGGAGCGGCTCGGGCAGCGGGGCCCAGACGAACATGCTGCCGCGGGGGCTCGGCACGTCCCACCCGTACTGGGCCAGACCACGACAGAGCACGTCGCGCCGTTCCTGGTAGATGGCCGCCTGCCTCGCCACGTGGTCGGCGCAGTCGCGCAGCGCGATGATCGCCGCGATCTGCACGGGCATGAACAGGCCGTAGTCGTAGTAGCCCTTCACGCGCGCCAGGGCCTGGACGATGTCGCGGTTCCCCACGCAGAAGCCCACGCGCCAGCCCGCCATGTTGAAGCTCTTGGACAGGGTGGAGAACTCGACGCCCACGTCCTTCGCCCCGGGCGCCTGGAGCAGGCTGGGCGCGCGATAGCCGTCGAACGTGACGTGGCTGTAGGCGAAGTCGTGCATGATGACGATGTCGTGCCGGCGGCCGAACTCCACGGCGCGCTCGAAGTACGGCGGCTCCACGGTCAGCGCGGTGGGGTTGTGCGGAAAGTTCAGGATCAGCATCTTGGGCTTCGGCTCGATGGTCGGCACCAGGTCGTCCAGCCGGTCGAAGAACTCGGGCGTGTCGCCCACGGGGACGTTCACGAACCTGCCGCCGGCGAACGCCACGCTGTAGAGGTGCGGCGGGAAGGCGGGCACCGGCACGATCACGGTGTCGCCGTGGTCCACGAGCGCAAGGCTCAGGTGCGATATGCCTTCCTTGCTGCCGATGGTGCAGATGACCTCCGTCTCCGGGTCGAGTTCGACGCCGTACTCGCGGTCGTAGAAGGCGGCCACCGAGCGTTTCAGGTTGGCGATGCCGTCCGCACTGACGCTGTATCGGTGGTTCCGGGGCTGCCGGGCGACCTCGATCAGCTTCTCGACGATAGGTTCCGGGGTGGGGTCGCTCGGGTTGCCCATGCCCAGGTCGATGATGTCGATGCCCTCGCGACGACGCGCGAGCTTCGTCGCATTCAGCCTGCCGAACACGTATTCGGGCAGGTCCGCAATCCGCTTCGCCAGCTTCGCCTTCATGGCTGCCTCAATCCAGCGTGACTCTGATCTCTGCCTCGGCCTTGAGCTTGATCAGCAGGGCGCGGCTGCGCGCACGCGCCTTGCGCAGCCGCAGTTCCCGTTCCAGAGACGAGCGCACGGACTCCAGGGGCGGCGCCTCGGCGGGGGAAGTACGATCAAGGAGTTGTATTATACGATACCGCCCCCCCTCTTTAAAGATACCGCTCACCTCGCCCCGCCCCAGCCCCTGCGCGTGCGGCCAGTACGGGTGTTCGGGCCTCACGACGACCTCCGGGGCCCCCTCCATCCAGAGCCCCGGGCCGACCATCTCGGTGCGCGCCACCAGGTCCGGCTCGATGCCCATCGCCAGCTTGCGATACATCTGCTCGGCCCGGATCGCGTTCTCCGCCGTCAGCTCCTTCACCACGATGCGCTCCCCGTGCAGTTCCCGGTGCGCGGCCAGGATCTCGGCCTCCGAGACGGCCGCCTCGCCGTCGACCATCATCTCCGCCAGCAGTGTGGCGCGCACGTCGGCGGGATCCACCAGGCGGTTCACGAGTTCGGCCCGGAACTCCTCCGGCGTCAGGCCCGAGCGCAGCAGCCGGCGCTCCAGCGCGTCGCCGTCCCCGCCGCCCTGTGCGGCCTGGTTCGCCTGGAGCTGCTCGGCGATCCGGTCCAGCCGCGTCCGGTAGACCTCGTCCGGCACGCTCAGTCCCCGCCGCTCCGCTTCCTGGAAGATCAGCGTCCGCTCCAGGTAGGGTTCGAGCATCGAGCGCCCGTACTCCTGGACGAGCACCTCGGCGAAGTCGTCGCGGGCGACCGCTCGCCCGTTGACGAACGCCGCGGCATCCGTCCCCAGAGGGGCGGGCCGCGCCGGATCGGCCGACAGGTTGAGGATGATCACGGCCCGCGCGTGCAGATCGGCCAGGAGACGTTCATAGGCCCCGTCGGACTGCAGGACGACGGCCTCGGCCTGCAGGAGGTCCGCGACGTCCTCGAACGGCTCCGCCGCCGCCGAAACCATGCCGAGCGCCCTCACCACGTGCCACTGGCCGGCCTCCTCGAACAGCGTCAGCCCGCCCTCGGGCACCTCCGCCAGCGCCCGGCCGAGCCGGGACGTGACGGGCACGGGCCGGATGCGCCCGTTGTGCGCGACGCCGGGCCGGTCCAGGCTGTAGCGGATGACGGCTTCGGTCCAGAACTCCGGCCTCTCCTGCAGGACGCGCAGCAGCTCCTCCGCCTGCCGCTGCGTCGACACGACGATGTGCGCGGCGCAGCGGCGCGCGCCCCGCGTCCACTCGTACCGCCGGCGAAGTGCGGCCTCGCTCAGGTCCAGGCCGGGCTCGAGGATCCTTTCGGCCAGATGCCGCGCACGCAGCGCGTTGGGAGAGATCGTGCGCGCCAGCTCGTCGCGCAGCGCGGCCGGCTCCCACCCGCGTCGCCGGGCCGACTCGCTGAACTCCTGCGGGCTCAGGCGGGCGTTATCGATCACGGCCTGCATGCGCAGGTGGACGTCGAGTTCGTGCCGCGCCGCCAGATCCTCCTCGGTCACCCGGATGCCCCGGCGCTCGGCCTCCTGCTCGATCAGCGTCCAGTCGAGGTAGGTCTCGATGGCGCTCGGGCCGAGGGAGCGCACGAGCGCAAGCCCGAACTCCCGCCGCGAGAGCGCCTGACCGTTGACGAGCGCCACGGTATCGGCACGGGCACGGGCGGGGAGCACGAAGGCGAGCAGAACGGCCGGCAGCAGCCAGACGCGGGACGGCATCGGCAGGTCCCCAAAGAGCCGGGGCCGCGGCGGCCCCCATTCACACCATTCCGGCGAACCCGAGGAACGCCATGGCCATCATGCCGGTGCAGATGAAGGCGATGGGCATGCCGCGCAGGGGCGCCGGCACGTCCACGCGCGCCAGGCGCTCCCGCACGCCGCTCATGAGCAGCATGGCGAGCGTGAACCCCAGGCCGGCACAGATGCCGCGCCAGGAGGCCGCCAGCAGGCCGGCGCCGACGGTCATCGCGGCGAACTCCTCCGGCGCGTCCGACGTGTTCAGCAGCGCCACGCCCATGACGGCGCAGTTCGTGGTAATCAGCGGCAGGTAGATGCCCAGCGCCTGGTAGAGCGACGGCAACCGCGCGCGCATAAACAGCTCCAGGAGCTGTACCAGCGCCGCGATGACGAGGATGAACATCGGTGTCTTGAGCGCCAGCGCCAGGCCGGACGGGAGCAGCAGGAGTCTGTAGAGCAGGAACGTGACGAAGCTGGCCAGGAACATCACGAACGTGACGGCCGCCCCCATGCCGACGGCGCTCTCCGTCTTCTGCGTCACGCCGATGAACGGACACAGCCCCAGGAAGCGCGCCAGCAAGAAGTTGCTGACGAAGATGGCCGAGAACGCGATGCTGAAGAACTGCCCGATGTCCATGTCGTCTGCCCTATGCGGAGGAACGCCTCATGCGCAGCCAGTTGAAGAACCCCAGCAGGAGCCCCAGCACCAGGAATGCGCCCGGCGCCTGGATCAGGATGCTGGCCGGCACGTAGCGCACGGCCCACGAGGTCGGCAGCCAGGGGTAACCCCAGATCGTGCCGCTGCCGAGCACCTCGCGGATGCCCGCCACCAGGCACAGCGCCAGCGTGTACCCCAGCCCGATGCCCAGGCCGTCCAGCACCGAGCGCAGCACCCCGTTCTTGTAGGCAAAGGACTCCGCCCGGTAGAGGATGATGCAGTTGACGACGATCAGCGGGATGAAGATGCCCAGGCTGGCGTTCAGCTCCGGAGGCAGCTTGCCCTTGAAGACGATCTCGACCATCGTCACGAACGAGCCGATGATGACGATGAAGCACGGGATCCGCACCTCCGGCGGGATGACGTGCCGCAGCAGGGCCACCATCGCATTGGCGCAGACGAGCACGAAGATGACGGCCACGCCCATGGCGACGGCGTTCTGAAGCGACGTCGTAACGGCCAGGGTGGGGCAGAGGCCGACGGCCAGAACGAAGACGGCGTTCTGCTCGAACACGCCCTTGGTGAACTCGCCGGGCAGGCTGCGTTCGGGCATCGCGGGGACTCCTCGGGGGGGCTCGGTCGACGCGCTCAAAGGGCGCCACTATACCAGATCGCGACGCGGCGACTCAAGTCCGGCAGCGGCGACCCGCCTGCGCACCTTCCCCGCACGGGCGAAGGTCCGTCCGGCAACCGGGCGCGGCCGCGCTCAGGCCGGGAGGGGCGCAATCAGCAGGCCGGCAAAGTCGGCCGCGAGCAGCAGCGGCCAGAGCACCCAGCAGAGCATCGCCGCGTAGGTCATCTCCAGTGCGAACGGCGCCCAGACCAGGTCGATGAGGAACACCACCGCCATGGCAGCGGGAAGCGCCAGGAAGACGGCCAGCAGCGCCACGGCGACGGGGATGCTCAGCGCCCACCAGACGGCCAGCGTCGCCGCGGTCGCCACGGGCACGAACAGCCCGCCGCAGATCGCCATCACGACGCGGCGCTGCCGGGTGAAGGCCACGGCCGCAGCCCCGAACAGGGCCAGCGCCAGCACGGTCAGTGACTGCTCCATCGGCTCGTCCCGCATCTACCGGTTCATGCGGCCTTTGCCGGGCCGCACCTCACTCGTCGAGCGTCCCCGGCCGAAGGCCCGTCGGGAGCGGCGCGGGACGTTCGCACGTGCTCCCGAGTTCCACGTGGCGGCCCGTCTTCGCCGACTCCAGGAATGCCTGCATGGCGTCGAGCACGTGGAAGGCCATGTCGCCGTTGGCCCGGTGCGGGCGCCCCGACCGGATCGCGTTGGCCAGGTCGGCCACGCCGAGGCCGCGGCTGTTCTCGTCGTTGCTGTGCGTGTGCGGGATCTCTTCCCAGTCCCCGGCGTCCGGGCGCCAGAGGCTGACCGTGCCGCCGAAGGTGTTCGGGTCCGGCACGCTGAGCGTTCCCTCGGTGCCGAACACCTGGATGCGTGGCACGCGTGCCGCGTAGACGTCGAAGCTCGTGATGATCGTGCCCACGGCGCCGCACTCGAAGTCGATCGAGCCGGCGATGTGCGTCGGCGTGTTGACCTTGATGATCTCGCCGCGGTGCGGTTCGCTGCCGATCACGCGCTCGGGGAAGGATATCTGCGCCATGCCCGTCACGCGCCGGATCGGGCCGACCAGGTTGACCAGGGCGGTCAGGTAGTAGGGGCCCATGTCGAACATGGGGCCGGCGCCCGGCTGGTAGAAGAAGTTCGGGTCCGGGTGCCAGTTCTCCATCCCGCGGCCCATCATGAACGCGACGGCGGCAACCGGCCGGCCGATGCGCCCGTCCTCGATGACCTTGCGGCAGGTCTGGATGCCGGCGCCGAGGAACGTGTCCGGCGCGCAGCCCACGCGCACGCCGGCCTCCCGGGCGGCGGCCACCACGCGCGCGCCGTCCTCGCGCGAGGTCGCCAGAGGCTTCTCGGTGTGCACGTGCTTGGCGGCCGCCACGGCGGCCAGCTCGATCTCGGCGTGCACGGCCGGGGGCGTCAGGTTCACGACGATGTCCACGTCCGGATCGGCCATCAGATCCTCGGTCGTGCAGACGCGCGGCACGCCGAACTCCTCGGCCCTCGCCGCGGACCGCTCCGGGATGATGTCCGCGCACGCGACGACTTCGAGGTTCTCGAAGAGCTGCTGCGCGTTCTTCAGGTAGATGCCGCTGATGTTGCCGCACCCGACGATTCCCAGCCTCGTCTTCCGCCCTGCCATAACGTCTCCTTCCGTGAGTCGCACACCGGATTCGGCTTTGTCTGAGAATTCCTCTGGCTCCGGCCGACGACGAATTCTCAAACAGAGCCCAGCGCAGAATCATAGCCGCGAGCCGCGGAGGATACAACGGCGGCCGGCGCTCCACAAGGGGCGCGTGCCGTCCCCGCCGGCGCCCGAGAGGCCGAACACCAGTCCCGGCCGGTTCGGTGCCATCGACCCGCGGGGCGAGACGCCCCGGGACGCTAACGGCGCAGAACGGCGGGGCATGAGTGGGAGCCCCTCAATCGTCCAGCGTGCCCGGCCGAAGGCCTGTGGGCAGCGGCGCCGGGCGCTCGCACGTGCTCTCGATCTCGACGTGCCGGCCGGTCTCGGAGGCCTCCAGGAATGCCTGCATGACGTCCAGCACGTGGAAGGCCAGGTCACCGTTGGCCCGGTGGGCGCGGCCCGAACGGATAGCGGCGGCCATGTCGGCCACACCGAGGCCGCGGCTGTTCTCGTCGTAGGTGTGCGTGAGCGGCACGTCCTGCCAATCCTCCGCGTCCGGACGCCAGAGGCCGACCGGGCCGCCGAACCCGTTGGGATCGGGCACCGTGAGCGTGCCCTCGGAGCCGAACACCTGGATGCGCGGCACGCGTGCCGCGTAGACGTCGAAGCTCGTGATGATCGTGCCCACGGCGCCGCACTCGAAGTCGATCGAGCCGGCGATGTGCGTCGGCGTGTTGACCCTGATGATCTCGCCGCGGTGCGGCTCGCTGCCGATCGTGCGCTCGGGGAAGGAGATCTGCGTCGAACTCGTCACCCGGCGGACCGGGCCGATCAGGTTGACGAGGGCGGTCAAGTAGTAGGGGCCCATGTCGAACATGGGACCGCCGCCGGGTTGGTAGTAGAAGTCCGGGTCGGGGTGCCAGCTCTCGTGCCCGTGGTTCATCATGAAGGCGATGGCGGCGACGGGGCGGCCGATGCGGCCCTCGTCGATCAGCTTGCGGCACGTCTGGATGCCGGCGCCGAGGAACGTGTCCGGCGCGCAGCCCACGCGCACGCCGGCCTCCCGCGCGGCGGCAACCACGCGCGCCCCGTCCTCACGGGTCGTCGCCTGGGGCTTCTCCGTGTAGACGTGCTTGCCCGCGTCGATGGCGGCCATCTGGACCGGCACGTGCGTCGCGGGTGTCGTCAGGTTCACGACGATGTCCACGTCCGGGTCCGCCACCAGTTCCTCGGCCGTGCAGACGCGCGGCACGCCGAACTCCTCGGCCCTCGCCGCGGACCGCTCCGGGATGATGTCCGCGCACGCGACCACCTCGATGGCCTCGAAGAGCTGCTGCGCGTTCTGCATGTAGATGCCGCTGATGTTGCCGCATCCGACGATGCCCAGCCTGGTCTTCCGCTCCGCCATGTCGTCTCCTTCGCTCAATCGGGCTCCGAGCCGCCAGGGGATGATATCGGCCGGCCGGGGCGGCAGCAACGTCCGCCGCGGATCAGACGCCCCGGTCGCGACCGGGCCAGAGCAGCTTGTGGAGTTGCACCTGCAGCCGCACCTCCAGGCCGGCTTTCAGGATCCACGCAGCCAGGTCGCGCGGCTCCAGCCGCCCCTGCACGGCCGAGAACAGGACCTGCGGGCCGTGCTCCAGTCCGTGCCCGCGCACGAAGTCCACGGCCCAGTCGAAGTCCGCCCGGTCCGCCAGCACGAACTTCGCCTCGTCCACCGCACGCAGGGCGGCCACGTTGTCGGCCCGCGTCGTGCCGCATTCGCCGCTGCCGGGGCACTTGACGTCCATGATGCGCACCACGCCGGCGGGCACGGCCGACATGTCCAGCGAACCGTTCGTCTCCAGCAGGACGGTCCGGCCGGCCGCCAGAAGCGCCGTCGAGAGCGCCCCGACCGCCTCCGCCTGCAGAAGCGGCTCGCCCCCCGTGATGCACACCAGCCGCGTGCCGAGGGCCAGCACGGCGTCCCGCACCCGGGCAAGGGGCGTCGGCTCGCCGGGGCCGGTGCGCGCATACTCCGTGTCGCACCACGCGCAGTGCAGGTTGCAGCCCGCCGTGCGGACGAAGGTGCAGGGCAGGCCGGCGCGCGTGGTCTCCCCCTGAATGCTCCGGAAGACCTCGCAGACGGCCAGTTCGCGTTCCATGGGTCAGTGGTCGGCTCGCAGGTCCTGCAGACGCTGAGCTGCCGGGTCGGCCGCCTTCATCTGCGCCAGGAAGCCCCGGGCGGCCCCGCAGACCGCGCGGAACGAGCAGTACCGTTCGCAGTGGCTGCCGGCCGACTGCGCCGGCAGCGGGCAGAAGTCGCCCGCCGCGATCCCCTGCAGGATGCCGCCGACCACACGCCGGAAGTCCTCCAGCCGCTCCTCCAGTTCGCGCCGCGTGAACTGCGGCACGTCCTTCGGCACGTCCACCAGGAGATAGCGGGCGCTGCCGTCCGTCACATCCATCATCCGGCAGGCCGCCAGAAGGTAGATGGGCAACTGCAGTTGCGTGCCGCCGGCCAGGTCGCGGCCCTTCAGGGCGGCCCCCTTCCCCGTCTTGTAGTCCACGATGGCGATGGCCCCGTCCGGCAGGGCGTCGATCCGGTCGATGCGCCCGCGGAAGGCGACGTCTCCACCGCCGCCCAGGCTCAGCGTGTAGCCCGGCTCGCCGCCCATGCCGAAGTCGCACTCGAACCGCACCGGGGTCGCCTCCGCGTGCGCACTGCGCTCATGCCGCAGCATCCGGCGAAGCCGCCGCACCGTCCGCGCCCGTTCCGCCTCCCAGGTCAGCGGGTGGTTCTCGGCGTGCACGCGGCCGCAGTCGTCCATCCGTTCCAGGGCGTGCTCGACGGCGGCGGCGACGTCGTCATCGCTCAGGCGTCCCAGGGCACGGCCCTGCAGCCGTTCCTGGTAGAGGCCCCGCAGCACCTCGTGCAGAAGCGAGCCGCGCTCCAGGGCGGGCAGCTCCAGTTCGTCCGGCGGCGCCTCCACCTCCTCAACGCCGAGCACGTAGCGGAGGAAGTACTCGAAGGGACACCGTGCGTACGTCTCAAACCGGCTGGGGCTGACGGCGCCGGCGAAACGACCGTGCGTCTCGCGCAGGCACGCCCGCACGTCCGGCGCCTCCAGGCGACCGTCGCAGGGCCCGAACAGCGGCCGCCCCCAGCGCCCGTGTTCCAGGGCCACGGCCCGCGCAAAGTGCCTGTTCACGGCCGCCAGGTAGCCGGTGCGCAGCCCGGCCCCGTCCGGAGCTTCGAAGACGGCGGCGTCATACTCCACTTCGTCCACGGCGTAGGCCGGCTCGGCTCCCCCGTGCAACCGCCGCTCCCGCGACACCCTGTGCACGAGCCCCGAGGGGCGCCCCTCCTGCACCTCGGATGCAGGCACGGCCGCCCCGACGACGGCCGAGCACGCCTCGAGCAGGAACCGCGACGGCATCCGCATGCGCCCCGCCCCCTGATCCAGCCGCGAGTGCGCCAGCACCAGCGCGCGCCGGGCGGACGCCGCCGCGATGCGGAAGAGGCAGCGCTCCTCGTCCGGACGGCGCCGCTGCCGGGGCAGTGCGCCGCAGCCGCAACGGCCCGCCACCTCGTTGAGCGCCTCCCGGTCCGATTCGGTCAGCAGGGGCTGGGGCGACGGGGAACGGGGGAAGTTGCCCTCGTCGAGCGCCGGGATGACCACCAGGTCGAATGACACGCCGCGTGCGTCCATGATGGGGGCCACCGCAACGGGGGTGTGCTGGAAGCGTCCGTGCCGCAGCCGCTGCCGGCCCAGCCGCCTCTGGAGCATGGCGCGGACCCGCCCCGGGTCGGCGGGCACGCCGGCCACGTCCAGGCCGGCCATGCCCCGGATCACCTCGCGCACGGGCCCGGTCCCCGCATCGTCCGACGGCGCATAGCGGCCTGTCAGGCCCTCCATGATGCCGGCGGCCTCCGCCCACGTGCGCACGGTCCGCAGGGGCTCGATCGCCTGGAACAGCGCCTCCAGGAAGCCCGCCGCCGTGGTGCACAGCGTGGACTCGCGGCCCGACGCGTCCCCGCCCGCGTCGTCGCCGCCGGCGTCGTCGCCGCCGGCGCCCGCCCGGCCTGCCAGGTCGGCCGCCCGCGTGCGCAGCCGCTCCATCCAGTGCACCCGGCCGCGCACCACGCCGGCCTGGCGCGCCACGCGGTCCACCGCGCTGGGGGACAGCCCCGCCGGCCAGTCGACGTCCACCAGGCTCAGGAAGTCCACGACGTCCGCACGCTCCGCCTCGCCCATGGCCAGGTCCAGGAGGGCCGCGGCGATGCGGCCGGCCGGCGTCTCGTCCAGCGCGATGCCTTCGCGCTGGTAGTGGCGCACTCCCGCGCACGCGAACGCCTCGGTCAGCAGACGGCCGACGTCTTCGCCGCCGCGCAACAGGACGCCGACGCTCGGCGGCGGCCCCCCCTCGGCGTCGGCCGCGCGCAGCACCTCGCGCACCACCTCCGCCGCCTCGGCCTCGGCGCCCGGGCAGTTGAGCACGCGCACCGATCCGTCCGGCGCCGGCGGCTCCGGCCCGTCGGAGGCCGGGGGGTGCGCCTGGAAGAGGCCCTCGGTCAGCCGGCGCAGGTTGTCCTGCGGCCCGCGCGCCGGCAGGCAGTCGACGCGCTCCACGCCCAGCAGGTCGCACAGCCATGAGACCGTCGGCGCAGCGTACTCGTACCCCGGCGCCGGCTCACCCTCGCATTCGACCCAGAGCACGAACAGCCGGCGGACCTCCGCGACCTCCGCCAGCCGCCGCACGAGCAACCGTTGCGCGGGGTTCAGGTCGTAGAAGCCGTAGATGCACAGGACGCCCGGCCAGGCGGGCGGCGCGCCGGGCGCCCGCCCGGCCAGGGGCACCAGATCGGCCTCTTCGAACAGGCCGGCGCCCTCCTTCCAGTCGCGAAGCGCACCCCAGATGCGCGCCAGCTCCTGCAGACGGCGCGGCGCCCCCGGGTCGTCGGCGTGGTTGCCCTCGGCCGCCGCCCGTGCAAGCGCCTCGGGGGCCCAGAGACACTCCTCCAGGGTCCGGATGGCGCTCTCGACGGCGGACGCGCCGTTGGGAAACCGGGACAACTCGTGAAAGTACGACCCGGCCGGCACGGCGTCCAGTTGGCGCTTGAGGAACAGCTCCGCGGCGCCCGCCGGCAACGGGCGTGCGCCCCGCCGGGCCAGCGCCGGCAGAGCCAGGCGCCGGGCGGCGTCCTGCAGCGTCAGGAACTCCACGCCGGCGAGGCCGCCCAGGCGGTGCGCGGCCAGCCGCCTCAGGTGCAGGCCCAGCAGGTTGGTGGGCACGAGCACCCAGACCGTCCCCGGCGGTCGGCCCGCCGTCTCCCCCAGGCATTGGACGAACGCCGCCTCCAGATCGGCAAACGTCGCGGCTCCGATGGCCGTGGAATCCTTCACGCGCAGCTCCCGCTGAAGCGGCCGTATTGTCGCAGGTTCGGCGCCGCGC
>Ga0123328_1002993_pt1 | contig 14717 bp, 13 predicted proteins | sample BioC12SIPDNA_2_FD_89702 | JGI IMG/M metagenome (GOLD analysis project Ga0123328, IMG submission 89702) | Anaerobic biogas reactor microbial communites from Washington, USA - Biogas_R1_A C12 SIP DNA | ecosystem: Engineered > Bioreactor > Anaerobic > Unclassified | place: Washington, USA...
CGCGCGAATCCCCGTCTGCACCGTGTGGAGGTCGCCCGGCACAAAGGGGTCCGCCTCGGGGTTGGGATCCGACGTGCCATACAGGCGGTAGCGGCCCCAGCCGGGGCGCAGCAGCTCGCCCCGCCCCCGCGGCGCGTCGCACTCGGGCTCACGGGCGAGTTCGCGGAAACGCTCCCAGCGCATCCCGTGCCACTCTCCCTGGATCGCTGTGGCATGGTACTGCTCCCAGCCCCGATCCTTGGGCTGCTCCGTAGCCGAGACGTGCCACTTGCCCGAGAACCCCAGCGCATAGCCGGCATCGCGCAGCACCTCGCTAAAGGTAGTCACGCCCGGCTTGAGCGACACATGCTGCGCGGCATCGTTCAGCACGTTGTTATGGATGCCGTGGTGGCTGGGGTACAGCCCCGTCATGAACGTGGCGCGCGAGGGGCAGCAGTGGGCCGTGGTAGTGTAGGTGCGGTCGAAGCGCAGCCCCTCCGCCGCCAGCCGGTCGGCGTTGGGCGTGCGGCAGGGATGCCCCGGATCGAGCACTCCCCCCTGCTCCTGGTCGGTCATGACGATGAGGATGTTGGGGCGGCGGTCGTTGGGCACGGTTCGTCTCTCCTATCGTGATGGGCGCTCAACGGGCTGTTGGCTGTTAGCTCTTGGCCGGGGCTAGCAGCCAATGGCCAATAGCCCGTGGTCAGAGTCTCGTCGCGTTACGCGAGCGCATGCAGCGGCACTTCCAGTCCCACCGTGGGTGGGATATCGTTGCGGCCGAGGACCCACACGGCGCCGTTGCGCAGGTCACCTACGGTGGTGACATACAGGTAGGCCTCGTGGCGTGTGACGCCGGCTACGCGGGCCAGGATGTCGGCGGCGTCGTTGGCGGCCAGGTCTCGCGCCTCGGCGTACGTGGGGGGCGGCTGGCGATGCACACGAACCCGCCCTCTGTGAGCACCATCGGGCGCATCGGCAGGTAGGTGTCGTCCTTGGTGACGCGGATCGTCACGTCGGCGGCGCACTCGGCGCCCAGGCCGAGGATCTCGCCGTCCCCCTGGCAGGCGTGGACGTCGCCCAACACCAGCAAGCCGCCCTCACGCTCCGCCCGCAGGTACAGCGTGTTCCCCGGCGCCACGTCCTTGAAATCCATGCTGCCGCCGTTGTCTCAGGGGTTGGCCGGGCAGTGGCCCTCGGGCGTCACATAGATGTCGCCGATCATGGGGCGCAGCGGCGCCCACAGCCCACCGGGGAAGAGCACTCGGTCGCCCGCGACCTCCAGGAAGGCGTTCTCTGACGGATCGCGCCACCACCCGCCGCTGGCGTGCCCCACCGGCTCGATGGCCTCAATGTGGATCGCCAGCACGTCGCCGGGCGCTACACCTCGGACGTAGATCGGCCCCGTCTCCTCGCGCTCGCGGTAGGTCGCCGGGTTGGCGTCCTCGGGCGTCCGAATCACCGGCGTGCGAAAGGTGATCGTCTCGACGATGACCGATTCACCCAGATCGACCTCCGCCACCGGCTCAAAGACGCGATAGCGCTTGTCGACGGGGACGGTCTGGGAGCGAGGGATGCGGCGCATGGTGGATGCTCCTCTGTGGATGAGCTATCGGCTATCGGCGATCGCTACGTCAAGCGCGCCAACGTCTTCTCGTACACCTCATAGTGCTCGCCCTCGGCCTCGTCGGGGTCGACGAGTTTGAGCCACATGGCGGACTCTTTGCGGGCGCCGGCCAGCTCGCGGCGGCTGCGACGCAGCTCGCTCTGCGTGTCGTGCCACACCACCTCGTTGTCCTGTAGCAAGATGTACTCGCCGGCGTAGCGATCGACGAACTGCTTGCGGTGGTCGCGGTAGTAGAGCGCCTGCTCGCAGGTGGAGCGCCGCCAGGCGGCCACCAGCTCGGGCGGGTCGGTCTGCACCGAGTCGAAGGAGGCCAGGGGCGCCTGTACCTCGGACTGGTAGTCGATGGCGTCCAGCCGCGCGGTGCCAAAGCCGTCCTCGTGGGCGATGGCGATGGCGTTGCGGTCGCGGCGGAAGGGCGGATCGGGCCAGTCGCCCAGCGGGTCGTGGCCCATGAGGTGGGCGCCCACAGCGTCAGTGGCGATCACGTGGTCGCCGGCGACGAGCGCGTCGCAGATGCGCCCCTCACCGCCCCACTCACGCCCCGACTGCCCCACCAGGGCGTCGATGATGTTGAGCGTCGGCTGGATGATGCGCCCCAGGTCGACCAACACGTAGGGGAGGCGCACCAGATGGTGAAAGTACTGCCGCGCCCGGCCGTGGGGCTCCATGGGCGGCAGGCCAAAGAGGTTCTTCAGGCAGAGGGTCACCCCCATAAAGGCGTGGTTCTTGATCTTTTGCACCGAGATAAAGGCGTCGGTGTCGCCCACCGACTCGGGAAGGCAGTACTGGCGGAACATGAGGCCGCCGCCCGGTACCTCGTACACCTTGTGGGGTGGCAGGTCGCCGTCGATACAAGGGACGTCGAACTCGCGCAGCACGGGGAGGAGCGTCATCGTCTCCTCCGGCGTCAGCGCCTCGTTGTGGTGCGCCATGGTGCTGATCTCGACGCAGCGAATCTCGGCGGAGGTGTTCTCGCGGAGCAGGCGCAGCAGCGCGCGAGCGACCTTGTAGTCGACCAGCTCCTGCAGCTGGCCGCCGATGGTCACCAGCCGGCTCGGCTCGAACGCCTGATTGAACTTGACCGTGATGGTGTTCGCCCGGCGCAGCCTCTCCCAGGCGCGGTCGAGGGGCGCGGTGACCCGCTTGAGCGCCTCATAGACCTCCTCGTCGCCGGATCGGTGATCGCAGTGCACGGCGCGCACACGATAGGACGCGTCCTGTGATTGCGTGGCCATCATCGTCTCTCACTCCTGTCTATTGCTACGGAACGCCACCTATCATAGTCACCGCCGCGGCTCGGCGCAAGCTTGTGGGGGAATCGGATAGGATGTGTCCCGGATCTCGTTGCGCGGCGTTCGTGGCCCCTCTGCTCCCGTTGGCGCGAATGGCTCGCCGGTGCTAGAATGCTCTCTGTTTGCGCCGCGCCGGCGCATGACGCCGTCGCACGAGAGGGGGAGCATGAACAAGCTGCGCATCGCCGTCGTGGGGATGGGTTTCATCGCCCGGGAGTACCACCTGCCCAGCCTGGCGCGCCTGGAACGCGAGGGGGCGGTGGAGCTGGCGGCCGCCGTCGACTGCGACGAGGGACGGGCAGGGGCTTTGGCTGCGCAGTACGGCATCCGCCGCTGCTACGCCGACTATCGCGAGATGCTCGACCGCGAGGCGCCCGACGCCGTGTGGCTGCTCCTGCCCACCGCGATCATCGCCGAGGCGGCGACCTACTTGCTGGCGCAGGGCGTCCCAACGATGATCGAAAAGCCTCCCGCGGCGAGCGTCGCGCAAGCCCGCGCGCTGCTGGAGGTCGCGCAAGCCCATGGCACGCCGCACCAGGTGGCGTTCAACCGACGCTACGCGCCGCTCCTGGCGCGAATGAGGGCGCTGCTACGCGAGGCGGGAGAGACGTCCGCCCTGTCGTGCCAGTTCTACCGCCACCATCGCGGCGAGCCCGACTTTGGCTACGGCACCGGCCTGCACGGCCTCGACGCCCTGCGCTTCCTCGGGAGCGGCGAGGTCTGCGCCGTGGAGACGCGCCCCTGCCCCGCCGGCGGCGCCCTCGTCACGCTGACGTATACCAACGGCGCCCGGGCCGTCATGGAGATGCTGCCCCAGGTGGGGATGCAGTCGGAGCGCTACACCGCCCATGCCGGCGAACGCACGGTGATGGTGGACGGCGTCATCGGGTGGCTCACCCGCTACCCGGGGTTCCTGCGCTGCTACGATGCCGGTCGCGAGGCGCTGTACCTCCAGAACGACGTCGACGAGCCTCGCGAGGTGCTCGGCGGGTTCTATGGCGAGAGCGCCCATTTCGTGCAATGCCTGCAGCGCGGCGAAAAGCCCGCCCCCGACCTGGCGGCGTCGCTGCGCTCCCTCGAGATAGCCGAGGCCGTGCAACGCGGCGTCACGGCGACGTTTCCAGTCTGAGTCCGGAGGTATCGGCGCGTGCCACCTTCTATGGTTGGCGAATCGGCGGCGGGGACGCTGCGGCGACAGGTCGTGCGCCTGGCGCTCCCCGCTGTAGGAGAGCAACTGCTGACCCTCATGGTCGGCATCGTAAACACCATGCTCGTCGGGCACCTGGGCGCTGAGGCGCTGACGGCGGTGGGGCTGTCGAGCACCATCGCGGGCATGGCGCACATCTTTATCTCGGCAGTGGGCACCGGCACCACGGCGATGGTGGCGCAGGCGGTGGGCGCCGGCAACCGTCCGCTGGCGGAGCGCTTCTTGGAGCAGGCCGTCATGGTGGCGCTCGGCCTCGGCCTGCTCGTGGCGATCATCCTGTTTCCCCTGGCGCGGGGCGCCCTCGTGCTGATGGGCGCCGAGGGCGCGACCGTCGGCATGGGCGCCACCTACCTGCGCTGCATCGCCGCGAGCCTCCCCTTCTCGGTGCTCATGTTCGTCGGCAATGCCGCCCTGCGCGGCTCGGGCGACACGCGCTCCCCCATGATCGTGATGTCGGGTGTGAACCTCCTGAACCTGCTGCTATCGTACGGCCTGATCCGTGGGGTGGGCCCCCTCCCAGAACTCGGCGTCACGGGCGCCGGCGTCGCCGCGGCGACATCCACCGCCACCGGCGGCGTGGTGGTGTTGGCAGCGCTGCTGAGCGGTAGGGCGGGCCTGCGGCTGAGCCGCCTGGTCAACCGCCCCGATCGCCAGGTACTGACAAGCCTGCTCCGCATCGGGCTGCCTGCCGGCGGCGAGAGCTTACTCATGCACGGCGCCTTTCTGGCGTACCAGCGCTCCATCTCGAGCCTGGGCACGGTGGCCTATGCCGCCTACATCATCGCGCAGCGCATCGAGTCGCTCAACTCGATGCCGGCCATGGGGTTCGCCATCGCCTCGACCACTCTCAGCGGGCAGGCGATCGGTGCCGGCGATCCTGCCCGGGCGCGGCGCAGCGTGTTCGCCTCCCTACAACTCGCCCTCTGCCTCGCCGCCGTCTGCGCCACCCTCTCGTTCACCATGCCGCGGTTTCTGCTGGAGCGCTTTACCCAGGAGCCCGACGTCATCGCGCAGGGGATCGCGCCGCTGCGGGTGGTGGCCTTTGCCCAGCCCCTCATGGCCATCGCGTTCAGCTTGTCGGGCGGGCTGCGCGGCGCCGGCGACACCCGTTCGCCCATGACCATCACCGGCATCGGCTCCTGGTGCGTGCGCGTGCCCCTGGCGGTGCTGGCGGTGACCGTCTTTGACCTCGGGCTGGCCGGCGTGCAGGCGTCGATGATGCTCGACTGGCTCGTACGCTGTATCCTGCTCGGGTGGCGCTTCCGCCCCGCGGCGTGGCAGCAGCGGACCGCCAAACTGTCCGGAGAACTCGCTACCGCGGCCGCCAACCGAGCCCCCTGAGCGCGGCCGTCGCCCCATGGCATCGAGATAGCCTACGAGCGTGTACATCGTGGAGCGTTCGATAGACGGCGCAACTCGGTTTTGACGCCCGCTCCCCCCGCCGCTAGAATGGCCTCGACGCCATCGGCCGACGGCTGACCGCCGACGGCCGAGAGCCGACTACCGTCTACACCCACCAGTCAACTGTGAGGTTGCCATGGCCAACATCGCCTTCCTCGGCGCCGGCAGCACCATCTTTGCTCGAAACGTCCTGGGCGACTGCCTCCACGTTCCCTGCCTGCGCGACGCCCACATCCGCCTCGTCGACATCGACCCCGAGCGGCTGCACGTCTCCAAGGTCATGCTGGAGAACATCAACCGCACCCTCGGCGCCGACGCCCGCATCGACGCCTACCTGGCGGACGACGCCGCCACGGCCTTGACGGACGCCGATTTCGTCGTCAACGCCATCCAGGTGGGCGGCTACGAGCCGAGCACCGTCATCGACTTTGAGGTGCCCAAAAAGTACGGCCTGCGCCAGACCATCGCCGATACCCTAGGCATCGGCGGCATCTTTCGCGCCCTGCGCACCATCCCGGTGATGCTCGATTACTGCCGCATCCTCGAGGAGGTAGCACCCGGGGCCCTGCTGCTCAACTACAGCAATCCCATGGCGATGCTGACCGGCGCCATCCTCAAGGCGACCGACGTCCGCACCGTGGGGCTGTGCCACAGCGTGCAGGGGTGCGCCACCCACCTGTGCCGCGAACTCGACCTCCCCGACGATGACCTCAAGTGGCGCATCGCCGGCATCAACCATCAGGGCTGGCTGCTCGAGATCTCGCGACACGGCGAGGACCTCTACCCCGAGATCAAGCGCCGGGCAGAGCTACCCGAGTACAAGGCCAAGGACGCCGTGCGGTTCGAGCTGATGAAGCGGTTCGGATATTATGTCACCGAGTCGAGCGAGCACAGCGCCGAGTACGTCCCATGGTTCATCAAGGCGTCCGCCCCCGAGCTGATCGAGCGCTTTCACATCCCGCTGGACGAATATCCGCGCCGCTGCATCCGTCAAATAGACGGATGGAACGCCATGAAGACCGATCTGCTGGCGGACAAGCCCCTGCACCACGCCCGCGGGCGCGAGTACGCCTCGTACATCTTTGAGGCGGTACTGACCGGCACGCCCTACACCTTTGGCGGCAACGTGCTCAACAAGGGGCTCATCACCAACCTGCCGACGGATTGCTGTGTCGAAGTGATGTGCATCGCCGATCGCAACGGCGTCACCCCCACCTACGTGGGCGATCTGCCGCCCCAGTGCGCCGCGCTCACCCGCACCAACGTCAACGTGCACGAACTGACCATCGAGGCGGCCCTCACGCACAAGAAGGACCATATCTACCAGGCGGCGCTGCTCGACCCGCACACCGCCGCCGAACTGACCATCGACCAGATCGTATCGCTGTGCGACGAACTCATCGAAGCGCACGGCGACTATCTGCCGCGGTACTGTTAGGAGAGCGTCAGCGATCCGTTGGCGTTCTGTCATCCGGTTGTGCGTCGATGGGGCCGGGGACGTGCTACAATGGTAGCGACCCGGCCCGCACCTTGAGAGGAGGAGCATCATGGCAGCCTGGTGGGCGAGCTTGTCGTCGCTGAACCAGACGTTCTATGCGTTGGCGGTGTTCTTTAGCGCCCTCTTTGCCTGGCAGTTGGTCTCCTCCTTCAGCGCCCTGGGCGAGACCGAGGCAGGTATCGACGATGTCGACGCCTCGGTGGACGACGTCGACGCGCCGGACGCAGTGGAGGGCGACGCCGGGGTGGACGACCTGGACGGCGACGACTTTGACCAGGACTCGGAGAGCGTCGCCACGTTCCGGTTGCTGTCGATCCGCTCCATCTTGGCCTTTGGCACGCTCTTTAGCTGGGCGGGGGCGCTCTATCTGCAGCGCTCCCTCTTTCCCGGGTTGGCCCTCCTTCGCGCCCTTCTCTGGGGCCTGGCGGGGATGGTGACGGTGGCGCTCTTTTTCTGGCTCCTGCCGCGCCTTACCGAGGAGGGCACCGCCAACCTCGACACCGCCGTCGGCCAGGTCGGCACCGTCTACCTGGATATCGCGGAGGGCGGCGCCGGCCAGGTGAAGGTGCTCGTGAGTGGCACCGTGAGTTTCGTTCGGGCGCGCTCGCGCGACGGCCGGTACTTGCCGGCCGGAACGGGGGTGCGCGTCATTGGCAGGCTGGACGGCTCCACCATCGAGGTCGAGCCGGTCGAGGCCTGAACGAGGAGAACCCGCTATGCCCCCAACACTGGTCCTTTCCTTCATCCTGGCGCTGATCGTCATCGGCCTGTTCATGACGCTGGTCGGCCGCTACAAGCGCTGCCCCTCCAACAAGATCCTGGTGATCTATGGCAAGACGGGCGCCGGGGCGGCCAAGACGATCCACGGCGGCGCCGCCTTCGTGTGGCCGCTGGTGCAGGACTATGACTACCTGGACCTGGAGCCGTTCGTGGTGCCCATCGACCTGGGCAATGCCCTCTCCCAGGAGAACATCCGCGTCTCGGTGCCCACCACCGTCACGGCGGCGATCTCGACGGAACCAGGCCTGATGCAGAACGCCGCCATCCGCCTGCTGGGGCTGTCTCCGGAGCAGATCAAGAGTCAGGCGCAGGACATCATCTTGGGCCAGATGCGCGCCGTCATCGCCACCCTGGCCATTGAGGACATCAACCGAGACCGGCAGATGTTCATGGGCAAGGTGAACGAGGCCGTCTCCACCGAGCTGGAAAAGGTCGGCCTCACAGCCATCAACGTGAACATCCGCGACATCGAGGACGAGAGCGGCTACATCGCGGCCCTCGGCAAGAAGGCGGCCGCCGAGGCGGTGAACCAGGCCCTGGTAGACGTGGCCGAGCAGGAACGCATCGGCAAGACGGGCGTCGCCGAGCGCGAGCGCGATCGACGGCGGTCCGTGGCCGCGGCCGAGGCGGCCGCCACCATCGGCGAGAAAGAGGCGGACCGCGACCAGCGCCGCATGGTTTCGCAGCTCAATGCCCAAGCTGTGGAGGATGAGGCGGAGAACGAGGCCAAGATGGCCGCCTACCGGGCGAGCATGCAGGTCGCCCAGGAGAACGCCCGCCAGAAGGCGCAAGAGGCGGCCCGCACGGCCGACGGCGCCATCCGGGTGGCCGAGGAGCGCGCCCAGCGTGACGCCGAGCTGGCCCGCGCCGAGCGCGAGCAGGCGCGACTCCAGGCCGAGGTGGTGGTGCCCGCCGGCGCCGCCAAGGAGCAGGTCCTCATCGACGCCGACGCCGAGCGCGAGCGCCGGGTGCGCATCGCTCAAGGTGAGGCGCAGGCCATCCTGGCGCGGATGCAGGCCGAGGCGGAGGGCACCCACGCTATCCTCGAAGCCAAGGCGCGGGGCTACCAGGACCTCGTCAAGGCGTGCAACAGCGCCAGCGAGGCGGCCTCCTTCCTGATGATCGAGCGGCTCGTCGAGATGGCCAACGTGCAGGCGCAGGCCATCCAAAAGCTGCCGCTGGAGAAGGTGATCGTCTGGGACGGCGGCAGCGGCAACGGCGGCCTGGCCGACCTGGGCCGGCGCTTTGTGGGCATCATCCCGCCCATGCACGAACTGGCCAAGATCGCCGGACTCGAGTTGCCCGAGTACCTGGGCAAGGTGTCGAACGGACAGGCGGAGCCGCAGCCGGAGAGTGGTCCGGATCCAGAGGACTAGCCCCTTCCTCGAACCATTGCCTCAGTGTACTGAGGCCTCGGAGTACCGGGAGAGAGAGCAGGCACGCCGCGCCGCGCGGCCCTCTCCCCGGTACCCCGCGGGGAGAAGGCAGGAGGGGGAGCTGACGCCGAAGCGGTGGTTTCTGTGCCCCTGGGAAGGGCGAACCGGCATACGGGGGTGACAACCATGCACATCGAGATCCGCCGACTGGTGCCAGACCTTGCGGAAGACTATGTTCGGTTCTTTGACAGGACACCACACTCTGACAACGTAGATGATCACAAATGCTACTGTGTGTGCTGGTGCAATGATGATTCGGAGGGCAAGGACTATTCATCAGCACAAAAAAGGCGAGATTACGCGCTCAAGTATGTCAAGGGTAGCAGCATACAAGGGTATCTTGGCTACTATGGCGATGAGATAGTGGGGTGGTGTAACGCCAACACGAAATCGGATTGCTTGAACTGCTACTCTTGGCGCCGGTACATGAGTTCGATCCCTACGGAACAGACCACTCCAGACATAAAGGTCAAGTCCGTATTCTGCTTTGCGATTGCACCCCAGATGCGAAGAAAGGGTGTTGCCAAGCAGCTTCTGGAACGCGTCTGCCAAGATGCGGCGCAAGACGGCTTTGATTTTGTGGAAGCCTACCCAAACAAGGCATTCGTGAATCCGGCCGAGGACTTTATGGGCCCTGCTGCATTGTACCTAGAGAGCGGTTTCGTCGTGTGTCACGAGACAGAAGACAAGTATGTGATGCGAAAGTCACTAGGATGAGCAACTATCACGCATTATGCGTGCTCGCCTAGATTCCCAAAGGCGCACACCAGTAGCATACCCGTCGCTGTGCCTGAGTGCTGATGTGGTAATCGCATAGTCTGTGATTGGAGAAGACAAGCCCGCTGGAAATCAGCGGGCTTGTTCTGTGAGTAGTCGTCATTCGAGTGACATGATGGGCGGCAATACCGCGCTTGACCGCGCCGGGTCCTCGGGCTACACTGGCGAATGAGCGTTTACCCTGTGTAGGAGGACGAGTTCCATGGCAAGTACACCTTTGAACATCGTAACGGACGATCTGTCGTCGTTCGAAGGCAAGGGCCCCGCCTTTGTGACCTTTGGCGAAGTGATGGTGCGCGACACGCCCGCCGACGACGAGCGCATCGAGCGCACGCGCCTCGTTCGCCTTTCTATGGCGGGGAGCGAGTATACCCTCGCCATGGGGCTGAGCCGCCTCGGCATCCCGTCATCGTTCATCACGCGCGTGCCCAACAACCCCTACGGCTGGGCGGTGCGCGACATCGCCCGCGAGCAGGGGATCAACACCGACCACATCGTGTGGGCGCCCAAGACGGAGCCGATCGGCCGCTACCTGTACGAACTCGGCCGCACGCCGCGCCCCACCACGGGGTGGTACCAGCGCATGTACTCGGCCGCCAGCAAGCTGGGCACGGGCATGGTGGATTGGGCCGCCGCCCTGAAGGACGCCCGCCTGTTCCACACCTCCGGCATCACCTTTGGCCTGTTCAACCACAGCGGCTACGACAAGAACTATTGTCTGGAGGCCTTCTACGAGGCGATGGCGGCCAAGCCCGAGGGCTGCATGGTCGGCCTCGATTTTAACTACCGCTCCACCCTCTGGTCCCAGGCGCAGGCCGTGGAGGCGATGACGCCCATCCTCCACGATCACGTGGACTATCTCATCACCACCATCGAGGATATGGCCCAGCTGTACGGCATGGGCGCGGGGCAGTACAGCGCCGACCAGATCGTCAAGGGCGATTTCGGCCACATCGAGGACGACGACCTGAAGGCGTTCATGGGCGACATCCACAAGCGGTTCGACACCAAGGTCGTCGCGGTGACGATCCGTTACCCCGACAGCTTTGAGCAGCACCGCTGGGAATCGGCCGCCATGGACGTCGACGGCAACTTTTTCCGGTCGCCCGCTGTGCGGTCCATCGTGCTGTGGGACCGACTGGGTGGCGGCGACACCTGGAACGCCGGCTTTTACTATGGCCTGCTATCCGCCGAAAACACCGGCGAGGGGCTGCGCAAGGGCGTGCTGGTGGGCGACGCCTTTACCTGCCTGAAGCAGACGCTCATGTTCGACCTGCCCATCGTCACCAAGGACGAGGTCCAGGCGCTGCTCAAGTCGTACGCCGAGGGCGGCGGCCGCCGCACCGTCCGCTAGGCGCTTCGCGCGTTGTGCGTTGCTGGCCCATCGCGTGTCAGGTTTCAGGTGGCAGGTCACAGGCTCGAGCGTTCGGTGGTGCTTGAGCCTGTGACCTGCCATCTATTACCTCTAACCGGCCGGTGATGCCGAACGCACAACGCATAACACCGAACTGGCAACTGGAAAGCGTATCCGTTGTGAATCTGCTGTCTCCGACGCTGATGATCGGCTCCGTGCCGATCCACGGCGACCTCATTCTGGCGCCCATGGCGGGCTACTCGGACGTGCCGTTCCGCTCGCTGTGCCGCGCCTTCGGCTCGGCGTTGAGCTACACCCCCCTGCTGCCTGACGACGCGGTGGTGTATGCGCCGCGCCACGCGGCGCGGAACGCCGCCTTCTCGGATGATGAGCGTCCGGTGGCGATGCAGTTGTTGGCCAAGGAAGAGCCGCGCCTGCTGGCCGCGGCGCACAAGCTGATGGCGCAGCGGCCCGACATCATCGACCTCAACGCCGGCTGCCCGGTGCGCAAGGTAGCGGGTAAGGGGCGCGGCGCCGCCCTGCTCCTCGAGCCGGAACGCCTCGGTCGGCTGGCGGCGGCGCTGGTGCAGGCGTTGCCGGTGCCTGTAACGGTCAAGATCCGCCTCGGCTGGGACGACGCCTCGCGCAACTACCTTGAGGTGGCGCGCGTCCTGGAGGAGAGCGGCGTGGCCGCTATCGCCGTGCACGGACGTACCCGCGAGCAGGGCTTCAGTGGGTGCGCCGACTGGGCCGCCATCGCCGAGGTCAGGGCGTCGGTCGGCATCCCCGTGATCGCCAACGGCGACGTGCGCACGGTAGCCGACATCGACGCCATCAAGGCCGCCACCGGATGCCAGGCGGTGATGATCGGCCGCGGCGCCGTCGGGAACCCGTGGATCTTTCGGCGGCGCGACGTCGAGACTGTGCCGCCGGAGGAGCGCGCCGCGGTGATGCGCCAACACCTGGCGGCGATGGTGGCCTTCTATGGGGAGCAGATCGGCGTCACCCTGTTCCGCAAGCACGCCGTGCGCTATGTCCAGGCGCTGGACGAGGCCGCCGCCCTGCGGCGTCGCCTCGTCACGCCCGAGACCGAGGCGGAGATGCTGAACGCTATCGATGAGGCGGCCACCATGCGTCCCGCCCCGGGAGTAGCGTCACAGCCCTGCGCGCGGGGCCATGGTGATGCTTGACACCGCCACGGTTGGGGCGTACAATTCTGGCGATGAAAGGTGAGTGCCGCGCCATGATCAGTACCGATCCTTTGAGTACCAGCTCGGGATCACATCGGAATAGGGCTGTGCCTGGGACGAGAAGCGATTGACCGTTGCCAACCGGTCATGCCTTGTGGCATGCACGGGAGGGTCGGGATCGGTTCCCGACCCTCCCGTTTTTTGTGCCCGGACCTCGCCGCTCGAGGCGAAAACCACACGAGGAGTATTCGGTTCGAGATGGAAGACGCATCGCAAGCGAACGCCGACCCCGCTGAACGCTGTCCGTTCGGCGCCCGTCGGCCGCAAAAACGTATGATGCCCCGGCCCCCTGGATCGAGCCCCCCGACACCCCGCTGACCCCGCCTCCGACGCGGGCTGTGGGCGGGTAGGCCCAGGAGGTCGAGGGCCTACCGACGCGCTACAGCCGTGTATATGGAGGTGCCCCATGGACACCGTGACCGTCGATACCATCCTGCTGCACGTCCGCGAGTCGCTGGAGCATAACGACGTGCCCGAGGCGATTCGCATCATCGAGGCGCTGCTGCCGGCCGACCAGGCCGACGTGTTCGAGGAGCTAGAGCCGGAGCATCAGGAAATCCTGCTCCCCCAACTCGCTGCCGAGGACGCGGCCGACATCCTGGAGGAACTCGACGACGCCGACGCCGCCGACCTCGCCTCCAGGCTCGACGGCGGCTCGCTCGCGCAGATCGTCGCCGAGATGGAGCCCGATGAGGTTGCCGACCTGTTGGGCGACCTGGACCCCACCCTCAGCACTGCGATGCTGGCCCAACTGGAGGAGGCGGACGACGTCCGCCCGCTGCTGCTGCACCAGGACCAGACCGCGGGCGGGCTGATGACGTCCGAGTACCTGGCCTTCCCCCAGGCGATGCGGGTCAGCCAGGCCATGGCCGCCATCCGCGAGTGGGAGCCCAGGGGCCCCGAGACGCCGCGCATTTTCGTCGTGAACGGCGGCCGCCGTCTGGTTGGCCAGGTAGGGCTGATGCGCCTGGTCCGCGCCGAGCCGGCCCAGCGCCTGCGCGAACTGATGGAGCCCGACGTGCTCCGCGTCCACGCGAGCGACGATCAGGAGACGGCCGCACGCTTGATGTCGCGCTACGACCTGCCGGTCGTGCCGGTGGTGGATGACGACGAGCGCCTGGTGGGCGTCATCACCGTGGACGACCTCATCGAGGTGCTGGAGGACGAGGCCACCGAGGATATCCAGCGCATCGGCGGCGCCGAGCCGCTGGACCGCCCCTACCTCGACTCGAGCGTGCGCGCCACGGCGTGGAAACGGATCGGCTGGCTGCTGCTGCTCTTTGTCACCGGCACCCTCACCGGCTCGGTCATCAGCTTGTTCCAGGATGACCTCAACCGGGTAGTCGCCCTGTCGCTGTTCATCCCGCTGCTCATCGGCACGGGCGGCAACGCCGGCACACAGACGACCACCACCATCATCCGCGCCCTGGGGGTGGGCGACATCACCCTGCGCGACACGCTACACGTGCTGTGGCACGAGTTCCGCACCGCGCTGATCCTGGGCGCGCTCCTGTCGATCGTGGCGTTCATCCGCGCCGTCACCTGGGTGGACTCGCCCCTGGTCGCGGCGGTGGTCTCGGGCAGCATCTTTGCCATCGTGCTGTGGGCGAACGGCGTGGGGTCGCTCCTGCCGCTCCTGGCCGCCCGCTTCAAGGTGGACCCGGCCCTCGTGTCGGGCCCGCTGATGAGCACGCTGGTGGACGCCACCGGCCTGCTGATCTACTTTACCATCGCTCAGGTGGTGCTGGGGCTGTAGCCAAGCCTGGCGCCCCACCCACACAGTGCATTGACGCCGCTCTGGGGTTATGGTAAGATACTGATGCAGGGAGAGATGTCGCGCTGGCCGCCGGCTCCCTTGACAGCGAGGTCGCCTCGGCCGCGATCGACGTCCCCCGCTCGTTCTGTGCCGTCGGGCCGCTAGCCTACGGGTCTCGCCATCGTGCATCATCGCATCCGGCAGTCTGGACGCGCGAGGACGCATGATGCGAATCGGGTGTCGACAGGAGGCAACGCATCCCTACTGAGGGATGCGTTGCCTCCTGTGCTTTTGTGCCGCGGTCGGGTCGACTCGACCCATTTCCGCCAATGGAGGTGGAACAGCCATGTGGATCCTACGTAG
>Ga0123328_1002995_pt1 | contig 14716 bp, 9 predicted proteins | sample BioC12SIPDNA_2_FD_89702 | JGI IMG/M metagenome (GOLD analysis project Ga0123328, IMG submission 89702) | Anaerobic biogas reactor microbial communites from Washington, USA - Biogas_R1_A C12 SIP DNA | ecosystem: Engineered > Bioreactor > Anaerobic > Unclassified | place: Washington, USA...
GACGTGCACTGGACCACGAGGGAGTCCCGCTTCAGGAACAGGACGCCCGGGGCATTCCGAGGAGACCCCTTCACCCCTTCACGCTGCAGCCAGTAGAAACGACGCACCTTGGCGGGCAGGAAAGAGCCGGGCTCGCGAGGTTCCGACGCGGCAAACAAGGCAGAGCGTTCGATGATCCTGAGAAAGGCGTCGTAGTCGTCCACCCGGTAAAGGAGGCTCGTCAGGGAGGACTTGTCCGCCTCAGGGTCGGCCGGCGTCTCGGCCTTTTCGACGTTGTGCACGGCATTCTCGACAAGGGCGCAGATCTCGGCCGAGGCCCGTTTCAGGTAATCGCGGAAGTTCCGGTAGTTCTCCCTCTCCTCGTTGTAGATCTCGAGCAGATTCTGCTCGATGAACCGCCTGAGTCTCTGGGGGATGACGGTGATGGGCATGCCCCCGAGAAGCTGGCGGCCGCGGACCTCGATGAGGCCGCCGTAGAGCAGATCCCACTTGCAGAGCGTCTTTGCGGCGGTGGGTTCCGCGAGGGCGTACGCCCGGTCGGCAAAGATGTCCCGGATCTCGGCCCCCTGTCCCGGTTCGACCCGCTCAACCTCGTACACGCTCAGGACGGAACGGGAATAACTCTGCAGGATCTCCCGCTCCAGCGCGGAGAGCTGGTTTTTCCGGCGGTCCAGGTACAGCTCGGGAAAGGTCTTGTCGTATTCGTCCGTGACGAAGTGCAGCGAGTACCAGGAGAGGAACCGGGAGAACTCCTCCTCGCTCTGGAAGTTGTCGTAGAGTTCGTCTTCGTCGTCTCCGTAAACGCCGCGCCCCTCAAAGTACTCGTAGAGGGCGAGTTCGTACTCCTCGTAAAACCGGTCGGAATTGGAAAAGCGGGTAAGCCGGTAGTGGAGATCGGAAATGATCCTTCGGCAGCGGGCGAGATCGTAGTCGATGACCCGGGCAACCCGGCTTTCCGTTGAGTCGTCCCGCCCGGCGGAAGAACCCCCGCGATCAACCGTTGACATGTCTGAGTGACCTCCTGTCGCAATCGAACATAAAGCCCGGACCGCATCCCCTTTACAAGGAACTCCTCAGGGCAGGAGCCGGGGCTCTACATCCTGATATGACAGACCCCCTTTCGTATTGGTTTCATATCATGGATGATTGAAGACTAGCGCATTTCGACAGGCCTGTCGAGGAAAAAAAGATCGTCTATTTCGTCTTGAATAACGAAGGGTTAGCAGATGGGAGCCGGGCCTTTTTCTCCTGCCCGGAGGGCCGTTCGCAAGACGAAAAAAGGCAGGGGGCCGGCCTCGTTCAGGCCCCCTGTCGCATGCCGCGCCGAGGGGGATGATCCTGTTCGGGGAGCGACCTACGACAGGGCCGTATGGGTCACGGAAATCAGCAGGCTGCCCACGAGAAAAAGCCAGAATAACCAGTACATCGTCTTTCGCTTCAACTGCCGATCCTCGATTCTGACCCATCCGCGCCGGGCTGACGTCTGCATCGCAGTCATGGGTCTTGCGTCTTCCTTCATACATCGGATGAACGGGAACGGATCTTGAGGGCGGGACGCGCGATTTCGGCCACCCGGCTGCCTCGATGAGACGGAGCGGGGGAACGCCCGGGACGGCAAGCCGGGCGCCCGACCGAGAAACGGCACCGGGCAGGACCTGCCGTCTTCGAACACGGCGTCGCGGGGGCTATTTGCCTCGATGCCGCCTGTATTTCATACCCATCCCCGTCGGAGTCGTGAGGGTCAACTCCCCCCTCGTCACGGCATACCCCCACGTCAGGGGGGCGCCGTTTTTCATTTGAATCTCCATCCGGGCCTTGTCGAGAATGCGGAAACTTCCCGGATAGGCGACCTTTTCCACGGCGCTGAAAAAGGACACCCTGCCGTCGTCGAAGAACTCGATCGTGTCGCCCCCCTGCGCGTCGCGCCGCCATTTGCCGAGCAGCATCTCCCTGGCGTGCATGAGGGCGGGTTCCGCCTCACCCGGTGCGGACACCGCCGCGGGAGGCGAAACGTCGGCCTGTGGAACCGCAGGCTCCCGGGGCCTTGCGGCCTCTTCCGGCACGAGGCCGGCACAGCCGATCACGAAGGGAAGCAGGACCAGGCTGAGGACTGCCCGGGTTCTGAAGTGGCCCATCCGCGACGTCTCTCCTTCCGGTGCGGGCTTTCCCCGCGCCTTTTTCTGCATTTGTCTCACGCCTCGATACGTTCTGCAAGCCGGTATTCGTCGTAGCGGTCGATGAGGCGGTCCAGATACCGGGAGTTCATCTGCCTCGAGGCGAGCGCCCGCTTCACAGGAGGCAGTTTCAGGATGGCCCCCAGGATGGATGCCATGATCCGGTGGCTTCGAAGGGCATGGGTGTCGAAGATCAGGTTCTGCAGTTTCCCCCTCTCGACGGCCATGAGCAGCAGCCTGCGTGCGGAGTCGACAGGCGTGATCACCCGCTCGGGGCGGCGCTCAAGGGTCATGGCGCCCGCCTTGCAGTTCCGGACGCACACGCCGCAGCCCAGGCAGGCGTCCCCGTCGACGAGGGCCCTCCTCTTCGTGCGTTTCTTCGGGTCCGCGGCGGAGACGAGGGCCACCGCCCCGATGGGGCAGACCTCGACGCAGCGGCCGCAGCCCGTGCACGCATCTCCATCCACGACGGGCAGGAAGTTGGTCGTGTGAACGGGGTGCAGGTGGGCGAACTTGCGGGCGGCGGTCATGGCCTCGCAGCAGCAGCCGCAGCAGTTGCAGATAAAGCTCACCCGGCGCTGGACGTTCTCACCGAACTGGACGAGATTGTGCTCGTAGGCCCGCTCCAGGAGTCCCATGCACTCCGACACCGTCACGGGGCGGACAATCCCGTGACGGATGAGGGAGTCGGCGGCGCGGTTGAAGGTCATGCAGATGTCCATGGGGGCGTCGCAGGCCTTTCCCAGATGCCCCATCTTGTGCCGGCAGTAGCACAGGGCGATCCCGATGTGGGAGGCCGTCTCGATGATGCGGCTGGCGCGCTCGTAGTCCAGGACGTGAAGCCCGCTGTCGGCGGGCAGCGCCGGCTCATGGACGAGGGCCCGCCCCAGCTGGGTCTCGCCTGCCACAAAGAGGGCCTTGATGAAGTCCTCCTCCACGTTGATGTACTGGTAGTACAGCTCGCTCAGGGCCTTCTGGTCCAGGTCGGTTCTCAGGCGCATCATCGAGAACTCGAAGAAGCCCGCCATCGGCGGCGGCAGGATGTAGACCCGGTTGCCGTTCTCCTCGACGTCCAGAAGGACGCCCCGGCTGGCAAGGCCGGCCAGAATTGCCTCGGCCTGCCTTTCCCCCGTCTTCCAGACCGCGGCGGCCTTCCGCGCGTCGAAGGGCCGGATAGGCAGCAGGGAAACGAGCTCCGCCTCCTTCTCCGAGAAAAGCATCCGGAGAATCCCGTGGAGAAGCTCCGAGGGCGGGGCCCCCTGAGGGAACAGGTTGATGCGCTCCACGAGACGGTGATAAGCATTCTTGAGATGCTGATGGGCCATGTTCGTCATCCCACTGGCCGGGTTCTTCAAGCCAGGCTTACTGTCGAATCTCTTGTATTAGTTTACCAGAAGCCCAAGACCGTTGACAACCCCGTCGCCTCAGCCCGTCGCACGCATGACCCGAATCCGACAGTTTCCCTTCCGGGATTCTTCAAGCTCGAAGTCCGTGAAGTCAGGAACATCGCTTCCGCTCTTCCTGACGTCCTGAGGTCCGAAGCACATGGCGTCCAATCCCAACAGGGCGTCCAACGACGTTGCCGCTGTTGACAGAACCCCCGCTTTCCCGATAAGAGGACCTCAGCGAAAAAGGGGAAGGGATTGCGGGGATTGCCGTCGCTTTCGGACAGACTGAAGAGCCTCCGGGCAGGACTCCACGCCGCCATGCGCAAGGACCGTGTCGCCCTGCTCCGGGAACTGGGGAAGCTCCCGTCGCTGAAGAAGCCGGGAGAGCTTGAGGTGTCTCTTGCCCGGCTGGAGAAGAGGCTGGAGACGGCCGCCGCGAGAAAGGAGCGGCGCCGCGCGGGCCTTCCCCGCGTAAGCTACCCCGGCGCCCTGCCCATCGCCGCCAGGCGTCACGACATCGTCGAGGCCATCCGCAGAAACCCCGTCGTCATCATCACCGGGGAGACCGGCTCGGGCAAAACGACGCAAATCCCCAAGATGTGCCTGGAGGCGGGTCGGGGTCTCGACGGCCGGATCGGCTGCACGCAGCCGCGGAGAGTGGCCGCCGTGACGGTGAGCCAGCGCATCGCCGAGGAGATGGGGGAAGGCCTCGGCCGCTCCGTGGGCTACAAGATCCGCTTCGAGGACCGCACGTCGCCCGAGGGATTCATCAAGATCATGACCGACGGCATTCTCCTCATGGAGGCCCAGGCCGACCCCTTTCTCAACGAGTACGACACGATCATCGTCGACGAGGCGCACGAGCGCAGCCTCAACATCGACTTCGTGCTGGGGATTCTGAATAACCTCCTGCAGAAACGCCGGGACCTCAAGATCGTCATCACCTCCGCCACGATCGACACGGAGAAGTTCTCCGCCGCCTTCGGCGGGGCCCCAATCATCGAGGTCTCGGGGCGCCTGTATCCCGTGGAGATCCGGTACGAGCCCCCCGGGGAAGACCCCGAGGAGCTGACCCCTGTCGAGGCCGCCGCGAGGGCTGTCGACGGCCTCCTCGATGCTGGCGGAGACGGGGATATCCTGGTCTTCATGCCAACGGAGCAGGACATCCGGGAGACCTGCGACCTGCTCGAGGGGCGCAGTCGCCGGGGGGTGAAGATCCTGCCCATGTACGCCAGACTCCCCTCGCAGGAGCAGAGGCGCATTTTTGTCTCCATCCCGGAGCGAAAGATCGTCGTGGCCACCAACGTCGCCGAGACCTCCATCACGATTCCCGGCATCCGCTTCGTCGTCGACACGGGGCTTGCCCGCATCGCCTATTACAACCCCCGGACAAGGACCTCGGGGCTGCCCGTCCGGCCCATTTCCCGCAGCAGCGCTGACCAGCGGGCGGGCCGTTGCGGCCGTGTGGAGAACGGCGTCTGCATCCGCCTCTACTCCCGCGAGGACTACGAGCGCCGAAGCCTCTACACGCCTCCCGAGATCCTGCGATCCAACCTGGCCGAGGTCATCCTCCGGATGCTCACCCTGCAAATCGAAGACCCGGCGACCTTCCCCTTCGTGGATCCGCCCGCGCCGAAGAGCATCCGCGGGGGCTACGACATCCTCGAGGAACTCGGCGCCATCGAACGCGCGGGGGGCGCCGACGGGGATGCCCGCTGGCGTCTCACCGATCGGGGACGCCGGATGGCCCGGCTGCCGCTGGACCCCCGGATCTCCCGGATGGTTCTCGAGGCCGAGAAGGAAGGCTGCCTTCCCGAGATTCTCGTCATTGCCGCGGCGCTAAGCACCCAGGACCCACGGGAGCGGCCTGCCGGAAAGGAGAAGGAGGCCGACGCCGCCCGGGCCCCTTTCGTGAGCCCCCTGTCGGACTTCCTCACCCTGCTGACCCTCTGGGAACGCTTCATCGAAAATGCGCCGGGCGCAAGGTCCCCGGGCCGGCTCAGGCGGTTCTGCAGGGACCACTTCCTCTCCTTCCGACGGATGAGGGAGTGGCGCGACGTCCACAACCAGATCCGGGAGATCGTCGAGGAGGAAACCGCCGGGCGAAGGGAAAAGCCACGGGGAAGGACAACCGGCAGCGACCCCCAGGACCGGTACGGCCGGATCCACCGCGCGGTGCTGAGCGGCTACCTCTCGAACATCGCCGTGAAAAAGGAAAAGAACGTCTACAACGGAACGGGAGGCCGCCGGGTCGTGATCTTTCCCGGTTCCGGCCTCTACAACCGCGGCGGCGACTGGATCGTGGCGGCGGAGGTCGTGGAGACGACCCAGCTCTTTGCCCGCACGGCCGCCAATATCGACCGGGACTGGCTCGAGGCCCTCGGCGGCAGCCTCTGCCGTCCCACGTACTTCAATCCCCGGTGGGACCGCCGGCGCGGCGAGGTGACGGCCACCGAGCGCGTCAGCCTCTACGGCCTCGTCATCGTCGAGGCGCGCCGCGTGTCCTACGGCCGCATCGACCCCGGGGAGGCGGCACAGGTGTTCATCCGCGAGGCCCTCGTGCCGGCAGAGATCGACAGGCCACCGGCATTCCTCGCGCACAATCGCGATCTCATCGATCGGGTGCGGGATATGGAAAACAGGCTCCGGAGGCGCACCCTGCTTGCAACGGACGATGTCCTGGCCGCCTTCTACGAGGAGCGCCTCCGGGACGTCTTCGACGTTCGGACCCTGCAGAGGCTGATCCGCGACCGGGGAAGCGACTCGTTTCTCCGGATGACCGAGGAGGACGTGCTCCGGCAGGCGCCCGACCCCGGGGAGCTCGCGCTCTTCCCCGATGTCCTCCCCTCGGGCCGGCTGACGCTGCCGTTGAGCTACCGGTTCAGCCCGGGCGATGCCGCCGACGGGGTGACCCTCAAGCTGCCGGCCAGTGCGCTCACCGGCCTCAAGCCCGGGGCCCTTGAGCGGGCCGTGCCGGGACTTCTCAAAGAAAGGGTGGCGGCTCTCGTCAAGGCCCTGCCCCGTGACATCCGGAGACACCTCGTTCCCGTCCCGCAGTCCGTCGAAATCCTCCTGGGGGATCTCAGAAAGGGGGAAGAGTCCCTTCCCGCCGCGCTTTCGGAGAGCCTGAAGCGCCGGTTCCACCTCGATGTGCCCCCCTCGGCGTGGGACCTTGAGGGGCTGCCCGATTACCTGAGACTCCGCTACGCCGTCGTGGATCCCGGCGGGAGAGAGATCCGCTCGACGCGGGACCTGGATTCCCTGAGAAAGGACCGCCTGGAAGAGGAGGAATCGCGGGCCTTCAGCCGGGCAAAGGCAGCCTGGGAGCGCACGGGAATCAAGGGATGGCAAGAGTCCGGGCTGCCTGACGAAATTCCTGAGGAAATCCGGCTGGATCCGCTCAACGCGCTCGAAGGGGTCGCCTACCCGGCCCTCGTCGCCGCAGGCGATGCCGTCGATCTGAGGCTGTTCAGAAGCCGCAGGGAGGCCGGGGAGGCCCACCGGGCGGGTATCCGGGCCATGCTGACCCTTCATGTCAGGAAAGACCTGGACACGTGCCGCCGCTACCTCGCGCTGCGGGGCGAGATGAGAGTCTGGTCCGTCTACTTCGGAGGGGCCGCGGCGCTGGAGGATAGTCTCTACCGGGGAATTGTCCGCCGTCTCCTGGAGAAGGACATCCGCACTCGCCGGGACTTCGAAGACTACGCCCGCTCCCTCGGCCCGCTGCTGCTCAAGGCGCCCCGCGAACTGCTCGGTGAAGTCGAGCCCGTGATGCGCACCTATCACGAAACCCGGCAGGCGCTCTCCGGACTCGAGGCGGCCAACCGCTCGAATCGAACGGTGCTGGGGTTCCTCACGCAGATGCGCTCCGAGCTGGACCGGCTTCTCCCCGTTTCGTTCCTGGAGATGTACGACCGGGAGCGGCTCCCCCATCTTGCCCGCTACCTCAAGGCCCTGCAGGTCCGCGCCGACAGGGGATCCGTCCACCTAGAGCGCGACCGGGCCCGGGCCGCCGGGATCCGACCCTATGAAGAGAAACTGGCGTCCCTCCTTGCGGATGCCGCCACTGGGCCCAGGGCAAGGGCCATCGACGAATACCGCTGGATGGTGGAGGAGTACCGGGTGTCGCTCTTTGCCCAGGGGATCAGGACCCCCTGCGCTGTTTCGCCGAAAAGACTGCAGGAGAAGATCCGGGAAATCGAGCGGATGGCATAAAAATTTGCTGGGATTTCCGGGACAGATGTACTAAAAGGTTACGTTTCGAAGGCGGGGACATTCCGCTCCGCCCGGGCTCGGGCGACAAGGGCAACCCTCGATGGAAAAGACCATCCTGATCGTCGATGACGAGGTAACCGTCCGGGAAATCTTCAAAGATTTCTTCGGAGCCGCAGGATACCGGGTCCTGACGGCGGAAGGGGCCGACAATGCCCTGGAAATCCTGCGTGAGGGGCAGATCGACGTGATCTTCCTGGACCTTCGGCTCTTCGGAACCAACGGGCTCGAGCTGGGCCGCCGGATCCGCAGGGAAAAACCGCTCTCCATCCTTTTTGCGATCACCGGGTGGGCCGGTCTTTTCGAGGTGGAGGAGTGCCGGGAGGCGGGGTTCGACGATTTCTTCGTCAAGCCCGTGGAGTTCGACATGCTCCAGAAAACCGTCGAAGATGCCTTCGACCGGGTTGAGCGGTGGAGGAAGAGATAGCCCCGGCGCGCAATGCAGCCTTGACAACCGGGCCGGCGGCATTATTTTTAGAGCGCCCGTTCTTTTTCGTCTGCAATCAACACCCTGTCCCTTAAAACAAACGGAGGAGGACTCGATCATGCCAGCGAAGGAAATCCTGTACGACGCCAACGCGCGGGAAAAAATCACCAGGGGAGTCAATACCCTGGCAGATGCCGTCAAGGTGACCCTGGGGCCACGGGGCCGCAACGTGGTGCTCGAGAAGAAATGGGGGGCTCCCACGATCACGAAGGACGGCGTCACGGTGGCCAAGGAGATCGAGATGGAGGACATCTTCGAGAACATGGGCGCCCAGATGGTCAAGGAAGTCGCCTCCAAGACCTCGGATCAGGCAGGCGACGGGACGACGACGGCAACGATCCTTGCGCAGGCGATCTTCCGCGAAGGCGCCAAGCTCGTCACGGCGGGCATCAACCCCATGGAACTCAAGAAAGGGATCGACAGGGGCGTCGAGCTGATCGTGGAGGAACTCGAAAAAATCTCAAAGCCCGTGAAGGACAAGCAGGAGATCACCCAGGTGGGTACGGTCTCGGCCAACAATGACGCCGAGATCGGCACGCTCATCTCCGATGCCATGGACAAGGTCGGCAAGCAGGGCATCATCACCGTCGAGGACAACAAGGCGCTCGACACGGTACTCGATTTCGTCGAAGGCATGAAGTTCGACCGGGGATTCATTTCCCCCTACTTCATCACCAACGCGGAGAAAATGGAGGCCGTCCTGGAGGACGCCCTCATCCTGATCACCGACAAGAAGATCAGCAACATGCAGGAGATCCTTCCGCTTCTCGAGCAGGTGGCCAAGGCCGGCAAGCCGCTCATGATCGTCGCCGAAGACGTGGAGGGCGAGGCCCTGGCGACGCTCGTGGTCAACAAGGTCCGCGGGGTGCTCAAGTGCGCCGCCATCAAGGCGCCCTACTTCGGCGACCGGCGCAAGGGCGCCCTGCAGGACATCGCCGTCGTCACGGGCGGCAGGGTGTTCTCCGAGGAGATGGGCGTCAAGCTCGACTCGGCGACCGTCAAGGACCTCGGCCGGGCCCGCCGGATCGTCATCGACAAGGACAACACGACCTTCATCGACGGCGCCGGGAAGAAGGCGGACATCGACGAGCGCGTCCGGCAGCTCCGGAAGGAAATCGAGACCATCGAGCAGGACTACGACCGCGAGAAGGCCATGGAGCGCCTGGCCAAGATGACCAGCGGCGTGGCCATCATCAAGGCGGGCGCCGCCACAGAGATCGAGATGAAAGAAAAGAAGGCCCGCATCGACGACGCGCTGAACGCAACCCGCGCGGCCGTCCAGGAGGGTGTCGTGCCGGGCGGGGGCGTTGCCCTCATCCGGTGCGCCGGTGCCCTGGCCAAGGCCACGCTCGAGGGCGATGCCCGCTACGGCTTGGAGATCATCCGAAAGGCCGTCGACGAGCCGATGAAGATGATCGCGAAAAATGCCGGCTACGAGGGCTCCGTTGTCGTGGAGAAGGTCCGCGAGAAGAAGGGGGCCTTCGGCTTCGACGCCGACAGTGGGGAGTACGTGGACATGATGAAGGCGGGAATCATCGACCCGGCCAAGGTGGTCCGTCTCGCCCTGCAGAACGCGGCGTCGGTGGCCTCGCTGCTCATCACGACCCGCACCATGGTGGGCAAGAAGGCCGAACCGGAAGAGGCATAGGCAGCCCCCAAACGCATATGCCGCAAGAGGCGTTCCTGTCCCCGGGGAAGCCCGATCTTCCCCGGGGGCTCTTTCCTCAACGAATCGCACGCCGACCAGGAGGAGCGACGGGACGCACCATGACCTTCTCATCGAAATCCCCGTCCAGGGACAACGCCATCATGATGCCCGCCTCGCTCGGGGAGACCCTGCTGCGGGAGTTCAACCATCTCGGCGGAAGGGAGATCCTGGAGCGCATCCTCGGCGAGCCGGATCCCCGCAAGGTCGTCGAGGCATTGCCGGCCGGCGATTTCTTCTGGCTCGTCAAGAAAATCGGCGACGACGACTGCCTGCCGGTCCTGGAGCTGGCCACGCCGGACCAGTGGCAGTACCTGCTGGACCTGGAGATCTGGGACCGCGACGAGATCAACCCCGCCGAGGCCCTGGCCTGGCTCCGGCGGCTCTTCGAGGCGAACCGGCCCAGGACGGTCGAATGGCTGCTCGACGAGGGAAGCGCCCTGCTCTATCGTGTCTTCCAGACGGGCCTCGAGGTCCTGGTCCGGGAGGAAGACAACAAGGAGTTCGAGATCCCCGAGGGATTCTTCACCCATGACGGGGTTCTGTACCTTCAGTCCCGTGATGCGGAGGCCGAGCCTTTCCTCCGGGTGTTGACGGGGGCCATCGCCGCGGCGAGCCAGGCCGCTTATCAGACGCTGATATCCGGTCTTGCCAGCACGGTCCCCTCGGAGATGGAGGAGGGGATGTACCGGATGCGCACCGTGCGTCTGGCTGAGTACGGATTCCTTCCTTTCGAGGAGGCCCTTTCCATCTATTCCCCCCTCTCTCCCGATCAATTGAAGCGTGGGGGGAGGCCGGATACCGTTGATGTGTCCGCCGCGGGCGAGCCGGAGGCCCTCGTTCCCTTCCTTCCGCTTCACGAGGCAGGGAATGCGGGAGCGCTTCGGGGGGCGCTTTCCCGGATCACGGATCCCCTGGTTCTAGACCGAATCCGCCTGGAATTTGCGGGGCTTGCCAACCAGGTGGCATCCGTCCAGGGGCTCTCCCGGATGGAACTGGATAGCCTTGTCGGAATGGCCCGCAGGGCCGCCGGCTACATCAACATCGCGCTGGAGGAAATGACAGGCAAGGATCGGGACGGCGCGCGGGAGCTGCTGGAGAAGAACCCCCTGGAAGCGATCTTCCGCGTGGGGTTCGGGTTTGTGCTCAGATTGAAGCGGGTGGCCGAGAACTGGCTGAAAATTGCCTGGTTCCGGAAGGCGGGGTTCGAGAACGGCTTCTGGGGCGATGAGCGCAGCCTTCTTATTTCGGGTCTGCTCCTGAAAAAGCCCCTGCTGTACACGGGCCTCGAGGAGGGGGAGGCGTACCGGGATTTCGCCGGGGGTGAGGACCTCTCGGCGGCCGGCATGGCCCTGATGAAGCTGATCGCGCTGGATGGATTCATGGACGCCCTGACGAAGAAAACCGCCATCGACCGCGAATCGGCCGGCCGCGACGACCTGACCTGCTTTCACCTGCTCCTCACCTTCTGGGCCCGTATGCACCTCGGGCTCGAACCCGGCTTCGAGGCCATCAGGCCCGACGAGGCTCGATCCCTTTTCGCATCCCTGCGCGAGGGTGAGACGACGCCGCCTTACCGGATGGCCCGCTTCGAGGACGTCTTCGTCGAGGAGATGCTTGCCTTTGCGGAAGGATTGCCGGGTGACTTGCGCGCCACCCTTCGGGAGGAGCTGGCGAGTATCTGGGACGAGTTCCGTTCCGAATACGAGGAGGTCCCCCCCGCCGACACGGACATGAAGCACAACCCCTTCCTGTTGATCCGTTGATCCGTTGATGGGTTGATTGATGAAGCGGGAAGAAAGAGCCGCAAGACAGACAATCCCCCTCTTTCCCCCTTTTTCAAGAGACTGTGTCATCATCGGCTCTCGTCATTGCGAGCGACCGAAGGGAGCGCGGCAGTCTCAATCGTTTCGATACCATCCGAGATTGCTTCAGTCGCTTCGCTCCTTCGCAATGACATGGTGACACCGTCTCCAAAGGGGGAGGGAGAGGGCGTTTTTTCGTTGCCGTGCCGCTCCGTACCCGGACCCGGCACCCTAATTTTTCGCCACGAGGCGCCTGACCGCCGCCTCCAGGCCGTCCAGCGTCAGCTCGTACATGGGAAAGATCTGGCGGACGATGCCGATGGTGCGCACGCGATCCCACTCCCACAGCGACGCGGGGTTGAGCCAGACGGCATGGCGGAAAAGCCCCGCGAGGAACTTGAGCCGGTCGATGCTCGGACGGGTGCTGCGCTGCGTGTAGTCGATGGCGCCGCCGGCGTACATGAGCTCGTAGGGAGACATGCTGGCGTCGCCCAGGAGGATGAGCCTCGTTTCGGGGTCGCGCAGGGCAAAGTCGTCGAGTCGCTCGGGACGGTAGTATCGCTGGGCATCCTGCCAGACGACATCGTAGACCGTGTTGTGAAAATAGTAGGTCCGGAGGTCCTTGAACTGGGAGCGGGCGTAGCTGAAGAGGGTCTGGACGATCTCCACGTAGGGTTCCATGGACCAGCCGCCGTTGTCGATCATGAGAATGACCTTGAGGCGGTCCGTGAGCCTGCGGTCGAAGACGATCTCGATCTCGCCCGCGTTGCGCAGGGTCTCGCGGATCGTCTTGTCCACGTTGACGAGGTCCTTCGGGCCTGCCGGCACCATCCGCCGAAGCCTCTTGAGGGCCTCCCCCAGTTGGGCCTGCGTGAGGGGCCCGTCCTGGGAGTAATCCCGCCAGCGCCGGTCCATGGCCACCTTGACGGCCGACCGGTTGCGTGAAACGCCGCCCACGCGCATCCCCTCCGGGTGATATCCCGAGTGGCCCACGGGCGAGGTGCCGCGGGTGCCGATCCAGCGGTTTCCCCCGTGGTGGGCCTCGGTCTGCTCCTTCAGGCGATCGAGGAAGTACTGGATGAGCTCCTCGGGGGTCATCTTCTTAAGTTTCTTTTCGTCCACCCCGAAGGCGGCGGCCACCCCTGCCGGGTCTTTGAGCCACTCCTCGAGCAGGGCCTTCGCGATGTCGGTCAGCTCGTGGGTCTCGGGGTCCTTCAGCTCCACCCCCCGGAAGTGGTGGAGGAAGACCTGGTCATAGAGATCGAAATGGCGCTCGCTCTTCACCAGCAGGGCCCGTGCGACGGTGTAGAAGTCCTCGAGTGAAGTGACGAGCCCCATCGAGAGGGCCTTCTGCAGGCGCAGGTAGGACGTGGGCGTCACGGGGACGCCGCGGTCGCGCAGGGTGTAGAAAAATTGAATGAACATGTTAAAAACAGGCGTAAGGCAAAAGGCTTAAGGCTTCAGGAAAAGAAAGCTTCCGAGCTCTGCCGCGGTCATGCATGACCATTCATTGGCGACGAAGCCGTGCGATGGCCCTGGCGGCAAGCGTCAGATCGGAGCTCTTCTTGTAGAGCACCCCCAGGTAGGGTACGTCGCCCCGCTGGAGGAGGGCCGGCCTGAAATCGGGGTCCGACCGTAGGGCGCGGATCCAGTTGATGAGCTCCCGCGTCGCCGGCTTCTTCTCGACGCCCCCGATGTCCCGCAGCCGGTAGAAGGCCTGGATGCAGGCCTGCGCCGTCTCCTCGCTGAGCTTCGGAAAGTGAACGTCGACGATCCGGCGCATCATCTCCGGCTCGGGGAAGGCAATGTGGTGGAAGTTGCAGCGCCCCAGGAAGGGATCCGAAAGGTCCTTCTTGGCGTTGGAGGTGATGATGACGACGGGGCGGTTCTTCGCCCTCACCGTCTTGTCGATCTCGATGATGTCGAAGGACATCTGGTCGAGCACGTCGAGCATGTCGTCCTGGAAGTCCGCGTCGGCCTTGTCGATCTCGTCGATGAGCAGGACGGTTTTTTCGTCGGCAACGAAGGACTGGCCGATCTTGCCCATCCGGATGTAGGCCTCGATGTCGCTGACGTCGCGCTTCGAGTCGCCGAAGCGGCTGTCGTTGAGACGCGTGAGCGTGTCGTACTGGTAGAGGGCCTCGACGAGTTTCATGCTCGACTTGACGTTGAGGGTCAGCAGCGGCATGCCGAGGCTCTCGGCGATGGCGTAGGCGAGCATCGTCTTGCCCGTGCCCGGCTCGCCCTTCAGCAGAAGCGGCATCTCCAGGGCAATGGAGATGTTGACAATCTTCGCCAGTTCCTCGTCCAGGACGTATTTCGATGCGCCCCGAAAGGCCCGGGGCTTCTTTTCCTGTTCCTTCATGTTTTTCTCCGTCAGCGGTTTTCGTCCAGAGGCAATGCAAACCCCCGGAAGGCAATCCCGGGGGGTAATCGGTTCTACTTCAAAACAGGGGAAAATGCCACGGGGAACACAGCGGTCATTCGAACCCGGAGAGGTCGAAGCCTTCCTCCTCCATGGTCTCCCTGACGGCCGAGACGGCCTTGCGCCCCTCGACGGCGGCCTGGATCGCCTTCTCTCCGTGCAGGTCACCCAGGAGGATGGCCCCGGCAACGCAGCGATCCTCGATGACGAGTTTGCGGTAGATGCCTTTGCCCTCGTCCGAACGCACGGTGCAGCGATCTCCGCCGTCGGCGTCGATGTTCCCCATGGAGAAGAGGTCGATCCCTGCGACCTTGAGCCGGTACGACTGCAGCGTCCCCGGGTAGACCGCCTCCCGACCCGTCATGTTGACCCCCGCGGCGCGGCCCTGTGCCATGGCGGGCGGCCAGATGCCGTAGTAGACGCCCCGGTGCTCGACCAGGTCGCGGACGAACTCGACGGC
>Ga0123328_1002996_pt1 | contig 14715 bp, 8 predicted proteins | sample BioC12SIPDNA_2_FD_89702 | JGI IMG/M metagenome (GOLD analysis project Ga0123328, IMG submission 89702) | Anaerobic biogas reactor microbial communites from Washington, USA - Biogas_R1_A C12 SIP DNA | ecosystem: Engineered > Bioreactor > Anaerobic > Unclassified | place: Washington, USA...
CGCGCTGACCGGCGGGGCCTTCGACGGCGCGCGGCCGTCGGCCGACATCCGCAGCGGCCGCGCCGAGGGCGGGAAGGCGCTCTCGGGCGACTGGCTCGGCGCCGCGGGCATCGAGGCGCTGAACCCGGCGATCGCAAACCAGACCCCGGAGCAGATCGCCGCATGGATCGCCTCGCTGATGGCGCGCAGCCGGTGGGAATCGATGATCACCGCCGACGCGCTTTCCAGCCAGATCGGGCTGAACGCGATCGCGCCGAACACGCTGAAGGCGCTGCTCGTCGACGGCGTGACCTTCACGGACGCTGCGCTCAACCAGATGCTGCTCGCGAAGGACTACGCGACGCTCGGCACGATGCTCTCCGCGGTGCTCCCGGCGACGCAACCCGACCCGATTACCGGGCTCCCGGTTCCCAGGGTCGCGGACGAGGTCGCCCTGAAGTGGCTCGAGGGCGCGATCGCGGACGACAAGGTCGCGGACCTCGCGGGCACGCTGAGCGCGCTGCTCACGCAGGACGAGATACTCGCGCTGATCGAGGCCGCATGGGTCATCGCCGACTACGCGGGCCACTCCGTGCCCGCGATGGACGACCCCGCGGCGCGCGCGCTGAACCTCTCGATCGGCACGTCGACCGGCGCGGCGCACATCTGGAACGAGGGCGACATCGCAATCGTACAGGACCACGGCGACTTCACCGCCGCGGACGTGCGCTCCGAGCGCGGCGACGCGGACATCCGCGCGAGCGAGGGCTCGATCTTCGGCGCCGAGAGCGATGCGCCGAACGTGCAGGCCCGGCGGATCAAGCTCTTCGCGGCGCTCGGCATCGGGTCCGGCGGCCGCGCGCTGACGACCGAGCAGCAGGCCAACCGGCCGACGCTCGTCGCGAACATCACGAAGCCGGTCAAGGACGCGGGCGGCGACTACGCGCTCCGCCTCTTTGAGCGCCCCGTCACCGAAACCGTGCTCGAGCAGGAGCTCGACCTGAACGGCGATCCCATGTACGACCTGTTCGGAGAACCCGTGATGCACGAGGTCGAGCGGCCCGTGCTCGACGCGCTCGGGCACCCGGTCACCGAGTGGGTGGCCGACATCGCGGTCGCGTACGACTGGCTGCGCGTCGACTATCCGGCGGAGGCGACGAGGCTCGACGCCAAGGCCGGCGGGAGCGTCTACCTCGCGGAGGCGAGCGGGGACTTCGGCCTCGGGACCATCGAAGCGGGCGGCGACGTCTCGCTGTGCGCCCCCGGAACGATCTACGACGTGCGCGGGGATTCCGAGACCGCCCCGAACATCGAAGCCGTCGGCAAGGCGAGCCTGACCTCCGATAACGGCACGATCGGCACAAACGGCGACTACCTCGAGACCGACGTGGGCGGCGTGGTCACCGCGCGCGCCGAGGGGGACATCAACATACTGGACCGCGCGGACCTCGCGCTCGTCGCGGATTCCGCGCACGGGCAGGTCAACGCGGACGCGGCCGGGGACATCGAGCTCTCGAATTCCGACCCGAATGCAAACCTGATCATCGGGCCGGTGCACGCGGGCGGCAACGCCTCGATCGCTGCGCAGGGCTCGCTCGTCGCGGGGGACCGCCTCGGGCGATCGGAGCAGGTCGTCGGCGCGAGCATACGGCTCGAGGCGGGCGGCGACATCGGAACCCCCGAATCCCCGATATTGATCGAGACCGACGCGGAGGCCGGCGGCACGCTGACCGCGCTCGCCTCGGGTTGCGCGTACGCGACCGAACTGACCGGCGGCCTGATCGTGAAGAAGATCGCGACCGGCGGGGACGCGGTGCTGGCGGTGCCGGGCGGCGTCACCGACGAGGACGGCGGCCAGAAGGTCGTGAACGTGAACGACAAGGCGCGCGACTTCATCGAGGCGACGGCCCGGGCCGAGCAGGCGCAGGCGGCGGCGGACGCGGCGAAGGCATACGCGGCCGACGGCGGAAGGCTGCCGGAGGAGCTCGGAAGGGCCGCGGCGGAGAGGGCGGTCCTGCAGGCGCAGGCGCTGCTCGACGCGCAGCAGGCCTCGCTCGCGGCGCTGAACAGCCAGCTCGACGCTCTGAAGCTCAATCCCAAGGCGACGCCGAAGCAGATCGACGCGCTCGCGCGCAGGGTCGCGGCGCAGCAGGCCAAGGTGGACGCCGCGCAGCTCGAGCGCATCGCCAGGCAAAGCGCGCTCGACGGCATCAACGCCCGGATCGACCTCGCGCGGCAACACGCGGAGGACCTGCAGGGCGCCGCCGATCTGCTCCGGCTCGACGCGCAGGCGCTGGCGAATCAGGCGCACCTCGCGCTCTTTGACGCGATGGGCGCGGGCGACTCGATCGAGGCCGGCGGCAGCGTGACGATTGCGGCGGGCGGCCCGATCGGAAGCTCCGCAAACGCGCTCGGCGTGCGCGCCGCGGGGACCGTCTCGCTCAGCGTCGGCGACCCGGCCAACGACACCGTGGACATCGAGGGCACCGGCGGCATGAACCTGCTGCCGATCCGGGCCGGAAGCGTGTACATAAGCGCCATCGGAAGCATACTCGCCGCCGGCGCGAAGGGGGGCGACATCGCGGCGAACAGCCTGTCGATCCGCTCCGTGACGGGCGACGTCGGCGCGGCGAACCGCCCGATCCGGACCTCCGTCGCAAACCTGACCGCGATGGGCAACAACATCTGCATCGAGAACGACCGCTCGCTCACCCTCGACGGTGTCATCGGCGGGACCGTCGACCTGGCCGTCCGCGGGAACGTGATCTCCGGGAGCGGAACGCCCAACATCTTCGCCGATCTGCTGAAGCTCCGCGCGAGCGGCAACATCGCAGCGATCGGCGACCGGCTCGACATACACGTCGGCGCGCTCGACATGGCGGGCAGGGATGCGTTCCTGCACAACAGCTCCGGATATCTGGACGTCTTGAACATCCAGGGCAAATACGTCGATATCGAGGCGGACGGCTTCGTGATCGGCGGAACGATCTTTGCGAAGAACCTGCGAATATTCGCGCAGGGCGGCGTCGGGAGCGCGGGCGACCCGCTGGCGATCAACGTGCCGGGCCGCGTGAACATCGCCTCGGCGTACGGGAGGGTCTACTGGAAGAACCTGTTCCGGCCCGAGCACTACATCCCGCGCACGCTGACCGACCCGCGGACGGGCGTGAGCGTGATCGGGGACATCCACCGCAGGGCGGTGTTGAGCGTCGCGAACCTGACGCTCCTCGATCGAGAGGCGCTCGCCGCGCGGATACGGCAGGCGCTGTTGAGCGAGGCGCTCGTGCTCGCGTACGGCATCCGGCTGACCGCGCCGGGCGGCGAACCCGGGTTCGTCGGTACGGTCGAGGTGCGCATACCGGTCGACCCGCGCTACGAGGGGCTGCCGCTGCTGGTTCTCGGTTTTGTGAACGGCCGGTACGCGCTGTTCGGCGGCATCGTGAAGGACGGCGTACTCGCGTTTGAGACGGCGGAGCTCGGCGACTTTGTCGTGCTCGACCCGGCGCTCTACGAGGAAGTGTTCAAGCTCTTCAACGGGTTCCTGAACTGGACGCTTTCGGAGCAGATGGACGCCTCCGAGGAGGCGCTCGCGATCCTCGAGGCGGCGTATCGGGCGTACCGCGAGCAGAGCGGCGAGGGGCTCTACCTGCTCAACGCGAGCACCGGCGTGCAGGCGGACTTTGAAAAGGACGGTTCCGCGCCCGAGGGAGCGTACGAGGGCATGCGGCTCGAGGTCGAGATCGAGAGGCCGGACGGGGCGGAGGGAACCGCCGCGCAGTCGCTGCCCGTGTCCGCGAACCTGCGCGCCGTGAAGACCGACGAGACGGGGGCCGAGCAGGCGGTGCAGCTCCCGGGCCCGGTCGAATTGACGCTTCGGCTCTACGGCCAGCCGCTGACGGACGTGTCCGTCGCGTGCCGGATGCCCGACGGAACGACCGAGGTCGTCCATGCGCGGACCGGCCCGAACGGAGAGCTCGTGCTGTCGCTTGCCGAGCTCCCCGAGCGCATCGAGATTTCCAAAGAAATTGCGTAGAATACGGGATCGAAAAACCACAGAAGAGCCCGCGCCGAACGGCGCGGGCTTCGAATGTGGGAGGGGAGGGCGCGAGCGGCGCGGCGCGGGGGCGGTGGCTGTCGTGAGAGGAGCCGCCGGACACGCGTTTTGATTGGCTGCGGCAGCGGTCGCCGGGCATGTGTCTGAACCGCACCAAAACCCCGCCTCGCGCGCGCAACAGGGCCGACAAGACTGTAAAATTTGCGCGAAATGGACAGTATGTCAAAAAATAGCATGCCATACCATGCAAATTGCTGCTGCGGTTAACGGTTTTCTTGCAAGGAATGCGCTTTTCTTTGCGCAACCTCCGCGCTCGTTATGGTATAATAGAGACAAGTGTTTTGGACCGCACACCACGGCACGGCTCCGAAAAACGAGGAAGGGGAGTACGGCAACGCATGTCGACATCCATTTCTGAATTTATTACGATGCTGGGCCAGTATCCCGCGCTGATACTGACCGCCATACTCACCATCGCCGTGATCCTGGTCAACGGCTGGACGGACGCGCCGAACGCGATCGCAACCTGCGTCTCCACGCGCGCCATGCGCCCCGAGCCGGCGATCCTCATGGCGGCCGTATTCAACCTCCTGGGCGTCCTGATCATGACGCTCGTCAACAAAAAGGTCGCCGAGACGATCTACAACATGGTCGATTTCGCCGGGGACTCGCACAACGCGCTGATCGCCCTCTGCGCCGCGCTCGTCGCGATCGTGATCTGGGCGACCGCGGCGTGGAAGTTCGGCATCCCGACCAGCGAGAGCCACGCGCTGATCGCGGGGCTTTCCGGCGGGGCGATCGCGCTGCAGGGCGGGCTGGGCGGCATCAACGGCGCGGAGTGGCTGAAGGTGATCTACGGCCTCGGGCTCTCGACGGTGCTCGGCTTCGCGATGGGCTTCGGGGCCTCGCGGCTCGTGGGCTTGCTGTTCCGGCGCGCGGAGCGCAAAAAGGCCAGCGTCGCGTTCCGCAGGGCGCAAATCGGCGGCGCGGCGGCGATGGCGTTCATGCACGGCGCGCAGGACGGCCAGAAGTTCATCAGCGTTTTCTTGCTGGGCATGGCGCTCTCGCGCGGCGAGGTCGGCACGGGCGCGATCGTCATTCCGCTGTGGCTGATGGTGCTCTGCGCGGGAGTGATGGGGCTCGGGACCTCGATCGGCGGCTACCGGATCATCAAATCGGTCGGCATGGACATGGTCAAGCTCGACGTCGCGCAGGGCTTCTCCGCGGACGCGGCGGCGGCGGGCTGCCTTCTGCTCTCCTCCGTGACGGGCATCCCGGTCTCGACCACGCACACGAAGACGACGGCCATCATGGGCGTCGGCGCGGCGAAGCGCCTCAAGAGCGTCAACTGGAGCGTCGTGCGCGAGATGGTGCTGACCTGGGTGCTTACATTTCCGGGCTGCGGCCTGGTGGGTTTCCTGATGGCGAAGCTGTTCATCGCCATATTTTGACAAAGTAGAGGTGCGCTATGGCTAAGAAAAGCGGCTGCAATTACTTCGAGTTCTTTCGCGAGATGACCGACTGCGCGTGCCGCGCGGCGGAGGCGCTGCATACGCTGTTCAGCAACTACCAGGCGGAGCGGCTGCGCGAGGAGACCGAGACCATCCACAAGATCGAGCACGAGGCGGACATCAAGAAGCACAGCATGATGCAGCGGCTGCTGAAGGAGTTCCTGCCGCCGATCGACCGCGAGGACATCATACGCATCGCGCACGTGCTCGACGAGGTCGTCGACATGATCGACGAGGTCGTGATGAGCCTGTACATGAACGACATCCCCGCCTGCCGGCCGGACGTGCTGCCGATCTCCGGCGTGATTGTGAAGCAGTGCGAAGAACTCAAGAAGCTGATGCAGGAGTTTGAAAACTACAAGAAGTCGACGAAGATCATGGAGCACGTCGTCGTCGTCAACACGCTCGAGGAGGAGTGCGACAGGATGTTCCTCGAGGCGGTCCGCACGCTCAAGCGCACGTGCTCCGGCCCGATCGAGCTGATCGCGTGGAAGGAAATCTACAAGAGCCTCGAGGACTGCGCGGACGCCTGCGAGAAGGTCGCCGACGCGGTCGAAGAGGTCGTCATGAAGAACACCTGAGCGAATTCATCCGGCAAAAAGGAGAGGCCTCCGGAATGGGGCTTCCCCCTTTTTGCCGCTTCGGGAGGTTATGTATTGGTCGTGCGTATGCTCTGCACGTTCGTGTGCTCCGACAGGTGGTTGACGATGTCGGTGTAATACGTCTTTCCGGGCAGCTTCAGCGTGTAGATGTTCGTGTAGAGGTTGCCGTTGTCGCGGTTTTCGACGTGGAAGTCGACGTCGAGTATCTGTATGCCCAGCGATTCGAAGTAGGCGTTGATGAAGGTGATCGTCTCGACCCGGTGGATGAACTTGATCTCGAGCTTCTTCATCGTGTTCACGCGGACGATGCGCTGCATGACGACCAGCACGCCGAGCACGAACACGCCGCCGACCAGCGCGATCAGGTAATACCCGTAGCCGATCGCAAGCCCCAGACACGCCGCGTTCCACAATGACGCCGCGGTCGTCAGCCCCGCGATCTTCTTGCGCGCGGTGAAGATCGTGCCCGCGCCCAGAAAGCCCACGCCGGTGATGACCTGCGCGGTCACGCGGCCGAAGCTGTAGGACACGCGGCCGTCGGAGACCTTCGAGATCTCCGCCATGAACGAGGCCTCGATCAGCGCGACGATGCACGCGCCCAGGCACACGAGCACGTGCGTGCGCATGCCGGCGGGCCGGCCCTTGTACTCCCGCTCGACGCCGATGAGCGTGCTGACGGCGATCGCGATGCCGATCCGAAGAAGCGTCGTCTGCCAGTCCAATCCCAAGACCTCCCTTTTCCCTTTAAGGAAATTTTATACGAAAGTTTCGGGAATTGCAACCGGCAAAGCGCATTTTCGGGAAATTTCAGCTCTACGCGAGCCCAAGCAACCTCGCGAGCGCGGCCGTGAACGCGCAGACGGCCATCCCGCAGGCGGTCGGGACCGCGATCGAGAACAGCGTCCACTTCGCGCTGCGCGTCTCCCGGGCGATCGTCAAAACCGTCGTCGAGCACGGCCAGTGCATCAGCGAAAACAACATCGTGTTGAGCGCCGTCAGCCACGTCCAGCCGTTGTTGAGGAGCAGCGCGCGAAGCGACGAGAAGCTGCCCATCTCCGCGAGCGAGCCGGTCGAGAGATATGCCATGATCGCGAGCGGCAGCACGATCTCGTTCGCGGGGAAGCCGAGCACGAATGCCGTCAGGATCGCGCCGTCGAGCCCCAGCGCCTGCGCGAACGGGTCGAGGGCGCGCACGAGCTGGCCGAGCAGCGTGCCGCCCGGGGTCGAGACGTTCGCGAGCAGCCAGATCAGGGCGCCAGCCGGCGCCGCGACCGCCGCCGCGCGGCCGAGCACGTAGAGCGTCCGGTCGAACACCGAGCGCACGATCACCTGCCCGATCTGCGGCCTGCGAAACGGCGGCAATTCCAGCGTGAACGACGAAGGCACGCCGCGCAGAAGCGTTGCGGACAGAAGTCTCGAGACGGCGAACGTCATGAGTATGCCGAGCACGATCAGCAAGGACAGAAGCGCCGCGGAGAGCATCGCGCCGCCGGAGACGAGCCCGACCTCCGCGAGGAAGATCGCGATCAGCGCGATCAGCATCGGGAAGCGGCCGTTGCAGGGCACGAAGCAGTTCGTCAGAATCGCGATCAGCCGTTCGCGCGGGCTGTCGATGATGCGGCAGCCGACGACGCCCGCCGCGTTGCAGCCGAAGCCCAGGCACATCGTCAGGCACTGCTTTCCGCACGCGTGGCATCGCTTGAACTGCCGGTCGAGGTTGAACGCGACGCGCGGCAGGTACCCGAGGTCCTCGAGCAGCGTGAACAGCGGGAAGAAGATCGCCATCGGCGGCAGCATCACCGAGATCACCCAGCCGAACACGCGGAATACGCCCTCGGAGAGGAGGCCGTTGAGCCACGCGGAGGCGCCGACGGCCGCGAGCGCGCCGGTCAGCCATTGTTCCGCGCGCCCGAACAGGTCGCCGAGCGCCGCGGAAGGCGCGTTCGCGCCGACGATGGTTACGTAAAAGACGATCGCGAGCAGTGCGAGCATCACGGGGACCCCGGTCAGGCGGCTCGTCAGCAATCTGTCCCAGCGCGTCTGCCTGGAGTCGTCCCCGGCCGCGCGGACGCATCTGCGGGCGATCTCCTCGGCCCGGCGGTAGATCGCGTTTACGATCTCCTCGCGCACGCGCTCGCCGTCCGTCGGCGGCAGAAGCTCGCGTATCGCCGGCAATTCGCCGACCGGGAAGCCGAGCACGCCCGCGAGCCGGGACGCCATCGAATGGTCGCCCTCGAGGAGCCTCAGCGCCGCGAAGCGCGCGTTGACCTCGATGCCCAGCGCCACGAGCGCCCTCTTAAGCGGCTCGGCGGCGCGCTCGATGTCGTCCGGATAGCGCGTCGGCACATGCGCCGTGCGGCCCTCGGCGGCCTCCTTCGCGCGCCGAAGCAGCTCCCGCGTGCCCTTGCCGCTGCGCGCCGTGCAGCCGACGACGGGCACGCCGAGCGCCTCCTCGAGCGCGGCCAGATCGACCTCGATGCGGTGCTTCCTCGCCTCGTCGAGCAGGTTCACGCAGACGACGACGCGATCGGTCACCTCGAGCACCTGAAGCACCAGATTCAGGTTCCGCTCGAGGCAGGTCGCGTCGCAGATCACGGCCACCGCGTCCGCGCCGCCGAACAGTATCGCGTCGCGCGCGGCCTCCTCCTCCGCCGAGTGCGCGATCAGCGAGTACGCGCCGGGCGTGTCGACCAGTAAGTAGCTCTGACCGTCGAACTCGCAGCGACCCCAGGCGCTCCCGACCGTTTTTCCGGGCCAGTTCCCGGTGTGCTGCCGAAGGTTCGTCAGGTTGTTGAACACCGTGCTCTTTCCGACGTTCGGGTTGCCCGCGAGGGCGACGACCAGCTCGTTCGCCCTCGGTTCCGCATCCCGGGATTCACCGCGCTGAAAAGGCCTCATAGCGATCCCTCCGATTCCGTATGCGTGCTGACCAGCGCCGCGTCCTCGATGCGAAGCGCGATGACCGCGCCCCGGATCATGTACGCGCGCGGTTCCCCGGAGGGGGCGGAAAACAGGTATTTCACCCGCGCGCCGCCGGTCAGCCCGATGTCCATCAGTCTCCTCGCGATATTCCGGCTGCCGTCCGGAGAAAGGCCGCGCACCGTGGCGGATTCGCCGGGGCGCAGCTCGTTCAAGGTACGATTCATGTCGATTCCTCCGTTTCGTCGCTGTAGTATCGTATGCCCCGCTGTTTGCCGGGTGCAAATCGTTCGCCGACAGGCATGTTTTGCGGCCGGAACGCACATGATGGGACAGCATGTTATGGAGGGATGTCTATGAAGCCGCGCATTCTGTTGTGCCTTCTCCTCGCCCTGCTCGCGGCGCTCCCGGGCATGGCGCAGACCGAAATCGACCTTTCGACGCCCGCGCCCGCCCCCGAGCAGCACGCCGCGCCCAGGGCGCCGGAGCTGAGCGCCGCGCCGCTTCTTGAGACAGCGCCGATGAAGCTCCCGTGCGCCGCGGCGATCCTCGTGGAGCCTCAGAGCGGGCAGGTCATCTTCGAGCACAACGCCGACGCTCCGCGGACCGTCGCGTCGGTCGTGAAGGTGATGACGATACTGCTCGCGCTCGAGGCCATCGAGGCCGGCCGCGTCGCGCTCGACGACGAAATCACGGTATCGCAGGACGCCGCCGGCATGGGCGGCTCGCAGGTGCTGCTGGATGTGGGCGAGGTGCAGCCGTTCGAGGAATTGCTCAAGAGCATGATCGTCGGAAGCGCGAACGACGCGGCGGTCGCCGTCGCGGAGGCGCTGTACGGCTCGCAGGCGCTGTGCGTCGCGCGCATGAACGAGCGCGCAAAGGAGCTCAACATGGCCGGCACGACGTTTGTCAACTGCACGGGTCTCCCCGCCGACGGGCAGGTGACGACCGCGCGCGACGTCGCGATCATGACGATGCAGATGATCACGCACCCGATGTACTTTGAGTACTCGGGCATCTGGATGGACGAGGTCGACCACGGCGACGGGCGGATCACGCAATTGACGAACACGAACAAGCTGATACGGCTCTACGACGGCTGCGACGGCGGCAAGACCGGCTCGACGAACGAAGCGGGTTACTGCGTAGCCGCAACCGCGAAGCGCGGAGACATGCGGCTCATCGCCGTCGTGCTCGGCGCGGAGAAGGGCTCCGTGCGCTTCGACACGGCGGCGGAGGTGTTCGACTACGGATTTGCGAACTACCGGCTCTACCCGGTCGCGACGCGCGGCACGAAGGTGCGCGGCGAGCTGCCGGTCGTCGGCGGCGACCGGGCGGGCGTGCCGCTCGCGCTCGACGGCGACCTGACGCTGCTCGTCAAGAAGGGCGACGAGCAGGGCATCTCGCTCGTGCCGAGCCTGCCGGAGAGCGTAGAGGCGCCGATACGCTACGGCGAGGTCGTCGGGAGCGTCGACGTCGTCGTCGAGAACCGCGTGATCGCGCGCATACCGGTCGTCGCCACGCACGAGGTCGCCTCGAAGGGCTTCGGAAACGCGCTGCGCAGGATTCTTGAGAACTGGTCGATCGTCGGCTGAGGCCGCGCTTGGCCCGATGGGAGGGTCGGGCAAGAAAATCCCTTTGAAACCGGCGCCGACCCCGCCGGTTTCGCGCGTTCCTCCCTTGCCGGACCGGGAATTCTGTGATACCATATTCTCAGAAACTGCGGGAGGGAAGTCATGCGCTTTACAGAAGAACAGACGCGGGCGCTGGAGGCGCGCGGCACGAATCTGCTTTTGAGCGCGGCGGCGGGCTCGGGAAAGACCGCGGTCCTGATCGAGCGCGTGCTGGGGCTCATACGCGAGGGGGCGGACGTCGACAAAATGCTCGTCGTGACCTTCACGCGCGCCGCCGCCGCCGAGATGCGGATGCGGCTTTCCGACGGGCTCTCCCGGCTCGCGGCCGGGGGCGACGAGCGGTTCCGCGAGCAGATGCTCAAGCTCGACCGCGCCGGCATCTCGACGCTGCACGGCTTCTGCGCCGAGTTCCTGCGCGCGAACTTCGAGGCGGCGGGGATCGACCCGGCGTTCCGCATACTCGACGACGCCGAGGACCGGCATCTGCTCGACGAGGCGGTGGCGGACGCGCTCGAGGAGGCCTACGCGCGCGGCGGGCCGTCGCTCGAGGCGCTCGACCGCGGCCGCGGCCCCGCGCGCGTGCGCGAGCTCTGCGAGGCGCTGTACGCGTTTCTGAACGAGCGGCCCGACCCGGAGGAATGGCTTCGGTGGGCGGGCGACCCCGCGCGGGCGCCGGTCGAGGGCTGGAAGGACGAGCTCTCGCGCGAGGCGCGGCGCGCGATCGACGCGGCGATTTTGAACACCCGGCTCGCGCTCTCAAACGCCGGCTGCCCGGACCACTACGCGCGCGCGCTCGGGATCGACCTCGAGCAACTCGAGGTTCTGCGCGGGCTCGATACCGCGGAGCAACTGCAGGCGGCGCTGACTTCGTTCAAGCAGGCGCGGCCCTCCGGCAGGCTCAAGGATACGGACCCCGCCGCGGTCGAGGAGGTCAAGGCGCTGCGCAAGGCCGCCTCGGACGCCTTGAAGCGCGCGAAGCTCGCGGCGATACCGCTTCGGCAGGGGATCGAGGACGCGCTGAAGCTCTACGACGCCTACCCCGCGCTGATCGAAATCGCACGCGCGATCGGGGAAAAGCACGCGCGCGGCAAGGAGGAGAGGCTGGGGCTCTCATATTCCGACCTCGAGCGGCTCGCGCTCCGGGCGCTCGGCGACCCGAACACCGCCGCGGGCGTGCGCGAGCAGTACGACTACGTGTTCGTCGACGAGTACCAGGACATCTCGGACGTGCAGGAGGCGCTGATCGAGCGCGTGTCGCGGGAGGACAACCTGTTCGTCGTCGGTGACGTCAAGCAGTCGATCTACCGCTTCCGGCTCGCGGAGCCGCGGCTATTTCTCGATAGGTTCCATCGATACCGGCGCAACGACGGCGGGGAGCTGCTGCCGCTGACGAGGAACTTCCGCTCGGCGCACCCGGTGATCGACCTCGTGAACGCGGTGTTCTCGCGCGCGATGCTCGGCGGCGACGCGGAGATCGTCTACGACGAATTGGCGCGGCTGAACCCCGGGCTTCCCGAAAGGGAAGACGCGCCCGCGCCGGAGATCATCCTGCTCGACGAGGGCGCGGGGCAAGAGGACGAACCGGACGAGGAGATCGAGGAGCTCGGCCGCGCGGGTCGCGAGGCGCTCCTGATCGCGAACCGCATCCGGGCGCTGATGGACGAGGATAAGAATCTGCGCTTCCGCGACATCGCGATCCTGACGCGCGCGAAGGCCTCGGCGTTCAACGCGATGGTGCCGGTGCTGCTCGCCGAGGGGATTCCCGCGTACGCGGAGGGGCTCTCCGGCTATTTCGACGCGATGGAGATCGCGTTCGTCGTGAGCGTCCTGAAGCTGATCGACAACTTCCGCAGCGACACCGAGCTGATCGGCGCGCTGCGCTCTCCGATGGCGGGGCTTTCGCTCGAGGAGCTCTCCCGGATACGGCTCCTTTCGCCGGAGGCCGCGTTCTGCGACGCCGCGCGCGCATACGCCGAATCGCAGGCGGACGAGACCGCGGAGAAGCTGCGGGCGTTTTTCCGGATGTACGACCACTGGCGGCTGCGCGCGGGCTCTCTGGCGCTGGGCGAGCTCGTGCGCGCGGTGATCGACGAGAGCGGCTTCTATGCCTACGCCGGGGCGCTCCCCGGCGGCGCGCAGCGGCAGGCGAACCTCGACCGGCTCGTGACGCGCGCGGAGCGGTTCGACCTCGAGGTGTCCGGGTCGCTGACGCGGTTCCTCGCGCACGCGGAGCACATGCGCGCGCGCGGCGACGGCGACAGCGCGCAGCTGCTCGGCGAGAACGACGATGTCGTCCGGCTGCTGACGATCCACAAGAGCAAGGGGCTCGAGTTCCCGGTCGTGTTCGGCGCGCTGATCGCGCGGCGGTTTCGCGGCACGCGCTCGGACGAGCCGCTGCGCGCGCACCGCGACCTCGGCATCGGCGCGATCTGCGTCGACCCGGAGCTCAGGACGCGCCGCGTGCCGCTCTCCTACGCGGCGATCGCCGAGCGCATCCGAAGGGAGGAGGCCGCCGAAGAGCTGCGCCTCTTGTACGTGCTGATGACGCGCGCGCGCGACCGGCTGATACTGACCGGCAGCGTCAGGGGCGCCGACCGCGCGTTCGCGCGCGCCGCGGCGTCCGCGAAGCTCCCGTCGACCGCGACGAGCCATCTGCAGATCGTGCTGGGCGCGGTGCTTTCGGCGGACGAGGGCGAGCGGCCGGCGGTCGAGATATCGGTCCGCGCGGCGGGCGAACTCCGGCCGTCCGGGCGGGAGGACGCGTCCGAAAGCGCGCGCGCGGCGGTCGAGGCGGCGCTTCGGGGAGAGCTCGGCGAGCCGGACGAGCGGGCGCTAGACGCGATGGCGTGGGAATACCCGCACGCGGCGGACACCGAGCGGCCGCTGAAGCTGACGGCATCGGGGCTTTTGCGCGAGGTCGAGGGGCCGTGGGAGCTTCCGGAGCTTGCGAAGCGCCCGGAATTCCTGCGCGAGGGCGGCGCGCTGACCGCAACGGAGCGCGGGAGCGCCTATCACCGCGCGCTGGAGGCGCTCGCGCTGAAGCCGCTCCGGGGGCTCTCCGGCGCGGAGCTGCGATCGGCGATCAAGGGTCAGCTCGACGATCTTCGGCTCGCGAACCGCCTGACCGCCTCCGAGCGGGCGGCGGTGCTGCCCGGGGCGATCGCGCGGTTCTTCGAGGGGAATACCGGGCGGAGAATCCTCGAAAGCGACACCGTGATGCGCGAGTGGCCGTTCAACGTCGAGATGAAGGTCTCCGAGGCGATCGGTGACGAGGCGCACGAGCGGTTCGGCGGCGAGGTCGTGCTCGTGCAGGGGACGGTCGACCTGTGCTTCGTCGAGGGCGGCGAGTGGGTGCTGATCGACTACAAGACCGATTCCGCGCGCGACCGCGAGGCGCTCCGCTCGCACTACGAGCGGCAGCTCGGCGTGTACGCGCTGGCGCTCGAGCGGATCACCGGCATGCGCGTGAAGGAGAGAATATTGTGCCTGCTCGCCGCGGGCGAAGAAATTTCCTTGTAAGGAAATGATTCTTTAAGGAGGAGCCATGAACATATTGATTGTGGACGGGCAGGGGGGCGGCATCGGCAGGCAGCTGATCGAGGCGCTCCGCGAGCGGCTGCCGGAGGCGGAGATCACGGCCGTCGGCACGAACGCGTTCGCGACCTCGGCGATGCTGAAGGCCGGCGCGAGGCGCGCGGCGACCGGCGAAAACGCCGCGATCGTCGCGTCCCGCGCCGCGGACGTGATCGCCGGGCCGGTCGGCATCGTGATCGCCGACGCGCTGATGGGCGAGGTCACGCCCGCGATGGCCGTCGCCGTCGCGCAGAGCCGCGCGCGCAAGGTGCTGATCCCGGTCAATCAGTGCGACAACTTCGTCGTGGGCGTGCCGGAGCTCTCGACCTCGATGTTGGTCGGGCAGGCGGTCGAGAAGATTCTCGGTTGAGATGCCGGACAAGGTACCGGTTCCGGCTAGGCGCGCTCTCGACCTCGATGCGGCGGGCAGGCGGTCGAGAAGA
>Ga0123328_1002997_pt1 | contig 14712 bp, 9 predicted proteins | sample BioC12SIPDNA_2_FD_89702 | JGI IMG/M metagenome (GOLD analysis project Ga0123328, IMG submission 89702) | Anaerobic biogas reactor microbial communites from Washington, USA - Biogas_R1_A C12 SIP DNA | ecosystem: Engineered > Bioreactor > Anaerobic > Unclassified | place: Washington, USA...
TCCGAACTTCCTCGGTGGTTTCAACACCCGCCTGCAGTTCCGCAACTGGGATCTCACCGTCCTCGGCACCTTCCAGGCCGGCGGCATCCTGATCTCCACCCTGCACGGCTCCAGCGGCTATCTGAACATGCTGACCGGCCGTCGCGGCCAACTTAAGGTGGACTACTGGACCGAAAGCAACACCGGTGCCCGCTACCCGCGTCCGGGCGGACTCAACAGCAACGACAACCCGCTCTACGGCTCGACCCTGTCTTATTTTGACGGCTCCTACCTGAAGATCGGCACGGTCACGCTCGGCTACAACTTCGAAAAGATCGGCGCCCTGCGCCGCTTCGGATTCGACAAACTGCGCGTCTATGCGACGGCCCAGAATCCGTTCGTGCTCTTCTCCGACTTCCACCGCGAGTGCGGCCTCGATCCCGAGCCGAACTCCCGGGGCACCGAGAACCAGGCCAGCGCCGGGTACCTGTATCGCCAGAAGGTCATCGGCACCAACACGCCGAACACCCGGAACTACCTCTTCGGCATCAACATCACCTTCTAATCAGCCACGGACATGAAAAAATTGACATATATCATCACTGCTTTTGCAGCCGTTGTCCTTTCCGCCGCTTCCTGCAACAAGATCCTCGAGGAGCAGCCCCGCACCTTCTTCGAGCCGGGTTACTTCCAGACAGAAGCCGGTGTGGAAGGGGGCCTGACCGCCCTGTACGCCTCGCTCCGCTATGTCTACGGCCAGGCATACTATTTCAACATCAACACCACCGGCACCGACGAAGCCACCTACGGCCAGTCCGGCGACGGCAACTTCAAGGACGCCGACCTGTCCGGCGTGGGTTCTCTCAACGCCAGCTCCTCCCGCAGCGACGTGCTGTGGAACACGGTGTTCACCTATATCAACACGGCCAGTGGAATCGTCGAGAACGCCGAGGCGGTGGGCCTGTCCGACGCGCTGATCGCCGAGGCGAAATTCTTCCGCGGCTGGTATTACTTCCAGCTGGTACAGACCTTCGGCGGCGTGCCCCTCGACCTGGGCTCCGGTGACCTTAAGTTCAACAGCACGCCGTCCCGCACCTCCGTACGAAACACGGTGCCCGAGGTGTACAAGGCCGTTTTCTCCGACTTCGAAGCAGCGGTGAATGACCTGCCGGACAAGCCCCGTGTGATCGGCGGCGTGACCAAGAACGTCGCCCGCCTGGCGCTGGCCAAGGCCTACCTGACCTTCGGCTGGTGGCTGGAGAATCCGAAGAATATCCCGACTTATCCGGCCGCGGACCGCAAGGACCTGAACGGCCACGATGCCACCTGGTATTATACCCAGGCCCTGAGCATCTGCGAGACGGCGATTGCCAACCCGGGTCCCTACGGCCTGATGACGACCTTCCGTGATGTCAACCTCGCCGCGAACGACCGAAACAAGGAAATCCTCCTCTGGGCGGACCATACCGAGAAGAGCGAGCAGTACAACGGCGCCAGCCTCGGTTACTCCAGTGGCAACGCTCCGGACAACTTCGCCGGCTGGATGATGAACTGGAACCACGGCACGGTCAACATCAGCGGCGTCGGCTGCATTCAGCGCGAAGCCTGCCAGGAGGTAGGCCGCCCCTGGACCCGCATGGCCCCGACCCACGAGGCGATTGCGGTGTTCACCAGCCAGGACATCACCAAGGACTCCCGCTTTGAAGGCACTTTCACCACCGCTTATTACGGCAACTGGGAGAAAGCCGGCAAAGAGGATGAGAGCGTGCCGGGTGCCAACGGGATGACCATTCCGAGGGGCGGCCTGGTGATCTCCTTCATCCCCGAGGTGCTGGACGACATCGTCTATCCTGACGCGCAGAGCAATACGAACGGCGCCAACGTCGGTGCCGGCACCGTGCCTGGCCGCGCGGACTATGTATTCGATCTCAACGGTTTCAGCCGCATCGCCTTCCCGGCCCTGTGGAAGCTCGTCGGCCAGCGGAACGACTACGACAAGGCCAACGCGCTCGGTTCCCCGAACGCCGCCAGCACGCGTCCGTACAGCATCCTGAAGTTCTCCGACTTCTACCTGACGGCCGCCGAGGCCGCCTTCAAGCTGGGCAACAACACCAAGGCGCGCGACAACATCAACGTGCTGCGCAAGCGCGCCGGCGTGTGGACCTACAAGCAGAGCGCCCGCTCGGCTTACGTGGCTGATTTCAGCGAGGAACTGGCTGACGCCACGCCCGCGACGATCACCCTGGACTACATTCTGGACGAGCGTATGCGCGAGTTCTACGGCGAAGGATTCCGTTGGTTCGACCTGGTCCGCACGCAGACCTGGGCCGAGCGCGCCGGAACCTACACCATCAGCGGATCCTCCTGGGGTGACCACAAGCCGGAGACCTTCACGCGGACCATCGAGAATTACCTGTATCTGCGTCCGATTCCGCAGGATCAGCTTAACGGCATGGAAATGACCGCCGCCGAGAAAGCCGCTTACCAGAACCCTGGCTATCCCGTGGAATAAGCGCCACACGCGCACTGTTTGGTTAATAATAGGTTGGAGAAAGGGGCGGGGGCCGGGTCGGCCTCCGCCCTTTTCAAAAATATTTGGATTATCTTTGTGACAGTAACCAGGAACTTATGCGAAACGCATTTTTACTGATGGCGCTTGCGGGCCTGTCCCTGCTGTGCGCCGGCTGCCAACCCCGTCCCGTCGGGCAGGACGGCAGCGACCTCTGGCTGGCCTCCGGACGACCCTATGCGGAAGTCCTGGCCTCGGTTCGGACGGAGATCGATCCCGCCCTGCCGCAGGAGGGATACCACATCTATGACGACGGCGCCGTGCGGCACATTGCCGCGGGTTCCGAAGCGGGCCTGCGCTATGGCGTGTATGCCTTGCAGCGCGCCGAGGTGCTGGGTGCGGCGGGTCCCGGAATGGACCTCTCGGAGCAACCGTTCTATTCCCTGCGGCTGCTGAACCATTGGGACAATCTCGACGACACCGTGGAGCGCGGCTATGCCGGCGAATCCATGTGGGAATGGACCTCGCCCGCGATCCCCGAGGCGCGCATCCGCCGCTACGGAGAGCTCTGCGCCTCGGTGGGCCTGAACGGAGCGGTGCTCAACAATGTCAATTCCAATCCGCTGATCCTTGACGCCGAGCATATCGCGCGCGTGGCGAAGATTGCGGACATCCTGCGCGAATACGGCATCAAGACCTATCTTTCCATCAAGTGGACGAGCCCCATCGCCCTGGGCGGGCTGAAGAGCGGCGATCCGCTCGACCCGAAGGTCCGCCGCTGGTGGAAGGACAAGGCGGCCGAGATCTATGCCGCCATTCCCGACTTCGGCGGTTTCCTGGTGAAGGCCAATTCCGAGGGCCAGGCCGGTCCGCAGGACTACGGCCGCACGCATGCCGACGGCGCCAACATGCTCGCCGAGGCGCTTGCCCCGCACGGCGGCATCGTGATGTGGCGCGCCTTCGTGTACAGCCCCACCAGTCCCGACCGGGCCAACCAGGCCGTGGAGGAGTTCCTGCCCCTCGACGGAGCGTTCGCGGACAACGTGATCGTCCAGATCAAGAACGGTCCCGTGGATTTCCAGCCGCGCGAGCCTTTCAGCCCGCTTTTCGGCAAGCTCCGCAACACGAAGATGATGATGGAGTTCCAGATCACCCAGGAATACCTGGGCTTCTCCAATCACCTCGCCTACCACGGCACCACCTGGGAGGAATGCCTGTCGGCCGACACCTTCCGCGACGGCGTGGGTTCCACCGTGGCCGGAACGGTCTCCGCCATCGCCGGTGTCGCGAACACCGGACAGGACCCCAATTTCTGCGGTTACGTCTTCGCCCAGGCCAACTGGTATGCTTTCGGACGCCTCGCCTGGGATCCCCGGCTCGGTGCGGAACAGATCGCCGACGAGTGGATACGCCAGACCTTCCTGCGCCCGGAGGGCGTGTCGGACAAGGTCTTCGAGGCGAAATTCGTCGCCCCGGTCCGGGCCATGATGATGGACTCCCGCGAGGCGGTCGTCAATTACGAGATGCCCCTGGGCCTGCATCATCTCTTCGGCGGCACGCATTACGGCCCCATGCCCTGGGACCGCCTGGGCCGTCCCGACTGGACGCCGGCCTATTACCACCAGGCCGACGCCGAGGGCATCGGTTTCGACCGCACGCGCAGCGGATCGGGCAACGTGGACCAGTACAACGAGCCGCTCGCTTCCCTGTACAACAACGTCAAGACCTGTCCGGAGAATCTCCTGCTGTGGTTCCACCACCTGCCCTGGGATTACGTGCTCTCTTCGGGCCGCACGCTCTGGGACGAGATCTGCCTGCACTACGACAAGGGCATCGCCCAGGTGGAGGCTTTCCAGAAGACCTGGGCGGGCCTGAGGCGTTATGTCAGCCCGGTGCTTTGGGCGGAAGCGGCGGCCAAGCTCGACATCCAGAAACATGACGCGCAGTGGTGGCGCGACGCCTGCGTGGGCTATTTCCAGCAGTTCTCCGCCCGGCCGCTGCCCGCGGACGTACGGCCGTTCACGCAACCCATAGACTCGCTGATCTACCGCCAGATCCAGTCCGACCGGCTCGGGATGCCGCTCCATGACAGGGACCACCGTCCGATTATCCTGCCGCCCATGCAGCACGCACTATGAACAAGTTATTGATATCCCTAACCTTGGCCGCGGCGCTGGGCGCCGTCGCGCAGGCCCGGTCCTTCGACCGGGTCACCACCTGGGCCACGGCCCTTCAGGTGGTGGAGCCCCACAACATCCCGCCCGAGCCCGGGCTCGCGGGCAACTCCCTGCGGCAGATCGTCCAGATCTCCATCGGAGGCAAGGACCTCCAGCTCCGCCTGTCCAACTACTATACCGACACGGAGACGGAGATCCTCGGCGTGGAGATCGCCCGGGCGAAGACGATGGGCTCGGGTCCCGAGATCGACGAAGCCTCGACCGTGGAGCTGACCTTCGACGGGCAGCGCTCCTTCTCGATGATGCCCGGCGTGGACGTGGTCTCCGATCCGGTCAGGTTCAAGACCGCCGACCGGGAGAACCTCGCGATCACGATCCACTACGGCAAGATCTCCACGGACAAGATGACCGGCCATCCCGGCTCCCGCACCACCTCCTGGATCGCGACGGGCAACACGACGGACTTCTCCGCGCCCGCGGCGCGCACCGACCACTGGTACACCGTCAGCGCCATCGACGTGAAGCCGCGACGCAGGAAAGCCGCGGCGGTCGCCGTGCTCGGCGACTCCATTACGGACGGCCGCGGCACGACGACCAACGGCCAGGACCGCTGGACCGACCAGCTCTCCCGTTCGCTGCTGAAGGACCGCCGCACGCGCCATCTGGCGGTGCTGAACTTCGGCCTGGGCGGCAACTGCGTGCTGCGCGGCGGCCTGGGCCCGACGGGCCTCTCGCGCTACAGGCACGACCTGCTGCAGGTCTGCGGGGTCAGGTACATCATCCTCTTCGAGGGGACCAACGACCTGGGCGGCAGTCAGGACGCGTTGCAGACCGCAAACGGCATCCAGGCCGCCTGGACGCAGATCGCACAGGACGCCCACGAGCGGGGGATCAAGGTCTTCGGCGCCACGGTCACGCCCTTCAAGGGAAACGGCTATTATTCGGAAGACCACGAGCGCGGGCGGCAGCAGCTCAACGACTGGATCCGCAGCAGCGGCGTCTTTGACGGGGTGATCGACTTCGACCGCCTGGTCGCCGACCCGCAGGATCCGGTCCGCCTGGACCCGGCCTATCTCTACGAGAACGACTGGCTGCACCTCAACGCCCAAGGCTACGAGGTGATGGGGCGCGGCATCGACCGGAGACTGTTCTACTGATCGTCCTTCCCGGACCCGCAGTCATCCGGGGAGATCACATCTCGACGCTGAACACCAGCGACACGTTGTGCCGCTCCATCGGAAGCTCCTGCCCGGCGAAAGCCGCGTAGGAGCTTCCGCCGTTGTAGTTGTAGGACACCCCGATGCGGGTGGGGTACGGGATCCACAGGAGGTTGCCCAGGACGGCGGCCAGGTCGGCGCCGACGCTGAACAGGCTGCCTTGCTGCGAGGGCGAGCGGAACGCCGACCAGTCTCCGTGCAGGGTGAGCTCGAAATTGCGCAGATACGCGGCGGGCCCCAGCACGGCCCGGTCCACCGGGATCAGCGGCATGACATAATCCACCGAGCCCTTGAACTGGCTGGAATAGCCGGCGAGGCGGCTGCTGACGGCCGGATCGAAGCCGCGCGGCGCGGTCCTGGCGAGGACTTCGCTGAAGGTTCCGCTGTCGAAGCGCTTCGCCAGCAAGGCGGTCCAGCGCAGGCCGTGCGTCTCGTGCAGGCCGGGAAGGTATCCGTAAAGGAAACCATAGGCGGAGGGCGCCATAAGCCGGGTCGTCCGGCGCCGGGCCCAGCCGGCTTCGGCGCCGATGCCGAGACGGGGATATACCCGCGAAGCGGGCGTGCGCTGCATCACGTAGCCGCGCAGGCTGAGGGCGATGCGCTGCATGGAGGCGCCGCTCTCGTCGAGGTCGTTGCTCAGCACGAAGGTCGCCGTGGGGATGACGCCGCGCAGCCAGCCCCCGGAACTGAAATTCCAGGGAATATACGTGCGGATGTGTCCCGACACGGACGGCACGCCGCGCCCCTCGTGTACGAGGGAAATGCGGTCCTCCTCTTTTTTGACCGAATACAGCCAGGCGTCGCGGCCGCCGGCGTCCAGGCCGGCTTCGATGACGGGATAGAGTCCGGTGTAGGTGAAACTGGCGTGGGCGGAATGCCGCCAGCCCTCCTCCGACGGGGCCGCCAGGTAGCCGGCCTGGCCCCAGGCCGTCCCGAGGGTGTTCTGGAAAAAGACGGTCGCACCCAGCCCGGCATCCTGCATGATGGAAGCCAGGGAGAGATCTTCGACGGAGTCGAATTTGAAATAGACGGGCAGCCAGGAATGGACGCGGAAGAGGTGGGCGAGCTTGTTGTAGGGACGGGGTTCACCGAGTTCGACCGGAGCCTCCCAGTCGGGCTGCCGGGGCTCGCCCGCCGCCAGCTCCTCCGCGAAGGGATAGCGCGGCAGCACGGAAAAGTCGGCCGGCTCCGGACGCAGGTCGGAGAGCGCCGTCCCCCGCACGAGCCGCCCCTCGCTCTGCAGGGAAACGTAGAACAGGGTGTCCCGGACGATTTCGAAAGCGGAAGCGCCGAAGCGCGTGGTGGTCAGGCGCTCCACGCCGCCGCTTCCGGGCCGGAGGGCATACAGTTCATTGACCCCGGACAGGTCGCAGGTGAACATCAGACGCCCGTCGGAGGCCCAGAGCTCTTTGATGTTGACGGGCCGGGGAGGGAGCACGGGCGAAAAGTCCGACACGCGGTACAGTCCCGTCCCCTCCCGGGTAATCGCGCTCGCATACAGTTCCCCGTCCACCCAGACGGTCTCCACCACCTGCATCCCGTCGGGGGCGGTCCAGTGCTGCAGTTCGCCGCCGCCGTCCGCGTCCAGCAGGACCACGCGGCTGCTGCCGTCCACGGGATATTCGGTCACGGAAAGCCGCGGGGCGTCCGGTTCGGGAACCGGATGGTAGTAGCGCGTCCGGCGGGTCAGCTGCCGCTGCCGCGTGCCGTCGTAGCTGCGCAGCACCGACCAGGACCGCAGCGGCCAGCGGGCGTCGCTGACCACCTCGCTCCAGTACAGGCGGTCCGTCGTGCTGCTGTAGCGGGGGCGCGAGAGGTTGGAGCCCAGCAGGGCGAGCGGCCGTTCCGCCCCGTCGGGGGCGATCTTTACGAGCCGGGCGGGGCGGGTGATGCCGCTGCGTACGGCGAAGAGTCCGTCGCCCGCATCCGTGAGGCCCGTATATTCGGCGAAACGGCGCGGGACGGGGCTGACGGTGGTCTCGGGCAGGAACGGGCCGCGCGCCGCCTCGTCGGCTGCCCAGCTCCGCTGCAGGCTGTCGCAGACGGCGGAGAAGGCGTCCCGGAAACGCAGGCCGGTGGCTTCCCGGACGGTCTTGTTCCAGTTGGAGAAGGCCACGCCGCCATGGTCGGCGATGCGCCGGTAGAAACGTTCGCTCAGGTCCGGGACGTCGAACAGTGCCCGGATCCCGCCGACGGCGAGATATCCCGCCCGGTAGTAATCGGGGGTGTAGTAGCGCTGGGAGCCGTAGCGCCAGCGCCAGTAGTCGCGGCAGTCGCCGGCGGCGAAGCTCACGCGATAATATTCGAGGAAGTCGGCCGTCCGCCCGCGTCCGGCGGGAGTCAGTGCCGTCTCCGTCACCACGGCGTCACCCTCGAGGAAGGCCGGGCCGCCATAGACGGCGCACAGGCCGCCGGCCGCCAGTTCCCCGCCCAGCACGCGCAGCCAGCGGAAAGGCTTCGCCGCCCCCGCCTGCATCTGCGCCACATGGCGGGATTCGTGGACGGCGAGCATGGTCACCCAGGGAGTCGAATCGAAGACGAAGGCGTCCGGGGTGGTCAGCAGCTCGAGGCGGCGCGGCGTCCAGGTGACCTGTCCATTGGAATAGGCGGAGGCGGCGTGCAGCACGACGGGCATCCGGCTGCGGTAGGCATCGTTCGGACGGAAGCCGATGCTGCCCCCCACGGGCGTGGCCGCCTGTTCCAGGGCCACGGCATACACCCGCGCCAGGGAATCCAGTCCCCGGGGATAGATGACTTGGTAGGTGGGCGTGTCGAGGCTGTTCCAGCGGAGCCCGCTCGGATCGGCGCCCATCGTATAGAACTGGGCGCGCGCCGGATGCGCCAGGCCCAACAGGACCGGCAGCAGGACGGCTATGGCGCGCAGGCGTCTCATCAGAACACAAAAATACGGTTTTTTTGCTATCTTTACACCTTTGGATGAAGCTTCCGGCGCTCATATCGCTGCTCGCGCTCTGCGCGCTGCTGCCCGCCTGCCGCGGGCGGTCGGGCGCGCCGGCCGCGGAGCAGCCGCTCCGGGCCTTCCCGCGCCTGGAGATCCCGGCGGTGTACGTGGATCAGCGGGATCGGCAGGAGTACCTGCTGGACCACTTCTGGGATGCCTTTTTCGCCGGTGACGGCCGCAGTGACGAGACGGCCGTGCTGGGCGTGGCGGAGGAAGAGGTGGAAAAGCAGGTGGCCACATATATCCAGCTGCTGGAGATGATTCCGCTGCCGGAGGCGCAGCGGAAGATGAAGCATTTCTTCTCCCAGGTGGAGACCCGGCATGCCGCCGACACGTCCCGGCACGTGTACCTGCTGATGGAGCAGATCGTCGTGCGCTACCTCTACGACCCCAACTCCCCGGTACGCAACGAAGACCTCTACCTCCCCTATGTGGAAGGGCTCGCGACCTCGCCCTACACCCGGGAAGAGGTGCGGCCCGGCTATGAATACGAGCGGCGCATGTGTTCCCTGGCGCCGGTCGGTTCCGTGGCCCCGGACTTCCGTTTCACGGACGCCCGCGGCCGCACCCGCAACCTGCACGGCGTGCGCGCAGGCGCCACCCTGCTGTTTTTCAGCAACCCCGGCTGCTACGCCTGCCTGGAGATCATCGACACCCTGAAGGGCCTCCCCGGCATGGATGAATGGATCCGCCGCGGTGATTTTGCGGTGGTCAACGTCTATATCGACGAGGACCTCGACGCCTGGCGGGCGTACGAACCCAACTACCCGCGCAACTGGCTGTGCGGCTACGACCCCGACGGGATCGTCCGCGCGGACCGGTTGTACAACGTCCGTGCGATCCCGTCGCTGTACCTGCTGGACCGCGACAAGCGGGTCCTGCTCAAGGACGCCCCCACGGAGCGCGTCGTTTCCTGGATACAAGAAAATCTCAAACCATAATTCATCATGACGATCAAAAGAAAACTTTGGGGCAGGACCCCGGACGGCAAGGCCATTTTCAAGTATATCCTGACCAACGGGAGCGGCGCTTCCGTGGTGCTGGGCAGCGTGGGCGCGGCCATCGTGTCCGTCAACGTCCCCGACAGGGACGGCAAGCTGGGCGACGTGGTGCTCGGCTACGGCAGGCCGGAGAGCTATTTCGCCGACGGCCCGTGCCTGGGCAAGTGCCCGGGGCGCTTCGCCAACCGCATCGCCAAAGGGAAATTCTCCCTGGACGGCAAAGCGTACACGCTCCCGGTCAACAACGGGCCGAACCATCTCCACGGCGGCCCCGGCGGCTTCCAGAACCAGGTGTGGGACTCCCGCAAGCACAAGGGCGGCGTGGAGTTCAAATACGTCTCGCAGGACGGCGAGATGGGCTATCCCGGCAAGCTCGTGGTCGTGGCGCGTTATGAGTGGAGCGAGGAGAACGAGCTCCGGCTCACGTTCAGCGCCAAGAGCGATGCGAAGACGGTGGTCAACCTGACCAACCACGCCTACTTCAACCTCAACGGCGGCGGCTCCGTCCTCCGGCAGTATCTCAAGCTCAACTGCTCCGAGTATCTCCCCACCGACTCCACGCTCATTCCGCTGGGCGGGAGCGAACCCGTGGCCGGCACCCCGATGGACTTCCTGAACGGCAAGACGCTGGGCCGCGACATCAAAAAGGACTTCCCGGCCCTGAACTACGGCAAGGGCTACGACGCCTGCTGGCTGATCGACGGCTACCGGCCCGGCCAGCTCCAGGAGGCTGCCGAGCTGTGGTCCAAGCGCAGCGGACGCACCTTGAAAGTCTATACGACCCAGCCGGGCATCCAGGTCTACACCGGCAACTGGCTGGACGGCTGTCCTGCCGGCAAGCGCGGCCGCATCTACCACGACTACGAAGGCGTGGCGCTGGAGTGCCAGCACTTCCCGGACAGCCCCAACCGCAAGGAGTATCCCAGCACCGTGCTCAAGCCGGGCAAGACCTTCCACGAAGCCATCATCTTCGCCTTCGGCGTCATAGAATAATGAAACAGTACCTCGACCTGCTGCAAGAGATCATGGACCGCGGGGTGGTGAAGCACGACCGCACCGGGGTGGGCACGAAGAGCATCTTCGGCCACCAGATGCGTTTCGACCTGTCGGAAGGCTTCCCCCTGCTGACCACGAAGAAAGTCCACCTCAAGTCCATTATTTACGAACTTCTCTGGTTCATCGCCGGGGACACCAACGTCAAGTACCTCCAGGACCACAAAGTGACCATCTGGGACGAATGGGCCGACGAGAACGGGGACCTGGGCCCCGTTTACGGCCACCAGTGGCGCAGCTGGCCCGCCCCCGACGGACGGAGCATCGACCAGCTCTCGCAGGTCATCGACACCATCCGCCGCAATCCGGATTCCAGGCGCATGATCGTCAGCGCCTGGAATCCCGGCGAGGTGGACCGCATGGCGCTGCCGCCCTGCCACTGTCTGTTCCAGTTCTACGTGGCCGACGGGAGGCTCTCCTGCCAGCTCTACCAGCGCAGCGCCGACACCTTCCTCGGCGTGCCGTTCAACATCGCGTCCTACGCCCTGCTGACGATGATGATCGCCCAGAGCTGCGGCCTGCAGCCGGGCGATTTCGTCCACACCACGGGCGACACGCACATCTATCTGAACCATTTCGACCAGGTGCGCGAGCAGTTGTCCCGCGAGCCCCGTCCCCTGCCGGTGATGAAACTCAACCCGGAGGTGAAGAGCATATTTGATTTTAATTACGGGGACTTTACGCTGGAGGGTTACGATCCCTGGCCGGCGATCAAGGCCCCCGTTGCCGTGTGATTATGGAGAAATGTCTGATCGTGGCCGTAGCCGACAACTGGGCTATCGGCGTGAAAGGAGATCTGCCCTGGCACATTTCCGAGGATTTGAAGTATTTCAAGAGAATGACCAAAGGTCTTCCCGTCATCATGGGACGGACCACCTACTTCTCCCTGCCGTTCCGGCCCCTCAAGGGCCGCAAGAACATCGTCCTCAACCTTGGAGGGGATCCCATCCCGGACGACGTCGTGTGCGTGAACTCCTTCGAGGAGGCTTATGCGGCGGCAGAACCGGCGCCGCGCTGCTTCGTGATGGGAGGCGCGTCGGTGTACAGACAGGCCCTCGACTCGATGGACAGGCTGTATATTACGCACGTTCATACGATAATTTCGGATGCCGACGTTTATTTTCCGGAGATAAATTCCGATATTTGGCAAGTGGAAGCCCGCTCGGGAGCCCTGACGGATCCCGAATCCGGGCTCGAGTATGAGTTTGTGACCTACATCAGGCGGTAGGAAATTCGACGGCAGGATCCGTCGGAGCTATAACAGTTGGTAGTGTATGGTGTCGAAGAAGCGTGAACACTTTGGCGGCCGCGTGGCCGTGATCCTGGCGATGGCGGGCTCCGCCATCGGTCTTGGCAACATCTGGCGTTTTCCCTATATGGTGGGCGAGCACGGCGGTGCCGTGTTCATCATCATCTATGTGCTGTCCACGCTCCTGATCTCGCTGCCGGTCTTCCTGGCCGAGGTGATGATCGGCCGGCGCAGCCACACCAACGCCCGGGACGCCTTTGCGCGCCTGTCGCGCCAGCATCCCTTCTGGAAGACGGCGGGCTATCTCACGATTCTCATCCCCATGCTGATCTCCTCCTACTACAGCGTGATCGGCGGCTGGTCGCTGGAGTATCTTTTCAAGTCCTGCGGTTTTGCCTTCTCGGGCATGGCGCCGGAAGCCGCCAGCACCCTGTTCGGCAGCTTCGTGTCCTCGACCTGGACGCCGGTGCTGATGCATCTGCTGTTCTTCGCCGCCACGGTGGGCATCGTGGCGGGCGGGGTGCGCTCCGGCATCGAGAAGTTCAGCAAGATCATCCTCCCGGTGCTCTTCGTGCTGATCGTGCTGATCCTGATCTATTCCGTCAGCCTGCCGGGTGCGGGTGCGGGCGTCCGCTACCTGATGCATCCGGACTGGAGCCAGCTCACCCCGCGCACGTTCGCCTATGCCATGGGACAGAGCTTCTTCTCGCTTTCGCTCGGCATGGGTGCGATCATCACCTACGGATCCTATGTGAACAAGAAGGAGAACATCCTTGTCACGAGCACCGGGACGGCGGTGTTTGACCTGCTTTTCGCGATCCTGGCGGGCTTCGCCATCATGCCGGCGGTGTTCGCCGCCGGGATCGAGCCGGGCGCGGGTCCGGGGCTGATTTTCCAGAGCATCCCGTACGTGTTCGCCAAAATGGGCGCAACGCTGCCCGTGCTCAGCGGGATTGTCTCGATCGTCTTTTTCCTGGCGGTGATCGTCGCCGCGATGACTTCGTCCATCTCGCTGGTGGAGGTGGGGGTGTCGTTCCTGATGGAGCGTGCCCGCCTGTCGCGCGTCAAGGCCTGCCTGCTGATCTTTGCGCTCTGCGGCGGGGTCGGCGTGCTGTGTTCGCTTTCTTTCGGGCCGCTCGCCGGCGTCAAGATTGCCGGGATGGCCATCTTCGACCTGCTGGACTGGGTGTGCTCCAACATCCTGCTGCTCGTGATGGCGCTGCTGGCCGTGGCTTTCGTGGGCTGGATCCTTCCGCGCCGCGTGGTGCACGACGAGTTCACCAGCCATCAGCTCTATCCCTTCAACGACCGCATCTTCCCGCTGGTGTATTTCCTGCTCAAGTGGGTGGCGCCGATCGCCGTCGTGATCATCTTCTTCACCAATTTCATCCTGTAGGCCATGGAGCGCAGGAGAGAATTGTTCGGCGGCCGGTCCGCCGCCATCCTGGCCCTGGCGGGCTCCGCCATCGGGCTGGGCAATATCTGGCGTTTCCCCTACATGGTGGGGCAGATGGGCGGCGCCGCCTTCATCATCCTGTATCTGGCCTCCTGCCTGCTGCTGTCGCTGCCGATCTTCCTCGCGGAAGCCATCATCGGGCACCGCACGCACGCCGGCACCATCGGGGCGATGGAACAGCTGGCACCCGGCACGAAGTGGAAATGGCTGGGACTGCTGACCGTGCTCTCGCCGATGGTCATCCTGTCCTACTACAGCGTCGTGGGCGGCTGGTCAATCGATTATCTCTGGCGCTCGCTGACCGTGGGATTCCACGTCGACGAAGTGGGAGCCGTGTCTTCCGCTTTCGGCGCCTTCATCTCCAAACCCTGGGGACCGCTGGTCTGCCACACCCTCTTCCTGGGCGCTTGCGCCGGGATCGTCTCTGCCGGCATCAAGTCCGGCATCGAACGCTTCAACAAGATCACGATGCCGCTGCTGTTCGTGCTGATCGTGCTCATCATGGTCTATTCGATCAGCCTGCCGGGCGCGGGAGCCGGGGTGGATTACCTGCTGAAGCCGGATTTCAGCAAGATCACGCCGTCGGCCATCGCTGCTGCCATGGGACAGAGTTTCTTCTCCCTGTCGCTGGGCGTCGGGACCATTCTGACCTATTCCTCCTACATTCACAGGAAGGAAAACATTCTTGTTACCGGTGCGGGGACCGTCTTTTTCGACCTGCTCTTCGCGCTGATCGCCGGCTTCGCGATCATGCCCGCCGTCTTCGCCGCGGGGATCGAGCCGGGGGCCGGGCCGGGCCTGATCTTCGAGACGCTGCCCTTCATTTTTGCGAAAATGGGCACCACAGTGCCCTGGGTGAGCTCCGTGGTGGCCGTGCTCTTCTTTGTAACAATTGTGTTCGCGGCCTTTACCTCCGCCATTTCGATGTTCGAAGTGGGGGTGGCGTACCTCGTGGAGCAAAAGGGCCTGTCGCGCCGGCGTGCCACGCTCCTCATTTTCGCCGTGACCTGGCTGCTTGGCGCGCTTTGCTCTCTCTCCTTCGGACCGCTGTCCGGGGTCAAGATCTTCGGCCGGACCATCTTCAATTTCTGCGATTTCCTCACGTCCAA
>Ga0123328_1002998_pt1 | contig 14704 bp, 9 predicted proteins | sample BioC12SIPDNA_2_FD_89702 | JGI IMG/M metagenome (GOLD analysis project Ga0123328, IMG submission 89702) | Anaerobic biogas reactor microbial communites from Washington, USA - Biogas_R1_A C12 SIP DNA | ecosystem: Engineered > Bioreactor > Anaerobic > Unclassified | place: Washington, USA...
CTTCGTGTCCGCGCCCGGGCGCAGCAAGCAGCGCCCCTACGGGAGGCGGGCCCGGCATCTTCGCGTGTGCCCAAGGGATGGGCAGGTAGGGGCGCTGCTTGCCGCGCCCTCTCCTTTCAAGGCCCACCGGCGGTGCGGGCGCGACTTCCCCGGGTCAGCGCGGGGCGGCGGCGGCGGCGCCTTCGGCGGACTCCTCGAAGTCGAGGCGGCTGGTGAAGCGGGCGAGTTTGGCGCGCTCGATGGGGTCTTCGGCGCCGGACTGGAGGGCGGCGCAGACCTCGCGGGCGGCGGCGTGCTGGCGGTCGTCGAGGAGGCGGCCGAGGACGTCGGACAGGTGCGGCGCGAGGAGGCGGCGGTCGGCGGGGTCGGCGGCGAAAAGGGCCAGCGCCTCCCGAATGCGGGCATTGCGCTCCTCCGCGGGGCCGGCGTAGTCGAGGCTGAACCCGCGCATGAGCCAGAGCCGCCGCACGGCGGCGTTGTCCGGGTGGGCGCGGCGCAGGGTCTCCAGGAGGATGCGGCGGCGGCAGTAGTCGTTTTCGAGAAGGGCGTCGGCGGCGGCGTCGCGCAGGGCCGGGTCGCGCAGGCAGTCGCGGAGGGTCTCTCGGTCGGCGCGGGCGCCGGGGTCCTCCTCGCGGTCCACCAGGGTGTCCAGCACGGGGTCCAGCGCGTCCCACGCGCGCAGGCGCATGAGCACGTCGCGGTGGCGGTCGAGCAGCATGGCGCGTTCGGCCTCGGGGAGGTCCGGCCGGTCGAGGCGTTCGCGGAGGAGTTCGGCGGCCTCTTCGGGGCGTCCGCCGCGCGAGAGGGACAGGGTGAGCATCATGAAGCTCTTGGCGGCGCCGTCCTTCTCGTGCAGGGCGCGGTAGAGGGGGGCGGCCTCTTCAAACTGGCCGGCGTTGGCGAGGGTCTGGGCGGCGTCCTCCGGTTTGGGGACGGCGTCGCCGAGCTTGGGGCAGTCGCACTGGGCGTAGCCCTGGCCGAAGAAGGCGGGGTCGTAGTTCGTGGCGCCGCGCACTTTCGACTGCGAGTCGAGGGGGACGGTCCGGAGGAATTCGCGCCAGTCGGCGTCGAGGCCCTCCAGGTCTTTCCCGAAGGCGCGGGCGAAGTCGAGGGTGCGCTGGTAGGTCTGGAACTTCTCCGGGCCGTGGGTCCGCATGAGGAAGCCCATGAACGAGGCGGAGGCGTAGTAGGCGTTGGTCTCGTTCATGCGCCAGAAGCCGAGGGGGTGCATGAAGACGGCGGCGGAGGGAAGCTTGTCCGCGGCCAGGGCGCCGGCCTCGCGGCGGTGGGCCTCGGGCGCGTCTGCGTAGAAGGCCTCGACGGCCTCGGCGAGCCCTTCGACGGGGCCCCGGTAGAGGATGATGGTCCATTTCGGGTCGAGTTCGACGTGGAGGGCGTGGACCAGCTCGTGGAGGAGGGTGCTGTTGCGCGCCTGGTAGGCGTCCACGAAGACCTTGCGAATGACGGCGTGGGCGCCCATGCCGGTGGCCAGCTCCATCTCGCGGTACCCGTTGAAGACGTATAGCTCCACGGGCTTCACGGGGGCGATTCCCCAGAGTTTCCGCAGGTAGGCGTGGCACCATTCGGCGTGGCGGGCCACGGCGTCCGCCCGCGCGGCGGCCTCGCCCGTCGCGGGGTGCCGGATGATGAAATGCTCCGTGCGCACCTCGCGGGGGAGCTGGGCATGGAGGGCGGCCTTCCCCCAGCCGACGCCGATGTGGCTGCCGCCGAGCACCGCCGCGGCGGCCGCCGCGGCGCCCAGGAGCAGCGCCCGGGTGCGGGCCGCGCCCACGGCGGACACGGGGCCGCTGCCCGATGCCAGGTCGCGCCGGGCCGCCGCCCACGCGGCGCCCGAGGCCGCCGCGCCGGCCAGCAGCATCACAAAGGCGCGCTGGAGCACGTGGAAGAGCGGGGGCGCGGCGTCCACCCGCTGGTTCAGCGCGAGGGGCTCGCCGAGGATCAGGTCCGCCGTGCGCACGCCGGAAAGCGCCTGCACGGCGTCCTGCGCCAGCGACAGGCCCACGACGGCGGCCAGCATGAACACGGGCGTCCGCAGGGAGCGCCGCACGCAGGCCGCGCCGATCACCACGGCCAGCAGCGCCGCCGGGGGATAGGTCACCCAGAAAAAGAGCGCGGCGTCCACCATGCGGCACTTGGGGCCGAGGGCGTTCGCCGCGGCCATGACCCCGAAGGCCAGGGCGCCGCACGCGAAGGCGGCCGCGGTCCCCGACCAGAGGGAGAACTCGATCAGCTCGCGGTCGCGGGCCTCGGGCCGGCGCGCGCGGAGCAGGCGCCCCATCCGCCGGGTGAGGAACGGCAGGACCAGGAAGGCCAGCAGCGTGAAAAGCTGGGAGAACTCGTGCGTGGGCACGCGCAGCACCGGAAAGGGCTGGCACGCCAGCGGCACCCCGGTCCCCAGCGCCGCGCACACCACGGCGGCCTCCAGCCACGCGCGTCTTGCGGTCATGCCGTCACTCCTTTTCCCGGCCCCGCGCCGTGCGCGGGCCTACAGTCCGCGCACGCGCCAGCCGCCGCGGTAGCGGCGGCGGAGGAACTCGTTTGCCTTGCGGTGGTTGGTGAACTTCAGCTTTTCGGCGTTCCACTCCAGGGTCTCGCCGGGGAAACGGTTGGCGATGTTGCCCAGCAGCACGGCCTCGGTGAGGGGGCCGGCGAAGTCGAAATTGGCCCCGGCCTTCCCGTTGCCGAGTGCGGCCTCGACGAACTCGTGGTAGTGGTCCAGGGGCGCGAGTTCGGGCTTGGGGTAGTCCTTGAACTTCTCCTCGGGGAAGAGCTTGGGCGGGCCGACGTGGGGGATCAGCAGGGTGCCCTCCTCGCCGATGACGAGGGAGCCGCTGGGGGGCAGCTCGCGGTCGGCGGGCACATGGGGCGACACGCCGGGGGCGGGCATTTTGCCGCCGTCCATCCAGACGGCCTCGATGGTCTTGCCGGCCGTCAGCGCGGCGCCGGGGAAGACGTAGCGGGCGATGGACCAGCCGGGGTGCACCTCGTCGCTGACGCACTCGGTCTCGGAGACGATGGAGAGCGGCGCGCCGATCTCCAGCGCCGTGAACACGGGGTCGAAGATGTGGCAGCCGAAGTCGCCCGTGGCGCCGCCGCCGAAGTCGCGCCAGCACCGCCATTTGAAGGGGTGGTAGATGTCCTTCTTGTAGGGGCGCTTCGGCGCGACGCCGAGCCACAGGTCCCACAGGACATGGTCGGGGACGGGGTCCGCGCCCGCGGGGCGCTTTTTGTCGTCCGTGGTATAGACCGCGCCGCACCAGGAGTGCCACGCGGTGACCTTGCCGATGGCGCCCGCCTTCAGCCAGTGGACGGCGGTGCGGTAGAACTCGTGGGAGTGGATCTGGATGCCCATCTGCGTGGCGACGCCCTTTTCGCGGGCGGCGAGGGTGAGCCTGCGCGCCTCGTAGACCTCGTGGGTCAGCGGCTTCTCGCAGAAGACGTGCATCCCCTTGCGGATGGCGGTCATGGCCGGCGCGGCGTGCATGTGGTCCGGCGTGGACACATTGACCGAGTCAATGTTCTTCTCCTCCTTCTCCAGCATCTCGCGCCAGTCGCGGTAGAGGCGCGCGCCGGGGTAGCGCTTGGCCGCCTTCTGGAGGGTGTTCTCGTCAATGTCGCACAGGGCGTAGACGTCCACCTTGCCGCTGGCGAAGATGTTCTCCAGGTCGGAGTTTCCCTGCCCGCCCACGCCGATGGCGGCGTGCTGGAGCCGGCCCGAGGGCGGCGCGGCGAGGCTCAGGCGCGGGAGGATCAGCGGCATGGCCAGGCCGGCGGCCGACACATGTTTCAGGAAGGAGCGTCTGGAGAGGTCTTTTGCCATGGGGGAAATCCTTTCGCGCCGCCGGGGGGCGTGTCCGGGGCGGCGCCGGTTAAGCGATGAGTGAACACCATACCGCGCCGTGGTGGATGCAAGTCAAGCTGCGGGACCACCCCTGACCGCCGGATAAGATGCCTTAGAACCGACTCCGTGGCGGGAACGAGATTGCCGCAGTCGCTGCGCTCCTTCGCAATGACGTGTGTTTCCAAGGTCATTGCGAGCGAAGCGCGGCAATCTCGTTCCCGCCACGGAGTCGGTTCTCGCGATGTCTTGTCCGGCGGTCAGGGACCGCGGAAAACACGGAGGACACGGAAGGGGAAGTCAGGAGACGGGAAGACAAGAGACGGGCGGGCCGGGGTGTCCGGCCCGCCCGTGGCTGGTCGGCGGATGCGGGGGAACTGCTCAGTCGAGCTTCCAGTCGCCGCGGTACTTGCGGGTCAGGAGCCCGTTGACCGCGTCGTTGTCAATGAAAAGCTCCTTTTTGGGGTCCCACTTCAAATTGGCGCCGAGCTGGAGCGCGAGCTTGCCGAGGTGGCCGATGGAGGCGGCGCGGTGCCCGGCGTTGACCGGGGCGATGCACTCCTCGCCCTTGCGGACGCAGTCGAGCCAGTCGCGCATGTGGTTGCGCTGGACACGGAAGCGGAAGTCGCGGTCGCGCATCTTGGTCTTCAGGATTTCGGGGTTGCTGGCCTGGCAGCCCTTGCGGGAGACGTAGATCCAGTCGCCCTGCCTGTTGAAGAACTGGGTGCCAGTGTCGCCGCACTTCTTGAAGGCGGCGGGCATCTCGCTCATGCTGCCGACGGTCATGGTGACGCCGCCCGCGTACTTGCACTCGAAGAGGTACTTGCCCCAGGCGTTGTAGAGGTTGTTCCGGCCCTCGGGCATGGCGCACATGACGGGCGTGATCTCCTCGGGGCCCGTCTCGTCCCAGCCCATGGCCATGTGGGCGATGTCGCCGTGGTGGCCGATCCAGTCCATCATCTGGCTGCCGCCGAAGCCCATCCACCAGCGCCAGTTCCAGTCGAGGCGGTCGGGATGGTAGGCGACCCACTCCGCCGGGCCGACGTAGAAGTCGTAGTCCAGATATTCCGGCGGGGCGGGGTACTCGTCCACCCACTTGGCGTCGCTTCCGTCGGGCAGGCCCACGGTGATGTGCGTGATCTTCCCGAGATAGCCGTTGCGCACCAGCTCGCAGGCGAGCTTGAACTCCCGCCCCGACCGCTGCATGCTCCCCGTCTGGAAGACGACCTTGTTCTCCCTCACGGCCTTCACCACGGCGCTGCCCTCGCCCAGCGACCAGGTCAGCGGCTTTTCGCAGTAGATCGCCTTCTTGGCCTTGGCCGCCGCGATGGAAACCAGGGCGTGCCAGTGGTCCGGCGTGCCGATGATCACCGCGTCCAGGTCCGGGCGGGCGATCAGCTCGCGGAAGTCCCTGTAGGTGGCGCAGTCCGTGTTCTCGTAGGTGTCGTCCACCATCTCCTTGGCCTTGGCCAGGTTCTGCGTGTTCACATCGCACACCGCGACCACCTGAGTGTCCTTCTGCCCCAGCGCGCCGCCCATGTCGCCGCGGCCCTGCCCGCCGCAGCCCACGAGCCCGATGACCAGCCGCTCGCCGGCGGCGGCCCTGCCGCCCGCGCCCAGCGCCGACGCCGGGATGATGTACGGGGCCGCGGCCGCCATGACCGCCCCCTTCACGAAGCTCCTGCGGGAAATGCCCTTCGACGCCTTGCTGTCCATAGACCAGAGTCCCTCTCGGTTGAAATGACGCGCTGTCCTCCGGCGGGCCCACATGCCCGCGCCGCGGGGACGGACAACTTCCAGCCTAAACCAACGGGGGCCGCTCCGGCAAGTGCGGCGCGCGCCGGGGTTTTGGCGGGAACGAGATGGCTTCGCTTCGCTGTTAATGAAGTGGGTTGGCGAGAACGCCTGCAAAGTAGACGCGGCATCTTGCCGCGTTCTTTGGGCCAACGAAAACCCCAAGAACGCGGCAAGATGCCGCGTCTACGCTTTCAGCGGTCTGAGGCCCGCAAAGACACGCATTTCCGCGTCATTGCGAAGGAGCGGAGCGCCTGAAGCAACCTCGTTCTCGCCCTGGCTTCGGCTCTCACAGCGTCTTGTCCGACGACCTGGGGCGCGCCTACTCGAAGGCGCGCCAGGTGAAGCCCCGGGGCGGGAGGGTCACGCGGACGCGGACGGTGTACTCCCGCGCGAGGGGCAGGGTTTCGGTTTTTCCGTCGGGGTCCGTCACGGTGGTGTTTTCGGTGAGGCCGGAATAGTAGAGATTCACCTTCAGCTCGCGCTCGACGGGGGTGTCGAGGGGGTTGAAGGCGACGAGCATGGCTTTGGTCTTGAGCGCGGGGTTCACGTGGAGCATCCAGTCCACGTCGCGGCCGTCGGCGCGGCGGCCGTGGATAAGGTCGCTCTCGAGGATGTCGCGGTGGGTCTTGTACCACGCGACCCATTTGGCGACCATGTCGCGGACGCGGGGGGTGTCGTAGAGTTCCGGGCCGCGGTAGCAGGCCTGCGCGCCGAAGGCGAGGTTGCCCACCAGCATGCGCTCGTAGTGGTCCAGGTGCGCATCGAGGGGCTCTATGGTCGCCGCCGCGCCGCCGCCGTGGTACTCGGTCAGGGGCACGAACATCCACCCCATGCTCGGCGCCTTTTCCCAGGTGCCGTCGTAGATGTTCTGCCGCGTGTGGATGACCTGCTGGTCGCGCGGCAGGCTCCAGTTGGTCTCGCGGTAGCCCATGCCCGTCTTGTTCGACCCGCTGAGGAAGTACCAGTCGGGGACGTTGAGGAAGACGCCGCCGCCGCGGCACCAGTGGTAGAAGTCCGTGATGAGCCGCCACTGGGCCCAGCGCGAGTCGGCCAGCCCCCGGTGGCCGGGGTGCTCCGCGCTCGCGCACGCGTCGCCGGGGTAGGACCCGTCGTGCTCCAGCAGGGTGAACCCGCTGGTCTCGTAGAAGCGGCGCAGTTTGCCGAAGTATTCCAGGCCCCACCCGCTCAGGAGGCAGGGCGAGTTTCCGAAGGCGGGCGCTTCGCCCTCCGGGGAGACCACGTCGTTTTTCGCGTCAATGGACCGCGAGGCGAGGAGGGAGTAGCCGCCGATCTCGACGCCCTTTTCCTTCGCGTGGTCCGCGTACTGGCGCAGGCGCTTGCGGTAGCCCTCCTTCTCGTTCTCGATGTCGAAACCGCTGCCGAAGGAGAGGATGACCATCTCGAAGCCCGTTTCCGCGCACTGGTCTATGGCGTTGAGGACCGTCTTGGGGTCCGAATGGCGGACATGGAGCATGAGCGGGTTCTCGGTGCACCACGGCGCGATGGCGCGGTACATGCGGCGCAGGGCGAGGCCGTTGCGCTCGCGGTCGTACCCGTCGTAGGGCAGGACAAACGCGCGGAACGACGCGAAGGTGTCGCCCGGGGGGATCACCGCCGCGGGGCCGAGGTCCGGCCCCACCTCCAGCAGGCAGGGGTTCTTCTTCTCGTAGTTCACCTGCGTCCCGTAGTCCGGGTCGGGCACCCAGCGGTAGGCGTGGCGGCCGGCGTTCAGGGGGCTCATGGCGAGGAAGGCGTAGTCCGTCTCCACGTGCAGGTTCGGCGGCCGCGCCGCCCCCGCGCGGTCCTCGACATCGGAGCTGTACTCCACCGCCGCGAGCAGCTCGCTCGTGAACGCGTCCAGCGTCACCGCGGCCTGGCCGCCGTTCACCACGGTGATCCACTTCGAATACAGGGGGAGGCCGTCGTACATCTCGTAGTGGACCGTCACCCGGAGCCCGGCGAGTTCCGCGGGCGCGCCGTCGGGCATCGCGTAGTCCATGGCGAGATGGACCCCCGGCGGCGGCCAGACCGCGTCCGGCGCGGCGCGGCGGACCCGTTTCCACGCGAAGCGCTCCTCCGCCGGGCCGGTGGAGAAGCCCGTGAAGCGCATGGCCTCCGGGGCCGCCGTGAGGGTTTCCAGCCAGTCCGCGCGCAGGAAGGCGTGGTTCGGCTGGCCCTTCAGGCCGCCCACCTCGATGCGGATCCCGTTCACCGTGACCACCGCCTCCGGCTTCACCCCGCGCAGGTGCGGCTCGCCCGTGGCCAGGTTGTCCAGCCCCACCGTGGCCGCGTTCGGCGACAGGCGGAAGGTCCGGCGGATCAGGCCGTTCGACAGGGCGATGCCGCCGTCGGGCGCGGCATAGACCGCCGCCTTCGCCGCCGGCCGGGCGACGAGCCAGTCTGTGTCGCCGACGGCGGGCTCCCGCGCCAGCGGCGGCAGCTCCGGCACCGTCGCGGCGAACGCCGCAAGCGAACTGGACACAACCATCAGGGCAAGCAGTCCGGCAGCGCGCATCACGGGGCCTCCTCGGGTAGGTTGGCCACCACACTACCCGCCGGGCACGGCGGACGTCAATTCCGCGAAAGAGGGAAGGCAAGAAAAGGGGGGGCTCTGGAGGCGGGCCGTCCCGGTCTTGCAGTTCGCGCATTGAACCGGAATGGCCCTTTTGCTATTCTGGTCCGGCGGAGCCCCGCGTTGTCTGTAAGGGGATGGCCGGGCACGCGCGGAACAGCCCGCAAGGGGAAAGGAATTTGCGCATGGAGATCAAGTGTCCGTTTTGCAGCCATGAGGGGCCGCCGGTTGTCGCGAAGAAACTGTCCGCGGGGGGGTGGGTCCTTTTCGTTGTGCTCATTCTTTTCTGCCTGCCCATTTGCTGGCTGCCCTTTGTGATTGACGGCTGCAAGGACGAAATCCGGAAATGCGCCTCCTGCGGATGCAAGATCGGCTGAGGCTTTTCAGCAAGGCCCTGGGGCTGTCCGCGCTGGCGGGATATCTCGTTTGGAACGCGGCGTGGCTGGCCCGCGGCGAAATCCCCCCGTCCATCTTCCTGTATGCGACGGGGTGGCCCTGCCCGACCACGGGCATGACGAGGAGCCTGCTGCTTCTCGCGCGGGGGGATGTGCCGGGGTCGCTGTTCCAGAATCCGCTGACGCTGGGTTATCTGGCCCTTCTGGCGGTTTCGCTGGCGCTGGTGCTGCGGTACGCCGTGCGGCGGCGTCCGCCCGCGCTTCCCCCGTGGCTGGCCTGGGCCTGGGCGCTGTCGCTGGGTGCGGGCTGGGCCGTGCAGACCGCCCTCGCCGTGTGACACCCAAAACGAAACGCGCCGGGCGGACGTCGCCCGGCGCGTTTTTGGGTTTCCGGGGGGTTACGCGGGGGCGAAGGTCTGGGTGTAGGGGTTGAAGTCCACGGCCACGCCCTCGCGCTGGGCCATGGCGCCCATCTGGAGCGCCGTCTGCACGTGCAGGGCCATCTCGGGGCCGCTGGCGGTGTTGGGGTCCTTGGCGATGCAGTGCTGGACGAAGTCCATGAAGTACCGCTGCGTGTCCTCGTTGCCGCCCGCGGGGATGGTCTGCGGGTCCTTCTTCGCGCCCTCGGCGGGGATGAACAGGATGTCGTTGTCCTTCACCGTGAGGGTGCCGTCCCACCCGCGGATCACGGGGATGCGGCCGCCCGCGCCGCGGTCGCCGGTGGACTGGTAGTTGTTGCCCTGGGTGCCCAGGATCGCCACCACGAGCCCGTCGGCGTACTCGACCAGGGTGTTGTAGGTGTCGGGGATCTCGCGGTCGCTGTAGCGGTATTTGCCGCCGACGGCCACCACGCGCTTGGGCATGCCGAGGGAGAGGATGCTGGCCACGGGGGTGAAGGAGTGGGGGAAGAGGTCCGTGACGGGGCCGCCGGAGTAGTCCTCGTACATGCGCCAGCGGAAATAGCGGCTGACGTCGAAGGGCCGCTTCGGCGCGTCGCCCAGGAAAGCCTCCCAGTTGAGGTCGGGGCCGGGCTGCGCGTTCTCGTCGTCAATGGGCATGCCGCGCTCGCCCCAGTCGCCCACGCGGAAATAGCCGCACTCGGCGTGGATCGGCTGGCCGATGAGCCCCTGCTGGACCAGCTCGCGCATCTTGGCCCAGGCGGGGTCGGACATGCCCTGGGAGCCGAGCTGGAAGACGCAGCCGGTCTCCTTCGCGACGCGGGCCAGCTCCTTCGTCAGCTCGAACTGGCGCCAGTGCGTGACGGGCTTCTCGCAGTACACGCCCTTGCCCGCCTTCATCGCGTCAATGGCCTGGTAGCCGTGCAGGTGGTCCGGCGTGGCGATGCTCACGGCGTCCACGTCGGGGTCTGCCAGCAGCTCGCGGTGGTCCATGTACATTTTCGCGCCGTACTTCTTGCCCATGCGCTCCAGGCGGGGGCGGTAGGTGTCGCACACCGCGACGATGCGCACGTTCACGCCCTGCTTCTTGACGTAGTCGTAGGAGGCCGCGTGGGCGCCCGAACGGCCGCCGCAGCCGATCAGGCCGATGCCGAGCGTCTCGTTGGCCTTGGTCTTCGCGTGGGCGCGCGCGGGCAGGGCGGCGGCCGCCGCCGCTGCCAGGGTCGCGTGCTGGAGGAAGGCCCTGCGGGTGGGTTCACTGCCTTGGACGGGGTTCATCGCGGAAATCTCCTGGGTTGCGTTGCCTGTGTCGTCCGGCCGCGGGGGGCGGCCCTTATTTTGTCCAGCCGTCCCACGCGGCGGCCACGGCCTCCGGCGGGGTCTTGCCGTCCCACAGCGCGACGGCGTAGCGCAGCTTCAGCGGCGCGTCCTTGGAAAGGGTCAGGGGGTCGCGCCAGACGTTGACCGTGGCGGAGAGGTAGGCGAAGCCCTGGGACATGGTGAACCAGGTGGCGGGGCGGAAGTTGTCCGGATGGTCGAACATGGCGGCCGTCACGGGTTTCCCCTTGATCTCCGCCGGGTAGGCGCACCAGTCGGCGCGCGTGTTGCGCTCGTCGCCGCGGATCAGCTCGCCGTCCCTGCCGGATTCGTTGAAGAAGGGGCCCTGCGTGTCCATCTCTTTAATGAAGCGCACGCCCAGGCCGAAATAGTGCGACCCCGAGAGGACCGCCTTCTCCCGCCCCGCGGGCAGGGAGAACTCCGAGGTCCAGTCGAGCAGGGTGAATCCGTCACGCCGCGACGCGCGGAGGGTGCGGGTCTCCTTCAGCAGCACGTCCCCGCCGGGGGCGGTCCAGTCGAGGGTTTCGACCAGCCCGTCGGCGCTTTTCTCCAGGGAGACGCGGACCTGCCGCCCGCACTCCGGGGTCTCGGCCCAGAAGTCCGTGCCGTCCACCATGAAGGCCATCATCAGGCCGTGGTGGTGGATGTGGTCCTCCACATTGTCGCGCACCACGTTCACGCCGGACGGCGTGAACAGCTCGGGGACATACGAGCGCGACGGCGCGGGGCCGGGCATGTAGGAGAAAAGGGGGCCGGAACCGTCGGTGAAGGGGATCGGGGTCCCCGCGGGAAAGCCCGCACCCGCCCCGAGACAAACCGCCGCCAGCATGATCGCCGTCATGACGCGCCCTCGCTGTGTTGCCGCCGCGAAACCCGTGGCCGTTCATCATAATCGTTCCGCGGCGGCGGCGCAACACGCCGTCCCATGACCCGAACCGCCGGAAAGGACGGGGAAACTCGCACAGTCATGAACTGAACGCCCGTGGGTCCTGCCGCGAAAGAAGAGGGCGCGGCAAGCGGCGCCCCTACCTGCCCATGCCTTGGGCACACGCGGAAACACAGGGTAAACCTCTTGCAGGGGCGCGGCAAGCGGCGCCCCTACCTGCCCATGCCTTGGGCACACGCGGAAACACAGGGTAAACCTCTTGCAGGGGCGCGGCAAGCGGCGCCCCTACATGCGTGGACCCGGGCCCACACAACAGCACGGGAATCCCCGCCCGTAGCGGCACCTCCTGCGGCGCCCCTGCATGCGTGGACCCGGGCCCACACAACAGCACGGGAATCCCCGCCCGTAGGGGCGCCGCTTGCCGCGCCCTCTTCCTTCGCCTATCCGACGGCACCGCCCATGTGCGCCTACTTCGGGGGCATCTGGCTGGTGAACCGGTACGCGCCGGAGGCGACTTCGCAGCGGAAGAGGCCGCCGTCCACCACGGGCGCGGTGACGCCGGGCTGGGTCTCGGCGGGGAGGCCGCTTTCGAGGACCGTGCCGAGGCCGGCCGCCGGGAGGATGACGGTGGCCGTGGTGTTCGGGGGCACGTCCAGCTCGTAGGTCAGGGCGTTCTCCTCGACGCGCCACGCGCTGGCGATCTTTCCGTAGCCCGTGGCGAGGGAGGCGTCCACCCGCTGGAGCCCGCTCTCGACACCGGGGGCGGCAATGAAGTGTTTGTAGCCGGGGGCCTTCTCGTCGTCGCGGATGCCGCCGAGGCCCTCGGTGAACCACAGGCCGACGGAGATCATGGTGTTGTGGATCTGCGAGTTGTCGCCGTCCCACTCCTCCCAGATGGTCGTCGCGCCGTTCTTGATCATGTTGCCGTAGCTGGGGAAGTCGTCCTTGGTGTGCATGAGGGCCAGCAGGTCGTTCCGGCGGCTTTCGATGAGGAGCTTGGTCATGTAATAGTTGCCGTGCATGCCCGTGTTCAGGTGGCCGTTCCGGGTGACCGTGATGTCCTTTTCCAGGGCGGCCATGACCTTCGGGGCGAGCTCCGGCGGCGTGACGCCGAAGTGCAGCGGCATGGCGAGGTAGGTCTGCTCGCCGTTCGCGTAGGTCTCCCCGTCGGGGTTGAGGAACTCCGCATGGATCTTCGCCGAGAGGGCCGCGGCCTTCGCCTCGTAGGCCTCCGCCTGCGCCGTGTCGCCGAGGATGCGGCCGGCCTTGCCCGCGATCTGGAGGCAGTGGACGAGGTACAGGTTGTTGAAAAAGAGGGTGGACCGGTCGTCCACGCGGTCCTTGCCCTGCTTGCGTCCCGGCGGCACCCAGTCGCCGAGGAAGTTCCACTCGGGGCTGCCCGCGCAGCCGATGCCGATGTAGGGCGAGAGGACGCCGTCCTTCATCTTGGTGTCAATGAAGGCGAGCCAGTTTTTCATGACGGGCCAGCCGAGTTCGAGGGGGCGCGTGTCGCCGTAGGTGAGGTAGACCTGCCACGGCATGGTGACGCAGAAGCCGCTCCAGACGGGGCCGCCGCCCGCGTCCTGGGAGTAGGGGGCCGTGTAGGGCACGTCGCCCTCGGCGTTCTGGGCGTCGCGCCAGTCGGCGGCCCACTTTGCGTAGAAGGCGTTCGTGCGGAAGGCCAGCATGCCCATTTCCATGGAGGTGCCCGAGTCGCCGCCGTAGCCGAGGCGCTCGCGGTGGGGGCAGTCCACGGTGTAGCCGCCGAGGCTCAGGCACTTGTAGGTCCAGCACATCATGGCGTGGATGTCGTTCAGCAGCGCGTTGTCGCAGGAGAAGGTTGCGCTTGCCTCGTAGTCCACCGTGATGAGCCGCCCCTTGATCTCGGCGGGCTTCGGCGCGCGCGGCAGGCCCTTCACGATGGCGTAACGGAACGCCGCGTAGTTGAAGCGGTTGCGGAAGCGCTCGCCGCCGCCGCCCCGCGCCACATACTCGCTGTGCTGGCTGTAGATCTGGAACTTGCCGTCGGGAAAGCGCTTGTCGGCGAAGTCCATGGTCACCTTCGCGCCCTTGGGCGTCTCCTCCGGCAGCACCAGCTCAAACCAGCCGGTGTAGTTGCGGCCCATGTCCACGAGGAAACCGTCGTCCAGCGGCTCCACGGACAGCGGCGTGATCTCATCCTGCAGCCGGTTCGGCTCCATCATCTGCGCGGCGATCACCGGCGTCGGCGGGTGGTGGACCGCCGCGGGCTTCCAGTCCGCGTCGTCGAGGTCCGGCGAAGCCCATCCGGGCAGGTTCTTCTCCGCCTCCACCAGCTCGCCGCCGTAGCTGCCGCTGGTCATCTTCCCCAGCGGCGTGATGTGGCTGGGGCGGACCTTCCACGACGCGTCGGTGACGACGGTCAGCGGGTCCGCGCCGTCAAACGCGAGGGAGAACTCCGCCTTGACCAGGGGGCCGGCGGTGCCGACGTTCTTCAGCACGCCGAGGGACCAGCCGCGGCCGAGCCACAGGCCGATGCAGTTCGCCCCCTCGGTGAGGTACGGCGTGATGTCGTGGGTGACGTAGAGGCCGCGCTTGCCGTAGTCCGACACCGCCGGGGCCAGCACGTCCTCGCCCACCTTCTTGCCGTTGATGAACAGCTCGTAGTAGCCCAGGGCGCAGACGTATGCCGTCGCATGGGCGGGCGCCTTCGGGAGAGTCACGGTCTTCCGCAGCCAGGGCAGGGCCCCCTCGTTGTCCACGAACCAGTCCGCGCCGATCCACTCGCCGGACCATTCGGCCGCCGACAGCGGGCCCACGGTGAACGACGCCGGGTCGCTCCACGGCGACGCCGTCCCGGCCTGGTCCCACACGCGCACCTTCCACCAGCAGCGCGCGCCCCTGGCCAGCGGCGCGCCGCCGTAGGGCACCCACTGCGACTGGTCCGAGGCCACCTGGCCCGAGTCCCACAGGGGGGCGCTGTCCGCGGCCAGCGCCTCCGGCGCGTCCGCGACAAAGACCTGGTACGCCGACTGCGCGAGGCCGCGCGGCCCCGGCGCGAGGGCCCACGAGAGGCGCGGCTGGGGCCGGTCAATGCCGAGCGGGTTCACGAGCCCCTCGCAGCGGAGCTGCCCCGGCGCGTCCGGCGCCGCCGCCGCCGGGGAACACCATGCCGCCGCGCACACCACGCCCGCGGCCACCGCAAACAAGCCGTTCCATCCACGCATCGCAGGGACTCCTTCTGGTAGGTCCCGCTATGGTAGCGGAAAACCGCGCGCCGTTCCATAGCGGCCGGACGGGCGGCGTCGCCGGACAGCACGCTGTGGGACGCGGGGCCGTGCCGGGAACGAGATCGCGTCGCTTCGCTGCTAAGAAAGTACTTCTCCGGAGTTTTCCACAATGAGCTGGCAACCCATTCTTGTGGCTTGTCTTGCGAGATTTTTGAGCAACCGCTCCTGGTACTGCCGTTCGTATTCCTCC
>Ga0123328_1003002_pt1 | contig 14698 bp, 11 predicted proteins | sample BioC12SIPDNA_2_FD_89702 | JGI IMG/M metagenome (GOLD analysis project Ga0123328, IMG submission 89702) | Anaerobic biogas reactor microbial communites from Washington, USA - Biogas_R1_A C12 SIP DNA | ecosystem: Engineered > Bioreactor > Anaerobic > Unclassified | place: Washington, USA...
GCGTCCGCGCGCGCGCCCGGGCCACACGCCCTCCGCCTGCGACCGCGTGATCCAGTGCTCCGGCTCCACCACGGGCACCCAGTCGCGGCACAGGGGCGCCAGCGCCTCCAGCGCCGTCCGCGCATAGGCCTCAAACCGTGCCGCCGCCCGCGCGCCCGCCCAGCCGCCCTCCTCCGCGAACCAGCGCGGCGCGGCCACCTCGTGCAGCGCCGCCACGGGCGTCAGACCCAGGTCCCGCATCCCGGCGAAAACTTCCGCGTAATGTGCCAGCGCCGCCGCGTCCACCGTGTCAGGCTCGGGACACACCCGCGCCCACGACAGGCTGACAAAAACAGCGTTCAGCCCCAGCCTCCGCGCCAGGGCGAAATCCGCCCCGTGCCGGTTCCAATGGTCCGCGGCGGTCTCCGAGGTGGACCCGTCCGCGATCCGCTTCGGACGCTGCTCCCACCGCCACCAGTCGCTGTGGAAATCCCCCCCCTCCGTCTGGTGCGCCCCCACCGTCGCGCCGATGAGAAAACCCTCCGGCAGTTTCGGGCCCTCCTGCGGCTCCTGGGTGCGGCGGTGTTTCATGCGTCATTCTCTGCGGCGGCGGGAGACTTGCGGTCGCGCAAGGCATAGAAGGTCCAGCAGAGCAGGATCGGCCCCCAGAAGACAATGATCGGCCACCCTTCGCGAAGGAGAACACCCGACCAGATTGCATGGGCACGTTCGTCAAGCACACCTGACGTAATGCCTTTCTCAACAACCCCGCGGAGGGCCAAGCACTTTTGGGTGACTGCGAGGACTTCAATCAGCGAGAAGACCCCGTAAAAAATGCCCACCTTGGAGAATTTTGGCAGCAACATCCATAGGAGAGGGATCATGCCAGCGAAGGCGGCCTCCGAAGCAAAACGGGCCGTCAACTCTATCCAACTCACATCGAAGTCCGGCGGGTAGCTGATGGTTCCACCTAAGAAGCGATACAAAAGGCGGGCAAGAGAAAACACGCCCACAATTGTGAACCCGGTCCATGAACGATTGTGTCGGTTGAATGATTTTGGCGGGCCTGTCACCTCCGGAGAGGGAGCGTCGTTCTGAGCCAAGGAGACGCGTTGGGAGGTGTCCGACGTCTGTCGGAAGTTCCATGGGAAGAACGGGGCAACGTAGTTCCGAACATACCACACAACCGCGACCACGGTGAAGAAGAACATGAATGCCGCCAAGATCGTGTCTTTCTCCAGACCAAAGCGGCGCATGACATAGACTGCCAGCGGGGAAAGAACGACGATCCCTATGCCCACATAGACCTTGATGAAGTAGCCCCGCCATTCCTTTTCGAGCACTCGAGCCTTCCTTCTCCTGTTTCTTTGCCGGCATCAGGACATCCCGCCGGTCTCCACCGAGCAAGAGCATACCACCCTTTGCTTCGTGTTTGGAAAGACGCGATCAGCCAGGGCATCGCACCAAAGTGCCCCCCGGGAAGGGCCTGCGAGCAACATGACCGTCCCTGTGGTCCGTGACTTGGTTCTTGTTGTCCCGAAGGGACATCCGCCTATAGCCCAGGCCAGGCCGCCGCCCGAAGGGCCAGGCCTGCCCTGGGGAGCAGGCACCCCAAAAAAGGTGCCCTGAAAGGGCAGCCGAAATTCCTGTTTCGAAAGAAGACGGAGCAGATGGAATGCCTTCAGCACGGAACCACGACGTGCAGGTCTTCTTCGTGGCGCAGGCGTCCCGCCTGCCTTGTCTTTGGGCACCCGCCACAATTTCGGCTGCCCTTTCAGGGCATGATCTGCTCTGGCCCGGACAACCCAGGGCAGGCCTGGCCCTTCGGGCGGCGGCCTGGCCTGGGCTATATTCGGCAACGCTTTCAGCGTTGAAGACATCGTGGAAAGGCAATGAACGGACTCCTTCCGGAAAGGACTCACGGATGTTGGTGCGATTGCCCTACCCGATCAGCAAGAAGACTTCTCACGACAATAGCGGAAGTGCGGCATCCGGAGGCCGTGCTATCATGTGCGCGCGGGAGGTGGTCTCCCAGAGGCACGGCACGCTCATGGCCCGGTGCGACACACCCTTGACGCGGATTACCTCCGCGCCGCTTGTTCTCCTGCTGCTTCAGCAGCCGGGGCTGGGGATCCGTTCGGCGAACCGGCTGCTGGACGTGTTTGGGGGGGACCCGGCGCGGTGGCGGCCTTTGGCGGGGTGGCCGATTGCGCGGGTGCTGGCGGCGCATCCGATGCTCACGCCGCACCAGGCGGAGTGGGTCGCACAGATGCCCTGGGCCGAGTGGGCGGCGTGCGAGGAGGGGCTGCGGAAGGCGGAGGCGGACGGGGTGCGCGCCGTGTGCCGGGGGCAGGAGGGGTATCCGGAGGCGTTTGAACCATGCCTCGGCGCGGACGCTCCGCCGCTGCTGTATCACACGGGTGATCTCGCGCTGGCATCTGCGGTGGCCGGGGCCGTGGTGGGCACGCGCTCGCCGAGCCGCACCGGCCTGCGCGCGGCGGGCCGCTGCGCGGCGTCGTTGGTGCGCGGGGGGGCGGTGGTGGTGAGCGGCGCGGCGGCGGGGGTGGACACGGCGGCGCACGAGACGGCTCTTCGCAACGGCGGCCGGTCGGTGGCCCTGTTTCCCCAGGGGCTCCTCACGCTGGCCCCGTGCGACGCGTGGCGGGAGGCGGTGGCGGAGGGACGCCTGCTGCTGCTGAGCGAGTGCCCCCCCCACACGGGATGGCAGACCCATGCGGCCGTCGCGCGAAACCGCCTCATCGCCGCGCTGGCGCGGGTGGTCTGCGTGGTGGAGCCGCGCAAGATGGGCGGCAGCATCCAGACGGCGCGCCACGCGGCGGCGCAGGGCCGGGCCGTGTTCGGCGCGGGCCACACGCGGCTGCCCCAGGCCGTGCGGTCGCTGTTCCGTCCCCTGCCGGAAGACGATGCGGCATTGGACGCCGCGCTGGGCGCGGAACTGGAGAAACCGGTTGTTCCGTCCGCCGCCGGCGCGGGGGACAAACTTTTTTAACGCCAAGGCGCCAAGACGCAAAGGGAGGGACGCGCTCCCCGCTTCCGTCACCCCCGCGCAGGCGGGGGTCCATGCCTTCAATACGCGGCGCAACCCATAGCCACAAGATGGGTTCCCGCTTTCGCGGGAATGACGGACAAGGGACGGAAACCGAAGCGCGCTCTGACACGGTCTTCACACAGACCCAAAGCAACGGACAAGGAACCCGAAAATGACCCTCCTCCCCATAATGATCCTCCTTGCGCAGGGCGCCGTCACTTTGACGAACCCCGACTTTGCGGCCGGGCTGGAGGGGTGGCAGGTGCCCGCCGCCGAGGGGGTGACCGTGGAGGCGGTTCGGGACCAGGAGCGTCCGGCGGTCCGGGTGGCTGTCGCCGATCCGGCCCCCAAGGGCTGGTGGATCGTGTCGCAGGCGTTTCCGGTCACCCCCGGCGATGCGGCGCTCGGTGAGGCGGACGCGCGCCCGGTGGCGGTGCGCGACGGCGCGGGGGCCTATCTGACCATCGAGTATCTGGGGGCGGACGGCAAACGGGTGTCCGTGGAGCAGACGGAGATGCCCCCCGCCGACGGGCTGACCACGCGGCTGCGGGTGCTCTCCATCGCTCCGGAGGGCGCGGCCACGGGGAAGTTTTGCCTGGTCTTCAACGGTTTCGGCGAGGCCTTCTTCTCCAAGGCGGCCCTCAGCGTGAGCCCGCCGCCGCCGCCCCCGGCGAATGACGGGCCCGTGACGGTGCGCGTGACGGACCAGACGGCCTGCGCGTCGCTCATAGGCTTCGGCGCGGAGGACGACGGGTGGTTCTACAACGCGGACAACCGCGCCAAAGGGGTGACGGAGGAGGACTGCCGGCTGCACGATGAACGCGTCGCCTGGATGGAGCCGGACTGGGTGCGCATGTTCTTCTGGTACCCCGACTGGAACCCGTCGGGGGACTGGGAAACCTTCGACTTCGAGACGGACAACCTGCGCAGCCACCACCGCGCGCTGGACCTGTACCAACGGCTGGGCGCTCAGGTGAACGTGGTCGGCGTGGAGTGGGGCGTGAAGGACCCCTTCGGCGACCCGGCGAAACTCGCCCATGCCGTCGGCGCGCTCATGGAGCACCTCATCAGGGACCGGGGCTACACCTGCGTGCGCTCGTGGACCCTCACCAACGAGCCCAACGGCCACTTCATTCACTCCGGGTACGACTTCGCGCGGTTCCGCGACATCCATCTCGCCGTGCGCGCGGAGTTTCAGCGGCGCGGCCTGGACGTCTCCGTTGTCGGCTCCGACGACACGGGGGGCTTCGCGTTCTTCTCCCGCTGCGTGAACGACCCCGGTTACTTCGGCGCGGCGGACTACTTCGTGTCCCACCGCTACCTCCAGCATTCCAGCCGCCGCATGATGTCCGTCTTCCTCGACGAGCGCCTCGCACTGCTGCGGGAGAAGGCGCCGGAGAAGCCCTTCGTCGTGGGCGAGTTCGGGTTTCAGGACAAGCGGTCGGGCACGCTGGAAAACCCGCTCATGGAGGAGTACGACTACGCCCTGTGGACCGCGGCCTTCGTCATCGAGGGGCTGAACAAGGGCGTGGCCGGGTTCTCCGTCTGGTGCCTCTGCGAGATGTACTACCCCGGCAATGGGTTCATGAACTACGGCCTGTGGAACTTCAAGGACGACGGCTTCCGCACGCGGCCCGTCTACCACGCGTGGGCGCCCTTCAGCCGCCTCACCCGCCGGGGCGACGCCGTGCGCCGCTGCGAGGCCTCGCCCGCCGGGCGCGTCACCGCCGCCCACGCCGGGGACACGCTCTTCTGGGTCAACGAGTCCGATGTTCCCGCCGAGGTGATCATTGAAGGCGCGTCGCCCAAGACCGTCCGCATTATGACCGAGGACACCCTGGCGGGCGACCGCGACTGCGGCAGCGAAGCGCCCCTGGAAAACAACCGCTTCACCGCACCCCCGCGCAGTTTCGGCTACGCGCGCTGAGGGAGAGAAAGCACCTGCCCGGTGTTCGGCTGCGAAACAGCATGCCACCCCCCGAAAGGGTCAGGTGTCCGCGCGCGTCCCTGTTTCCGCCACCCATGCCTCGTGGAGGGCCAGAAGTTCCCGGACGGTTTCCGGGTGGTCGGCGGCGAGGTTGCGGGACTCGGACGGGTCGTCCGCCAGATTGGCGAGGAAGAGGGCGTCGTTTTTGGTCAGCGATTTGGGGTTGACGATGTCCACGGGGTTGCCGATGAGTTTCCAGTCGCCGCGGCGCACGGCCCACTGGGCCTTGGCACCGGTGCCGGTCTGCCAGTGAAGCGCGTCGTGGGGCGTGGGCGCGGCGGGGTCCTGCAGCACGGGCACGAGGCTGCGCCCGTCGAGGGGCACGCCAGGCGGGTCCACGCCGCAGAGTTCGGCGAGCGTGGGCAGCCAGTCGCAGCCGTGGCCGGTCTGGCCGCGCACGGCGCCCTCGGGCAGGCGGCCGGGCCAGCTGATGATGGCGGGCACGCGGATGCCGCCCTCGAAAAAACTGAATTTCGCCCCGCGGTACGGCCCCGCGTTGCCGCCGCCAAAATGCGCCCGCTCCTCCACGGAGTGGCCGTTGTCAGACTGGAAGACGACGATGGTGTCCTGTGTCAGGCCCAGCTCGGCGACCTTGTCCAGGAGCCGGCCGATCCGCGCGTCGAGGGTGGACACAAAGGCGGCGTAGAGGTCGCGTGGATAGGGCACGCCGTCCTTCCGGTACTTCTCCAGCCATTCCGGGTCGCCCTGGTAGGGGTAGTGCGGCGTGTTCATGGCGAAGTACAGGAAGAACGGCGCGTCGCGGTGCGCCTCCAGGAACCCGGACGCCTCCTCGACCATCAGGTCGGGGAAGAAGCGCCCGTTAAGAAAAACCTCCTGGCCGTTGCGGTACAGGTCGTGGCGGTTGGGGCCCTGCCAGTAGAAGAAGTGCGAGTAGTTGTCTATGCAGCCGACCATGTGGCCGAAGGAGTGGTCGAAGCCCTGGCCGTTGGGCATGGTCTCCGGCGTGTGGCCCAGATGCCACTTGCCGACGTGCGCCGTGGCGTAGCCCGCCGCGCGGAACATCTCGGCCATCGTCACCTCGCCCGGCGGCAGCCCGTCCTTCTCGCCCACGTTGCCCGGCACGCCCGCCCGCAGGGGGAAGCGCCCCGTGAGCAGGCCCGCCCGCGACGGCGAGCATACGGACGACGGCGCGTAGAACTGCGTGAAGCGGACGCCGCGCGCGGCCAGCGCGTCGAGGTTCGGCGTGGCGAGGTCCTTCGCACCGTAGCACCCGGCGTCAATGCAGCCCTGGTCGTCCGTGTAGATGACGATCACGTTGGGCCGTCGCGGCGCGTCAGCGGCCCGCGCCGCCAGACCGGCCGCGCACACCGCCCCCGCGGCGGCAAGAAACCCCCTTCGGGTCATGCTGGGACGGCTGGAATTCCTGGGCATGGCGTGTCCTCCCGCGGCTGCGCCGCCGCGTTGGAGGCAGGGTAACACAAGCCCGGCGGCGCGCGCATGGGTGTGAAAGGGAAGGCGCGGACCGACACGGACCCCGCCATGGAGGGACACGGACAGGATGGACGACATGGACTGGATGGACGGCATGGACAATGTGGAAGACTGCACGGGCTCGGCGAAACCACCCGCCGGACTTGCGTCCATCCAGTCCATGTCGTCCATCCTGTCCATATCGTTCACGCAGCCTGTGGGGTTGGCTCGCCGGCTTGGCGCCTCCGCCGGGACGGTATATACTTGCGCCAACATTGGTCGAGGAGCGGAACCATGGACTTTCTGGCCACCTGGCTGGCGGTGCAGTTTCTCAGCGGACGTGTCTTTTTCTTTGGCTTGCTCGCGGCCGCCGTGGCGGTTTGCGTGTTTCATCTGATGGCCCGGCCTCGGGTCCGTTCCTGGCTGGGCATCGCCGCAGGCCTGTCCGCCCTGCTGGTCGCGTTCTCGGCGACGCCGCTTCCTTTGTGGGCCCATGGGTTCTGGTTTGTCGCCCTCGCCGCAACGCTCCTCCTGCGGCGTCCCCCGCGGCGACGGGGCATCACGCTGGCGGTGTTCTGCCTGCTGTCTGCGGGCCTGGCCGCATGGGAACTCCCGCGACAGTTCATACGACCGTTCCCGCTCGCCGCCGATGAAACGTTCCATGTGATCGGGGACTCACTGAGCATGGGGGCGGACACACCGGACGGCGACTGGCCCAACCTTCTGGGCGGGGCGCTGGGAATCCCCATTGTCCGCCACGCCCACGCGGGCGCGACGGTGGGCACCGCGCTTTCCTACGCCGATGAGATCCCGGAGGACCAGAAGGCCGCCGTGTTGGTCGAGCTGGGCGGCAACAACCTGCTGGGCGGCAAGGGCGATTTCGCGCGGGAGCTGGACGAGATGCTCGGCAGGCTCCGCCGGAGCGGGCGCCGCGTGGTCATGGTCGAGCTGCCGCTGCCGCCGTTGTACAACGCCTACGGCACCGCCCAGCGGCGGCTTGCCCGCCGCCACGGCGTGACGCTGATCCCCAAGCGGGTGCTTGCGGGGGTTTTCGCCGCGCCCGGCGCCACAACCGACGGCCTGCACCTCTCCGATGAGGGGCATCGCGCGCTGGCTGCCGCACTGGCAGAGTGCTTCACCGTTGCCCCTTCCGCTTCCTAGTCCTTCATTTCCCGCCTCTCTTCCGCCCAAGGTGGAAAAACTGCGTTTTGCTTTACTCCGGCGGCGGAATCGCGTACAATGGGGCAACACTAACGAACGGTAGGTATAACGATGGAACAGACACCGCTCGAATCGGGGAACGAGGCCGAGGCCCGGCTGCTGGAAAGCGCCCTGAAAATCTTTTCGGAAAAGGGCTATGAGGGCACCAGCATCCGGGAAATCATTGAGGGGGCCGGGGTGACGCGCCCGGTGCTTTATTACTATTTTCAGAACAAGGAGGACCTGTTCCGCCGCCTCGTCGAGCCCCTCTTCAATGAGTTCATCACGGGGCTGGACCAGGTGCCCGACCTGTACGCCGACTGTCTGGGCCGCCTGAAGGCGGTCATGCGGATGACCTTCGACTATTCCGAGCAGTATCCCCTGACCATCCGGCTGGTGTTTCAGATGTACTTTTCGCCGCCGCAGTGCGGCCCGAAACTGGACAAGTCGGCCTTCCGCCGGAAACGGTTCCAGGTGGTCGAGCGGATTGTGCGCGAGGGGCTGGAGCAGGGGGACCTCGCCGGGGGCGACGCGCAGAGCCTCGCGCTGGTGTTTGTGGGGGTGATGGACACGTACATCATGGCCAAGGGCCAGATGCCGGGCATCCGCCTGACCACGGAGCTGGCCGAGGGGCTGGTGGACCTCTTCTACTACGGCGCGTGCTTCAAGGACATCCCCATGACCGCGCTGGTGAGCCCGTTCCGGTACGTCTGAGCGGAGGGCTCAGACGTAGACGTCCCGCGCGCCGGCCTTCACCTTCTCCACCATGGTGGACGCCTTCTCCCGGAGGTTGGGCGGCATTTCCCCTAGGGCCTGCGCGATGCAGGCCTCGCCCGCGGCGCGGGTTTCCGGGCTGCCGTAGTGGACCAGGAACTCCATGAAGGTGCTCAGGGCGTTCACGCCGCAGTAGCTCTTGATGAGCCCCGGCTTCGCCAGGTCCATGAAGTCGGCGCCCGTGCGGCCCATGCTGTAGCACCCGGTGCAGAAGGACGGGATGTAGCCCAGCTCCGCCACGTCGCGGATCACCTCGTCCACCGGACGGTGGTCGCCGAGGGAGAACTGGCTGGCGTCGAACTTCTCCTCCTCGCAGTAGCCGCCGGGGTTCGTGCGGCTGCCCGCGGAGATCTGGGACACGCCGAGGGCGAGGGTCTCGCGCCGCATTTCGGGGGTCTCGCGGGTGCTCATGATCATGCCGGTGTAGGGCACGGCGAGGCGCAGGATGGCGACCAGCTTGCGGAAGTCGTCGTCGCTGACGGGGTGGGGCGGGTTGTAGGACATGTCGGCGCCGACGGCGGGCTCGATGCGGGGCACGCTGATGGTGTGGCATCCGACGCCGAAGCGCTTTTCCAGGTGCGCGATGTGCTGCATGAGGGCCATGGCCTCGAAGCGCCAGTCGTACAGGCCGAACAGGACGCCCATGCCGATGTCGTCAATGCCGGCCTCCATGGCGCGGCCGGGCGCGGAGACGCGCCAGTCGTAGTCGCTCTTGCGGCCCGACACGTGCACCTGGGCGTAGGTGGGCCGGTGGTAGGTTTCCTGGAAGAGCTGGTAGGTGCCGATCTTTTTGGCGTGGAGGGCTTTGAACTCCTCCACCGTGAGCGGCGCGAGGTTCACGTTGACCCGGCGCACCTCGCCGTTGCCGTGCTTGACGGAGTAGATGGTGTCTATGCACTTGAAGATGTAGTCCAGCCCGTCCTCCTCGGGGTAGGACTCGCCGGCCACCAGCAGGATGCGCTTCTGGCCCTGGTCAATGATGTTCCGGGTCTCCTGCGCCACCTCCTCCTGCGTGAGCGCCCGGCGGGTCACCGCCGGGTTGTCGCTGCGGAAGGCGCAGTACTTGCACACGTTCTTGCAGAGGTTGGACACGTAGAGGGGGGCGAACATGACGATGCGCCGCCCGTAAATCTCCTCCTTCACCTTCCGGGCCGCCGCGAAGAGCCGCTCCAGCAGCTCCGGATCCGTCACGGTGGTTAGGCAGCCGACCTCCTCCTCATTGAGCCCCTTCATCTCCAGCGCCTTGTCCAGCACCTCGCCGACCCGCGCGGGATCGGGCTCCCCGGCGGCGATGGCCGCCTCAATGCGCGCGACATCCAGGGGGACGGTCTCCGAAAACACACCCATGGCGATGAATCCTTAGAGTAATGCGGGCGGGGAAACATGACGAGCCAACCCCGGGCGCGATTGGACCTCGATTATAGCAACATTCGCCTGAGAGGAATCATTCCGGGCAAGTTCAGCCGCTGCGGGGACTTCCGGAGCGCCCCCCCGCCGGGAATACAGGCACCGGCGCGGCGTGTCTCTGGGGCAGAGGAAATGACCATGAACACCCCGGCCAAATGGATGCTCGCAGCGGCGGTCTTGATGTCCGTCGCGGGGTGGGGCGCGTCCCAGGAGAACGGCATGCGACCCTTGACCCCTGAGGAGGAGCACGTCATCGTGCAAAAGGGGACCGAGCGCCCCTTCACCGGGAAATATTACCGCCACACCGAGGCGGGCACCTACACCTGCCGGCGCTGTGGCGCGCCGTTGTACCTGTCCCAGAGCAAATTCGACGCGGGCTGCGGCTGGCCGAGTTTTGACGACGAGATCCCCGGCGCGGTGACGCGAAAGCCCGACGAGGACGGCATGCGCACGGAGATCCTGTGCGCGAAATGCGGCGGGCACCTCGGTCATGTGTTCCTGGGCGAGAATTTTACCCCCAAGAACACTCGGCACTGTGTGAACTCGGTATCCCTCGACTTCGTGCCGCAGGGCGCGGATCAGGCCGCGCCGCAGGCAGTTCCGCAGCCTGTGGTCGCGGGCCCCCAGCGCGCGATTTTCGCCGGTGGGTGTTTCTGGGGCGTGGAGTACTATTTCCAGAACGCTCCGGGCGTGATTTCAACCCGCGTGGGATACATCGGCGGCGGCAAGCCCAACCCCACCTACGAGGAGGTGTGCAACCACGGCACCGGCCATGCCGAGGCGCTGGAGGTGGTGTTTGACCCGGCCAAGACCACTTTCGAGGCCCTCGCGCGGCTCTTCTTCGAGATACACGATCCCACCCAGGTCAACCGCCAGGGGCCCGACATCGGCGACCAGTACCGGTCCGTCGTGTTCTACCTCGACGATGCCCAGCGGCAGACCGCCGAGCACCTGATCGGCCTGCTGCGCGAAAAGGGCTTCAACGTGGCCACGCAGGTCGTCCCCGCCGGGGAGTTCTGGCCCGCCGAGGACTACCACCAGCAGTACTACCAGAAAAAGGGGTCCACCCCCTACTGCCACGTCCGCGTCAAGCGCTTCTGACCCCGCCTTTCCGGGTTCCGCATGTTCGGCGTCTCCACGGTGAATCCCCTCCGATGGGCCCGCCCCGCCGCCGGTGTGCTATGATATTTTGATGCGAACCCGGTCTTGAGGACGCCCCCGATCCGGCACGGTGCCGCGCGCGGGGGCGTGTTTTTCATGGAGTGCCGTTGCCGTGATGGATGAGGTGAGAAAACCCCGGCTGACCGAGGTGGTGGCGATGAAGTCCCTGCTGGACGAGGCCGCCGCCGCGGGTCAGGTGCTGCCCCGGCAGCTCCCGGAACTGTACGAGAACGTGCGCGATTTCCACGTCCACGCCGACGACAGCGGCGTGGGCGGCCTGGTGGCGCTGCACATTGACATGGTGGACCTGGCGGAGGTGCGGTCGCTGGCGGTGCGCCCGGACCTGCGGGGGCGCGGCATCGGCCGGCGGCTGGTGGAGGCGGTGCTCGCGGAGGCGTCTGACCTGCACATCACGCGGGTCTACGCCTTCACCCGGATGCCGGAGTTCTTCAAGAGCCTCGGCTTTGCCGTGGTGGACCGGGCCGAGCTGCCGTACAAGGTGTACAAGGATTGCCAGCGCTGCCTGCTGTATCCCAACTGTGACGAAATCGCCGTGGCGCGGCGGCTTGACGCCCCCGAAGCCGCGCAGGGAATGGAGGTAATGCCATCATGAACACATGCACGGGAACGCTCGGTTTTCTGGGGTTTGGCAACATGGGCCTCGCCATTGCGGCGGGTCTGCTGGACCGCAAGGTCTATCCGGCGAAACGCATCCTGGTGTTTGACCCCGAATCGGCCCGGCAGGCGGCGGCGCGGGAAATGGGCCTGCGGGTGGTGGAGACGCCGCGGGAGCTGGCGGCGGCGGCGGACACGCTGATGTTCGCCGTGAAGCCCCAGGTGTGGCGCGCGGCGGCGGAGTCTCTCGCCTCGGCGCTCCGGGGGGACGCGCTCGTCCTCTCCATCATGGCGGGCGTGCCCATTGCGGCGCTGCGCGCGGCCCTGGGCGGGAAGGCCAAGGTCATCCGCATCATGCCCAACACCCCGGCGATGGTGCGGGCGGGCGCTGCGGGCATCGCCCCGGGCCCCGGATGCGGCGAGGCCGACGCAGACCTTGCGCGGACGGTTTTCGAGGCCGTGGGCGTCGCGGAAATTGTGAAGGAAAAGGACCTGGACGCCATCACCGCCCTCAGCGGGAGCGGGCCGGCGTATTTCTTTCTGCTGGTGGAGTGCCTGACGAAGGCGGCGGTGGCCGAGGGGCTGGACGAGGCGGTGGCGGCGCGGCTGGCCGCGCAGACGGCGCTCGGCGCGGGGCGGCTGCTTGCGGAGTCGGGCGAGCCGGCCTCCGTGCTCCGGGAACGGGTCACCTCCAAAGGCGGCACCACCTTCGCCGCCCTGGAGACTTTCCGCGCCCGCAACTTCGAGGAGACCGTGCTGGCGGCGGTGCAGGCTGCCGCGGCGCGTTCAAGGGAACTCGGGAAATAGCGCCTGTCCGCCGTCGGGGACGGGTGCAGCCGGGTGCGGCGGCGCCGCAACCGGGAAAGGAGCGGCCATGGGACGGTTTGCACTGGCGGTTCTTCTGGTGTCGGGCTGCTGCGCCGCCTTCGGCGCGGGGGCACCCCTCTCCGGGGTCTATCTGCACCCCGTGGAGTACGCGGACGCGCCGGGGTCCGCGGAGGAGCGGGCGGCCCTGGTGGACGCCGCGCTGGACAAGGTGGCCGCCTGCGGGTTCACCACCCTCATCCCCTACGCCAACACCTCGGCGGGGCGGGACTTTTGGCCTTCCGGGGCGCCGGAAACCTCGGCGGGGGGGGACTGGGACGCGCTGGGGGTGCTGGCGGAGAAGGCGCGGGCGCGGGGGCTCCGGGTCATGCCCGGCTTCTGCCTGCTGATATCGGGGCATGAGGAGCCGCGCGGGATTCTTACGGCGCACCCCGAGTGGGCGCTGCGCGCCGCCGACGGCAAACCGCAGGGATACATTTCCCCCGCCAACCCCGCGGCGCGCGCGTGGGTGGTGGCCCACCTGCGGAGCATGGTGGAGCACATCCGGCCGGACGGGGTCATGCTGGACTACCTGCGCTATCCGAGCCAGGGGAACATCCGCCTGGACCCGGAGGGGGAAAAAATGTTTGACAGCCAGGCGCCGGAGGGGGAGACGCCCGCAGCGCGCAAGGCCCGGTTCCAGCAGTTCAAGGAGGACGCGATCACGGCCCTCATGACCGAGCTGAACGCCATGCTCCGCGAGACCGTCCCCGGCATCCGCACCGGCCTCTACACCTGGGGCGCCAGCGTGGCGTCCGGAAGCCCCGTCGGCCAGTGCTGGCCGCGCTGGGTGCGTGCGGGCATGCTGGACGTGCTGAACGTCTCGGGCTACTGCTACACGGAAAACTACGGCGAGAAGTACATGGAGGTCTTTGAGACGCGCCTGCGCGACGCGGCGGCGCTGGCCCGCGAGGCGGGCGGCAAGGTCGAGCTGACCTTCGCCCTCGGCGTGGTCACCAGCCACGGCGGGGTGAAGAAGCCGGAGGAGATCGGGGAGTACCTTGCCGTCGCACGGAAGGCGGGGTATGACGGCGTGGCGGCCTTTGCCTGGCGGACCATGGAGAAGTACACCGACGACGCCGCGCGCGCTGGGTGGTTCAAGCTGTCCCCCGCGCCCGGGGACACGGGCAAATGACCCGGATTTCCCTTCTCTTCCTGGGGGCCGCGTCTGCGGCGGTCCTGGCCTGCGCGGGCTGCGCCCGTGATGACCCCGGGTACGAGTATCTGGATAACGGCGTCATCCGCGTGGGAATCTCCAAGACTTGGGGCGGGGCCGTCGGTTATCTGGCCGAGAGCGGGCGTCCCGAAAGGAACTACATCAACCGTCACGACAGCGGCCGGCTGGTGCAGTACTCCTATTACGGGCTGCCCCGGTCCAACGACGGCGTGTATCCCGACTGGCCGTGGAACCCCGTGGCGGGGGGCGACGGGCACGGCAACCCCTCGCGTATCCTGAGCGTCAGCAACGACGGCACGACCATTGTGGTGCGGACCAATCCCCTGGATTGGTCCGGTGACGGACGGCGGACAGGGACGGTCTTCGAGACCCGCTACACCCTGGAGGGGCGCTCGGTCCGGATACAGAACACGCTGTACAACGACGCCCAGGACCACCACTCCGGGGGACCGGGCTTTGACCAGGAAATCCCGGCGCTCTATGTGACCACGGACCTCGAAACGCTCACCTACTACGGCGGCGACGCGCCGTTCACCGGCGGGGACCTTTCGCGGGCCGAGCCGGGGCCGCCCCCCGCGGGCATGCGGCTCCAGGCCACGGAATGCTGGGTGGCCTACGTCAACGCGGCCGGGTTCGGCGTGGGGGTGTGCGTGCCCGGCGTCACCCTGATCGGAAACGCCTTCCGGTCCGGGGAGCAGGGCGTGGCGGAGGATGACGCCGCCGACACCAACTACTTCGCCTTCTGCGGCAGGTTCAACATCACGCCGCACCTGGTCCGCACGGACACCGCCTATCTGGTGCTGGGAACGCTGGACGACATCCGCGGCCTGGCGGCGGAAAGGCGCGGGGAGACGGCCCCCGTCCTTGGGAGGGTGGTTGCTAAAGACGATGCGCCCCCCTGGAAGAATCCCCTCTGGCGGGACGGGCCGGTCCAGGGGGAGAGCGTGGTGTTTGTTGAAAGAGAGGCCGGGCTTCCCCCCGCCGCCGACCTCCTGTTCAGGCCGGAGTCCCCGGTCGAGCTCTGGAGTCCCACGACCGGGGAGGTGTTTGAGGA
>Ga0123328_1003009_pt1 | contig 14677 bp, 10 predicted proteins | sample BioC12SIPDNA_2_FD_89702 | JGI IMG/M metagenome (GOLD analysis project Ga0123328, IMG submission 89702) | Anaerobic biogas reactor microbial communites from Washington, USA - Biogas_R1_A C12 SIP DNA | ecosystem: Engineered > Bioreactor > Anaerobic > Unclassified | place: Washington, USA...
GCGCAAGCCGTGCCTACCGGATCCCCGAGCCCATCGCCGGCGCTATCGGAGCCGGGCTACCTATCCACACGCCTGGAGGGCACATGGTCATCGACCTGGGCGGTGGTGCGAGCCAGGCTGCAGTCCTCTCGGTCTACGGTGTGGTCACCTCGTCGGCCATCCGTGAGGGTGGCGTCCGCATGGATGATGCCATCGCGAGTTTCGTGCGACGTAAATACAACCTGATGCTGGGCCAACCGACTGCCGAAGAGGCCAAGATTCGCATTGGCGCGGCCATGGGCCTGGAGTCGCCTCTGCGTATGGATGTCCAGGGACGTGACCAGGTCACCGGTCTCCCTCGCAGCGTCGAGATCAACAGCGACGACATAGTCGAGGCACTTGAGGAGCCACTCGCCCTCATCGTCAACATGGTCAAGTCGGTGCTGGAGCGCACGCCGCCCGAGCTCGCTTCGGACATCATCGATCGCGGCATGACGATGATCGGTGGAGGGGCGCTGCTCCGCAACCTGGATCAGCTGCTCACCCAGGAGACGGGCGTACCGGTATACGTCGCCGACGCACCGATGGCGTGCGTGGCCATCGGTGCCGGGAAGAGCCACGCCCTCCTCCCCTACCTCCGCAGGACACTCCCGGAGATCTAGGCCTCGCCCGCTCACCGGGAGACTTCGCAGGGCGTGACCGATGTCCACGGCTGATGCCGAACCCAGTCGAAGCAGAGCCGGGACGGCCCAGTGTTGCATGGTAGGCGCTCTATGGTATAATATGACCCCGGTCAATAATGACCGGGGTCATTGTCATTGAGGGTCGTGATGAAGAAGCGAGCACGTAGACGGCTTGGATGGATCTTGGTTCTGATTGTCGTTGCCGGCCTTGTGGCCGGCTTTTTCTGGATGCGCCAACGTCGCCTGTCAGCCGCGAACGAGCCGGAGATCCTGCGCACTGGGCAGGTCGCTCGGGGCGATTTGCTGATCTCAGTCTCCAGTAGCGGCACCATCACCTTGCGCCGGACAACGCGAGTCGTGGCACGGGCAACCGGCACGGTTGCCGAAGTGCTCGTGGCGCCCCAGGAACGCGTGTCAGAAGGCCAGGTCCTCGCACGCATCGATCAGACAGACCTTCAACGTGCCGTTCGGCAGGCTGAGATCGGGGTCGAGCAAGCCCAGCTCGCCCTTGAGACTGCACAGGAACCCGCAGACGCCGAGGAGATCCGGCTAGCCCAGGTCTCCGTCAGGAGCGCCGCCGAGGCGCTCGAGCTTGCGCGCATTGGTACTCAGACCGCTGAGGTCGACGCTTCAGCCCTGATGGTCCAGGCACAGCGTCAGCGTGAGCAGGCCTATATCCGTTTCAGGGACGCCGCCGAAGGAGACGCGAAGGAGCGTGCGCGCAAGGCCTTCGAGGACGCAGAAGCCCAGGAACGCATTGCAAGGCTCAACGCTGACGTGACGCGCAAGTCCGCCGATGCCCAATACCAGGCAGCGCTGATCAGCTACACGCAGGCAACGGAGCGGCTGACGACGCTGACAGATGAAGTCGATGAGGACACCGTTGAGCAGCGCACGCTGGACCTCGAACAGGCGGAGCTCCGCCTTCGCCAGGCGCGCCGCGCCATCGAGGAGACCGAGGTCAGAGCGCCGCACGCGGGTCTGGTCGCCACCATCGATACCGCGGAGGGTGCCAACCAGTTCGCGGGCGAACAGCTCTTCACCATCGTTGACGATAGTGAGATCTACGTTGATACCACGGTCGATGAGATCGACATTGGCTCTATTGCTGTTGGTCAGCAGGCGAGCGTCATCGCGGACGCCTATCCTGAGGTCACCTTGGAAGGCGTCGTCAAGTCCATCGCGCCATCTGCGGTGAGCATCGGAGGGCTGGTCACCTACGGCGTGCGTATCGAGCTCACCGCGCCCGGTGGAACTCGACTACTGGACGGTATGGCGGTGACGGCACAGATCCTCACCGCGACGCTCGACGACCTCGTTCTCGTGCCCGTCTGGGCTGTCCGGCGCGATCAGACCACGGGCGAGACTTACTGCCTCCGCCTCGAAGCCGAAGACGGCCCGGTTAGCAGGACCCCGGTACAGGTTGGACGGAGCAACGAGTCCTTTGCCGAAGTGATCGACGGACTTGCGGAGAACGACACCGTCGTGCTGGTTGCTGCCGAACGGGATCTCTTCGACTTCTCTATGCAGGGCGGCGGGCCGCCCTGGGCCCGTGATTGATATGCACAGCGACGCCACAGCTAACCCTGAGGTCCGCTCCTGCGGACTGCTGGTGGCGGCGCAGGCAAGGTAGGAAAGCACAATGAAGCGCAGGTACGTTCTATTTGGCATACTCGCCGCGGTGGTCCTGGTGGCCGCTGGCGTCGCATGGCTGTGGTACCGGGAACAGAGCGGCGGCAACGCCCCTACGATCCTCCGCACGGCCACCGTGTCCGTTGAGACGATCCCGTTGACCATAGTCTCCAGCGGGAACGTTACCGTGCAACGGCAGTTCACGGCAGCTTTCGACACCAGCGGCACCGTGGCTTCCGTCCTTGTGGATGCTGGCGACCCCGTACGCCGAGGGGATCGGCTGGCCAGCCTCGACCGCGACACTGCCGAGGAGGCGCTGCGCCAGGCCGAGATCGCAGTGGCGCAGGCTGAGCTGAACCTGGAGCGCGTCCGAAAGCCGGTCGACGAAGGGCAGATCCGTCTGGCACAACTCAGTGCTCAGGAAAGCATCGCCGCCATGGCCGCGGCAAAGGCGAACGAGGAAGCGGCCCGTACGCAAGCTGCGCTGGATCAAAGCCGGGCTCAGGACTTTGCGGAGCAGACCTCCGAGGCCGAGACGGGTATCCTTGAGACACTCGATCGCTACGGCCTCCCGGAGGCCTATGCTGCGGGAGCCACCGCGGCCAGGATGGAGGCCGAAGGCAACGTCGGTATCGCCCAGCTGAGGAGCGAGCAAGCCATCCAGCGCGCCCAGAGCACCTGGCAGTCAGCCTATGAGCGTTACCAGCAGGCGTCGCGAACGCTCGCTACCTTACAAGCAGGCCCCGACGAAGCTCAGGTTCGAAGCCTCGAGCTTGCGCTCGATCTGGCCCGAATCGGGGTCGAACAGGCTGAGGCGAAGCTGGCCGCCCTCGATCTGATTTCCCCGGTGACCGGCATCGTCGCCGCCGTCACGATACAGAGCGGGGACACCGCGTTGGCCGGCAGACCGGTCATCACAGTCCTCGACGACTCAGCGTACTACGTCGACGTGGCTGTCGACGAGATCGACATCGGGTCCATCGTCGAAGGCCAGGCCGTCGAGATCAGCCTTGACGCTTACCCGGATGTGTTTTTGGAGGGTACCGTCGAGACCATCGCCCTGCTTGCCGGGCGGACCAGCGGCGTGAATGTCTATCCCGTTCGCGTCCGGCTGGTGACGTCCGAGTCCGTCTCCGTACGTGACGGGATGACCGCGAGCGCGACCACTGTGACCGGCGCGACCGAGAGCGTCCTTGCCGTGCCAACCTGGGCAATCCGCACCGATGCATCGTCGGGCACATACTACACCTATCGCGTCACAGGCGACGCCGTCGAGCGCGTTACCGTCGGCGTCGGGGTCTCAACGGAAACGTGGACCGAGATTGTCACCGGTCTCGACCAAGCCGCCACTGTCGCCCTGATTGCCGAGAGCCGCAGTCTGTTCGACCTGCGCCCCTCGCAGACGCAATGATCGCCCTTTCGGCGCATCTATCGTAGAGCATCTATGGCCAACAGCGACACTGTCATCTGGGTCCAGGACCTCCATAAGATCTACAAGATGGGGGAAAACGAGGTCCACGCACTGCGGGGGGTCTCGTTGGGCGTCCAGCGTGGCGAAACCCTGGCGTTGATGGGGCCTTCGGGTTCGGGAAAGTCGACCCTGATGAACATTCTTGGATGCCTCGACCAGCCCACCTGGGGCACGTACATGCTCGGGGGCAAGGACGTCAGCAACATGGACGATGACGAGCTGGCGATGGCCCGTAACGGCCTGGTCGGCTTCGTCTTCCAGAGCTTCAACTTGCTTCCGCGGACCTCTGCACTGGACAACGTGATGCTTCCGCTGGTCTATGCCGGCGCGTCCGGTAGGGAGCGGCGTCGGCGGGCCGTCGAAGTGCTGGAGGCCGTGGGGTTGGCCGATCGCCTGCATCACACGCCCAATGAGCTATCCGGAGGCCAGCAGCAACGCGTCGCGATAGCGCGCGCGCTGGTCAACCAGCCCAGCATCATCCTGGCGGATGAGCCTACAGGTAACCTCGACAGCAAGTCCGGACGCGAGGTGATGGCCATCTTACAGCGGCTCAACCGCGATATGGGTATTACGGTCCTACTGGTCACCCACGATCCGCGAATCAGCCATTACGCCCAGCGCGTGATCAGCCTCTTCGACGGGAAGATCGTCAAGGAGGAGATCGTCGCCGAGCCGATCGACGCCGCCAGCGAGCCGGAGCTCCCGGAAGAGGTCAGCGCATGAACCTGCTGGAAGGCGTCCGTCTGGCGCTGCGCGCCCTTACTACGAACAAGCTGCGCTCTGCGCTCACGATGCTCGGCATCATCATCGGCGTTGGCGCAGTCATCACGCTGATGTCGGTCGGCGAAGGCGTCCAGAGCTACATCACGACGCAGTTCGAGGCGATTGGGACCAATCTCTTCTTCCTAGTCCCGGGATCGTTTCAGGAGGAGCTTCGCCGCCCCGCGTTCATCACCACCCGCGATGCAGAGGCCATAGCCGATCCCACACAAGCGCCAAGCGTCCTTCACGTTGCCCCGGTCGTTCAGGGCAACGCTTCGGTCACCACCCCAGGCCGCGATCGCGCGGTCACCGTGACCGGCGTGACGCCCGAGTATGCCCTCGCCCGGGATTGGCAACCACAACTGGGCCAATTCGTCACCACAGCCGATAACCAATCGCGCGCACGCGTGGCTGTCCTCGGGGCCACCACAGCATCCTATTTCTTCCCGGACCGCCCGGACCCAACTGGCGAGGTCATCCGGGTCAACGGTTCGCCCTTCCGGGTGATTGGCGTGCTCAGCGAGCGCGGCGGTAGCAGCTTTCAGAACGAGGACGACGTCGTCATGATCCCCCTGAACACGGCCCTCAGCCGGGTCTTCCCCCGTAGGACCAGTACGGGAGAGCCCAGTCTGACGATCGTCTACGTTCAGGCGATCTCCGAAGAACGCATGGATGCCGCGATCGAGGAGGTCTCACTAATCCTGCGGCTGCGCCACCGGATTGGGCTGGATGAACCGGATGATTTCACGGCGATCAGCCAGTCCGACATCATCGGTACCTTCCAGCAGATCACGGGCGTCCTGACGGTCTTCCTGGGTGCTATTGCAGGGATCAGCCTTCTCGTAGGTGGGATCGGCATCATGAACATCATGTTAGTCTCGGTCACCGAGCGCACGCGGGAGATCGGCTTGCGGAAGGCCGTTGGAGCGCGCAGGCGCGACATCCTGTGGCAGTTCCTGACGGAGGCCGTGATGCTCTCGACGTTTGGCGGCGCCGCTGGTATACTGCTGGGAGCTGCGGGGGCGTCGGCGATTTCATACTTCCTGAGAGAGGACGGCTTCTCGGCAGTCTTTACGTTTCAGGCTGTGGCCCTGGCCACGTTATTCTCGGCGGCCGTAGGCCTGTTTTTTGGCATCTATCCAGCGCAACGCGCAGCCACACTGAACCCGATTGACGCCCTGCGCTACGAATAAGCGCTATTGCCGTGGTCGAACAGCTACGGCCATCCTGGGAGTTGGTGGCGGCCTATGTCACGCATTCCCCCCATACGCCGGGAACCCCTACCCTATCGCGACGACCTGTTGGCGGGCCGCACCGAGCTACGCGTCTCCGAGCACGCCTTACGCGAAGCCCACAAGGAGGGCCTCCGGGGCAAAGACATCGTCTACACGATGTTGACCGGCGAGGTCGTGGAGCGCTATCCCGAACGCCGGCGGGCACTGGTAGCCGGACGCTATCCAGGCAGCGAGACACCCATCCACGTCGTCTGCGACTACAGCGACTACGACGAGGTCGTCGCTGTCACTGTCTACATTCCCACCCGGGAGCACTGGAGCAGTCACCGGCAGCGCCGGCTGAAGGGGCAACGCCCACACAGGAACGAAAACAGCCCGGTATAGACCGGGCTGTTCTGTAGCGAGGGGCAGATTTGAACTGCCAACCAAGGGCTTATGAGTCCCCTGCTCTGCCATTGAGCTACCTCGCCAGAGCTCGCCGCAAACTGAGATATCCTCGCAGCGCGAGTCGCATTATACGGCAGAATCGCGCATTCGTCAAGACGACAGGGCCACCCGCGACGGCCCAAAGGCCCTGCGCCAGCTGGCCCCAGGAGGGCCGTTCTCGGGTACAATGCCCTCGGAGGCACTGCCCTATGTCACACGTGGTCCCCGACAATCGCACGCAGTTGCTCGAAGGCACCCTGGAACGCATCACGTTCCAGAACGAGGAGAACGGCTACACTGTGGCCCGGCTGGTGCCCAAAGGCAAGGCATACGAGGTCACGATCATCGGCGCGCTCGCCGGGCTGAACGTTGGCGAAGCGGTGCGCCTCCAGGGCACGTGGGTGACGCACCCCAAGCACGGGCGCCAGTTCGAAGTCAGCTCATACCGGGTTGAGCTTCCTGCCACAGTTGAGGGCATCCGCAAGTACCTCGGAAGTGGTCTGGTGAAGGGCATCGGCCCGGCCAACGCCACGCGCATCGTCGACTACTTCGGGCTGCAGACGCTGGAGGTCATCGACTCCGACGCACACCGCTTGCAGGAGGTACCGGGCATCGGGCCCAAGCGCGCCGCGGGCGTGGCCCGGGCATGGGAGGAGCAGCGGCAGATCAAGGAGATCATGCTCTTCTTGCAGAGCCACGGCGTGAGCGCAACGCTCGCCGTGAAGATCTACAAGCAGTACGGCGACCAGGCCGCAGCCGTCGTGCGCAATTCACCCTACCAGCTCGCCAAGGACGTCTACGGGATCGGGTTCAAGACCGCCGATAGGATCGCGCGCCAGATGGGCATGACGGTAGATGCTCCGCAACGCCTGGAAGCCGGCCTGCTCTATGCACTGAGCAAGGGCAGCGATGCCGGGCACTGTTTTGCCACCCGTCCCGCACTCCTCGCAGCGGCCTCGCAGCTGCTCGAGGTCGAGCAAGCGGCCTGTGAGACGGCTCTGGACGCCATCGTCGCGTCCGAGGAAGCGATCGAGGTCCCGCCCGCCGAGGCCTTTCCCGAAGGGGCCATCTACCTGGCTCCCTTTCACTATGCGGAGCAGGGCGTGGCCAACAAACTCATGCAACTGCGGGCGGGAGAGCGCGATCGTCTCGACGTGTTTCACACAGTCGATTGGGACGCGGCATTTGCCTGGCTTGCGACCAGCAAACCCCTTCGCCTGACGCAAGAACAGCAAGCTGGCGTCCGCATGGCGCTCACCGAACGCGTCAGCATCCTCACCGGCGGCCCGGGTACCGGGAAGAGCACGATCATGGACAGCCTCATCGATCTGCTTATGGCGAAGGGCAAGACCGTTCTGCTGGCAGCGCCAACCGGAAGGGCCGCCAAGCGCCTCAGCGAGACCACGGGAAGGCCGGCAAAGACGATTCACCGCCTTCTGGAGTTCAGACCTGGCCAGGCGACCCAGTTCGCCCGCGATGCCGAGGACCCACTTGATGCCGATCTGGTGATCGTCGACGAAGCCTCTATGATCGACATCCTGCTCATGAACCACCTGCTCAAAGCCATCGAGGCGGGAACGCATCTGCTGATCGTGGGCGACGCTGACCAGCTGCCTTCCGTCGGCGCCGGCAACGTGCTCCGCGATCTGATTGACAGTGGCACCGTCCCCCTTGTCCGGCTGCAGACGATCTTCCGGCAGTCCGAGAGCAGCACGATCGTGCTCAATGCACACCGCATCAACCGTGGTGAGCTCCCCCTCTTCACGCGACAGTCAACGGACTTCTACTTCTTCAAACAGCCTGAGCCTGAAGCTGCAGCCGATCTGATCGTCGACATCGTCGCGCACCGGGTACCTGACCGCTTCGGTTTCGACCCTATCACAGGCATTCAGGTCCTCTGCCCGATCCACCGTGGGCCTTGTGGCGTTTCGGCGCTCAACCTGAAACTTCAGCAGCGACTGAACCCGAATACGCCAGGTCGGACGGCGATGGTCCACGGGTCACGCGTGATCCGCGTCGGCGACCGCATGATGCAGGTGCGTAACGACTACGATCGACAGGTGTTCAACGGGGACATGGGCATCGTGACTGCGATCGACCTCGAGGATCTGATCGTCACCGTCGACGTCGACGGTTCACCCGTCGTCTACGAAGTGTCACAGCTGGACGAACTCGTGCACGCCTACGCGGTCAGCATCCACAAAGCACAGGGCTCGGAGTTCCCTGCCGTGGTCGTTCCAATGCTCACCCAGCACGCCATGATGTTGCAGCGCAACCTGCTCTATACGGCGATCACGCGGGCCCGGGAGCTCGTTGTGCTGGTGGGAAACCGCCGCGCCATCGCCATCGCTGTGCACAACAACCAGATCGTGCGACGCAACACCGGCCTCGCGGCACGCCTGACAGGGCGCTTTCCCCTGCCGCCTCGGCGCCCGCGAGCGCCCTATACCGACACGCATCTTGCGCAATAGACGCCCTATGCTATAATAGCGAGTGTCGAGGCTACGCGGGTGTAGTTCAGTGGTAGAACGTCAGCTTCCCAAGCTGAATGTCAGGGGTTCGAATCCCCTCACCCGCTCCAACACGAGAGCGCACCGCTAAAGCGGTGCGCTCGTTTTGTTTCGCGCAAGCGTCGAGGGGCTATCTACCGTCGCGCTTGGTATCCCCAGTTCGACGCCACAACCAGGCCAGCCATAGCCGCCAGCGCAAGCGCCACCACAGCCAAACCGCCTCACGGCGCTGCTCCGGGCTGATGCCCAACTCAGGACTGTACCACGTCCGCACGTACATAGCGACGACCTCACGCGCCTCGTCGCCAGCAGGCTCGACGACCTCAACTCCGGTGAAACCGTGTGCCTCGCTGATCTCCTTCACGCGACTGGCGACCGACTCGGCGATCTCGGCTGGCGTGTCGCCCTGGCGTACATGGGCTCGTAACCGCCGGGCGTGCGCCCCAAGTCGCCGGTAAAGCCGCGTCACCATCCGCTCTGGACGCTGGAGAAGCAAGTTGAGGGCATCGACGCCGGTGCCAAGGGCAACGACCGCAGCGATCCCACCGATCCCCATCAACGCGTAGTGAACGACCGTCAGCCCGCGCGCCTGGTCCGTCTCGATCGGCATCAGCGGCGCCAGCGGCGGTCGTGATTCCTCCTCTGCCACGTTGGACGCACCAGGCCGCAAGATGGCAGGGCGCCCACCCGTGGGCTCAAACTCGATCCATCCGTACTCGGGGAAGTAGACCTCGGGCCAGGCATGAGCATCGGCCTGAGTCACGACGTACCGCGCCTGCGCGAAGTCGTAGGTTCCCCCCACAAAACCGATCACCAGGCGCGCCGGTAGGCCTGCCGCCCTCGCCAGCACGACCATCGCCGTCGCGTAGTAGTCGCAGTAGCCGCGCTGGAGCTCAAAGAGAAAGTAGTCAGCGATGTCTTCGCTTGCCCCTGGCATCGGGACATCCAGCGTATACTCAAACTCGCGCAGGTAGTTCTGTATCGCCAGGGCACGATCGTACGCAGACGGCTGCGTTGCCGTCAGGTTTCGGGCCAACGAGAGGACCCGATCCGGAACCGAATCGGGCAGTTGCAGGTACCGACTCTGGATCCACATGGGGTAATCCAGAGTCGCCCCTCGCAGCTCCTCCTCCGTAGGCGTGTTCACCACGGAGTCCGCGCGGTACTGGCGCTCGATCGTCGTAGCGGCAAACATTTCGTCGTTCGAGCGCCACTCCACACTGAAGGGTTGGTCGACCGATACCAGCGCGCCGTCGACGAAGACGACGCCCCCATCGCCGATGAACCGCACCGTCTGCCGCAGTGTGCGGGCGTTCAAGGTTTCGGTCACCGTGATCGGGGTACCGGCCTCATAGGCCAGCGGCACCACGCTGCTCGTCGCCCAACCGCGGCCAAAGTACCGGTCGTACGTCAGGCTGCGCCAGTAGTGTCGGGGCACGGTCTCAAGGACCATCTCCGACGTGATCTCCATCGGGGGCAGTTCCCCCGTCTCGACGACCATCACGACGAGCCTCGACAGCTCGGGTCCCGACCCGATCAAGTGTTGTTGCGGCAGAGTCGTAGCCAGCATCGACTCAATCGGTCGGACCGGCCTTGGCTCGGGTCGCTGCTCCAGGCCCAATCCCTCGGCCACCCGCTCAGTTCTGGACTGGCCCTCGCTCTCGGTCACCTCCCGTACCCACTCAGCGACCTTCTGGACGGAGAAGGTGGGAGCAATCGCCGCAACCACGACGAGGGCCACCGACAGACCGGTGGACAGCAGCGTAACATCGCCCCAAAGCCCTTGTGAGTAGTCCACGCCACGCCACGCCCACGCTGTCTCGCGGTCGCCCTGCCCCATCATTCCCATCAGAACCAGGGTCCCGCCGAGCAGCGGCAGCAGTATGTAGGGGCTCTTACCGGTGTAAGAGAGAACAAAGCTCAGCAGGATCCCACCAGGGAGCACGCCCAGGAGCGGACGCCCCGTACGCCGTACCACGAAACCAGCCCAGATGCTGATTAACCAGACGCCGAGCCCCCACACCAGAGCCATCCCAACGACATCGTAGATGGTCCCACCTGCCAGCAGATCCGCTAGCCAGAGGACAGTGCGGGTGATGAGCACGCCCATGTCGTTCCAGAGCTCCAGGGTGTGGTCAACGAGAGGCGCCCAGTCCGGCGTCACCGCTGTCCAGTACCAGATGAGGATCTCCCAGACAAACCGGGCAGCCGCCAGGCCGATATCGAGGAGACGCTGCCAGAGTACCCCCACCCTGACGAGGAGGTACTCGATGCCCAGCAGCACGCCGAGCAGAGCGGCGAACGCCGGCCGCATCGGGAGCGCGGCCATCACCCACCCCAGACTCATCGCCACGACGGCCACAGTCAGAACCAGGCCCGCTTGAAGGCCCTCCACCGCACCAGCAAGCCCGCCTGCCATGCTCACCACGACTGCTACGAGCACGGCCCAGGCCACCAACAACCGGGGGGTGACGTTCACCTTCGGGGGCAGCCCCGGCCGGCGTCCATGCTCGAATCTCATGCCAGACTCCTCCAGGCAACGCTCTCATCCTGCTTGACCGCGATCGCCTTACCGGTGCCCAGGGCACGCCACTCGGTGTGGCCGCGCCGGCCAGGCCTTACCTCGGGCCGATCCAGCAGGTCCTTGGTGATGTCGTAACTGGTGACCCCCAGGTTGCGCAGGGCAATGCTCACGCCGCTCATGGAACCCGTTCCACCGAAGGAGACGGGGTCGAGCAGCATCACTGTAGGGATGACACCGCGACGGACAAAGCTCACCAGGGACTCGACCCAGGACGTGTCCTGGGATGGGGTAATCACGATCAAACTGGCACGGCTGCCAATGCTGGGGGCCACGCGGGCCAGGACCTCTGCCAGAGGCCTCGAGCCTCGGGACACGAGGGCGAGCGACCGCAGGATCTCCCATCGCTGGCCCTCGCCCTCCGCGGGCGCCATCCACACGAGGTCCGCTCCCTGGGCCACGATGCCGACGGCACGGCGCGCCCTGACGCCACGGTCTGCCAACGATGCCGCCAGGATAATCCCGTGTTCGTCAGTCGCCTCGTCAGCCTCGCCGACCTGCACGTGCTCGTCCATATCGAGCAGGATCCACCAGTCGCCAGACGGGGTACTCTCGAACTGGCGCACGAACAGCTCGTTACGGCGCGCGGTGGTACGCCAGTGGACCCAACGCCGGCTATCGCCAGGGGCGTACTCACGCACCGTCGAGGCGCTGACCGTCCGGTCCACGAGGTTCGACCGCGGCCGAGCCTCGCCCAGGCGTCCTCCGGGAGCGACATCGATGCTCGGTAAGGGAACGATGGGAGGCAACACCAGCAGCGGTAGCGACGCGGGGTAATCCAGTGTCACCGTGAAAACACCAAATGGATCGCCCGACACAATCTGCGTCGGGCCCAGCGTGAACAGGCCACGCCGCAGACAGACCGCCTCGGTGTGCCAGCGGATGACATCACGAGCAGCGATTCCGGTGCCACGGCTGACCCAATATCCGGGCAGCGTCGATCGGTCGGCCACCTCGGCCCAGACCGCCGGCGCCCAGGCCTTGTTGTACACCGTGAAACGTTCTACCAGGCGGTCACCAACCTGAGCCCATCCGAAGCGCATCTGCCGCGTCAGGTCAAGGCCCCGCGCGAGCGACCGCGTCCAGAACCAGCTCAGGAGCAGAGCACCTGTCAGTCCAACGATGAGGATGCGCCATCCCCGGTAGGGTGCCAGGATCTGAGTCACGATCACGACCACCACCAGGACCGGAAGCAGCCCCATACGCAGGGACCACTTGGGCTTCAGAACTCGTGCCTCCCCCTGCCGATCTCCCACAACTCACCTCTTACCGAAGTTGCACAGACGAACCCCGCATCGGCCCAAGCAACCCCTAGGCGCCTCTCGCGCTTCGCGCCGGCTGCCGCACCGGCTCCGGCATCGGCAGCTGCTCTAGTATCGCCTCAAGCACCTGCTGCGGCTGGACGTTGCGCAGTCTGGCTGCCGGGCTGATGATCATGCGGTGCGCCAACACATGGGGAGCGATGAACTTCACATCATCGGGGAGCGCAAACTCGCGACCGAGCATCGCCGCGCGCGCCTGCGCAGTGCGGTAGAGCGTCAGGCTACCACGGGGACTCGCACCGAGGTAGACATCGGCATGCTGTCGTGTGTTCTGCACCAGGCGCACGATGTACTCCTTCACCGCCGGCGAAACAAAGATCCCCTTGATCGCCTCCTGCGCAGACAGGAGCTCCTCAGCAGAGATGACCGGCTGCAGGTCCTCGACGGGATGGTGGTACTGCTGGCGATCCAGCACCTCGATTTCGTCGCGCAGCGACGGGTAGCCCAGATTGATGCGCATGAGAAACCGGTCGAGCTGCGCTTCGGGCAGGGAGTAGGTCCCCTCATACTCAATCGGGTTCTGTGTAGCCAACACCATGAAGGGCTCCGGCAGGACGTGGGTCACACCATCGACCGTGACCTGACGCTCCTCCATCGCCTCAAGCAACGCCGACTGCGTCTTCGGGGTGGCGCGGTTGATCTCGTCAACCAACACGATCTGGGACATGATCGGCCCTGGCTGGAACTCGAACTCGTGCGCCGACTGGTTGTAGATAGACACGCCCGTCACGTCGCTGGGTAGCAGGTCGGGCGTGAACTGGATCCTGCTGAAGCTACACCCCAACGACCGGGCCAGGCTTCTCGCCAGCATGGTCTTGCCGACGCCGGGCACATCCTCAATCAGCAGGTGTCCCCGGCTCAGCAGGCCGATGATGGCCAGCTGCACCACGGAGGATTTCCCGATGATGACATACTCGATGTTTGCCGCCAGCTTGCGACTGAAGTCCTGAACGTTCAGCATCTCCGCGTCTCCTTACTCGTACAGGGAATTGCCGGGCCCGAAATGGTGTCGATATGCTATTATAGCCAGTCATGGGCCAGCAGCCACCTGATATATCAGACAACTATAGCACAAAGTCTCGGCCGATTCCAGAGTCTCAGTCCGCGAATCCCGGCTCAAAGGCCACAGACTGGCGCGTGGAACAGGTGTGCGACCTACCCGACGGGCCAGCCTCGCTCCTCGTCTACACGGGAGCGCATGGTCCAGGCCCTGGGCACCAGGCTCTGTTCGATGCCGTGCGACACATCGATGGTGGCACGGTCTTCGTCGCGGGACCGGGAAGCGCCGCTTCGGCGCTCTGGGCGGCCCGATCGGGCGCCCACGTGATCGCCTGGAACGATAGCGCCGCCGAGCATCTGTCGACCGCGGATACGCTCCACGCGAATGGCATCGCTTCCTTCGAAGCACACAACACCCCGGACTTCGGCCCGCTACAGGCACATTCGGCTGACCTGGTCCTCCTGCACCTTCCCCGTGGCCGGGACCTGCAGGGGCAATTGCTCCGCGCCTGCGCCGCGGTCGTACGACCCGGGGGCAGGGTGGCCTTCGTCGGTGCCAGGGATGAGGGCGTCAAGGCTGCCGTCGAGGAGGCGCGCCGCATCTTCGGCCTTGCCGCAGTGGTGAGCCGCAAGGGCAGCCACCACGCGGCCCTTGCCTCCTCAGGCGCGGACGCCCCTCCCTGTGGGCCGCCTTCCATACCCGAGTTGGTGTGGCACACGTCCAACGTCGTCGTCGATGGCACAACGACCGCGCTCGTGAGCTGCGAAGGCGTCTTCGCGCATGATCGCCTCGACGGCGGCGCCGCGGCTCTGATCAAGGCGATGGCGCTGCAGGCCGGCGCCGTCGTTCTGGACCTGGGATGTGGGACGGGGCTGGTGGGACTGGCAGCTCGGCGGCGCGGGGCGAGGATCATCGCCACGGACGTCTCGGCTCGCGCCGTTGCGTCAACTCACAGAACCCACCAGGCCAACGGCTTCGCGAATACGACGGTCCACCTCTGCATAGGCGCCACGCCGCTCACCGCAGCGAGCGTGGACACCGTGTTGGCCAATCCACCCTTCCATCGTGGACATAGC
>Ga0123328_1003011_pt1 | contig 14675 bp, 12 predicted proteins | sample BioC12SIPDNA_2_FD_89702 | JGI IMG/M metagenome (GOLD analysis project Ga0123328, IMG submission 89702) | Anaerobic biogas reactor microbial communites from Washington, USA - Biogas_R1_A C12 SIP DNA | ecosystem: Engineered > Bioreactor > Anaerobic > Unclassified | place: Washington, USA...
AAGCGTGACGGGGCGGCTTTTGTGGGCGAGTTCAAGGAGCAGGGTTATCTGCCCGAGGCGCTCTTCAATTTCCTGCTGCTGCTGGGCTGGGCACCGGGCGATGACCGCGAAGTGCTGACGCGCGAGGAGATGATTGAGCTGTTCACGCTTGAGCGCTGCAAGTCGAGTGCCGCGCGCTTCGACCTCAAGAAGCTGGTGTGGATGAACGGCGAGTACATCCGGCGGCAGCCGCGCGAGGTGTATGCGGCGGAGTTCACGGCACGCGTCCAGGCGGCGGGGCTGGCGGTCGAAGGCCGTGACCTTTCGGGCATTCTGGATCAGATGCAAGTCCGCACCAAGTTCTACTCCGAGATTCCGGGCTCATGCGCCTATTTCTTTACGGAAGAGTATCCGTTCGACGAGAAAGGTGTGGCGAAGCGGCTCAAAGGCGAAGGCGTCCCGGAGTTGCTGGAGGAGGTGGCGCAGCGGTATGAGGCGCTGCCGAGCTTCGATGTGCAGAGTACCCACGATGTGTTGGCCGCGATGGGCGAGGCGCGCGGCAGCGGCCTGGGCGCGATGGTGCATCCGGTGCGTGTCGCGGTTTCGGGGCTGACCGAGGGCCCGGGTCTCTTTGAGATGCTGGCGCTGATCGGCCGCGATCGGGTCTGCGCGCGGCTGCGTCGCGCAGCGCAACGGCTGCGCGGTGGATGGGAGGCGGCGGGGATTGGGACGCCGAACGTTTGACGCTCGACGCTCAACGCTCAACTTTCAAGGTGGGGGAGAGACAGGATGAACCTAACGCGACGGAGCTTTTTGGTGAGGGGTGGCGTGACAGCAGGTGTCGCCTGCGGCGGAGCGCTCGGGGGATTTAGCGGTCGCTTTGCGAGGCGTGCGCCGGTGCGTCTGGGACTTGTTGGGGTGGGGGGTATCGGCCGGATCAATCTGGAACGGTTTCTCGTCATGGACGGTGTCGAGGTGAACATGATTTGCGAGACGCATGCCGGGCGCGCCCAGGCGGCGCGGGCGTGTGTCGCGAGTCTGGCGGGCGAACGCGCTGCCTGTGAGGTGACGCAGGATTACCGCGAGCTGTGCGGCCGCGAGGATCTCGATGCGGTGGCGGTCGCGGTGCCCGACAGTCTGCATGCGGATGTCGCGCTGTCGGCGGTCGCCGCCGGGAAGGCGGTGTATGGCGAGCCGCCGTTCGCGCATACGCTGGGGCAGGGACGCGCACTGCTGTGCGCGGTGGCGCAAGGCGGCTGCGTCTGGCAGACCGGCGCGCATCTGCGGGGAGAACCGGCTTTTCGGTGCGCAGTGGCAGCCGTTCGCGCGGGACGGATCGGGCGTGTGGCGCGGGTCGAGGTGGGGTTGCCGGGGGGCGGTCGCGGGCCGGCAGGATGGGATGGCAACGCGGACGGCGGCGCGTATCACTGGCGCTGGATGAGCGCTTGCGGCGGCGGCAGTCTGGCGCAAGGGATCGGACATTACGGTGACATCGCGCTGTGGGGAGCGGGCAAGGAGACGGAACTGCCGGTGTCGGTCGTCGGGCGAGGAGAATATCCGCGCGACGGGGTTTTCGATACCGCGACCTCTTTCCGCTTTCTTTGCGTTTACCGCGACGGCGTTGAAGTGGAGGTGGCAGACGGAGGAAGGCTCGAAAAAGGGATCGGCGTTCGCTGGATCGGAGAGGGTGGCGAATGGATCTGGGTGACGCGCGGCGCGATCGAGGCGTCGGCCTGCGGGCTGTTGGCTGGGCTGCCGCCCGAAGCGATGCGTCCGGTCGATCTGCGGCGCGATTTTATCGAGGCGGTCAAGGCGCGGCGGCCGGCATGCGCGCCGGCCGCCGCGGCTTTTCATGCTGCGGCGCTGGGTCAGCTCGGTGATCGCGCCATGCGGGGTGTCTGAACAGCGGATGTCGGGAGTGACGCATGAAAATGGTGATGGCGGTTTACAACATCGGCGTCGACGAAGAGGTCATGGCGGCGATGGAAGAGCTGGGCGTGACCTGTTTCACCAAGGTGCCGCGCGTGGTGGGCACAGGGAAAACCACCGGGCCGCGGCTGGACGACGCCGTGTGGCCCGGTGCCAACACGATGGCGTTTTTCGTGCTGCCTGAAGGGCGGGCAGAGGTGGTGATGCAGGCTTTCGCGCACCTGCGCGGAACCATCGGCAAGAAAGCCGGAATCAAAGCTTTTCTGCTGGGGGTCGAGGCCCAGACCGCATGAATGACATTTTGCATCGACTTTGACCGCAAAATCCTCAACAATGCACGGTTCAAACACGGAGAACCTTTACGCTGTCGCCGATCCGGCAGGGTTTGCGTAGAGGTTCGCCCCGATTCTGTGGACGATCATGAAAAAGTTTGAGTATGTAGAAGGCGGCGTAACCGCGGCACAGGGCTTTCGCGCGTGCGGCGTGGCCGCCGGCATCAAGTATAAGGACCGCAAGGACTTAGCGCTGGTGGTTGCTGACGCGTCGGCGGCGGTCGCGGCCGTCTATACCACGAACAAGGTGGCGGCGGCGCCGGTGCAGGTCGACCGCGAGCGCACGCGTTCGGGACAGGCGCAGGCGGTGGTCGTGAACAGCGGTTGCGCGAATGCCTGCACCGGTGAAACCGGTCTGCAGAACGCGCGCGAAATGGCCCGGCTGGCCGGTGCGGCGCTGGGGGTCGATGAGCAGCTTGTTCTGGTCTGCTCGACCGGCGTGATCGGCGTGCATCTGCCGATGGCGCGCATCGCGGAAGGGGTCAAGGCAGCGGCCGGCGCGCTGAGCCCCACCGGCGGCGATGACGCCGCGCACGCGATCATGACGACCGACACCGTGGACAAGCAGGTGGCGGTGGAGTTGGAGATCGATGGCCGGACGGTGGTGATCGGCGGCATGTGTAAGGGTTCCGGCATGATCGAGCCGAACATGGCGACGATGCTGGGGTTTCTGACGACCGACGCGGCGGTGCATCCCAAGGCGCTCGACCAGGCTTTGCGCGAGGCTGTGGAGGTCAGCTTCAACCGCGTGGTGGTGGACGGCGACCGCAGCACCAACGACACGGTGATCCTGATGGCCGGCGGCGCGGCCGGCAACACGCTGCTGACGCCCTACCATCCGCAGTGGCAGTATTTTGTGGACGCGCTGACGACGGTCTGTCTCGAACTCGGCAAGAAGATGGTGCTGGACGGCGAGGGCGCGACCAAGTTTGTAACGGTGTGCGTGCGTGGCGCTCGGACCGAGCAGGACGCGCAGGCGGCGGCGCGCGCCGTGGCCAAGTCGGCGCTGGTCAAGACCTCGTGGTTCGGGCTCGATCCCAATTGGGGGCGTGTGATCGCGGCGGTCGGTTATTCCGGTGCTGAGGTCGACGACCAGAAGGCGCAGATTTTTTACGGCGACATCTGCGCGTATGACCAGGGGCGCGTGGCGGACAAGGCGTTGCTCAAGGCCATGCAGGACGTGATGCGCAAACGGGCCTTCGAGGTGACGGTGGATCTGCATCTCGGCGAGTGCGAAGACACGATTTACACGTGCGATCTCTCGTACGACTACGTGAAGATCAACGCCGAATACACGACATGAAACAGTTTATTGAAAAAGCCGCTGTGCTGACTGAGGCGCTGCCGTACATCCAGGATTTCAAGGGATCGGTCGTGCTGGTCAAGGTCGGCGGCAGCGTCATGGAGGTCGAGGAGAACCTCGAGGGGCTGCTGACGGACATCGCGTTTATGAACGCGGTGGGCATGAAGACGGTGCTGGTGCACGGCGGCGGCAAGGCGATCTCGCGCGGCATGGAGGCTGCGGGCATCGCGCCGCATTTCGTGCAGGGCTTGCGCGTCACCACCGAGGAGGCCGTGCGGGTCGTCGAGCGGGTGATCAAGGACGAAGTGAACGCCAAGGTGGTGCGGCTGCTGCAGAAGCATTTCGCGAATGCGCGCCCGCTGCACGGCGATTGGATTTTCGGCGTCGCGAAAAAGACCGGGACGGATCCGGTCAGCGGGGCGGCGCTGGATTGGGGATTTGTGGGCGAGCCGGTGTCGGTCGACATCCGGCCGGTCGCGGAGATGCTGGACGCGGGCATCGTGCCGGTGGTGACGCCGCTGGGCACGGGGCCGGACGGCAAGGTGTATAACGTCAACGCGGACACGGCGGCGGCGGCTTTGGCCAAAGCCATGAAGGTGCGCAAGCTGGCGTTTGTCTCGGATGTGCCGGGGCTGCTGATGGACGTGAACGACCCCGCGTCCCTGCTGGCCACGCTGCGGATCGGCAGCGTGCGCAGGCTGAAGGAGACCGGTATTGTGGGCGGCGGCATGTTGCCGAAGCTGGACAGTTGCGTGGAGGCGATCCAGGCCGGCGTGGGCAAAGTCCACCTGGTCGACGGCCGCATGCCGCATTCGCTGTTGCTTGAGATTTTCACGAAAAAAGGTGTAGGAACGGAGATTATCGCAGATGAGTAAGAGTACCGACATTGCCGCATTGTTTGACCAGTATGTGATGCACACCTATGCGCCGACCGCGACGCTGACCAGCGGCAGCGGCTGCAAGGTGCGCGACCCGGACGGCAAGACCTATCTCGACTTCACGTCCGGCATCGCCGTGCATAACGTCGGTCACTGCCATCCCAAAGTGGTGAAGGCGGTGCAGGATCAGGTCGCCGCGCTGGGCCACTGCTCCAACCTCTTTTACAACGTGAACCAGGCGCTGCTGGCGCAGCGGCTCTCGAAGCTCTCGCTGAACGGTAAGTGCTTCTTCTGCAACTCCGGCGCGGAGGCCAACGAGGCGATGATCAAGCTCGCGCGCCTTTGGGGGCACGAGAAGGGCAAGTTCGAGATCATCACCCTGCAGAACTCCTTCCACGGCCGCACGCTCGCGACGATGGCCGCCACGGCGCAGGCCAAGATCCAGAAGGGCTATGATCCGCTGCCGATCGGCTTCGCTTATGCGGAGTTCAACAATCTGGAGTCGGTCGCAGCCGCCATCAACGAGCGTACGGTCGCCGTGATGCTGGAGGCGGTGCAAGGCGAGGGCGGCGTGATCCCTGCCACCGAAGAGTTTATGGCCGGCGTGCGCAAGCTGTGCGATGAGAAGGGCCTCTTGATGCTCTGCGACGAGGTGCAGTGCGGCATGGGACGCACCGGCAAGTGGTTCGGCTGGCAGAACTATGCGGTCAAGCCGGATGTCTTCACGCTGGCCAAGTCTCTGGCTGACGGCATCCCGATGGGGGCGCTGGTCGCCTCGCCTGCGCTCTCTGATGTCTTCTCGCCGGGCACCCACGCCTCGACCTTCGGCGGCAATCCGGTGTCGAGCGCGGCGGCGCTGGCAGTGCTGGAGGTGATGGAAGAGGAGGCGCTGCTCAAGCGCGCCGAAGAGACCGGCGCGTTGTTCGTGGAGGGGTTGAACCTCTTTGTCGAGAAGCACAAGCAGGTGCTTGAGATCCGAGGCAAGGGGCTGATGCTCGGCATGGTGGTCGAGGGGGCGGCCAAAGAGGTCGTGGACATGTGCCGCGACATGGGGCTGCTCTGCTGCGTGGCCGGCGAGCATGTGGTGCGCTTCCTTCCGCCGCTAAACATCAAAGAAGCCGACCTTGAAGAGGCACTGGAAATGATCGGCGACGCGCTCGACGAGCTGTACGGCGGCGAGAGCGAGGCGTAACAAGAAACACGCCGGTCATCGGTTGGTCATTGTACGCGCGCGCCGACCGGCCCGCCGTCGGTCGCGAGCGTGCTGCCGGGCGAGCCCGGTTTGAGCCGGTAGTCTCGCGCGGCGGGATTCATAAATTGCGGTTCGGCGAGTGCCGAACCTTTGTCGAAACCCAGATCCGCCTGATACTTCGCGAAGTCGGCGGCGGCGTAGTCCGTCTTTTCCATCCAGCGCATGATCGGCTTGTCCGGCGACCAGTAAAGGTTGTTGTGGATGGCTAGCCCCCATGCGTGCCACATGCGCGTGCAGCGGTCGCTGCTGCGGCAGAAGATGTTGTTGCGCACGATGAAGGCGGTGGTCTTCGACGGGTTGGGGTAAAACATCAGGTGCGCGCCGTTGGGGTTGGGCCGCTGCGCGTGGGACCAGCAGATGCCCGCATCCACGCACGTGTTAAACTCAAACACGACATTGCTCGTGACCACTGATTCCGGCCGGTTCCAGAACTCGAACGAGTATTCGGAATTCCAGATCACGTTGTCGCGATAAGTGATGTTGGTCTGATTGGAATCGTCGCCGTTGCCCTGATTGGTGAGGGCCGCGTCGTACACCTCCCAGATGCGGTTGCGCTCGACCAGGTGGTCGCTGGCACCGCCCCAAAACTCGATGGCGTTGCCGAAGCGCACCGGATAACGGGTGCCGTTCTCGCGCTTTTTCCAATACTGCAGGCCGCCGCCGATCCACGAGAGGTCGCAGTTGCGGATGGTGATGCGTCGGGTGCTGCCGCCGCCGAAGCCGTGCGCCGCGCCGTAACGGATGGCCAGCCCGTCGTAGGTGATGTCGTGCTTGCCGCCCTGATTGACGATGTGACGCGTGAGCGCAAGCTCCACGCTGCTGAATGCGGTGGCTGGATTCGCGGCACTGGCGAGATAGAGGCGTTTGCCTTCAGGATCGTACCAATAGTCCAAGGGGGCTTTGACCTCCTCCAGCGACCATTTCTTGACGCCCCATTTTTCGCCGTGGTTGAGGATCAGAATGCCCACGTCTAAATGGATCGGCGTGCAGTGTGCAACGCTCGCCTCCCACAGTCCGAACGTTTCAAAGTCAAACACCGCGCCGGCCGGCAGGATGTCGCCCAGATTGATGTGCAGGCGCGGCGCTTCGACCGCCTGATGCATCATCAGGACCACGTCAAAAGTTTGCCACGTCGCGTCGATCTTGATCCGCGTGTGGCCGGCGAGCGCGGTGGTGTAGGGCGCAGTGTTGCGGATGGCCCGCACGGATTCCAGTGTAAAGGGAATCGTCGAGCGGGCGCGCAGCCGCAGCACCAGGCAGGGCGCGAGCCGGGTGACCGTCGGCCCCCAGAGCTGGATGTGGTTGCTGGCCTTGCCCGCCGCCTCGCAGGTGATGCGGGTGTAGGCCGAACCCTCTTCCTGCATGCGTTCGAGACGCACGACGGCACCGCCCTCGTTGTGCTTGCTCCACGCCGCGCCGCGCAGATCCTCGCTCTGGTCCAGCAGTTTCGGCTCGAATTTCTGGGTGGCCCACAGGCCGGGACGCACTTCGTTCCATTCGCCGGCCTGATCGCGGGCCGCGGACCCTTGCAGGATCGGCTTGGCGCCGTCGCCGTATGCGCCGTAGAGGATGCGCGCGGATTCATTGCCGCTTTTGGGTAAGAGTTGGCCGCGCCAGAGACCGCCGCGTTTGAAGAGCACCTTGTCGCCGGGAATGAGCTCGGCGGCGTTGACCTTGTCGAGCGTGAGCCATGCGGCCTCGGGGCTCGTGCCCTCCGCGCTGTCGTTACCCGACTTGCTGTCAACATGAAAAACGGCCGGCGCGGTGCGCTCCGCACACGCGAAGCCGGCGGCAAGCCCGATGGACACAACGATTCCTCCAATACGATTCATGCGAATCCCCCTGTTTCATGTGGACGGCCCTGATTGAAAAACCGCAATACGAGCCCTAGTTTAAATGACAGAAGACCAAGAATCAATGCACGAAATGGCCGCAGATTTGCACGATTTGACCGGCCACGCTTACGGTGTCGGTGGCTGGGGCAGGGCGGGGTTGAGGCGATTCCCGATAACGTGTGTTTTTCACTGTACGCCACAACCGCTGTTCGGCATACTGGTACCGTGATCATTCGGCATGGGATCAAAGTTGTTTGTCGCGGCGTGTGGCCGATCCGGATTCGGCTCTGGATCGGGTGCGCGGGGGTAGGGCTTTGTGTGGCGTACGCAGGTGCCGCGCCGGTGCGGAATGTGATTTTATTGATCGGTGACGGGATGGGGCTCGGCCAGATAGAGGCGGCTCGCTGTGTTGCGGGTCAGCCGCTTTTCTTTGAGACGTTTCCTTTCCGCAGCCTGATCACGACGGTGTCGTCAGGCGGGTGGGTCACCGATTCCGCAGCCGCCGGCACAGCGCTGGCAACCGGGCAGAAAGTCAGTAACGGTGTGGTCAGCATGTCCATCCCCGGCGATGAAAGGGATTTGGAAACGCTGTTGGAAGTCTTTCAAGGTTGGGGAAAAGCGACGGGGCTTGTCACCACGTCATATCTCACGGATGCAACTCCTGCCGCATTCGGGGCGCATGCGGGGTGTCGTTACAACTCCGAGTGTATCGCCGGGCAGTATTTAAGCCGGACACGCCCTGATGTGTTGATGGGCGGGGGGGCGGCCGGCCTGTCACAGGCCGCAGCCGAAAGCGCGGGGTATGACGTGGTCACGGACCGCGTGTCGCTGGAAGCTGCACGAACCGGGACGGTCGAGCGCCTCTGCGGCCTGTTTGGCACAGGCTATCTGCCGTTTGAAGCCGACGGACTGGGCGTCATGCCGAGTCTGCCCGAGATGGCTGCGTGTGCCTTGAGCGTGTTGTCGTCCGATCCTGACGGTTTCTTTTTGATGGTGGAGGGGGGCCTGATCGATATTGCCTGCCACGGAAACGATCTGCCGCGCTGCGTGACGGAGACGCTTGCATTTGACCGAACCGTTCAAGTCTGTGCGGACTGGGCGCGGGGACGTGACGACACCTTGATTCTGGTGACGGCCGATCATGAGACAGGCGGCTTATCCGTCTTGCGCGATGCCGGGGCGGGTGTGCTCCCGGAGGTGGCCTGGAGTACGGGCGGTCACACGGATTCGCCCGTCGCGCTGTTCGGCTGGGGTGCGAACGCCGAGTGGGTTGTCGGCGCGGCAGACAACACGCATGTTGCCGGTATTGCGCGCCGCAGGGTGCCGTTGCCCTGCGAACCTGTGTCGGTCACGCATGCCCCGGGTGGCCGTATGCGGACGGTCTGGGCCGCTGTGAGCGGGACGGTCTACCGCATCGAGCAGAGTGCAGCCTTGTCTCCTGCGGTTTGGCAGACGCGGGAAGTCGTCACCGCAACCACGTCGCGCGTGACAGTTGAAAACGTGATCGGGGCAGAGGCTTCGCGTGGTTTTTTCCGAATCATGCCGATGCCACAATAACCCCAACAACTAAGGAGAGATGAACATGGCGACACCGGATGTGCGCGGACAGGCGATCAGCATGCGCGATTATGTGGCGTATGCGGGCGGCGCGGTTGTCAGCAAAACTTTGCTCGACAAGAAATCGGGCACGCTGACGTTGTTTTCGTTCGATACAGGGCAGGGCTTGAGTGAACACACCTCGCCGTATGACGCGACGGTGCTGATTGTCGACGGTCAGGCCACGCTGGTGATCGGAGGCAAACCGGTCACAGCAAAAGCGGGCGAACTGGTGATCATGCCGGCCGGGGTACCGCATGAATTGCGCGCGGAAGAGCCGTTCAAAATGCTGCTGATCATGATCCGCGAGCAGAGCGCGTAGCGACCTCCGGCCAGAAGTACCCGCAGGGGATGTCCGGCGCGACGAGGTCGCGGTCGGCGAGATCGCGCGCATCGATCGGGAAGGTGCAGCAGTTCGGCAACCTGTAAAGCGTATACAGGCGGCATGAGGACTGTCCGTCCTTATGGAAGCGCAGTGCACCGCAGGTGTTGGCAACCAAGTGGCAGCAGACGCCACAGCGGCGACATTCCCCTTGTCGGCGAGCCAGACTTTCGCGAACATAGCGCTGTTTGAAAATGTTCAAGAAAAAACGGCGCGCCACGCCGCGCAACAAGATCAAGCGGGTCCTGAGAGAGGTGTGCAGAAAGTAAGAGTTTTTCGCGGGGCTGGCCATTGTTCGCATCCGATGCTTTTTACATTCCTTCAATGAAACCGTAATCGTATCGTGAGGTGTTGGCGCCTGCAAGTAGATTCGCACCTGTGTCGCACCTGTTGCAGATTTCAGGTTCGCCCTCATATTGATCATGGATCGGCGCATTGACTGGACAACAGGCGAAATGATATGATCTCCGCATCACGTTTACGGTGATAGTGATCGGTAATAGGAACGGAGGTTCGAAATGGCTCATGTTGCTTTCAAGGGCAGCCCTGTGATGACGGCGGGCGACTTGCCTGCGGTGGGGGAGATGGCACCGGCTTTTACGTTAACAGGTAAGGATCTTGCGGACATTCCGCTCAAGGATTTCGCTGGGAAGACGGTGGTGCTGAACATCTTTCCGAGCATCGACACGCCGGTCTGCGCGGCCTCTGTCCGCCGTTTCAATGCCGAGGCGGCGGCGCTGGGCGATACGGTGGTTCTCTGTGTCTCAGCGGACCTGCCGTTCGCGGCAGGCCGTTTCTGCACGGTCGAAGGGATCGACAAGGTGTTGCCGGCGTCGACCTTCCGCGCTCCGGATTTCGGTGCGCTGTACGGCGTGGCGATCACCGAAGGTCCGCTGCGCGGCCTGCTGTCGCGTGCGGTGGTGATTGTCGGCCCGGACGGCAAGGTGGTGTACGCCGAGCAGGTCGCCGAAATCACGCAGGAGCCCGATTACGAAGCGGCGCTGCGCGCCTTGGTGAAGTAGATGACGACCGTCAAACCCATGTGCCTCCGCGCGTTCGCGGCGGCGCTGGTTGTGGCTGGCTGCGCAGCGTTGTGCGTGGGAGCGGCACAGCCAGCGTGGCGCGCCACGGACTCCGGCTTCGAACTGGCTTTGGCGCAGGGGGCGGTCACGTGTGACGCCCGCGGGCGGCTCACGCTGCGCGCGGGGGACCAGCCCGCGCTGGAACTGGCCTTCTTCCTCTGGCACGGTGACTACCAGTACGAAACGTTGGCCGGGGGACGCCCGGACGGTGCCGCCCTGCAGACGGATGGCGTCTTGCGGCTGACCGGCCTGTGGGGCGCGCGCGCAGGTGCGCCCCCGGTGCGCTACACCTTGGATCTCGCGCCGTCGGATGAGGGCGCCGAAGTGCGGCTGGCGCTCGTCAAAACGGCGGCGTTGCGGCTGACCGATGGCGTCTGGCTTTCGCTGGCGACGCGGGTGCAGGGGGACGGCGAGCCGCGCCGCATCTACCTGATGCCGACCGCGGACGCGCCGCTCGGCAAGGCGGTCGAAGGCCTGTTCAAAGAGCTCTACATCGGCCGCGAGGGCGGGACGGCCTGCCGCCTGCGCGGCGACGGTGTGCGCTATCTGCGTTCGCGTGTCAGCCCGGAACGGCACGGCTGCGAAATTAAGCTGACGAAGCTACGTGATGTCGCGCTCGGCGAGACGCTGCTGGTGACGCTCTCACTCGGCGTTGCGCCCATGCCGGTGATCGTGCGGCCGGCGTTGACCAGCCGTGGCGAGCTGGCGCTGACGGCGCAGGCGCCGCGCACCGTGCCGCTCTACGGCAAGTGCGAGCTGGATGTCGCGCTGAGCGGCACGTGGGACAACCCCTATGATCCGGAAGACATCGCGCTCGACGCGCAGGTGGTCACGGCGTCAGGGCGGCGCTACACCCTGCCGGGCTTCTTCATGGTGCGCCACACGGTGCTGCCCGACGCGGAGTCGGAGCTGATGCTTTCGGAGAGCGCCGGCCAGTGGAAGTTGCGGCTGGCCGCGACGGAACCCGGTCCGATGCGGATCTCGCTGACCGCGCGCGACCGTTCCGGCACGCGCGTGTTCGCGCTGCCGCAGCCGGTGGAGGTCACGGACGACCGTCAGGCCAAGGGCTTCGTGCGCGTCAGCCGGGCGGATCCGCGCTATCTCGCGCATGACAACGGCGAGGGGTATGTGCCGATCGGCCATAACGTGCCGATCTATCAGGGCAGCAACGGCATGACGGTCCGGCAGATTCTTGAGAAGATGGCCGCGCACGGCGAGAACTGGAACCGCTGGTGGATGTCCAGGAGCGGATTGGGGATCGAGTGGGAGCCGCGGCTCGGCTGGTACCGCCAGGGTGCCGCCGCCAAGCTGGACGGTCTGCTGGAGGATGCGGGGCGGCTCGGCATGACCTACATGCTCTGCATGGACACGCATCAGGATTTTCGTCAGGACGGCTGGAAGGCCAATCCCTACAACGCCGCGCAGGGCGGGCCGTGCGCGACGGCCGGCGCGTGGTTCACGAACGAGACGGCCAAGGCCTTCTACCGCCGGCGTCTGCGCTACACGGTGGCGCGCTGGGCCTATAGCCCGCAGGTGATGTGCTGGGAGTTCGGCAATGAATTCGAGGGGTGGGCGGATGCGACGCAGGAGGCAATCCTGGCGTGGCACCGTGAGATGGCGCCGCTGCTGGCCGCTCTGGATCCGTACGACCACCTGATCTCCACGAGCTGGTGGTCCAAGACCGGCCCGGAGGCCTGCTGGCAGATTCCCGAGATGGACGTGGTGCAGACCCACAGTTATGCCAACAACGATTTGAATACCGCGCTGGAGGCGCGCGCCTTCTGCCGCAAACAGTGGGACGACTTTGAAAAGCCCCACCTCTTCGCCGAGTTCGGCATCCGCAGCCACAATTTCAAGCCGGACGACGATCCGGACGGCCGCGCGATCCACAACACCTCGTGGGCATCGCTCGCCAGCGGCGCCTGCGGCGCGGCCATGCCGTGGTGGCATGAAAACTACATCGAGCCCAAGAGCCTCTATTTCCACTTCCGCTCGTTACGGCGTTTTGTGACGGGACTGCCGTTTGGCACCGAGCGCTGGCGCCCGGTCGAGGTGCGCGGGCCCGGCATGCGCTCGTCGCCGGCTCGGCCGTCGCAGCGCGATGTCGTCGCGCTCACGCGCGCGGGCTTCCGTAGGGCAGGGGCCGACCGCTTCGAGGTCCGGCCGGACGGCACGGTCGCTTCGGCAGACGAGCTGCTGGCGCTGCTGCACGGCGGCGGCCACCGCGATCTGGTCCGGCCGCCGACGTTTGAGGTGACCTATCCGGCAGACGGCACCTTTGGGCTGCACCTCGACAAGGTTTCGCATGGCGGACATCTCAAGGTGTTTGTCGACGATGTGCCGGTGCTGGACCGCGAGCTGCCGTGCGGCGAGGGGCACGGCGTGTCGTGGCGCTACATCGAGCAGTGGAAGCTGTGGGAGTCGGTCTACAACGAGACTGTGACGGTGCCGGTCAAGGCAGGACGCCGCCGCATCCGGGTCGAAAATCACGGCCGTGATTGGGTGTCGGTCTCTCGATATCTGTTCAACGGTTGCCGTGAGACCGAGACCCACGCGGTCAACTGTTATGCGCTGGCCGCTGAGACTGCCGCCATTGTTTGGATTCAGAACGGTGACAGTACGTGGGTGAACCATGCACGCCATGCTGACGAGATCCGTCCGTATCCTGCAGCGGCGTACACGTTGACGGCCTTCCCGGACGGCGAGTATGAGGTGACGTGGTGGGAAACGTGGCAGGGCGCAGAGTTGCGGCGCGAGCGCGTCACAGCTGCGGACGGTCTGCTGACGCTTCAGCCTGGCGTTGTGGCGACAGACATTGCGGCTGTGGTGCGGCGATTGAAGTGATCCGGTTTATCTGTTGGCAATTCAAAAGGAGGATGTATGCGCATGGTCGAGGCTTCCGATCGGTATTCTTTTCGCAGGATGACCACGCAGGAACTGCGGGACCATTTTGTGGTCGAGGACCTTTTCCAGCAGGGCGCGGTAAACTTAGCCTATACCAACGTGGATCGCGCGGTGGTCGGCGGGATTGTGCCCTTGGAGGAGCCGCTGGAACTCAAGGGTGGCCGTGAGATGGCCTGTACTTATTTTTGCGAGCGGCGCGAGGTTGGAATCATCAATCTGGGCGGTTCGGGCAGTATCGTGGTCGACGGCACGACTTACGCCATGGCGAGCCGCGAATGCCTTTACATCCGCCGCGGCAGTCGCGGTATTCTCTGCGCGAGTGACAATCCGGCGGCCCCCGCGAATTATTATCTGGTTTCATATCCGGCCCACGCCGACTATCCCACAACCAAAGCGGCCCTCAAAGATGCCAATCACATCGAACTGGGCTCGCTGGCGGAGTCCAATCGCCGCACGATCCACCAGTTCATCCGTCCCGGTTTTATCAAGAGCTGTCAGTTGGTGATGGGCTTTACCGAGCTCCATGAGGGCAGTGTCTGGAATTCGTTCCCGCCGCATACGCACGATCGCCGCACCGAAGTCTACTGCTACTTCGATCTGCCCCCAAACGGCACGGTCATGCATTTTTTGGGCGAACCGGATGAGACGCGTCATGTGACCTTGCATGAAAAGCAGGTGGTGCTTTCGCCGGCTTGGTCGGTGCATTGCGGCGCCGGCACCGGTGCCTATGCGTTCGTGTGGGCGATGGGCGGCGAGAATCAAGAGTTTGACGACATGGACAAGTGCGATGTGGTTAAATTCCGTTGATTGGTTAGTTGGAAAGTCATGAAGAATAAATTTTTTATCGCGTTGACGGTGTGCCTTGTGGGGGCTGCGACAGCGGGAGATGTGTACGTCGTGCCGGGGGGCGCCGAGGGCGGGAACGGAACGAGGAGGCGGCCGTTCACGACGTTGTCTCAGGCGCGCGACGCGATCCGCGCCGCACGGCGGGCGGGGCGCGGCGATGAGGCTTGGACGGTGCGAATGGCGGCCGGCGACTATCTGCTGTCCGAGCCGTTCGTGCTGCTGCCCGAAGATTCGGGGCGCGCCGGCGCGCCGGTCGTCTATCAGGGCGAGGGCGCGGAGACGCGGGTGATGGGGGCGCTGCGTGTCGATGGGTGGCGCGACACGGCGGACGGCCTCTGGTCGGCACCGATCCCGCAG
>Ga0123328_1003014_pt1 | contig 14658 bp, 10 predicted proteins | sample BioC12SIPDNA_2_FD_89702 | JGI IMG/M metagenome (GOLD analysis project Ga0123328, IMG submission 89702) | Anaerobic biogas reactor microbial communites from Washington, USA - Biogas_R1_A C12 SIP DNA | ecosystem: Engineered > Bioreactor > Anaerobic > Unclassified | place: Washington, USA...
AAAGCGAGCACGACGATCGGGTTCCCTCACGGAGGGCACACGACGGCGATCAAGCTTGCCGAAGCCGAGCGCGCTCTCGCGGACGGATGCGAGGAGCTCGATACCGTCTGCAACATCAGCAAGGTGCTGAGCGGTGACTGGGACTACGTCCGCCATGACCTGAAAGTCGTCATCGACGCCGCGCACGCCGCCGGTCAGAGGGTGAAAGTGATCTTCGAGAACTGCTACCTCCAGGATGCGCACAAGATCGCCCTGTGTGAGATCTGTGCCGACCTCGGGGCAGACTGGGTGAATACAAGTACCGGTTACGGAAGTGGCGGGGCGACGGACGCTGATCTCACGCTGATGCGCGCTCACTCGCCTGCCTCGGTCCAGGTCAAGGCTGCTGGTGGCGTGCGGTCGCTCGACAGGTTGCTGGAGGTCCGCGCGCTGGGGGTCACCCGGGTTGGCGCGTCGCGAACCGAGCAGATCCTGGATGAGACGCGGGCGCGCCTGGGCCTGGCGCCCATCGCGCGCTAACCTCGCCCGACCAAACGCAACTGCGGCTCCCTGGCGCTTCGCCAGGGAGCCGCACTACTGCTGGAGGAGCATGGGGTTGTGCTACTCGATGCGCAAGCTTCCTGATCCCTGGTCAACCGTCAGAACGATCTGGTAGTCGGCCCGGTCGAAGTTTTAGGATTCCCACGTGCCGTCGTCCTCGTCACCCCGCACGAGTTCGAGGTCATCGCCCGGATGAAACCCGCCGCTGCCACCGTCGAGATGCAGCCGCAGCCCGGCATCATCGGGGACGTCGATGGTGATCGCGCCCGATCCTCCATCGAGAAGCGCCTCGAGGTCGCGCTCTCCGGGAAGGCTGAGGTCAATCGAGCCGGTCCCGGCATCGAGTACGAGGCTGCGCACGTTCAGGTCGCGCAGATCGAAGCTGCAGGCACCCGTGCTCGTGTCCAGCACGAGGTCCAGGATGACCTCTGGCGACAGCTCTACGTCCCAACGCTGCTGCGAGTCATCAAAGCTCAACGTACTGTAGGGGATTCCCTGAAGCATCGTGTCGAGGCTGATGCTCGTGCGTGAATTGTGTCGCTCAACGTGGTAGATCAGCTCTCCACGGTAGGCGATGTTGGCCTCCATCAGGTTCGGCGAATCAACGAGAGCGCTCAGGGTTCCAGGCGCGCTCGTCCAGTCGATCGTCACCGTGGCTTCCTCGGTCTGCTCGAGCGGCTGCACGAGCTGATCTCGTTGCAGCGTTGCTGGACGCGCCAGATCAACGAGTGCGGGAATCTGCTCGGCGAACAGGGCGATGCCGATCGCCGTGCCGACCAGCACCAGCATCAGGATGCCGCTGGCGATGGCTCCGGCCACCGACCGACGCCCGATGAGAACGTCAATGCCCAGTGCGACCAGGGCGATCGGCCAGAACCGCCAGAGCACGGCCCAGCCGGTCGCGGGGACGATGCCCAGGTTGGACAACAGGAGCAGGACGCCAAAGGCGATCAGGGCGATCGGCCAGAAGAGCGACCGCCGGCGCGGTGGCGCCGGCCGCGCGGGCGGGACGACGACGCTGCTGGGGTGGACGTAGGTTTCCTGGTTGACGGTAGGTCCGTCGGACTGTTGTGTCATGCGAATAATCCTCCCTTGTGCTTTCCTTGCACGCTATATACGGGAGGAGATCGATCGTGGTTGCGGGAGCGCTATCGTCGATCTGCGGGAGCGTGGCGCTCCCACGTGCGGGAGGTGGGGAGACCCGCAGCGCCAGCCGTAGTCAGCCCAGGAGCAGCCGTCCGCAACCGCCGTGGCAGTTGCGATGGACCCACCCCGGCGCAGCTCTAGCCCGTTTCAGGCGCCGGGCGGATCCTTGTCGGGCAGCTCACAGCTCAGTTCAGGGCCCTCCGGGTGCATCGCCAGGTACACCTTTTCGCTGCTGAGAGGTAGGTCGGTGAAACGGCGTCCCGTGGCCGCATAGAGCGCGTTGGCGATAGCTGGCGCGGTCTGGACCATCACGTGCTCACCGACGCCGCGAGCGCCCCAGGGCCCATCCTCAAGCGGGGTCTCGACGATGTCGCCGTGGATGGCCCGCGGCGCGTCTTTTGCCGTCGCGATCTTGTAGTCCACGAAGCTGCCGTTTATGGGACGCCCGCTCTGGTCGAAGCGCAGCCCCTCGAATGCGGAACTCATCCCGTGGACGGCACCGCCCTCGATCTGCGTCATCACCAGGTCCGGATTGATAGCCTTGCCAACGTCGTAGGCGCTGGCGATCGTGAGGATCTCGATGGCCCCGGTCTCGGTGTCAACCTCCAGGTCAACGGCCTGCGCGCCGACCGTGTAGTGGACCACGGCACGCGTGCCCTGGCCTGTGTCCGGATCGAGGCCCGTGACGTAGGTGGGCATAAACTTGCCCGATCCAACGATCGGGCCGCCCTGCCAACCCTCGAAGTTCTCGTTCGGCAGCCCATAGACGACCATCTTCTGCAGGGGTTGCTCCCGCTCGGAGCGGTAGGACACGACGACGCCCTCTTTGATGTCAAGGTCAGTGGGGTCCTCATCCCAGTAGCGGGCCACAATGTCGAGGATCTTGGCTCGCGCATCCTCGGCAGCTGCCTTCACGGCGTTGCCCATCGACCAGGTGAGCCTGCTGGCGACTGTCTGCCATTCGTAAGGGCTGTACTTGGTGTCGACAGGATTGGCTGAGACGCGCACCCACTCATACGGGATGCCCAGGGCCTCCGCGGCCATCTGGGCGACCACGGTGAACGCGCCCTGGCCGATCTCCTGCCCACCGACGTAGACGTTCAGCGTGGCATCCTCATTGAAGCGTACGATGGCAGAGCTGCCGGGGTTAGGGGGCATGGCTGGGGCCTTCCACATAATGGCGATGCCCTTGCCGCGCCGCTTATTGGGTGCCGAGGGTGCTGGCTGGCTACCCCAACCGATGGCCCGGGTCACCTTGTCGATGCACGCGACCAGATCGATCCGGGGCATGGTCATCCCCGTGAGGATGGTATCGTCTGTGCGGACGCAGTTGCGCCGTCTGAACTCCGCCGGGTCCATGCCGATACGCTCTGCCAGGAGATCCATCACCTGCTCGATGCCCCAGTGGATCTCGGGCATCCCGAACCCGCGCATAGCGCTGCCGATTGGGTGGTTCGTGTAGACGCAAAGAGAGTCCCCCTTGACGTTGGGCACGTCGTAGGGCCCGGTGCAGGAGTAGCCCGCGGCGCGCGCAATGTTGACGCCGTAGTCGTTGTAGGCGCCGCCTCCGAAGTAGTAGGTGACCTCCATAGCGAGGAGCTGGCCATCCGCGTCACAGCCGATCTTGATCTTCGCCACGAGGCTCTGGCGCACGTTCGTGGCGATGAACTCCTCCTCGCGCGTCATCCTGACCTTGACCGGGCGTCCCTTCACCGCGCCGGCCATCAGGGCGACGTTGGCTTCGATCGAGATCCCGGCCTTCCCTCCGAACCCGCCGCCCACGTAGGGCGAGATGACGCGAATCTTGCCGTGAGGGACGCCAAGGCTCTGCGCGAGAAGATCGCGCTGGGCAAAGGGCGACTGCGAGGCTGCCCAGAGCGTGATCTCGTCCGATGGATCCCAGCGGGCGACGGCAATGTGCGTCTCGATGGGCGCGTGCTGTATCTGAGGCAACGTATAAGTGCTCTCGACGACGGTCGCACAACGGGGCCAGGCGGCTTCCGTGTCGCCCTTGCGAAGGCGGAAGTGCTCTGAGATGTTGGTTCCGGGCTCCGGGAAGATGAAGTTGACAACTTCGTAGCTTCCCAGGTCCGGATGGACCAGCGGCGCCCCGGATTGGGCGGCGAGGTAGGGGTCGAAGACCGGCTCGAGGGGCTCGTACTCCACGTGGACCAGGGCTGCGGCCCGCTCGGCGATCTCCTCACTCGTCGCGACGACGCCTGCTACAGACTCGCCCACGTAGCGGACGCGGTCGTGAGCGAAGATGAAACGGTCCTTAAGGTAGAGGCCGAGCCGGCGTGGGGCATCCTGTCCCGTCACAACCGCCTTGACGCCGGGCAGGGCCAGGGCCGCGCTCATATCGATGGCTCGGATGAGCCCATGGGCTATCGGGCTGTGAACGAGTTTGCCGTAGAGCAGCCCAGGGCCGAAGGCCATGTCATCCACATACTGCGCCGCGCCCGTCACCTTCTCCAGGGCATCGACGCGAGGGACGCTCTTGCCGACCGGATGATTCGTCTCACCTGCCATAGACCTGCCTCCCCAAGGGACTCAGAGTTGCGTCGATTGCTATGCCGGTTAGCCTTCCTCGCCTCTTCCCGCCACGTCCTGAATGGCCTCGATGATGCGGACGTACCCGGTGCAGCGGCAGAGGTTTCCGACGAGGGCCTCGCGGATCTCGTCCTCAGTGGGGTGAGGGTTGCGATCCAGGAGCGCCTTGGACGACATCAACATGCCCGGGGTGCAGAAGCCGCACTGCACGGCGTTGTGTTGGATGAAGGCCTCCTGCAGCGGGTGCAATTCGCCGCCAGCGCTCAGTCCCTCGGTGGTCTCGATGATGGCTCCATCGGCCTCAGGTGCCAACACCAAACACGAGTTCACGGGGAGGCCATCCAGCAGCACGGTACACGCGCCGCATTCGCCGTTTTCGCAGCCGCGCTTGGGGCTGGTAATCCCGAGCTGCTCGCGTAACACCTGAAGCAACGTGTGGTGCGACCTCACGACGATCGCGTGGTGGTCGCCATTGACGGTGAGTGAGATCTCGTGGAGCACCGTTACCTCCTAGCAGCACGGTGGATCCGCGGGCATCCGGCTGATGATCGCCCGGACGACGCGTCGCGTGAGGTTGATAACCATGGCCTGACGATACTCCTGACCCGCGCGGATGTCGGAGATCGGGCAGCAGCACCCATAGGCTGCAGCCGCCGCCCGGTCGATCGCCTCATCGCTCAGGTCTCCGGCCAGGATAGCCTCTGACTCGGCTGCACGCAGTGGGGTGGGGCTCACAGCGCCGAGCGCAAGGCGCCAGGAAGGGCGCGCCGCCTCCGGGATGGCCAGGGCTGCAACGCTCACGATGGATAGGTCCCCTGCCTGGCGGCGGCTCAGCTTCTCGAAGGCGCCGACGGTGCCATCAGGGGGCCGTGGCAGAACCAGCCCGATCACGATCTCGCCAAGGCGCAAGGCCGTTTTCCTGGGCCCGGTGATGAAGTCCGCGACGGGCAGTTGGCGTTCGCCTCCCGGGCCAGCAATCTGTACCAGCCCCTCCAGCACGTAGAGCGCGGGCGCCGTGTCGGCTGCGGGGGAGGCAGTGCAGATGTTACCGCCGATGGTCGCGCGGTTGCGCACCTGTTCGTTCCCCATTGAGGCAGCCGCGTCGGCGAGAACGCTCCAGTGGGATCTGACCAGCTCAGAGCGCGCCAGCTCGTTCATCCGGATGGCGGCCCCGACGAAGAGCGAGCCCGTCCCCGCCTGGACCGTGAGATCGCGGAGGCGGGGCAGCCCCTTGACGTCGACGACCAGATCCGGGTGGAACACGCCGTCGCGGACGCGGGGAATGAGGTCGGTGGCACCGGCAACCACGGCGACGACCTTCCCCGGACTGGTCAGGTGCTGAAACGCCTCTCCCAGAGACGTTGGCTTGCAGTAGTCATAAGGGTGCATAGTCGAGCCCTCCACGGCCCAGTGCATCGGACCCTATGTTGGGTCCCGCTGCCCACACTGCCAGGTGACCGACCGGGTGGGGCGGGCTGCCGGGCGGCGCGGCGCAGCCTGTGTCCGGAAGCGCCGCACCGCCCAGGTCGAGACCTAGACTAGAAATCCAGCGTTGCGCGCTCTTTGACCCCAAAGAGTGACGGTGGGACGATGATGAAGAGCGCGTTGAGTAGGATGCCGACGATGGCGGCAAAGACGATTGCCGGGATGCCATCCGGGAAGAAGAGCGGGATGCGGAACGGGAACAGGCCGTTCGCCAGACCCAGGTTGCCGCCGATGCCAAGGACGAGGATCACCGCACCGATCGCCAGGTTCTTGGGATCGAAGAGGTTGACCTTCTCGCTCTGGATCAGGGCGATACCTTGCTTGCCGATGACACCGAAGAGGTAGATGGACAGGCCGCCAGTGACAGCCACGGGAATTGTGTTCACCAGCGCCGCGAGCTTGCCGATGAACGCAAGCAGAACGGCCATCACGCCGGCGGTCATGATCACGGAGATCGAGTAGTTGCGGGTGATCGCCATCAGCGAGTTGTTCTCGCCGTAGTTGGTCCCGGCGCAGCCACCGAAGAGACCGGCGATGGCGTCGTTGGACCCGTCCGCGACCAGGTTCAGGCCAATCAGGCGCTTGATCTCGGTGGGCTTCTTCTTGAGGTCCTTGGCCAACTGGTCGATGTAGAGGCTCATCTGGTAGAGGTGGGCGGTCGATTCGGGAATCGTCGCGATGGCAATGAGCGCCACGCTGAGGGCCATTCCCCAGGCCCGGGCATCACCAAAAGCTGGGAGGGTGAAGTTCGGAAGGCGCACCCAGGCGGCCTCACCCACAGGCGAGAAGTCGACGATGCCGACGGCGAGGGACAGAAGGTAGCCCGCGACTGCCCCCAGTAGGATCGGCAGCATCCCCAGAAGTCCCTTTCCCTGGAGATAGACCGAGAAGACGATGGTGCAGACCAGGGTAAAGAAAGCGACACCCCAGTGCGCTGATGACTGGGCCAGTGCTGTTCCAGCCAGGGCAATGCCGATGACGATGGCGACGCTGCCCGTTACGATGGGCGGCAGGACCTTGTCCAGGCGCGCCTTGCCGATCCACTGGATCAACAGGCCAAACAGGATGTTGAACAGGCCTGTGAGCAAGATGCCGACCTGGGCAATGCGTACCCCGTCAGGGCAGTACACGGTCGAGGGATCGTTGAAGCAGTCGCCGGCATACTTTGCCATCACGGTGATGAAGACCGTGATGTAGCTAAATGAGGAGCCGTAGTATAGAGGGATCTTGCGCTTGGCAACCAGAAGCGCGATGATCGTGCCCAGGCCGGAGGTGAAGAGCGTCACCCCCACATCGAACTTCGTGAGGATGGCGACCAGCACCGTGGCCGGGAACATCGTCAGGACTTGCTGGAAGCCCAGACTGAGCATGGCGGGAAGGGGCGGCGTATCCTCAGGCATGTAGCCAATCGTCGACGCATTCGTGACTTTCTTTGCCATGTGCACTACTCCTTGAGTAACGAAAGATTCTGAACAGCTGGATAAGTTTCGGACCTGCTTGTACGTAGCCTACCGTGCGAACTCCCCGATACCACACTCCCCCTTTCTTTGACTCGCTGACACTCCCTTCCTTAGCATACTGCCCTGTCGCTGGCCGCCGGCCAACGCAGGCCTCACCCCGCAATCCGGCGAGCCGGTTCGAAGCGACTGCGTGCCGGCTTCAGGATATCACCGTACGCTGCCAGGTTGCGGTCTTGGAGGTGATCGAAGATCATCGGGCTGACGGAGCCGTAGGAGATTCGCTTGAGCGGCTCGGGATCGAGCTCCGCAGCGATGATATCTTCTGTGCCACGCCCCAGCGCCAACGTCTGCGCGATGGGGCTCACGATCATGCTGTGGCCAAAGTAGTAGTTTTCTCCGGCGTCCGGGCCGATGGCGTTGCAGGCCGCGATGTAGACGTGGTTGTCGTAGGCGCGTGCTTTGTTCGTGGTCTCCCAGATCTCGAAGCTGCGCAGCAAGGCCGAGGGGCGGACGATGACCTCAGCACCGTGTATGGCCTCACAGCGGTACAGCTCCGGGAAATCCCCATCGTAGCAGATGGTGAGCCCAATAGCCGCTATGGGCGTCTGCACCACGAGTGGCTCGGTGCCGGGTGAAGACCACCCGCCGGCTGCCTGGCGCTCCGTGGGGAAGAGGTGCGTCTTGCGGTAGACGCCCAGGAGCCCGTCGGGCCCGAACAGGGCGGCGCTGTTGTAGACGATGCCCGATTCCGGGCCGCGCTCGTAGGTGGGAAAGACAAGGTACAGGTCGAGGGCGCGTGCCATGGCCGCCACCGGCTCCGTCAGGGGGCCGGGCAGCGTGTCGACCAGGGCCCACAGCTCCTCGATTGGGCAGCCGGGTGTGAAGCCCGTCGTCACGCTCTCGGGGAGGACGATCAGGCTTGCCCCGGTCTCGCGTGCCGCCCGCTCTGTCCACGCCAGGGCCTTCTGGACGTTCTCCCGGACTGCCAACGGCGTGACCGCGAACTGCGCGCAGGCGACCGTGAACCGCTCCATCAGAGCGCTCCCTCGGCGTACAGGTCGGCGATCTGTTCTGGCGTATAGCCGAGTAGCTCGGACAGCAGCGCCTCGGTGTGTTGGCCCAACGTGGGTGCCGCGGACCGCAACGCGCCGGGCGTACCGCTGAGTTTCACCGGGATCCCGGGGACGGTCATCGTCCCGGCGACCGGATGATCGAGCTGGACCAACATGTCCCGGGCCAGTACCTGGGGGTGCTCCATCACTTCGGCCATCGTGTTGATGGGACTAACGGGAATCCCGGCCGCCTCGAGCAATGCCTGCCACTCTGCACTGCTGCGCTCGCAGAAGATCCCGGCCAGGACCGGACGAAGCTCGGCATAGTGGGTGTCGCGCAACGGGTTGGTCCTGAACCTTGGGTCTTCAGCGAGTTCGGGGTGCTCAAGGACCTCGCAGAGCTTTCGCCAGAGCGCGTCATTCCCCGCCGCGACCATCAACTGGCCATCCCGTGTATCGAATGGCTCGAAAGGGACGATCGAGGGATGGCGGTTTCCTTGCGGGCGCGGCACTTCACCGGTTACGCCGTATCGCGCGACCGCGTTCTCCAGGATGGCCACCACGGAGTCGAGCATCGCCACGTCCACGACCTGCCCACGACCGGTGCGCCCGCGCGCGGCGAGTGCGCTGAGGATGCCGATCGTTGCAAAGAGGCCCGCCGTGATATCGGCTATCGACGTCCCTACGCGGGTGGGTTGTCCATCTACCGCACCGGTGATGCTCATCAGGCCACTCATCGCCTGTATCACGGCATCGTAGGCAGGGCGCTGGCTATAGGGCCCGGTGCGCCCGAAGCCCGACGACGCGGCGTAGATCAGGCGGGGGCTGATCTCCTGCAGCGCCTCGTAGCCCAGGCCCAACCGGTCCAAGGTGCCGGGACGGAAGTTCTCGACCAGGACGTCCACGAGCGGGATCAGCTCACGGAACACCTGCTGGCCACGCGGGGATTTCAAGTTCAGCGTCATGCTGCGCTTGTTGCGGTTGAGGCTCATGAAGTAGGCACTCGCGCCGTTGACATAGGGGCCGTAATGGCGCGCATCGTCGCCGACGCCAGGAAGCTCGACCTTGATGACGTCGGCTCCCAGGTCGGCGAGCACCATCGTTGCATAGGGCCCGGCTAGCACACGGGTCAGATCCAGCACACGCAGTCCTTCCAGGGCCATCATAGGCAGTTTGCTCCGCTCCTCCAAGGTCGTAGGTCCAGCGCCAGACAGGCGGTCGCGTGCACGCTTAGCGCCTGGCTTCGACCTGCCGGTTCAGGCTATCGACGTGGCCAGGGTCGTAGGCGTCGCCGAACTTGGTCTTCGGCAGGGCCTCTCGCGCAGCCATCAGCGCGTCATAGCGCTCATCGTCGACAAAGGCGACGCAACGTCCAATGCTCGACTCGCCGTCGACGAACCGCCACGGGAAGAACCCGATCTGGACCCGTTGGTTGAGCAGTAGGTCGATCTCTCCACCGATGCACTCCGCGTGGATGATCCCGTCGGGGAACATCTCGATGTGCATCAGTTGGTACTTCGTGTCGTCGAAGACATCCGCGAGCCCAGCCCCGTACTTGCGCTGGAAGTGCGCCTCCGCCTGGCGGGCCTGGCGCGGCATCCAGTCACGGATGACCGTGTTCATGGGATGATCCGCGCTTCCGCAGTCGACGCCGATCCAGCGAAGCTTCTTCTGCTTGGCCCATACCGCGAACTCCCGATCGGGGCCGGGGTGCTGGACCATGTATCGGATCTCGTTGGCTGTCGGCATGTCCCAGCCAAAGTGGTGGAAGCCTGTGTGGATGATCAGGATGTCGCCCTCACGGACCTCGACGCGCTCCTCGACCATCTGGGACGTGTAAATGTCGTAGTCGGCGACGACGTCCGATAGGTCGACGATGGCAGCATCGTGAACAAGAAAGTCCATCTGAAGATCGGCGATGTCTTTGCCCGCCGTGAAGAAGTGAATCTCGCCGTCCAGGTGTGTGCCCAGGTGGTTGGAGTGGGTGACAACCTGGCCGTTCGCGCCATTGGGCGCAAGACGCTTGAAGTACTTCACCTGAAGTGGCTCGTAGGTTGGCCAGGGCGGCGTGCCAATGCCCAGTGGGATCGTAAGGTCAATCAGCTTCATCGGTTTTAGCCTCCTATCGGGTTATCCTGCTGTATAGAACACGCCACGCGGTCGCCTCGTTACGGCGTGGCCCAGTAGTGATCCGGCGGTTTGCAGTGCGCGCGACGAACACGTGACTACTCGCACAGGGCCTTGAGTGCGGAGAAGGCCTGCTCGAAGCAAGCACGCGGGGCGCGGACGAGGCCCGCACCCACCATACCGATGCCCGGCTCCTTGTGGGCAATGCCCGTGTTGATCAGCGGCAGCGTCCCGCTGGCTACAACCTTGCGTACGTCGATGCCCAGCGGCGTGCCCTGGAAGTCGAGGGCCGGGACTGTGAACGCCGTGTGTTGGCCTGCAGTGATCTCCATCATCTCGCGAGTCACACCGAGAGCGCGCTGTGCGGTGCCACCCACGAAGCGGACGATGGCGGGTGCGGCTGCCATCGCGAAGCCACCGATTCCCGCAGTCTCCGTGATGGCCGAGTCGCCAATATCGGGATTCGCGTCATCTGCCGAGAAGCCCGGGAGCCAGAGACCGTCGACGATCGGGGCTGGCGCGGTGAACCACCGGTCGGGGAACGCCGCTACGCGTATGCCAAAGTCGGTGCCGTTGCGGGCCATGACGGTGACGAGCGAGCTGCCCTCGATGCCCTCCGCGGTCTCGAGCATCGCCTTCGCGGCAGGCATCGACAGGTTGAGGAAGAAGTGGTCGTTGCTGTCGATGAAGCGCAGGACCGCGTCAGCGACCCGCTTCGTTGACGTCCGGAGGAGCGCTGGCGCAATTTGCCGGATGAGGAGTGAGGTGCCGGCGCGGTTGCGGTTGTGGCCTTCGTCGCCCATATGGAGGGCCTGGGCAATGAGGCTGCGTAGGTCGATGGGGCCGGTCCTGGCAAGGGTTTTGCGCAGCGCAGGGTAGAGCTCATCAGCCATCCAACGCAGATGGGCGAGTACGTCGTCACCATAGGCACCATAACGGAGGACGCGCCCGAGCCCCTCGTTCTGGGTCGCATAGGTCGTGTTGCCGATTGTCTCGTTGTGGACGATGAAGACGGGCATTGATGGTGAAACGATGCCGGCCATGGGGCCGACGGTGTGATGATGGTGGCAGGGCTCCAGGGAAACCTTGCCAGAGGCGGCGAGCTCGGCGGCTTCCTCAACTGTGTCCGCCCATCCCTCGTAGACGATGGCTCCCATCACCGCGCCGCGCTGTGGCCCACACATGCGCTCCCACGTGATCGGGGGGCCAGCGTGCAGAATCATCCGTTCACCCATGCCGGGGATCGTGCGCCCGGCAAGCCCCATGCCCACGAGAAGAGGGCGACTGGTGGTGATGCGTTCCAGTGCCTCGCGGTTGGCGGCATCGATGTCGATGCCGGACGATGTGCGCGTGAGTGGCGTGTAGCCGCTCAACGGCGGGCGCCAGTCCACCTGGATGACCTCGGCGCCCTGGCTCTCAAGGCTCCTGCGGAAATCCTCAAGCCCAACGTTGATGGCTCTGATCGGCTGCCCAAAGAGATCGTGGATTGCCATGTCTAGGCCCCTCTATGCCAGGATGAAGCCGGCCAGACGCGATGCCGCGGCATTCGTCGGCAGGACGATGACCCCCGCTTCGCGCAGACGCGCCTCCTGCGCCCTGAGGTTCTGGGGATCGCGCTCGGTACCGCAGACGTGCGCAACGAAGAGCACGGTCCGTCCTTGGTCGGCCAGGTAGGCCTGCGCATCGCGGATGGCTTCGACGGCGGCTCCTGCCGGATCGGGGTGTACACCAAAACCGAGTACGATGTCCAGGAGAATCACGGCTGTCTCCGGGTCATGGACCTCCTGGATGATCCTGCGGTTCCGAAGCGTGGGGTCGAGCATCGGGTGCAGGCGTCCCTGGGTGAACTCATCTTCGCCCAGGTCGATGACACAATGCCCCTGGCTCACCGCCGAATCGCGTAGCTGGTTGTCCTTATCGATGGGCGCGTTCGACAGGATGGTGACATCGGGAAGCATCTTGCGGAGGATGGCCTGGGTCTCGTAGCAGAAGGTGCCACCGCTGAAAAGCCCCCGCAAGTAGCGCTGTTCCTTCCCCAGCCGCGCGTGGAGCTTGTAGGCGTCGGACTTGAGCCGTTTGTCGCGCTTCTTGAGCGCCTTGCGCGCAGCCGCCGGGTCGCCTCCCAGCGCGACTTCGGCGGCAACGGCGGCTGCGAGTTCAAGGGTACTCGCCGGGATCACGCCCGGGGTTCCGATCGCTTTACGCTTGGCCCCCAGGAAGCATATCACGGCAGGCTTGTGGCTCGCAAGTGCCTGTTCGATGACAGCCTCAGCGACCTCCTTGGCCGGAGGCTTTGAGACCAGGAGGATCGTTCGTGTCGCGGGATCGATCTGGAGGGCGCGCAGGCTCTCGATCATCATTATCCCGCCGACCTCGCTCGAGAGGTCGCGTCCGCCCGTGCCGATAGCTTGGGTCACGCCGACGCCGCGGCGCGACAGCTCACAGGTGACGGCCTGGAGCCCTGTTCCGCTGGCCGCGACGATGCCCACGCCGCCCTCTGCCGGGGGGGTATGGAGGATTGCGTTAGCGAACCCGAGAGCCACACCGTTGATGATGGCCGTGCCGGCGTCGGGTCCCATCACGAGCAGCCCCTTGTCTCGCGCGAAGGTCTTCAGGCGAATCTCGTCTTCGATGGGGACGTTATCGCTGAACAGGAAGACGTGGGTGCCGCGGTCGAGCGCTTCGAGCGCGACCTGTGAGGCGTAGTGGCCCGCCACTGACACCAGTGTGAGGTTCGCACCCTCCAATCGTTGCACGGCGGAGGCGATGGTCCGGGTCTTGACCGTCATCTCGTCCGTGCCCTTCGGCGTTCTGGATGCCTTCAGCGTGGCTTCCGCGGCATCGAGGGCTGCCTCGGCCCTGGCGATGTCGTCGGCCTTCACGACGAGGATGAGATCATCGGGCGAGGCTGCCTCGCAGGCCTCGTCCAGAAGGTCCGCGTTCGCCAGGATGCCGCGATTGGCGGGGGTGCCCATGACGACTGCGGCGTCAGAGACGCCGGGTAGCTGCAGCACTCCCTGCGCGACCTCGAGGAGCGTGACGGAATCGAAGTACTCCCCGCGTCGTATGCGTGCTCTGATGGTCAACTGTCCCTCCTCGCTGCGCTGTACCCAACTATGAAGCCACGCAGCATGGCTCTGCCAGACGTGCCCCCCGTCGCCGCAACTCGCCGCGCGGCGTGCTCAACCTCCAGGAAATCGTCCCCGCCCAGTGCCTCGAGCAGGGCATGCCAGTCTGCACTCGCCAGGCCGTGGCCCGCTGCATCAAGGAAGGCCCCGCTCAGGCTATGGGTCACGGGCACAGCAGCTCGCGCGATGGCGGCGCCGATCTCACCACACAAGGGGTGGTGGGCCGCCCAAAGTGCCAGGGCGGCGCCAGCGAGCACATCATCGCCGTAGGGTGTCAGGCCCGGCCCAAGGCCGGCGAGGCCAGCGGCGGCTTTCTGGATGTCCACGAGACACCCTCTGGCGATGGCGGCAGCGAGCTCCGCGATGCGCTGTTCCAGGGCGCGGTCCAGGTGCTCTTGAGCGCCTGAGCGCGTGCGGCGCAAATCGGTGATCTCGACCGCGATACGCTCCAGAATCTGGATGCAATGAGGCTGAATGGCGACCTCTGACCACGGAGGCGAGGGGTCCCATACCTCTGTCTCCGATGTGATGGCGACGTGGCAGGGGCCGATGGTCAGCCCGGCGCGGGTGATCTGCCACGCTGTGCCCGCGCCTGGAAGGCGGTCCACGACGACGTGGAATGGTCCGTTCCCGATTTCGGGCAGGACAAGTGCCACCAGCGCGTCGCCGATGATCAGGTCGATCGCCCGGTCAAAGCGGGCGAGTTCGACCACTCGCCCGGCGCCTGTGTAGAGCGTGTCAAGCGCCCCCGTGGAGATCGAACGCGCCGCCACGGAGTATAGAACGGGCCACCGCTGGGAAGACGGTGGCCCGGACATGACAGAATCGTCGCACGCGTTCGTGGGCGAGGTCGAGAACCCCAGCCCACGGCCCGCATCGGGGGCGGGCGTCGCGCCGCCAAGGTGCCGCTCGCTCTCCACGCTGCATCGTGAAAGATCGACACAACGCGCGGCCTGCGGTAAGCCGTTGACGACCCAGGCCACCGCTGACCCGCGCTGCAGTTCCTTGAGGCAAATGCTGTTCACGGTGGTTGTGCGTGTTTGTTTGAGTAGGACCCGGGCTGGCCCAGGCGAATGCTTCCCCAGGCGGCCAGCACCTCCATTGTAGGTATGGGCCCGGGCTTTGTCAAGCGTCGCGGCGGGTCGTGGGTGTCCGTCAGATTTCCGCATC
>Ga0123328_1003018_pt1 | contig 14638 bp, 8 predicted proteins | sample BioC12SIPDNA_2_FD_89702 | JGI IMG/M metagenome (GOLD analysis project Ga0123328, IMG submission 89702) | Anaerobic biogas reactor microbial communites from Washington, USA - Biogas_R1_A C12 SIP DNA | ecosystem: Engineered > Bioreactor > Anaerobic > Unclassified | place: Washington, USA...
ATCTGACGGATGAGCTTGTTGTAATTGGTTGCCGTATCGTTGTACACCATCTTGCTGGTACGCACCATGTTGGTGTACTTGTCGACAGCTTCCATCGCAATGGCGTAGTTCGCGTTGGCCTTGATGTCGGGGTACTGCTCGACGACCACGTTCAGCCGGCTCATCACCTGGCCCATGAGGTCCTCCTGGGCGTCGACCTGCTCGGCGGTGCTGCTGGAGTCGATCGGGCGGCGCTGGGCGATCGTATCGCGAAGCGTGTTGTACTCATGCTCGTTGTAGGACTTGATCAGTTCGACCATACCGGTGAGGGCGTCCCAGCGGCTCTCTTGCTGCACGCCGATGGTGCTCATGGCATTCTGGCAAAGCTCGTCCTTGTTGACGAGTTTGCGCTGGACGGAAATCACCCATAAAACGAGGAGGGCGACGACTGCGATGGCGATAATAATTCCCATGTTTGTGTTGGTTTAGAGTTAAAAACGCATAAAGGTAAGAAAAAAAACAAAAAACCGCCCCGGATGGAGCGGTTTTTTATTGCACTCGGTTGCACCTGGCAGTCGGAGCGAAGCGACCGGGGGAGCCGGAAGGGAACGCCCCTCAGTCACCGGGGACTTCGTCCCAGCTGTAAGGCGCAGAGAGCCTTACAGCTGCGGGCCGGCGGCGACGAGCTTCTTGCCCGCCTCGTTGGACTCGTACTTGTGGAAGTTCTTGATGAAACGGCCGGCGAGATCCTTCGCCTTCTCGTCCCAGACCTTCACGTCGGCGTAAGTGTCGCGCGGATCGAGGATGCCGGTGTCGACACCCTTGAGCTCGGTCGGAACCTCGAAGTTGAAGTAAGGGATCTGCTTGGTCGGGGCCTTGTCGATGCTGCCGTCCAGGATGGCGTCGATGATTCCGCGCGTGTCCTTGATGGAGATGCGCTTGCCGGTGCCGTTCCAGCCGGTGTTCACCAGATAGGCCTTGGCGCCGCTCTTCTCCATGCGCTTCACGAGCTCCTCGGCATACTTGGTCGGGTGCAGCTCCAGGAAGGCCTGGCCGAAGCAGGCGGAGAAGGTCGGGGTGGGCTCGGTGATGCCGCGCTCCGTGCCGGCGAGCTTGGCGGTGAAGCCGCTCAGGAAGTAGTACTTGGTCTGCTCGGGGGTGAGGATGCTCACCGGAGGCAGCACGCCGAAGGCGTCGGCGGACAGGAAGATGACCTGGTTGGCCGCAGGGCCGTGGCTGTCCGGGCGGACGATCTTCTCGATGTGGTAGATCGGGTAGCTGACGCGGGTGTTCTCGGTGACGCTCTTGTCGTTGAAGTCGATCTTGCCGGCCTCGTCGACGGTCACGTTCTCGAGGAGCGCGTCGCGGCGGATGGCGTTGTAGATGTCGGGTTCGGACTCCTTGTCCAGCTTGATGACCTTGGCATAGCAGCCGCCCTCGAAGTTGAACACGCCCTCATCGTCCCAGCCGTGCTCGTCATCGCCGATGAGCAGACGCTTGGGGTCGGTGGAGAGGGTGGTCTTGCCGGTGCCGGACAGACCGAAGAAGATTGCGGTGTTCTCGCCGTTCATGTCCGTATTGGCGGAGCAGTGCATCGCGGCGACGCCCTTGAGCGGCAGGTAGTAGTTCATCATGGAGAACAGACCCTTCTTCATCTCGCCGCCGTACCAGGTGTTGAGGATGACCTGCTCCTTGCTGGTCACGTTGAAGGCGACGCAGGTGTCGGTGCGCAGACCGAGCTCCTTGTAGTTGTCCACCTTGGCCTTGGAGGCGCAGAAGACGACGAAGTCGGGCTCCTGGTCGAACTCCGCCTGGTTCTTCGGGCGGATGAACATGTTGGTCACGAAATGGGCCTGCCAGGCCACCTCCACGATGAAACGGACCTTCATGCGGGTGTCCTTGTGGGTGCCGCAGAAGCCGTCCACGACGAAGAGGCGCTTGCCGCTGAGCTGCTTGAGCGCGAGGTTCTTGACCTCTTTCCATACCTTCTCGGACATCTTGTGGTTGTCGTTGGGGTACTCTTCGGTGGTCCACCAGACTTCGCCCGGGGCGCCCTCCTTGGAGGTCTTGTCATAGACGATGTACTTGTCTTTGGGGGAGCGTCCGGTGAAGACGCCGGTCATCACGTTGATGGCACCGAGCTCGGTCACCTGACCTTTGTCGTAGCCCTCCAGGCCGGGCTTGGTTTCCTCGTTGTAGAGGACTTCGTAGGTCGGGTTGTAGAGAACCTCGCTCACTCCCTTGATACCGTACTTGCTTAAATCGATCTTAGGCATAACTTTTATGTTTTTAAAATTTATTTTGAATATGCTGGTATTATAGCTACCAAAAAATCGGACAAAGATAATATTTTTCCACCGTATTTCCAAAGCCCCGGCGACGGAAGTTTCCGGATATTATCAGCTAATTTTGCAAAGATGGAAGCACGGGAAGTTCTGCAACGCCACTGGGGTTATGAAACCTTCCGCCCGATGCAGGAGGAAATCATCTCTGCAGCGGTGGAGGGAAGGGACGTGCTGGCCATCCTGCCCACGGGCGGGGGCAAGTCCGTGTGCTTCCAGGTGCCTGCTTTGATGAAGGAGGGGCTCGCCTTGGTCGTAACGCCGCTGGTCGCCCTGATGAAGGACCAGGTGCAGAATCTCACCGACCGCGGCATCCGCGCCCTGGCCATCCATGCCGGGATGGACCGGCGTCAGGTGGATCTCACGCTCAACAACGCGGCTTACGGGGATTTCAAGTTCCTGTACGTCTCGCCCGAGCGCCTGGGGACCGCCCTGTTCCGCTCCTATCTCCCGGTGCTGCCGGTCAGCTACATCGTCGTGGACGAGGCGCACTGCATCTCGCAGTGGGGCTATGATTTCCGGCCGGACTACCTGGAGATCGGCGCGCTGCGCAAACTGGTGGACGCGCCGGTGATCGCCCTCACGGCCACGGCCACGCCGCAGGTGGCGGAGGACATCATGGACAAGCTCGGTTTCCGGGAGCGCCTGCTGCTGCGGAGCGGCTTCGAACGGCCCAACCTGTCCTACATCGTGCGCCGCTGCGAGGACAAGACGGGACAGCTGCTGGATATCTGCCGCGGCGTCGCGGGCTCGGGGATCGTGTATATGCGCCACCGGCGCCGCTGCGAGGAAGTGGCGGCGTTCCTGTCGGAGAACGGCGTCAGCGCCTCGTCCTACCATGCCGGCCTGGGCGGGGAAGTGCGCTCGGAGCGTCAGGAGGCCTGGAAACGGGGACAGATCCGGGTAATGGTCTGCACCAATGCCTTCGGCATGGGCATCGACAAAGCGGACGTGCGCTTCGTGGCGCACACGGGGCTGCCCGAGAGCCCGGAATCCTATTTCCAGGAAGCCGGCCGCGCCGGACGGGACGGAGAACGTTCCTGGGCCGTCCTGCTCTGGAACGGTACGGATGTGCGGCGCCTGAAGCAGTTGCTGGAAGTATCCTTTCCTTCCCTGGACTATATTGCGGACATCTACCAGAAGTTGCATGTCTTTTTCGAGATTCCTTACGAGGCCGGCGCCGGCCGGCAGCTGAAATTTGACCTGGAGGCATTCGCGAAGCACTTCCGGCTAGAGCGGGCGCCGGTCCACTACGCCCTCAAATACCTGGAACGCTCGGAGCATCTGACCTTCTCGGAGGATGTGGAAGTAGCCACGCAAGTGCGGATTCTGGTGGATCGCAACTTGCTGTATGATATTGACTTGCCGGATCCTGCGATGGTTTCGCTCCTGGAGGCCCTGATGCGGCGTTACGCCGGGATCTTCTCGTATCCGGTACCGGTCCGCGAGGACGCCCTTTCCTCGGCCTGCGGCGTGGATGTGCCGCAGCTCCGCCAGCTGCTCTACCGGCTCTCGCTCGAGCATGTGATCCGTTACATCCCGGGAGAGCGCTGCAGCGTCGTTTTCCTGCACCACAACCGCCTCATGCCGGGCAACGTGGACCTGCAGAAGGAAAAATACGCCTTCCTGCTGGAGAATGCCCGGCGGCGGGCGGACGCCATGGCCGAATACGCCTCCCAGACGGAACTGTGCCGCTCCCGCTGGCTGCTGCGCTATTTCGGGCAGGAAGCGTCGCCCGACTGCGGGACCTGCGACGTTTGCCGGCGGCTGAAGAATGCCGATTCCGTCGTCCGCGCCTGGTGGGCGGAGCATCCCGGGGCGTCCCTGCAGGAATTCCGGGCCAGTTGCGCCGATCCTGCCGGGGGAATGCCGCCGGATGCCATGGCCCGCTACCGCCGGATGCTGGATGCGGGCGAGCTGTGAAACAAGATAAATTTTGATCACTGGATATGAAAAACAAACTGACTTTTCTGTGCTGCGTGCTGCTTGCACTGTGTCCCTTCTATTCCGCCCAGGCCCAGGAACAGACGGTTCCGATCTATCTGGACACGTCTTTTTCCTTTGAGGAACGGGCGACGGACCTGGTGTCCCGCCTGACGCTCGAAGAGAAGCAGAGCCTGCTGGGCAACAACATGGCCGCCATCCCGCGGCTCGGCATCAAGAACTACAATGTCTGGAGCGAAGCGCTGCACGGCGTGCTGACCGGAGCCAACCCTTCCGCAGGCCTGGCCGGACCGACTTCCTTCCCCAACAGCGTGGCCCTCGGATCCACCTGGGATCCCGCGCTGACGGAGCGCATGGCATCGGCCATCGCCGAGGAGGCGCGCGCCATCTATCAGACCGGCACCAAGGGCCTGACCTTCTGGTCGCCGGTCGTGGAGCCCGTGCGCGACCCCCGCTGGGGACGGACGGGCGAATCATACGGAGAGGACCCTTTCCTCGCGGCCGAGATGGCCGCCGGCTTCGTGCGTGGCCTGATGGGCAGTGACCCGAAATACCTCAAGGCCGTGCCGACGGCCAAGCACTACTTTGCCAACAACAGCGAATTCGACCGCCATGTCAGCAGTTCGGACATGGACAGCCGCGACATGCGCGAATTCTACCTCTATCCCTACAAGCGCCTGATCGAGGAAGAACGGCTGCCTTCGATCATGTCCTCCTACAACGCCGTGAACCACGTGCCGACTTCCGCGAGCGCTTTCTACCTGGACACGCTGGCCCGCCGCACCTACGGCATGAAGGGCTATGTGACCGGCGACTGCGCGGCCATCGAGGACATCTGGAACGGCCATTATTATGTCAAAACGCAGGAAGAAGCCGCTGCGGCGGGCCTGAAGGCCGGCGTGGACACCGACTGCGGCAGCATCTACCAGCGATATGCAATCGGGGCCTATGAGCAGGGCCTCCTGTCGATGGCGGAGATCGACCGGGCGCTGGTGAACATGTTCACCGTCCGGATGCGGACGGGCGAATTCGACCCCGACCAGATGGTCCCGTACACGCAATACGAGCCGTCCCGGGTGAGCTCCGCGGCCAACCGGGCGCTGGCGGCCGAACTGGCCGTGCGCACCCCGGTCCTGCTCAAGAACGAAGCCGGGATGCTGCCCCTGGACCCCGGGGCGCTCCGCAGCATCGCCCTGATCGGCCCGCAGGCGGACGACGTGGAGTTGGGTCCGTATTCCGGCCGGCCGGAACAGGACGCGATGATCTCCCCGTATGCGGGCATACGCAACTGGCTCGCGCAGAAAGGATATGATGTCGAGCTGCAGCTCGCGGCGGGCGGCGACATCAAGAGCAAGAGCAATCTGCTGTACGTCGCCTGGTTCGAGATCGGCAAGACGGACGGCAGCACGGCGCGCTACGATGCCACGCACTACACCGCCTGCGCCGACGGCATCACCGTGGGTTCCGGCATGGGGACCGAGGAGCAGGTCCGTACCATCGACGACGGCTCCTGGACGGCTTACGACAACGTCGACATCACCGACATCGAGGACATCACCGTCGGACTCAACATCCCCACCGAAGGCGGCATCGTGGAGATCCGCGTGGGCGGTCCCGACGGCCAGCTGATCGGCCGCATCGAGGCGACGAAGGCCTCCGGTGCCCGCGTGGGCGGCGTCTATGGCGCCAGCATGCCCATGAAGACCTCTGCCCTCAAGCTCGGCTTCAACGGCCCGCAGACCCTGTATCTGGTCTACAAGGCTCCGCAGGACGCCCCGATCGACGAGGCGACGCTCGAGACGGCGCGCAACGCCGACGTGGCGCTCGTGTTCGTGGGCACCGACGAGAACACGGCCACCGAAGAGGCCGACCGCCTGACGTTGCTGCTCCCCGGCAACCAGCTCGCCCTGATCCAGGCCGTGGCGGCGGTGAATCCCCGCACGGTCGTGGTGATGCAGACCCTCGGTTGCGTGGAGGTGGAAGACTTCCGCCACCTGGACGGGGTGCGCGGCATCCTCTGGACGGGCTACAACGGCCAGGCCCAGGGCGAGGCGATTCCGCGCCTGCTCTTCGGGGAGGTCTCCCCGGGCGGCAAGCTCAATGCCACCTGGTTCAAGAGCGTGAAGGACCTGCCGGCCATCACGGACTATCACCTCCGCCGCAGCGCCGGGGCCGGCGGGCGCACGCTGTGGTATTTCGACCGCGAAGTGTCCTATCCTTTCGGCTACGGCCTGAGCTATACGACCTTCGAGTACGGCAACTTCCGCATCAGCCGCAGCGCCGTCACCCCCGACGACAAGGTCACGGTGAGCGTGGATGTGCGCAACACGGGCGGATACAGCGCGGATGAAGTGGTGCAGGTGTATGTCGCCACTCCGGACAGCCCGGCATCGCTGGAGCGCCCCATCAAGCGCCTGAAGGGTTTCCGCCGGGTCACCGTCCCGCGCGGGCAGACCCGCACGGTGGACATCGAAATCGACTGTGCCGACCTCTGGTTCTGGGATATGCAGGCGGAGCGGATGACTTACGATCCGGGACGCTATGTCTTCGAGATCGGTTCGTCCTCGCAGGACATCCGCGGGACGGTCAGCGCCGTCATGTCCGGCAGCCTGGACCGTCGCCTGAAGACCGTCTGGGCCGCGGCCGACGCTTCCGTGCTGCGCATCGGGCAGACGGCGCAGGGGACTTTCTCCGCCTGCATGAACGACGACAGCTTCTATGAAGGGGCGCAGGCCGTCTGGTCGAGCAACAACCCCGACGTGGCCGCCGTCTCGGCGGACGGGCTCGTGAAGGCCGTGTCGATGGGCGTGGCCACGATTACCTGTTCGGTCACCATCGACGGGACCACCGTTTCCGATTGCTTCGCCGTCAAGGTGATGCCGGATTTCGCCCTGTCGTCCCTGAAGGTGGGCGGCAAGGCGGTGAAGCCCGGCGATGCCGCCCAGGTCAGCTATCTGCTCAAGGCCGGCAAGGCTCCGTTCGTGGAAGCGGCGGCTGCGCATCCGGGTGTGACTGTCGAGGTGCAGCAGGCCGGGCGCGTACCCGGCACCGCCGTGGTGACGCTGCGCGACCCGCAGACGGGCGACAGCCGCGTCTGGACGGTGAATTTCGGTACGAAGGGTTCGTCCGACAGTTTCGCGATGAGCAGCATTCCGGACAAGGCATGGAGCTGGGTGCGGGAGGATCCCGCCGCCTGGACGCTCACCGAGGAGATCGGCTCGCTGGTGCTGACCGCCGGCCCGGGCGACATCGCCGGAGCCGGCAATTCGGCCGGGAACCTGCTGTTGCAGAGTGCCAATACGGACTGGACCGTGGACTTGAAGATGCGCTGCTTCTCCGCCCCGGCGATGCCGGCGCAGAATGCCGGGCTGGTGGCTTACGAGTCGGACGACAGCTTCGTCAAATTCGTGTACGCCGCCGCGTTCAGCATGCGCCGCGCCCCGGATGCCGGTCCCGGCGCGGGACAGCTCCAGTTGCTGGTCGAAGAGAACGGCACGCAGAAATCGCTGCTCAGCCTGAGCCTCGACGGGCTCATCGGCGCGGACCAGGTGCTCTGGCTGCGTCTTGTCAAGCAGGCGGACGCCTACACGGCCTGGTACTCCGTGGACGGCAGGAAATACGAGAAGATGGGCGTCGCAAACGCTGTACTGAAGGACATCCGCGTGGGCGTGATGGCCTGTGAGGGCGAGATGCCCGCGATGATGCGCGGCTTCGCCGGTGGCGGCCGCGGCGGCATGCAGTTGCCTGCCGCCACACCGTTCAAGGTGGCCTTCGAGGACTTCGGGATCGATAGCCGCGGCAAGTAGTCATGTCCGGTCTGCGCTGCATTTTGACGCTTTTCCTGCTCGTGTGCTCCTTCCCGGCAGTGCACGCGCAGGAGGGCCTGCGTGCAGCAGCCCGGGGCAATCTGCAGGCCGTTTGCGAGGACCCGGACGGCCTTCGCTGGGCCGTCACCGACGCCGGCGAGATCCTGCATTCGGCGGACGGTTCCGCGTGGACCGTCCTGGACTTCAATGAAGCATACGCCGGTTATTACCCGCAGATGGACTTCCGGGCCGTGGCGGCGGGCGGCGGTGCGGTGATGGTGGCCGGACTGGACCCCGACGGCCATCTGGCCGTTTACACCTCCAGCCGCGGCACGGTGTGGAGCGCCCGTTCCCTGGATTATACCGAAGAAGGGGAGCGGCGCGAGTTGGATGTCACGCCCTGCTCGCTCAGCTATGATCCCCTGCGGGACAGTTTCTTCCTCTGCGGGACCCACGGGACGCTCTTCGAGATGCCGGGCTGCTCGCATTGCAACCGCCTGACGCGCTATCCAGCCGATACCCTCTATGCCCGCATCCCGGAAGGATTCAGCGCGCTGCTACTGGGCAGCGGGGGTTTCAAGATGATTGAAAAACTTTGACAACCGGAACGCCGTTTTTTTTATATTTGTGTAAAACGATTAAAAGTGATAGATAATAGCTATCTTTAACCCATATGAAATTTGCCAGATTGCTTTTGCCGGTGCTTTGCACCCTTGGGGCCCTCTCCTGCGTAAAGGACGAAGGCGACCGCTTCTACAAACTCAGGAACAATGCCGGCATGGAAGTGACCGTCACCAACTTCGGCGGCCGCATCGTGTCCGTCGTGCTGCCCGACAGGGACGGGGTCAAGCGCGATGTGGTACTGGGATTCGACACGGTCGAAGCGTATTACCCCGAGAACAACCAGACAGACTTCGGCGCCTCCATCGGACGCTATGCCAACCGCATCGCCCAGGGCCGCTTCACCCTCGACGGAGTGGAGTATGACCTGCCGAAGAACAACTTCGGGCACTGCCTGCACGGCGGGCCGGACGGGTGGCAGTACAAGTCCTACAAGGTCATCGAGGCCGATGCGCGCCACATCCGCCTGCGCATGGATTCCCCGGACGGGGACAACGGCTTTCCGGGTGCCGTCACGGCCCACGTCACCTACACGCTTACGGACGACGGCAGGATCGACATCGCCTACGAAGCCGTCTGCTCTGCGCCGACCATCATCAATATGACCAACCATTCGTATTTCAACCTGTCCGGCGATCCCGCGAACCACAGCATCTGCGATGACGAACTGTACATCAACGCCACGCAGTTCACCCCCGTGGACGAGACCTACATGACGACCGGCGAGATCCTGCCCGTTGCGGGTACGCCGATGGACTTCACCACGATGCACAGGGTCGGGGACCACATCACGGAATTCGAATTCGAACAGCTCCGGAACGGCAACGGATATGACCACAACTGGGTGCTGGACACCCGCGGCGATCTCTCGCAGGTGGCCGCCGAGCTGTATTGCCCGCTGACCGGCATCGACCTCAAGGTCTACACCGACGAGCCGGGCATCCAGGTCTACAGCGGCAATTTCCTCGACGGGACCGTGACCGGCAAGGGCGGGGTGGTCTATGAGCAGCGCCGGGCCATCTGCCTGGAGACGCAGCATTATCCCGACAGCCCCAACAAGCCGCAGTGGCCCTCCGTGGTCCTGCGTCCGGGCGAGACCTACCGCAGCCGCTGCATCTTCGCCTTCAGCGTGAAATAATCAACCAAAACGTGTCATACATGCTATCAATCCTGCCTCTTCAGGCTGCTGACCTGAACCGTATTTCCCTCGCGTCCTGGGACTGGATCGTCATCGGGATCTTTTTCCTGGCCATGGTGTGGATCTGCTGGGACGTTTCCCGCAAGAAAAAGGAAACCTCGGGGGACTATTTCCTGAACGGCCGCACGGCCACGTGGATCGCCATCGGCGCGTCCATTTTCGCCTCCAACATCGGCTCCGAACACCTCATCGGCCTGGCCGGCACGGGTGCATCCGCCGGCATGGCGCAGGCCCACTGGGAGATCCAGGGCTGGATGATCCTCATCCTGGGCTGGGTCTTCGTCCCGTTCTACGAGCGCAGCATGGTCTATACGATGCCCGAATTCCTCGAGAAGCGTTACAACAAGGAGAGCCGGGGGATCCTGACCTGGCTGTCCCTCGCCAGCTACGTTCTCACCAAGGTGTCCGTGACCGTGCTGGCCGGCGGCCTCGCGCTGAACACCCTGCTGGGCATCAACTTCTGGGTGGCCGCCCTGGCCCTTGTGATCATCACCGCCATCTACACGGTGATCGGCGGCATGGAATCCGTGCTGAAGACTTCGGTCTTGCAGACGCCGATCCTGCTGCTCGGATCCCTGGTCATCCTCTGGCTCGGCCTGCGTGAACTCGGCGGCTGGAACGCGATGATGGACATCTGCAACGCCCAGCCCGTCAACGAGTACGGCGACACGATGACCAATCTGATGCGCAGCGGCCAGGACAAGGATTTCCCGTGGTACGGGGCCCTGTTCGGCTCCGCCATCATCGGTTTCTGGTACTGGTGTACCGACCAGTTCATCGTCCAGCGCGTCCTCTCCGGCAAGAACCAGAAGGAGTCCCGGCGCGGCACCATCTTCGGCGCCTACCTCAAGCTCCTGCCGGTGTTCCTGTTCCTGATTCCGGGCATGATCGCCTTCGCACTTACCAAGACACCTGATTCCCAGATCGGACAGGTCCTCGCCACCGCTCTCGGCGTCCGGCCCGACGGCACCGTCGCCAACCCGGACATCGCCTTCCCGATGCTGGTCAACACCCTGCTTCCGGTAGGTCTGAAGGGGGTGGTGATCTGCGGTATCCTCGCCGCCCTGATGAGTTCGCTCGCCTCGCTGTACAATTCCTCCGCGATGCTGTACACGATCGACATCTACAAGCGCAAGCATCCGGATACGGACGAGAAGAAGCTCGTGCTCATCGGGCGCATCGCCACCGTGGTGGTGGTCGTGCTCGGCGTGCTGTGGATCTTCGTCATCCAGCGCATGGGCAAGAGCCTCTATAACTACATCCAGAGCGTCCAGAGCCTGCTGGCCCCGGCCATCGCAGCGGTCTTCCTGCTGGGTATCTGCTGGAAGAAGACCTCCCCGAAGGCCGGCATGTGGACCCTCGTCGTGGGTCTGGTGCTCGGCTTCACCCGACTGATCACCATGATCATCAATCCGTCGGCGCACAACGTATTCACCTTTGTCTTCAACGAGTTGAACGTGTACGCTTTCTGCGTGTGGATGTTCCTTTTCTGCGTGGTGCTCGCCATCGTGGTCACGCTGCTGACCCCGAAACCGACGGAGAAGCAGGTGGAGGGCCTGTGCTTCGGCACGGCCACCCCGGAGCAGAAGGCAGCCACCCGCGCCTCCTGGGGCAAATGGGACATCATCCATACCTGCATCATCCTGGCCTTCACGGTCGCGTTCTACATTTATTTCTGGTAGTCTATGCTTGAGGAACTGAAAGAAAGAGTCTGCAAAGCCAACCTGGACCTTGTGAAGCACGGCCTCGTCCTTTTGACCTGGGGGAATGTGTCCGCCATCGACCGCGCGGCCGGCCTGGTGGTCATCAAGCCTTCCGGTGTCGGATATGACGGCATGAAGCCGTCCGACATGGTGGTCGTGGACCTGGACGGCCGGGTGGTGGAGGGGAGGCTCAACCCTTCTTCCGACACCCCGACGCATATTGTGCTGTACAAGGCCTTCCCCCATATCGGGAGCGTGGTGCACACGCATTCCACCTTCGCCACGGCCTGGGCGCAGGCCGGCAAGGGCATTCCGAGCCTGGGCACTACGCACGCGGATTATTTCCATGGCAACATTCCCTGCACCCGCAACATGAAGAAAGCCGAGATTTTCGGGGAGTATGAGAAAGAGACCGGCCATGTCATCGTCGAGGCATTCAGGAAATTGAATCCCGACGACACGCCGGCCGTGCTGGTGCGCAACCACGGTCCCTTCGCCTGGGGGGCGGACACGGACGGTGCCGTCCACAACGCCGTGGTGCTGGAAGAAGTCGCGAAGATGGCGTATCTGTCCATCGACATCCACGTGGCCGCCCAGCTCAAAGGCCTCTACCTGACGGATTTCTCCCCCGAGATGAACAGGAACCTCATCGAAAAGCACTACAGCCGCAAACATGGCCCCGATGCCTACTACGGCCAGAAAAAGAAAAAATAACCCAATTAAAGCATTAAGTAACTGATATGGCATTTGAAAATTGCGAATTATGGTGGGTGACCGGCGCGCAGCTCCTCTATGGGGGAGACGCCGTGGTTGCCGTGGACGGACATTCCAAAGAGATGGTCGCCGGACTGAACGCCGGCGGCAACATTCCCGTAAAGATCGTCTATAAGGGTACTGCCAACAGCAGCCGGGAAGTCGAGGCCGTGATGAAGGCCGCGAACAACGAGCCCCGTTGCGTGGGTGTCATCACCTGGATGCACACCTTCTCCCCGGCGAAGATGTGGATCAAGGGCCTCCAGGCCCTGGAAAAGCCGTTGCTGCATTTCCATACGCAGTACAATGCGGAGATTCCCTGGGACAAGATCGACATGGACTTCATGAACCTCAACCAGAGCGCCCACGGCGACATCGAGTTCGGGCACATCTGCACGCGGATGCGCGTCCCGCGCAAGGTGGTCGTCGGATACTGGAAGAGCCCCGAGGCCCAGAAGAAGATCGCCGTGTGGGCCCGCGTGGCCGCCGGCGTCGCCGACGCCCGGAATGTCCGCTGCCTGATGTTCGGCATGAACATGAACAACGTCGCCGTCACCGACGGCGACCGTGTGGAGTTCGAGCAGCGCCTGGGCTATCATGTCGATTATTACCCGGTTTCCTCCCTGATGGAGTACTATAAGAAGGTGACCGACGCCGAGACGGAGGCCCTCGTGGCGGAGTACAAGAAGCTTTATACCGTCAAGATCGACGAGTCCGGCGAGCAGGTCTATTGGGAGAAGGTGCGCAATTCCGCCAAGGCGGAGATCGCCCTGCGCCGCGTGCTGAAGGACGAGGGCGCCACGGCGTTCACGACCAACTTCGACGACCTCGGCGACGCCGACGTGGACGCTCCGGACTTCTGCGGCTTCGACCAGATCCCGGGCCTGGCCTCGCAGCGCCTCATGGAGGAGGGCTACGGCTTCGGCGCCGAAGGCGACTGGAAGACCGCCTGCCTGTACCGTACGCTCTGGGTGATGTCCCAGGGCCTTCCGACCGGTTGTTCCTTCCTCGAGGACTACACGCTCAATTTTGCGGGCGACCGCTCGTCCTGCCTGCAGAGCCACATGCTGGAGATCTGCCCGATGATCGCCAGTGACAAGCCGAAGCTGGAAGTCCACTTCCTCGGCATCGGCATCCGCAAGCAGCAGACCGCCCGCCTGGTCTTCACGTCGAAGACCGGTCCCGGCATCAAGGCCACGGTCGTGGACCTGGGCAACCGTTTCCGCCTCATCGCGCAGGACGTGGAGTGCATCGAGCCCAAGCCGATGCCCAAACTCCCCGTCGCTTCGGCCCTTTGGGTCCCGCAGCCGACCTTCGAGGTGGGCGCCGGCGCCTGGATTCTGGCGGGCGGCACGCACCATTCCGCCTTCAGCTACGACATTACGGCCGATTACTGGGATGACTTCGCCGAAATGACCGGCATCGAATTCGTCCATATCCATAAGGGCACGACGATTCCCGAGTTCAAGAAGGAGCTCCGGATGAACGAAGTCTATTACATGCTGAACAAGGCCCTCAAGTAAGCCATGGACGCAAGACAGACCATCGAATCCGGCAAGGCCGTCCTGGGCATCGAATTCGGCTCCACCCGCATCAAGGCGGTGCTGGTGGACGAGGACCATATCCCCGTCGCCCAGGGCAGCTACGAGTGGGAAAACCAGCTCGTGGACGGCCTGTGGACCTATAGCAAGGAAGTCATCTGGTTCGGCCTGCAGCAGTGCTACGCCGACCTTCGCGCCGACGTGCGCAAGCGCTATGGCGTGGAGATCGAGCATCTTGCCGCCATCGGCATCAGTGCGATGATGCATGGCTACATGCCTTTCAACAAAGAGGGACACCTGCTGGTCCCGTTCCGGACCTGGCGCAACACGAACACCGGCCCTGCCGCGGCGGAGCTCTCCAAGCTGTTCGTGTACAATATTCCGCTCCGCTGGAGCATCTCCCACCTCTATCAGGCGATCCTGAACCAGGAGGCCCATGTCGAGAGCATCGGCTACCTGACCACCCTGGCCGGCTATATCCACTGGAAACTCACCGGGGAGAAGGTGCTGGGTGTGGGCGATGCTTCCGGCATGCTGCCGGTGGACCCCGTCACGGGAGATTACCGGGCGGACATGGTGGAGAAGTTCGAGGCCCTCGTGGCCCCGAAGAGGTTCCGCTGGAAGTTGCACAAGATCCTGCCCAGGGTGTTGCAGGCCGGCGAGCCGGCCGGCAGCCTGACGGTGACCGGCGCCAAGCGCCTGGACGTCTCGGGGCATCTCCAGCCGGGAGTCCCGCTCTGCCCGCCGGAAG
>Ga0123328_1003019_pt1 | contig 14633 bp, 13 predicted proteins | sample BioC12SIPDNA_2_FD_89702 | JGI IMG/M metagenome (GOLD analysis project Ga0123328, IMG submission 89702) | Anaerobic biogas reactor microbial communites from Washington, USA - Biogas_R1_A C12 SIP DNA | ecosystem: Engineered > Bioreactor > Anaerobic > Unclassified | place: Washington, USA...
GAACGCCTCCGGCGGCGAAGAGCACGGCCTGCACGGGCGTCTCAGCCATCTGCCTGCGGAAGCGGTCAACACCTATGCGTCATGGTCGGCAGACGGACGTTACACGCTCAGCGTCAGCGGCCGCGTCCGCCACAGCAAAGTCTTTTTCGAAAATCTGGTGCTGACGCGCCGCATCACCGCGACGCTCGGCGACAACGCGATCACGGTGTGCGACACCCTGGAAAACCGCGGCTACGCCGCCGTTCCGCTGATGTTGCTTTACCACCTGAATCTCGGCTGGCCGCTGGTCGATGACGGCGCGTGCCTCGAGATGCCCCGCCACACGGTCACGCCGCAAAACGACCACGCCGCAGCCGGCCTTGCCGAATGGGCCGCAATCACCGCCCCGATCCCCGGCTTCTCCGAGCAGGTCTACTACCACACGCTGCCCAAAAACCGACAGGGGCTCGCGACGGCGCGGCTGGTGAACGAAAAGCTGGGGTTGGCGTTTTGCGTGTCGTACCGCGTCGCGGAACTCCCCTATCTGATCCAATGGAAGATGATGGGACAGGGCGAATACGTGGTGGGACTTGAACCGGCCAACTGTTTCCCGGAAGGCCAGGCGCAGAATGCGAAGCGCGGCTCGCTCCGCATGATCGCTCCCGGCGAGCGGGTCGAGACCTACCTGCGTTTGTCGGTCGAGACACGCGGCCAGTAACTTTGTACTGGCTAGAATAAAACCGGCGTTTGGGAGTTTGCGGACTACTCGTACGCCCAGGGTTTCACCCCCATGTTTCTTCCCTGCACAACTGTAGAACTGCAGCGCCTGGGCTGGGATGTGCCGGACATTATCCTGGTTTCGGGCGATGCCTACATCGATTCACCCTTCTGCGGGATCGCTGTCATCGGCCGAACGCTTGCGGCTGAAGGGTTCCGTGTCGCGGTCATCCCACAGCCAGACACCGCAAACCTCGACGACATCCGCCGGCTCGGCCAGCCGCGTCTTTTCTGGGGCGTTTCCGGCGGTTGCGTCGACTCGATGGTCGCCAACTATACGGCAACTGGCAAGAAGCGGCAGCAAGACGACTTCACGCCCGGCGGCGTCAACGACGCGCGGCCCGACCGTGCCGTCATTGCGTATTGCAACCTGATCCGGCGCGCCTTCAAGCCCTGCCGCCCCATCGTCATCGGCGGCATCGAGGCCAGCCTGCGGCGCATCGCGCATTACGATTACTGGTCCGATTCCGTGCGCCGGCCTGTACTTTTCGATGCCAAGGCGGATGTCCTGGTGTACGGCATGGGCGAGCGCACCGTGACGGCGCTGGCGCGCGCGCTGCGCGACGGGCGCGAGTGGCGCGGCCTGCGCGGCATCTGTTACGCGATACCGGCACATTCCGACATATTGCCGACCGATGCGCTGAGCCTGCCGGACTATACCGCAGTGGCCGCGGCTTCACCCGAAGGACGAGCGGCCTTCCTCGACATGTACCGCCTTTTTGCCGCCAACCAGGAGCCGCACACCGCGCGTCCCCTGCTGCAGCGGATCGACACACGCTGCCTGGTGCACACGCCGCCGGATACGCCGCTCACCTCCGCCGAACTGGACGCCGTCCACGCACGGCCCTTCATGCTTGATGCGCATCCCATTCATGCGCCCAAAGGCAAGGTCCGCGCACTGGAGACCATCCGCTTCTCACTGGCCACGCACCGCGGCTGTTACGGTGAGTGTAACTTCTGCTCGATCGCGGTCCATCAGGGCAGGCAGGTCGTCAGCCGTTCAGAACGCTCGCTCCTGGAAGAGGCGCGCCGCCTGACGCACCACCCCGCCTTCACCGGTATCATCCAGGACGTGGGCGGCCCTACCGCCAACATGTACGGATTCGAATGCACGCGCAAAACCCGCCAAGGCGCCTGCACATCCAAAAGATGCCTCTTCCCGGCCTGCTGCCCCGCGCTCAAGCCCGACCACAGCGCGCAAATCGACTTGCTCAAACGTCTGAGTCACCTGCCTGGCGTGCGCAAGGTGTTCGTGGCCTCCGGCATCCGCCCCGACCTGATCGCGGCCGATACGCGCCACGGCGCGGCGTACATTGACGAACTGGTCGCGCACCATGTCTCCGGCCAGCTCAAGCTCGCGCCCGAGCACGCCGATCCGGTCGTGCTGCGCGCGATGGGTAAACCCGGCCACGAGGCGTTGCTGGATTTCGTCAAGCATTTCCATGCGGCGAACACGCGCCACCGCCTCAAGCAGTTTCTGACCTACTATTTCATCGCGGCACACCCCGGCTGCGGCGAAGCGGAGATGCGTGCGCTCAAACACTTCGTCACCCGGCACCTATGTCTCTCGCCCGAACAGGTTCAGATTTTCACGCCGACCCCGTCCACCTGGTCAACCGCGATGTACTACACCGGAATCGACCCCTTCACCGGCCAACCGATCCATGTCACGCGCGGGCTACGCGCGAAGCAGGCGCAAAAAGACATCCTCACGCCAAGGTCACGTTAGCTCCTTATTGCCATTGCCATCGACACGCGCTTATGCAACACTCTCCCCCACTCTGAGGTTAAGAGGCCTGATCGTCTCGGGCATGTGTTTTCAGAACCCTTCAGGAGACCTGACATGACATTCACCGTGAAAAGTTTATCAGCTATCATTCTTGCCGCCGTCTGCTGCGTATCGGCAGAAGACGGCTGGACCCCGTTGTTCAACGGCAAGGATCTGGAAGGTTGGGTCCCCAAGATCAAGGGCTTCCCCGCCGGCGAGAACTTCGGCAACACGTTCCGCGTCGAGGACGGCCTGATCAAAGTCCGTTACGACGGATATGGCGGCGCGTTCAAGAACCGCTTCGGCCACCTGTTCTACAAGACCCCGTTCACCAACTACGTCCTGCGCATCGAATACCGCTTCGTCGACGAGCAACTGCCCGACGGTCCCGGCTGGGCCAAGCGCAACAGCGGCGCGATGATCCATGGCCAATCGCCGGAGTCGATGCGCAAAGACCAGGACTTCCCGGTCTCCATCGAGGTCCAGTTTCTCGGCGGCCTCGGCTCCGGCAACCGCACAACCGCCAACCTGTGCACGCCGGGCACGCATGTCGAGCGGGGCGGCGCACTCTACACGCCCCACGGTCTCAACTCAACATCGAAAACCTATCACGGCGATCAGTGGGTCACCGTGGAGATCGAAGCGCGCGGCAGCCAGACCATCATCCACCGCATTGACGGCGCGACGGTCCTGCAATATGACAAGCCGCAGTACGACCCCAAAGACGGCGACGCCAAACGCCTGATCGACGCGAACGGCGGCAACGTTCTGATCGAGGGCGGCACGATCTCGCTGCAGTCGGAGAGCCACCCGGTCGATTTCCGCAAAGTGGAAATCAAGCCGCTGAAGCCATAAGCCCATCTTCCCTTTCGACAGCGTGTAACGCGGCGACCACTCGCGGTGTATGCTACAGTGTCACACGGCCTATGCGCGCAGGGTTTGCGCGCGGCGCCGCTGTTGACCTCTGAAAGGAATGCTCATGAACATGAAGCCTGCCCTTGCGTTCGCGGGTGCGCTGTTGCTTGCGTCCACCTGCCGTCTCGGCGCCATCGAGGCGCGTGATTTCTCCGACCAGACCCGCTGGGTGCTGACGCTGGACCTGCGGGCGGCGCACGCCTCGCCGATGCTGGCCTTTGCGGCCGACCAGATCGACGCCGCCAAACGTCAGGAGGCCGAGCGCAAGCTTGCGGCCGTCGAAGCGATGTTCGGCGTGAACCTGAAGAAAGACATCGACCATATCGTGATCGCAGGCAACGGCGATGCGTCAAAAGGCGGCGTCGCCTATGTCTACGGACGGTTCGACGCGCAGCGCCTGACGACCATCCTCGCCGGGGCCGGCGACTATTCGACCTCCAACCATCACGGCACCGTGATCCAGCGGTGGCGCGACGATTCCGACAAGAAAAAGAAATGCATGGCGTTTGCCAAGCCGGGGCTCGCGCTCTTTGCCGATCAGGCCGACCCGCTGGCGCAGGCTCTCGACGTGTTGGCCGCGCGCCGTCCCGGCCTTCCCGCCGACACGCCCCTGCGCGCGGCGTTCACGCCTTCGGCCGGCGACGTGCTGACCCTTTACGCCACGGGCTTGTCCGAGATCGTGGGCGCGCAGCCCAATGCCCAGGCCTTGCGCCAGGCCACGGCGCTCAGCCTGCGGATCGGGACCCCGGACGCGGAGACCCTCAAGGCCGCGCTCGCGGTCACCGCGACGGACAATCAGACCGCGCAACAGGTGTATCAGGCGCTGATGGGCATCCGCGCCCTCGCCATGCTGCGCGCCGCAGAAGAACCTGAAACGGCGGCGCTCGCCACACAGATCGGCATCACCTGCGACGGCAGCGCGGTGCAGGTGGCCTTCGGCATCAGCAAGACCCAGCTTCAGACCGCCCTGCAGAACCGCAAGGCGCGGCTCGCGGCGCAGCCCGCACCGGCCGCCAACGCGCCCTAACGGAATCCTTGACGTGGCGATCCCTCCAGCAGACCCTGACGCCGCGCAGCGTGAAGCCATGCAGCGTGTGGCGCAGGGAGAGATACAGGCCTTTCGGATCGTGGCCGAAGCGCTGGAGCCGCGCTTGGAGCGTTTCTTCGCGCAGCTCGGCGTGCCGGCCTCAGACCGCGACGACCTGTTTCAGGAGACCTGCCTGCGGCTGTACCGCGCCGCAGACCGTTATGATCCGCGGCGTCCGCTCCTGCCGTGGGCCTTGACGGTCGCGCGCCGCGTGATGCTGAACTGGCACCGCGCGCGCAAACCCACGGTCGAGCTGGACGAGGCGCGCTGTGTGGCCGACACGCAGCGGCCGGTGCCGGAGACCGGCGGCGCGGACGACGTGTGGGCCTTTGCCCGTGCCCGCCTGCCGGCCGCCGCCTGCGAACTGCTCTGGCTGCGCTACGGCGAGGATCTCGAACCGGCCGAGATCGCGGCCGTCACACGCCGCACGCCGGTACACGTGCGGGTGCTGCTGCACCGGGCGCGCGCCGCCCTGGCCACGGCCCTTGAACACGACGGCACGGGGATGCGTCCCCAAGGAGGTGAACGATGAACGACAGGCCCGACACGCCGTTTACGGAACTTGAGCAACGCCTGCGGCGGGCGGCCCCGCCCTGCGCGCCGGCCCATGCGGCACGCGTCGCACGCGTCTGCGCCGCCGTGGACACCCTGCCGCCGCCATGCGCGCGTCATGCGCCCCACCCCGCGTTTCGCCTGCTCGCGCGGCGCATCGCCGCCCTCGCGCTGATCGTGCTGACCGCCGTGCTGGCGACCCGGCTCGCGACGCGGCAGCCGCTCCGGCCTTCCCTGCCGCCGCTCTCCGCGACCTCGCTGCTGGATGGGCTGAGCACGCTGCATGTGCCGCAGCGCATGACAGGGCCGCTGGCCGCCGAATCCGAGGATCTGCTGACGGATCTGGTCACGCTGACCACTGTGATCAACGAACGTACGCTCGCCATCCTCTTCTAGGCGAAGAGCGCCTCCACGCGCGCCAACAGGTCGGCACGGCTTTCGACGCGCAGCAGCGGACAGGGCAGGCTCTTGCGAAACGTGGCGCCGTAGGTCATGGTCACCACGCGCGGATCCGCGACGATCACCACGCCTTTGTCCGCCCGTGTGCGGATCAGCCGGCCGAATCCCTGCCGGAAGCGGATCACCGCCTGAGGCAGTGAAAACTCGCGGAACGCGCTGCCGCCCGCGCGCTCGATCTGCTCGCAGCGCGCCTCCACGATCGGATCCGTCACGGCGGCAAACGGCAGGCGCGCCATCACCACGCAGCTCAACGCCTCCCCCGCCACATCGACGCCTTCCCAGAACGAGTGGGTTCCTAGCAGCACGCAGGCGCCGCCCGAGCGGAAGATCCGCGTGATCTGGTCGCGCGTGCCGTTCGAGCCGTGCACCAGCAGCCGGACGCCCGCTTCGCGCAGCGGCGCTTCCAGCAGACGCGCGACCTGATTCATCATCTCGTAGCTGGTGAAGAGTCCCATGGCGCGGCCGCGCGTCCGGGTAAAGACCTCCAGCATCAGGCCGCTGAGCTGTTCGGCATAGGCGCCGCCCGCAGGCCCGGTCGGCGCGGGCAGAAAGACGGGGGCCAGCGCTGCGCACTGCGTTAAATAGTCGAACGGACTCTCCGCCACGCAGGTCATGACCTGCTCAGGCTCAAGGCGGTCGATCCCCAGCCGTCGGCTGATGTACCCGAACGAACTGCCGACGCGCAAGGTCGCCGAGCAGAACACCACCGTCGCTTTCTGGCGGTAGAGCAGCTCGGCCAGCGCCTCGCCGATGCTCAGCGGCGCGGCATAGAGGTTGGCCGTCCCGGCGCTGCGGCTCGGCGGCTCGGCCCAAAACACGTGTTCCGCATCCGTGGCGGCCAGGACGAAATCCATATCCGACGCGAAGGCGCGCAGTGCCGCGGCCGCACCCTCGACATTCGCCGCCTGATCGTCATACAGCGCGAGCTCGCCCTCCGCAGTCTGGCGCAACGCCTCGCCCAGCTTAAGCAGCAGGCCGGACGCTTCCGCAACCGCGCGTTTGACAGCCAGCCGGCGTTGCTGCACGTCGGCCTCGTCCCAGCCGTCCGGACACGCCGAAAACTGTTTGTCGCGACACACCTCGCGCGTGAACGTGCCGGACGGCGGCGCCTCGCCCATGCACGGGATCTCCGCATCACCGGCCGTGTCGCCGGCCGCCTGATCCCCGGCACCCGCAGCCGCCTCGACGAACGACGGCACGCGGCGGAAGCGCACAGGGACATGTCCCGGCTGGATGAGGGCAAACAACGCCTCAAACAGGACACGGGCCGTGTTCTGCACCTCCTCCAGCGCACTGCGGATCTGGCGGATCTGTTGCCGCAGCGCCTTGGCGGACGCTTCATCGGCCGTCACCGCGCCCGTTTCAAGATGGGTGCGCAGGACCTCCAGCACGCCGCCTGCGCGACGGCCGCGGCCTCGGCTCAGGCGGCGCAGCAACTGGGTGAGGCGTGTCTGGGTCAGTTCCGTGGAGAGGTGGCGCGTCGCCGCCTCTTCCAGATTGTGCGCCTCATCGAACACGATCTGGGCATGGGGCGGCAGGGCGGAGCCGGGAGATTGCGATTCAGCGAACACCAGCGCATGGTTGGCGATGACCACGTGCGCGACGGTCGCACGGGCGCGCGCCTTCTGCAGAAAACAGCGGCGCCCATACCGGCAGGCGCGCCCCGGACACTCCTCGGCGGTAGAGGCGAGCTTGGCAAGGAACGCGGCATCGGCGTGGCCCGCGCCGGCAAAGGTGTCGAGGTCGCCGTCGGGCGACTGCGCCGCCCAGGCCAGCGCCAGCGCGAAATGGCGCAGCTCGGGACGTTCGAGTTCAAAGTGGCTCTGCTCCAGCAGGATCGCGATCCGCCGCAGGCAGACGTAGTTCGAACGCCCCTTCAGCACGGCCACACGCAGAGCGCTGCCGTCGGCGCACACCGCCGCGCGGACCAGCGGCAGATCTTTTTCAATGAGCTGCGCCTGCAGATTGCGCGTGTTGGTGCTGACCACGACCGGCACATCGTTGAGCAGCGCCCATGCGGCGGCGGGAATCAGGTAGGCGAGGCTCTTGCCGACGCCGGTGCCGGCCTCAACCAGCAGGTGCCGGCCCTCGCTGAAGGCGCGCGCGACCGCGCGCAGCATCTCCACCTGGCCGGGGCGCGACTCATAGCCGGGCATCAGGCGCGAGAAGGTGCCGCCGGGCAGCAGATGCGCCGCGATGCGGGCGCTGTCCAGCGGCGTACAGTCGGCATGAGCCGGCAGGGTGCGCCGCTCGCTGCGGCGCGCTTCGGGCGCGAATGTTTCCAGCCACGGGCCGCATCCCGTTCCGGCGCGCCGGGCGCGTTCGGCAAAGTGGCCGAACACGCGCGCCATCCCGCGCTCATCCAGGTCGCGCAGCACCAGCTCGATCGTTTCCAGCGTCCACAGCGGCAACGCCGCCAGGCGCGCTTCGATCGTGCGCCAGACCGCCCAGAGGCCCTCGCCGCTGGCGCCGCCCTGCCGCAGGCGTTCCGCCGCGCTCTCCACCGGCGTGTCCGGAAACGCAAAGGCGTGCAGGGCCAGCACATCGACCGCATACGCCCGGCCGGACGGCAGCAGTTCCTCAAACGCAGCCGCATCCTGGGTGATGTAGAGCGTTTCCTGCGCCGGATCAGCAGCCTGGCCCTCATCCGGAAAGAGGTCGAAGACCGGCGGCTGTCCCGGCGGCTGAGTCACCCACACTGTACGGAAGCTGAGCATGCGCGCCGCTCCTCACGCCCGCTTCATTTACCCATGTCGAACAGTTTCAGGCAGCGCCGGAAGTCGGCCGGCAGCGGGCTGTGCGCCTTGAGCGTCTCGCCCGCGCGCATGGGGTGCGGCAGCTCCAGGCCGGCGGCGTGGAGCATCTGGCGCGGCACCGTCAGCAGGCGCGGATCACGCGCGAATTTGACGCCGTGTTCGCGGTCGCCCAGCACCGGGTGGCGCAGCGAGGCGAGATGCCGGCGGATCTGGTGGGTGCGGCCCGTCTCGATCTTCACCTTGAGAAAGCTGGCGTCTTTGGCGATCGCCTCACGCTGGATGTGGCTGACCGCGCGCTCGCCGTCCAGCTCCTGATCCACGGTCGAGACGGTCCGCTCATAGCGGCCGTAGACGATCGCGCGGTAGAGCTTGCTGACGCGGCGCGTCTTAAAGACCGCCACGGCGGCATCGAACGCGGCGGCGCTTTTGGCGAACAGCAGGCAGCCGGTCGTGTCGCGGTCCAGGCGGTGCACCGCCTGCAGCGCGGCGAGGCCGGTCTGCGCGCGCAGCAGCTCCTCGGCGCTGCCCGCGCCGACTGAAAGCATGTTGGACGGTTTGTCGGCCACCAGGTAGAAATCATCCTGCACCAGGATCCGGAGCACGGGCACCGAAGGCGCGGCCGACTGCTTGGGCAGGCTGGCCGCCGGCAGCTCCACGGTATCTCCGGTTTTGAGCGCGTGATGCGTCATCCACACGCACCGGCGATTGACCCACACGACACGGTCATCCAACAGATTCTTGGCCGCGCGTTTGGAGATTGAGAGCCGTGCGGCGAGAAACATCTGGAGCGACTGATCTGCCTGCACTTTTGAGACCACAAACGACACGACCGACGGAGACTTTTCTTTCATGAACGGCTGAACCTGACCCCTTCTAAGAGCGCTACACGCGCACGACGGACCCCACCACCCCCACGCACCGCTCTTTGCCCTGGATATCCGGCGCGAGCTGAACCTCGACATCGGCCGGTTCGCCGGCCTCGGTCTGCGCGGCAATGCGGCAGACTGTCGGCTCGCCGGACAGCGCGCACTCAAAGTGCGCGGGCAACGGCTCGTCCGGCATCACATCTTCAAACCGCGCGCCCACGACCTCTTCCGGCGCACCAAAATCAAACATCCGCAGGAAGGCGCGGTTGACCGCCCGGAAGATACCGTCCGCATCGCACACAAAGCAGGCGCAATGCGCGTTCTCGAAGGCGTTCGCCTTGCTGCGCATCGCCTGCCACTGCTTGCGCCGGCGTTCCGTGTCGCGCACGGTGAAGACCAGATCGCCGGCGTTCACCAGATCGATCACGCTGATCGTGACCTCGGCCGGGAACCAACTCCCGTCCGTGCGCTGGCATTTGGCATCCAGCATGATATGGCGCGACTCGTCGAGTCCCTTGCGGATGCGGCCGACCACCTGCGCGGTGACGCCGGGTATCAGCGTCGCCACGGGCTTGTCCCAGATCTCCTCCGGCCGGCAGCGGAAATACTCCGCGGCACGGGGATTCAACTCGATCAAATGCCCGTTCGGGTCGGTCACCAGCAAGGCGTCATACATACCGGTCATCAACTGACGGTACAAAGACTTATGGTCCTGCAGGGCGCAAATGGCGTTCATGGGAGCGGTTTCCAATCTGCGAGCGATAACTGAACCATCACGTTATGATACCGCCCGCTTTTTTTATAGTATTGCAAAAGACTCGCAGCCATGCAATTCCTGTTTTCCAAACATTCCTGTTTTGCAAAGCCAATAAACGCGACGGCACCTCGTTTATGGGGCTGACAGGTGACTGATCGCCTGACCACACAGGGAGATGCAAAATGAAGACACCGATCATGTTGGCATTCGCACTCGTGTTTGTAACCGGCCTTTGCGTACGCGCCCAGCAACAGGCAGCGGCCCCTGCCGCACCCGCCGCGGTCGCGAAGGAAGCCAAGGCAGACAAAGGCAAGGGAGCCAAGTTATCGCCGGAACAGCGCGAAGCTCTGATGACCAAACGCTTGGAGCAAATCAAAGCTAAAGACGAAGCGCTTTACAAAGAACTGGTTGAACTCAAGGGTAAAGATCCCAAGGCGTTCAGGGACAAGATGCGTGAACAGGGCCGGGCCCAGGGCAAGGGCAAAGGCAAGGGCCGTGGCAAGGGGAACAAAGGCCAGCCCAAGGCTGAGTAGCGCGGCTTACTGCAGGAAAAGAAAGTCCGGCACCAGCTTCATGAGCTGATTGCGGCAAAAGGCGTAGATCTTATCGGCGGGTGTACCCTTCATGCGACGCACCGTGTCGGCCAACGCCTTGGCATCGGCGAACGATATCTGGCTGACAGCCCGCTTCACGAGGCGGATGAGATTCGGCGACATGCTGAGCTCATCCACGCCCATGCCCACGAACAGCACCGCCATCACCGGATCAGCCGCCGTCTCGCCACAAACCGAAACCTTCAGCCCGTGAGCATGCGCGGCCGTCACCGAGAGATCGATCAACTGCAGCACGGCCGGATGGGTGGGCTGGTAAAGACGCGCGACGGTCTCGTTCACGCGGTCAACCGCCAGCGTATACTGGATTAAGTCATTGGTGCCGATCGAAAAGAATTCGCACTCTTTGGCCAGCGCGTCCGCGATCAGGGCTGCGGCCGGGATTTCGATCATCACACCGCGCCGGATCGATTCGTCAAAGGGGATGCCCTCGGCCTTCAACTCCGCCATGCAGGCGTGCAGCTCCATATTGGCGGCGTGCAGCTCGTCGATCGCCGTGATCATCGGATACATGATCCGCACGTTGCCATGTGAGCTCGCGCGCAGCACGGCGCGCAGTTGGCGGCGGAAGATTTCAGGGTTGCGCAAAAGGAAGCGGATCGAGCGGTTCCCCAGAAACGGATTGGCCTCCTTGTGCGCCGTGCCGGTGCCCTTGATCATCTTGTCGCCGCCCAGATCCAGCACGCGGATGGTGACGGCTTGCCCGTCCGGCAACGCCCGTGCCGCGGCGGTATACGCTTGCGTCTGTTCCTCTTCGCTCGGCTCGCGATCTCCCTGAAGCCACAGATATTCCGTCCGGTAAAGGCCGATCCCCTCGGCGCCCACCGCATACAGATCGGTCATCGGCGTGCTGTTATCGACATTCGCCAAGAACGGCACTGAGCGGCCGTCGCGTGTGCCGCCCGGCTGCGTCTTGACCTGGTCCAGCGACTCCTCCAGGGTTCGCGAACGGAGCATCATCTTTTCGAAGGCCGCCCGCTCCTCGCGCCCCGGATTGACGATCACCTTACCGCGCGTACCGTCAAGCAGCAGCAAATCGCCGCTCTTGATCTGTTCCGAGAGCGAGCCCAGTCCGACCACGGCGGGGATGCCCAGCGCACGCGCCAGCAGCGAGGCGTGCGACGTGGTGCTGCCGCGGTCGGTCGCAAAACCGAGGATCAGATTCTTGGGCAGCGAGATCGTCTCGGAAGGCGAGAGCTCGTCCGCCACGACGATGCACGGCTGCTCGACGCGCAGCGCGTGCGCATCGCCGCCGCCCGACAGATTGCGCAGAATGCGTTTGGTGATGTCGCCGACATCCTGAGCGCGCTCGCGCAGGTAGGCGTCATCCATCGCAGCGAAAATCGAGGAGTAGGTGTCGGCCACCTGCTTGACGGCCGCCTCGGCGTTCCGCAGGTTCTTGGCAATTTTTTCCTTGCAGGATCCCAAAAAGGAGGGATCATCAAGGATCATCAAATGCCCGTCGAAGATGGTGGCTTCGTCGCCGCTGATGCGCTTCTTCAACTCCTGCGCCAGCGAGCGTAGCTGTGACCGCGTCAGGGCGAATGCGTCAGCCAGACGCGCCACTTCATGCTCGACCTGCTCCGGCTCGATCCGGTATTCCGGCACCTGTTCGCTGGCACCGGCACGGTACAGGTAGGCGGGCCCCGCGACGAATCCGCGCGAGACGGCCAATCCGGTCAGCATGCGCATCTCGCGCACGGTACCGCAGGCGGCATCTGCGTCATTGCTCATCGGGGATATCAAATTTACGGGCGACGAGCGCCTCCAGTTCGTCAAGCACATCGCGCGACTGAGGGCCGGATGCCGTGACCTTGAGTTTGGCGCCGCACACCGCTTCCAACGTCATCAAGGCCATGATGCTTTTGCCGGACACGACACTACCGTCCTTCTCGACATCCACTTCGGCATTGAAGCGCGACGCCACCTTGGCGAAAAGTCCCGCCGGTCGGACATGCATGCCGTATTTATTCAGCAGCACGAATTCCCGGGTCTCTTGGTTTGCAGTAGTCTTTGCCACGTTGCAGCTCTCCTCATACGGAATGGTGCCGCTTGATCCGCGAATCCAGCTCGCGTACTGCGACAAACCCCGATAATCGAACTTTGTGTTCTTGCGCCGCCGTCTCTACCAGGTTTACCAGATCACGTCCAGGGGCCACGGGTATCACCAGTTGCGGCACCGCCACGCCGAGAAATTCCCGGCGCAGCTCATCCGTCCCCGTGCGGTCTAACTCGGCATCGGCCTCGCCCTGCCGCTTCAGCGTCACCACCAGGTCCACCTGCTTCTCACCGCGTACCGCCGCCACGCCGAAAATGGAAGGCACATGAATGATCCCGATCCCGCGGATCTCCATGTAATACTGGGTCACCGGCATGGCCGACCCCAGCAGACTGTTGCTGCTGTCGCGCCGGAATTGCGTCAGGTCGTCCGCGACCAGCGCATGCCCGCGCTTGATCAGCCCCAGCGCGGTCTCGCTCTTGCCGAGTCCGGCTGCGCCCTCGATGAAAACGCCGACACCCGCCACCTCCAGCATGGTGCCGTGAACCTTGCAGCGCGGCGCGTGCAGGTCCTCCAACACGAAGGTGGCGGAGTGGATGAAGTGGCGCGTCACCATGCTTGACCGCAGCACACAGACTCCGTCACGCTCAGCCAGGCGCACCACCTCCGGAAAAACACGTTTGCCGCGCGTGAAGACCATGCACGGTATTTTTTTCGCGAACAACTCTTCTAGGCGCTGAGCGCGCAGCTCTTCAGGCATGGACGAGAGATACTCGAACTCGGCCATACCCACCACTTGGATGCGCTTGCGCGCGAAATGCCGGTAGAAACCCGACAGGGCGAGGCCGGGACGGTGAGCGACGGGCTCGATGATCACCCGTTGCAGACCGGCCCGCCCCGCCACCAGTTCCATGCCCAGCCGCTCGCGACCGACCGCGAGAAACTGGTCGACCGTGACGCGCGACTGCTGGGGCTGGCTCTGTCGGTGTTCCGCCATTACTTCTTATCCGTGTTCCGCGTATGCGCGTCCACGCGCTTGCTCAGCGTCTTGCGCAACTGCTTTTCCGCGCGCGCCGCCGCCGTGTCGATCACCGCGCGCGCACTGTCGGCATGCTCTTTGGTGCCGACTGCCGTCAGATTCTTCTGCTGCACGATAACTTCAGCCTCGTAAAGATGGCGCTGCACATCCACAATCACATGCACGCTCTCGATCTTCGGAAACTGTTCCATCAATTTGGCCGCGCGGAGTTCCGCGTATTCCTTAAGTCCGGGTGCTGCGTTCTGATGACGGATTGTTACTTCGATAGGCATAGGTGTCATCCTCCTTGTTGGCCCGCGCAAGGCGGGTTGTTTGTTTGGCTACATTCTGAAATTCTGTCCGAGATAGAGACGGCGCGCCGTCTCGTCCTGCACCAGGAAGTCACTCGACCCCTCGCGCAATATCTGGCCGTCATAAACGAGATAGGCTCGGTCCACGATCGACAACGTCTCGCGGACATTGTGGTCGGTCACGATGATGCCGAGCCCGCGGTCGCGCAGCCCCTTGACGATCTCCTGGATATCATGCACCGCCAACGGGTCCACCCCGCTAAACGGCTCGTCCAACATCAGGATGGCCGGCTTGCGCACCAATGCTCGCGCGATCTCGAGCTTGCGGCGCTCGCCGCCGCTCAGCGTGTAGGCACGCTGCCGGGCAACCTTCGTCAAATTCAGGCTGGCGAGAAGCTCCTCGGCGCGCGCGTGCCGCTCGACCTTCGTCAGTTCCATGGTTTCAAGAATCGCCAGCACATTCTCTTCCACCGTCAGCTTGCGGAAGGTCGACGGCTCCTGCGCCAGATAACCGAGTCCCAACCGCGCCCGGCGATAAACCGGCATGCGCGTGATGTCTTGCCCGCGGAACGTGACCGTGCCGTCATTCGGACGCACCAAACCCACCACCATGTAAAAAGTGGTGGTCTTGCCGGCACCGTTGGGCCCCAGCAGACCGACGATCTCGCCGCATGAGGCATGCAGCGACACGCCGTTCACGACGGTACGCGCCCCATACTGCTTCACCAAGCTGTCGGCCTGAATGTCCGGCGTTCCTTCCGCGCCCTGTACAACTGCA
>Ga0123328_1003020_pt1 | contig 14630 bp, 12 predicted proteins | sample BioC12SIPDNA_2_FD_89702 | JGI IMG/M metagenome (GOLD analysis project Ga0123328, IMG submission 89702) | Anaerobic biogas reactor microbial communites from Washington, USA - Biogas_R1_A C12 SIP DNA | ecosystem: Engineered > Bioreactor > Anaerobic > Unclassified | place: Washington, USA...
CCGTCCCGGAAGTACCCGCTGCTGGTCTACGTCTACGGCGAACCGGCGGCACAGACGGTGCTGGACCGGTGGGGTGGGGACCAGGCATTGTGGCACTGGATGCTGGCCCAGCGCGGGTATGTCGTCATGAGTTTCGACAATCGCGGCACGCCGGCGCCGCGCGGCCGCGCCTGGCGCAAGAGCGCGTTTCACCAGGTCGGTATTGGCGCGCCCCAGGAACAGGCCGCGGCATTGACCGCGATCCTGCAGGAACACCCCTACCTGGATCCTGAGCGCGTCGGCGTGTGGGGCTGGAGCGGCGGCGGCTCCACGGCCCTGCACCTGATCTTCAAGTTCCCGGAGCTCTATCGGACGGCCATCGCGGTTGCGCCGGTTCCGAATCAGCGCTACTACGACTCCATCTATCAGGAACGCTACATGGGCTTGCCCGAAGATAATCCCGAGGGCTTCATTCAGGGGTCCCCCATCAACTTTGCGCACCAGCTCCAGGGCCATCTACTGCTGATTCACGGCACGGGGGACGACAACTGCCACTACCAGACGACCGAGATGCTGATCGACGAGTTGGTTCGTCTCGACAAGCCGTTCAGCATGATGGCCTATCCGAACCGCACGCACGCGATTCGGGAAGGCCAGAACACGACGCTGCACCTGCGGCGGCTGATGACGACCTACGTTGAAACGTACCTGCCCGCGAACACCTCCGGTCAATGAGTGGTGATCTCCTCCATTGCAGATTGCCACCAGGCAAATACGACCAGCCTCAAGGGTTGACGGGCAGTCCACAGAAAACGATCGACGATCCTGAGCTGGGCACACTCAACTACTACATCGATTCATGGGGCGCTGACATCTTGTTCGCCTCTGCTCCAATTGAATCGGCACACATTCGCCTACGGGCTGACGACTCTGGCCCAACGCAACACCAACGCGATCTTCTGTGTGAGCTTCGGCGTCGCCACATGCAATTGTGGTCGCGGATTTGTTCGGCACTGGTCAAATGCCATCCCGAAATCAAGACGACAGACGAACTGTCCAAGCGACTCGTTCCTCATGTCGGCATCAACATGTATGACGACACGAACACAATCGAAATCACATACCGCGTCGAGGGTGATCCTGAATACCGCGCCTACTTCGTTACGCTGCGAGATTGGGAAATCGCTGAAGTGTGCATGGCAGAATAGAGCGGCAGAACAAAGTGGTCAAACCGAGCGGCCAAAAAAGCCTCGTCGCAAGTTGTTATCGCGACGAGGCTTAAGTTAATGGGCCGTACTGGACTCGAACCAGTGACCTCCTGCATGTCAAGCAGGCACTCTAAACCAACTGAGCTAACGGCCCGAACGGTACCTCCTAAGTTAGCGGATGATTGGGGTTGGGGGAAGAGAGGCATCTGGCGATCGGCGATCGGGGGGTGGCGGGGGGAGGCGAAGTGGGCGGCTGGTGGAGACCGGGCCGCACGACCCGCGCTCCTGGGTTTTCGCGGCTGGCCTGCCCCAGTTTCCGAGGCCGGTCCGGCGAACCCGCTCTTGCCCCAAGTGCCATAGATTGTGTACTTTACGCGCTGCACATGGCGAGGGCTTCTCCAGGCAGCTGTCCTTTGTATCGACGGCCGGTCCTCGCTGGCCGGTTCATCTTGAGCAGGATGGGATTCAGTGGATCACATGTTAAAGGTGCAGCTACCCGACGGAAGTACCCGACAGTACGGCGAAGCGATCACTCCTGGCGACATTGCCGCGGAGATTGGTCCGGGGTTGGCCAAGGCGGCCATCGCGGCGGAGTTGGACGGGGCAATTGTGGGCCTCGATCATCGGCTGCCCGACGCGGGGGAGGTGCAGTTGCGGTTGTTGACGCGGAAGGACCCTGCAGCGCTGTCGGTCATGCGGCACTCGTGCGCGCACGTGATGGCGCGGGCCGTCATGCGTCTGAAGAAGGGGACCCGGCTTGCCTTCGGCCCGACGGTCGAGGGTGGGTTTTACTATGACTTTGAGCTGGACGAACCGCTGAGGGAGGACGATTTTCCGGCGCTGGAGGCGGAGATGCAGCGGATCATCAAGTCCGATGAGCCGTTTGAGCAGATTGAGCTGCCGCGGGAGCAGGCGCTGCAGATCTGTCGCGACCTCGCGCAGCCCTACAAAGTGGAGCACATTGAAGAGGGTCTGGAGGGGCACGACACGATGTCGTTTTATCGCCAGGGGGAGTTCCTCGATCTGTGCCGTGGGCCGCACGTGCCGACCGCCGGGGCCATTGGGGCCTTCAAGCTGCTCTCGCTGGCCGGCGCGTATTGGAAAGGGGATGCCTCCCGCCCGCAGTTGCAGCGGCTCTACGGAACGGCCTTCTTCACCAAGCCGGAACTGGACGAGCACCTGAGGCTGGTGGAGGAAGCCAAGAAACGTGACCACCGGGTGTTGGGCAAGCGTCTGGATCTGTTCTCGATCAATCCGCTGGTCGGGTCCGGCCTGATCCTGTGGCATCCCAAGGGAGCCATTGTGCGGGGGCTGCTGGAAGGTTTCATCAAGGACGAGCTGCGGCGCCGCGGCTACCTGCCGGTCTACGCGCCGCACATTGGTCGCATCGAGTTGTACAAGACCTCCGGGCATTATCCGTACTACAAGGAGAGCATGTTCACGCCGATCGTGATGGAGGACGGCGAGGAGTTCCTGCTCAAGCCGATGAACTGCCCGCATCACGTCATGGTCTACAAGGCGAAGCCGCGCAGCTATCGCGAACTCCCCTTGCGGCTGGCGGAGTTCGGCACCGTGTACCGTTTCGAGCAGTCGGGCGAGTTATCCGGTATGACGCGCGTCCGCGGGTTCACTCAGGATGATGCCCACATCTTCTGTACCCACGAGCAGGTACCCGACGAATTCCGGGCATGCCTCGAGATGACGCAGTTCGTGCTCGATTGCCTGGGGCTGAAGAGCTACCGCGTGCGGCTCGGGTTCCGCGAACCGGCGAGCGACAAGTATGTGGGGGACGCGGCGAACTGGGAGGCCGCCCAGCAGTCTCTGATCGAAGTCTGCCAGAGCCTGGGCATCGACGCCAAGATCGAGCTGGGCGAAGCCGCCTTCTACGGACCGAAAGCCGACTTCGTCGTGAAGGATTGCATCGGCCGCGAGTGGCAGCTCGGCACCGTGCAGCTCGACTACAACCTGCCGAGCGAAGAACGCTTCAATCTGGAGTATATCGGCGCCGATAATCGACCTCACCGGCCGGCGATGATCCACCGCGCACCGCTCGGTTCGCTGGAGCGGTTTGTCGGAGTCCTGATCGAGCACTTCGCCGGCGCCTTTCCCCTGTGGCTGGCGCCCGAGCAGGTGCGGGTGCTGGCGGTCAGCCAGAAGTTCGAAGAGTATGGCCGGCAGGTGGAGCAGCAGTTGGTGGCCGCCGGCTTGCGCGCCTCGGGCGACTATCGCCCCGAAAAGATCGGCGCCAAGGTCCGCGACGCGCAACTGGAACTCGTCCCCTATATGTTCGTCGTCGGCAACCGCGAACAGGAACAGGGCGAAGTGAGCGTCCGCGATCGCATCGACGGCGACCAGGGTGCAGTGAAAGTCCAGGCCGCCATCGACAAGCTGCTGGCGGAAGTCCGCAACCGGACCGTCCGCCAGACCTTCGGCGGTGACGCGGGGCTGGGCGAACGCTCGGCGCGCAATGAGTACTAGAAGAGGCCACCTCCCCGCCACCGACGCGAACCATGATTCGCGAACCATGATGAGATGATTCGCAAACTATGATTGTGGTGAAAGTCCCCCGATTTTCGGCCTGTTTTTGCCGCAATCTAGTTGACGTTTCGGGAAACGGTTGTCAATACTCACGTGTTGTGTAAACAGGGCCGTCTGTGCGAGCCAGCCGTCGCGGTGCGGTGCCGCCCGCCGGAACCGGCCACCTTTATGTTTATTGAGTCTTTACAGGAAAGGATAAATGGCAATAGACCGCTTGCAGACCCGCATCAACGACCAGATTCGCATATCCCCAGTCCGGGTGATAGGCGAGAACGGCGAGCAATTGGGTATTCTGTCCACCCAGGAAGCGATCAACCGGGCATATGAAGTCGACCTCGATCTGGTCGAGGTGGCTCCGAATGAGAGGCCTCCCGTATGCCGCATCATGGACTACGGCAAGTACAAGTACGAGAAGAAGAAAAAAGCCGGCCAGAATCAACGTCACACCAAGACGAAGGAAATCCGCCTTCGCCCCAAGACCGGAGAACACGACGTCGGCTTCAAGGTGAAGAAGGCGGCGGGGTTCCTCAAGAACAAGGACAAGGTTCAGGTGTCGGTGGTCTTTCGTGGACGCGAGATGGCGCACGTGGAGGAGGGCCGGCGCATCATGGAGGATGTCATCGAGCAGCTGGCCGAATTTGGCAAGGTTGAGATTGTCCCTCAGCAGCATGGGCGGCGCATGATCTGCACAATCGCGCCTAAGTGAGCGCGCCAAGATGAACTCCGGGCTTGTTCGGTCCCCGGCCGTCAGCCCGAGTCTGGCTACAGCGTCGCGCTCTCCAGAGCTGAGAGAGACCAGACCTGTGGGTCCAGGCCTCTGGCCTGGATCGACCGGTCGTGCACGCATTGGCCGGACTTGGCCCATGCCCGCTGCTTCCCACGCGCCGCTGGTCGGTTGTTTCAGTTGCAGGAACGCGTCGACCTGTTCTGCCAGACGCCGAATGTGCTCCAACGCTTGACGCTTGTATGGCGGCGGCAGCTCGTCCAGGAAGAGGTCGTCCCCCTGGAGTGTGGCGGCGATCTTGGCGCCCACGGCCCGTTTGAGGTCCGGAACGCAGCCCGCCACCAGCACGTTGGAAAACACCACCAGGTCAGGAAATGCGCCGCGCGTCAGCCAGTGGCCGAGTCGCCGGACTTCTTTCCGCTGAAAGCCGGCCGACCCGCGCAGCATGGAGAGGGTCAGTTCGCCAAGCTGGGCCGCGCTCGTTTCGACCCCGCGCGAACCGACCCAACGTAGCAGTGCGGGGCTGTCGAGCAGCCGGTCGACGGCCTGCGGGAGATAGCGGAACAGGCCGACTCGCTGCTGCAGGTAAACGTTGATCCCGCCGAAGAAGACCCGGTCGATCGAGACATCTGCTTCGTCAGTCCGAATGGGGGTGTACATCGGTACCAGCTGCACGTCAGCTCCAACCTGCGTCAGTGCCCGGGCCAGGGTGTTGTCGTGCATGCAGCTGCCGCAGTACATGCCGGCGGCGCCGGCGGTCAGGTAGGTGATGCGCATGGGGGGGCCGGGTTCATTCATGGCACGTGGCCTCCAGCAGCCGGGCGATTCCGGCCTGCCCGCGGGGCTGCGGCGGGGTGGCGACCCGCGTCGGGAACGCCGCACGGATCTTCAACCGGAACCGGCGCGGGCCCCACCACCTGGGGATTCTCGCGGGTGCCCTTTGCGAGATGCGGAGAAGTTCCTAGAATGTGAGGTTTCCGCTGGCGGTCCATTTACCCCCTAGAGTACTCTGAACATGCCCAAGCAGAAAACCCACAAGGGAACGAAGAAGCGATTTCGTTTGACTGCCAGCGGCAAGGCGAAGCATCGCCATGCCGGCACGAGCCATCTCCAGACGCGCATGTCGCAGAAGCGCAAGCGGAACTTGCGCGGGACCACGACGGTCGACCGCTGCATGGAAAAGTCGATCCGCATTGCGCTTAACAACAACAGCTACTGACGTGCGCCCCTTTTTCGCGAGCTGACGCCGGCGGCGACGGAGGGGGCCCGGGCGCGCGGTCCGGGGGGCCGGTCCGGGGGGCCCAGGTGCGAAGACCGTTTTTCCTTTTTTTGTTTTGTTTTGAATTGACCAGAGGTGAACCGCACGCGGGCACAACGAACGTCTTCGACCGGTCGGATCGAAGAGGCCTGGACGTGCTGAAGATGGGTGGTACCAGACGATGAGAACGACGAAGGGATCGGCTCGAACGCGAGCCAAACGCCGGCTGTATCGGCGCGCCAAGGGGTTTCACGGTGGTCGCCGCAACATGTTGCGGACGGTCAAGGAGAATCTGCTGCGGGCTGGCGCCTTTGCGTTCCGCGACCGCCGGACGCGGAAACGGGACTTTCGTCGTCTCTGGATCATTCGCATCAACGCGGCCGTGCGCGAACGTGGGCTGCGCTACAGCGAGTTCATTCACGGGTTGCACTTGACCGGTATGGAACTGGATCGCAAGACGTTGTCCGAGATGGCGATCCACGATCCGGCCGCCTTTGACGCCGTGGTGGAACAGGTCAAGGCGAAGCTGGCGGCGTAGCATGTTCGTGTGCTGTGGCCATGGCACGAGAGGGCGCACAGGAAGAGACAGGCGACGTGATGGCCTGTCTCTTTTCACTTCTTGAGTGGGTGGAACAATGGCACTGGCCGAGTTTCTCAAACAATTGGACGCGTTGGTCGCGGCGGCGACAGCCGCCTTTGACGGGGCGGCCGACGAAGCGTCGCTGGAGGCTGCGCGGATCGAGTACCTGGGGGCCAAGAAAGGCCGTCTGAAGGCGGTGCAGAAGTTCATGGGTGCGGTCGGGGCAGCCGACCGTCCAGCGGCCGGCAAGCGCCTGAACGAAGTCAAGACCCAGATCGAAACGGCTTTCACCGCCGCTCAGGGTCGCCTGGGTGCCGTGGAGAATCCGCGTCGGACGGGCGAGGTCACCGCCTTCGATCCGACCTTGCCAGGCAGGTCGCTGCGACTGGGACGCCTGCATCCGATCACGCAGACCATCGAAGAACTCAAGGGCATCATGGGCCGACTGGGCTTCTCCGTTGCGGAGGGGCCGGAAATCGAGGACGAGTGGCACAACTTCGAGGCGCTGAACATCCCGCTGGAGCATCCGGCGCGCGATCCGCTGGATAACTTCTATCTGGCCGTCGCCGGAGCGGCCGCCGGGACGCTGCTGCTGCGCAGCCAGACCAGCACGGTGCAGATTCGCGTGATGGAGCAAGGGCCGCCGCCCGTCCGCATCATCACGCTCGGACGCGTCTATCGTCCGGACACAGCTGACGCGACGCACTATCCGATGTTCCACCAGATGGAAGGTCTGCTGGTGGACCGGCAGGTCACGATGGCGGACCTGAAGAGTGTGTTGCGGTTGTTTGCAGCGAGTTTCCTCGGCAGTGACGTGCACATCCGGTTTCGGCCGTCGTTTTTCCCGTTCACCGAGCCGAGCGTGGAGGCGGATTTCCAGTGGCATGACCAGTGGATCGAATTTGGCGGCGCGGGCATGGTCGATCCGAACGTGCTGCAGATGGTCGGCTATGATCCGGAGCAGGTGACCGGGTTCGCCTTCGGGCTGGGGATCGAACGTCTGTGCATGCGGCGCCACAACATCACCGACATCCGGGCACTGTATCGCAATGACGTCCGTTTCCTGCGCCAGTTCTGACGTGGCGCACGGGTCGGCGCGTGCGAGAATCGCGGGAATCCTTGTTTCGACACTTTTGACCGCCAACGGGAATCGAGTGGTACGATGATCGTCTCCTGGAACTGGCTCAAGGACTATGTGGCCCTGGACATGGATCCGGCGGAACTGACCGAGCGTCTGGCCATGGCGGGTCTGAATCACGAATCGACGGAGCGTGTGGGGGACGACCTGGCCATCGACCTGGAGGTGACCAGCAACCGCCCGGATTGCCTGGGTCATATCGGCGTGGCGCGGGAGATTGCAGTCCTCTGGAAGCAGCCGCTGCGCGTGCCCGACCCGAACCCGGCGGCGAGCGGTCCCGACGTCGCGCAGCTGACGCGCGTGTCCATCACCTGTCCCGCACTCTGCTATCGCTACACGGCGCGGGTCATCCGCGGCGTGAAGATCGGCCCGAGTCCGGCGTGGCTGGCCGATCGATTGCGGAGCGTTGGCATTGCGGTGATCAACAACGTGGTGGACGTGAGCAACTACGTGATGCTGGAGTGCGGCCAGCCGCTGCACGTGTTCGATCTGCAGCGGCTGCGGGGGCCGGAGATCATTGTGCGGGAGGCGTTGCCGGGCGAGCAGTTCCCGGCGATTGACCATCGCGTCTACACGCTCGAGCCCGGCATGTGCGTGATTGCCGATGCCCGGGACCCCGTGGCGCTGGGCGGCGTGATGGGCGGTGTGGATTCGGAGATCTCTGAAGCGACCACCGATCTGCTGATCGAAGCGGCGGAATTCTCACCGCTCTCGATTCGCACCACCGCCCGCAAGCTGGCGCTGCACAGTCCGGCGTCCTATCGCTTCGAACGGGGCATGGACCCCCTGGGCGTGGACTGGGCCAGCCGCCGGTGCTGCCAGTTGATCGGGGAGCTGGCCGGCGGCCAGCTGGCGCCCGGAGTGCTGGACGTGGGTGCCGCGCCGGCGTCGCGGCCGGCGATCACGCTGCGTCTGAGCCAGTTGCCGCGCGTGCTGGGCATCACCGTGCCGGCCGCCGAAGTGGCCCGCATCCTCCAGGCACTTGGTACCGACCGGGTCACCGGCGACCAGGCGACGATCGCAGTGATTCCGCCGTCATGGCGCCGCGATCTGACCCGGGAGATTGACCTGGTGGAAGAAGTCGCGCGGATCTACGGCTACGACCAGATCCCGGAAGATGTGGGCGTGCCCATGGTGCCCTGCCACCGCACCGACGAAGACCGGGTCCTGGAAAAGGTCCTTCAGACGTTGACGGCCGCCGGTTTCGACGAAGCGGTAACGACCAGCGTGGTGCCGCGGCCGTGGTGCGACGCCTTCAGCCCCTGGAGCGACGCCGCGCCGCTCGTCGCCAGCACCCCCATGCTCAAAGGCGCCGACACCCTGCGCAAGAGCTTGATCCCCAGTCTGCTCGAAGCACGCCGCGTGAACGAGTCGGTGGGAAACGAGACGATCGAGTTGTTCGAGTCGGCACGGGTGTATTTGCCCCGGCCAAGCGATCTGCCGCAGGAGCAACGCACCCTGGGCGTCACGAGCGGCGGCGATTTCCGTGTGCTCAAGGGGGTCGTCGAGACGCTGCTCGAGACGTTGCACGTGTCCGTTCCGCTGACCGTCTCCCCCACAGCCCTCACGCTGCTGGATCCGAATCGGCAGGCACGGCTGGAATTGGGCGGCCGCCTGCTGGGCTATCTGGGAGAGGTCGACGCCGCGGGGCTCAAACAGTTCGGCCTGCGGTGCCCGGCTACGGTGCTGGAACTCAATCTCGAAGTCCTCGGCCAGGCCGCCGACCTGATTCCGCAACAGCAGGCGCTGAGCGACTTCCCGGCGATCGTCCGCGACCTGAACCTGGTGGTGGACGAATCGGTCCGCTGGGAAGATCTCGCGACTACCATCCGCACGACCGTCGGCCCGCTGCTGGAATCGCTGCAGTTCCAGGAAGTCTATCGCGACAAGAAGAAGGATGGAGCCGACAAGAAACGACTCCTGTTTTCCATCACCCTGCGGTCGGCCGAACGCACGTTGACCAATGAAGAGGCCGATGCGGCACGCGACGAAGTCGTGCACGCCTGCGGCCAGACTCATCGCGCTGTGCTGCTGGGTTGAATCGGAGCCCGGCTGCCAGCCGGGCTCGCTCAGCCGGGCTCGCTCAGTCGGCAAGGTGGCGGAACAGATCGTCTGATACGGTCCGTTCCACGATCCGCGGGCACTCGTCCAGGCTGCGCCGCTGACCGTAGTCGTGCCAGGGGCCGACACCGGCCAGCTCGGGCATGATTTCGGTGAGCTGTTCACAGAGCATCTGCGCCATGCGGCGGATCCCCACCGACTCTGACCGTTCGCGGATCGCCGTGGCGGTCTTCATCAGACGCACCATCCGCGCCCGATCCGCCACTGGCTGGGACAAGGTCGAATCCGGTTCCACCAGCAGCTCTGCCAGGGGCACGTCCAGTGCCTGCTGCCATTTGCGCAGGTCGCTGACCCGGACGTCGGTCGATTCCTGTTCCTGCAGACGAAGTTGACGGATGTCCACCCCTGAGTTGCGGGCGACACTGCGGAGCGAAGCGCCTTGCTGGAGGCGCACGGTACGGATGCGATGCAGTCTCGGACCCATCTGGGGAGGATCGTGAGACTTGATGGGCGACGTGGTAATCACGTCGGTCGGCATCGCCGTGTAGTCAACGGTTGCCATGGTCGTGCCTGCTCTCTTTCCGACTCAATGCCTCTACGCGCAGCCATAAACGTGTTTTAGATGCGCGAACGGAGAGAGAAGTTCCCGGAATTTGCCGATAATTCCGGTTTTGAGGGGCTTGAGTCGGTTCCGCACGCGTGCCGGGCCCGGCACGGCGGCGCCCGGCGTGCCTCGCGGCAGGGGCTACAGCAGTGCGGGATGGGGCAGGGAGAATGTGCTGTGTCCCGTGTCGGAGTCGACCAGCTCCGCGACGGCCGCCCGCCTGATCATCTGCATCCCGCTGCCCCCGAGTACGGCCGACGTTTCGGGGACCGAATTGTCCCAGGCCGCCTGGCGCTCCCGCACATGCGGACCGGGGGAGCGGCAGGGCATTTCGGTGCGGGCGACGACCAGCCGGCAGTCGTTACGTAGGCTCCACAGGTTGCGCAGTTCCGAAGCGCTGATAGGGGTCGCTTCGTCGTGGACGAAGACGATGTCGCCCGTCGTGTGGGCCATCCCCGTCTGAATCGCTGCATTTGCGCCACGGCGGCGCGTGTGCCGTACGGTACACACCTGGGGGTAGCAGCGCGCCAGCTCGTGCGCGATCTCCTCCGTGTGATCCGTTGACCCGTCGTCGACAATCAGGACCTCGAACCGCGAGGCGATTTCGGGCAAGACATCGAGCAGTTCATAGACGTTGTGCGTCAACGTCGTCTCAGCATTGTGTACCGGCAATACGACGCTCAAGGAGAGATCCATTGGGACACCTGCCTGTTGGTTGAGGGGCAATTGACGCGCGATCCCTGCGGCCGTGACACACGTCCGTCCTCGGCTGCCACTGGCCTACATCGGCTGACGCTCCCCCGTCACTGCAGGATGCTGATGGTCCGACCTGTTGTGCGCAGGGTAACGGGCAGCGCGGATGTGACGCGCAGCGCGGGCGGGCCGGACCGGGCATGGCTGGGCCGGGCCCGGTAACCCGCACCACCGCGCCGGCCTCGCGTCGGCCTGCCATCAACCGGTCTCTCCACATCCCACACGGAAAACCGACGCCCCCTCCCATAGTCCCCTCCCGCGACGGCCGATATCCTGGCGGAACGCGGTGTGGAACGGCAGACGATCGATGGCTACCCCTCTGGGAGGCAAACGCGATGCGATACGAGGCGAGGCTGCAATAACTGGGACTGACGTTGCCTCCGGCACCCAAGCCTGCGGGCGTGTATCGGCCGCTGATCGTCGTGGGCCACATGGCCTACCTGTCGGGCCATGGCCCGTTGCTGCCGGACGGTTCGCTGCTGGTCGGATGTGTGGGGCGCGAGGTGGACCAGGCGGCGGGCTACGCGGCTGCCCGCCAGACGGGCCTGGCCATGCTGGCCACGCTGCGCCGCGGCTTGGGGAGCCTGGATCGTGTCGAGCGAGTGGTCAAGGTGTTCGGCATGGTCAACTCTGTGGCGGAGTTCACGCAGCAGCCGGCGGTGATTAACGGCTGCAGCGAGCTGTTTGCGGAGGTCTTCGGGTCGGAGAACGGTGTCGGCGCGCGCAGTGCCATTGGCGTGGTGTCCTTGCCGGGCGGCATGACCGTGGAGATTGAAGCGGTCTTTGAGTTGCGGGTTACGGGCGCAGCGGCAGCCGGTTAGTCGATCGGGCAGTCGATTTCGTCGAGATCGAGCGGCACAGGCTGCACGAACTCGGGACCGCGTCCGACGTCGATGCACGTGGCCTCATTGGCTTTTTCCAGGGCATACTGCCAGGTCGCCTGTATCCGGCGAATCAGTTCGGCCGGGTGATCCGCCATGGAGACTGCCACAACAGCTGCCTGCACGCCGATCGCCACCGCGTGGCCTTCGTACAGGAACCGGGTTTTGCCCAGCAGCTGGCGGATGCGTTCGACCGGCATGACCCCATCGTCCGGACTCACGTCGTCCGAGAACCACACGAGCTGATAGTCGGCGATGCGCAGCACGCACCGGTCTTTGCGCAGTTGACCGCTGATGCGCGCCTGCACGGCTTTCAGGAGCAACTCGCCCATGTGTTGTTGGGCGTCCGGATCCCGGATGGTCACCATGAACCCGGAGAGGCAGGCAGTCTCCTCCTCCCGGTCGCTGTTCTCACGCCACATCTCCAGTTGCTGGGATAATACGGTTTCGGGTGGTTCCTCTACCGCGGGTGCAGGAGGATCGAGCGGCGTAAGAACGAGTTTCTGGGTGGCCGGGTCCCAGGCGGCCGGACGTGTGGGCGGTGTTGGCGGCAGCTGCCGGACCGCCGCGTACTCGACCTCTTCGGACAGGTCAGACTGCGCGGCTGCCGGGTCGGGCGGTTGCCAGGCAGGCGCCGCCGGGGCCGGCGGGTCCAGCATGTCCGGGTGGGCGATGTCCGGGTGGGCGATGTCCGGGTGAGCGATGTGCTTCGCGCGCGCAAACAGGAGGTTGGGTGAGAAGTACCGTACGGTCACGGCCTCGTCCAGGTCAGACCAGCGTTTGGGTCCGCGGCCGATCAGCAATGCGGAGGCGAAACCCAGAAACAGGTTGGCAAGAGCAATACCGGCAATGACGGTCAACGTGAGTGTAACGCTGAACATGGAGAGCCCTTTATCAGGTACAGCTGCCGGCCAGCCATCCGCTTCCGCAACTCTACGTCACGCAATGCGGCGGGCATGTGGCTGTATCAACGGGGCGGCCCCATGTCTGACGCGGCGTCAGTAGTTCTGAGCGCGAACCACCGGTGATGTGACGGGCGGGGGCCGATGCCGCGCGGCACTTGCCACGGGAGAGGGAGGGGTGACCGGGCCGTGCGGTGCGCTGTGAGCTTCTTGTTCGAGCAGTTGCAGGAGTGCGGGGGACGGCTGGCTGATGACCATGACGCGATCGGACTGCGGCGACTGGTTGCGCGAACGTACGACGCAGATGACTTCCGTATCGCTCGGCGCAGCAAGCGACGGCAAGGGCGTGGCGGCATTGTGCACGGGCGTGCTTGGCGCGGCAGACGCGCCGCCGCCTGGTTGGGGATGGCCTGTAGCCGCGTCCGCCAGGGCCGGATCGGCTGCGTAGATGCGTTCCTGATTGATGGCCTTCAGTTGCTGGTGGATGGTGGGCAGGCCCGCGTAGATGCCGCGGTCCTCCTGCAGATCGGCTGCGTTGCAAACTCCGATAAGCCGGCCGTCAGCGGTGAACAGGCCCCCGCCACTGCGGCCTTCGACAGGGTGTCCCAGCACTTCCAGGTGGGGCGCCTTGTCGACGTAGCGGTTGATGGCCGAGATCGTGCTGGGCTGTACCGTTGGACTGCTGCCGTGATCGCAGCCGACGCTGAATACCGGGTCGCCCAGCTGCGGCTGGCAGTCAGTCGAGGCAACACGCACGGGCCGCACCGGCGCATGCGGGCGGATACTGACCAGTCCGATATCGCGCCGGTCGGCATCGTACGCCACCAGCTGGCCGCGCACTGGTCCTGTGGCGCCGGGCACGCACAGTTCCACGAGGATTTCTCCCTGACCGCGCGAATCCCGGAAAATGTGTCCGCATGTGAGCACCAGCGCTTCCTCGCCGTGCACGTCGATAATGGTGCCCGTGCCATGCGATTGACCGTTGGCATCCCGCACGCAGAGGCGGACCGTCGCATGCACGGCCTGTTGTTGCGCCGCATCGAGCTGCAGGGGGGCTTGCATGTGGGGGGGGCCGCTGGCCGCCGGCCGCACGGGCGGGAACGCATCGCGCGGCGGGGATGGCGACTGTGGGAGACGGGTCAGAGGCACGAGCTGATCGTCAGGGGACTGGGCACGCACGTTCGACGTGGCGATGTCTGGGAGCGGACCGGGCGCCGCGCCGGCCTGGCCGGGTGGCTCGAACATGCGTGCCAGGCGGTCGAAACTGGCCGGGCCCACGGTTTTGTCGATCACCTGACCGTTTCGCACGAGGATACAGCACGGGATGGGGCCCACGCCGAACTGGCGCGTCAGATCTGGCTCGCGGTCCACGTTCACCTCGCGCAGCGGATAGCCGGCTTCATGCAAACGCTGGATCGTGGGCTGCATGAGACGGCAGGGGCCACACCAGTCTGCCGTGAAGTAGAGCAGCACCGTGTCGTTGTTCCCGGCGAGGACAGCGGCGGCGAGCAGGAACGCGTGAAGAGACACCATCGTGATCCCTCCCTGGATGCGATGCGTGACCATCCCCGCAGTGTCACACTCGGCGTCCTCTGCCGAATACGAGTCCGATGTCGGCCACTCCATGCCGATTTCGGCTCGGCGGGAACATAGAGCCTGGGTCTAAGGCTGCCACACTCTGACGTGGATTGGAAAAACTTACAAGGCCAGTTTCTTGCATTCTTGCACATCAGGTGCAGGAACGCACTTTCTCGGGAGAGCGACCAGGGGAATTTGGGAATTCAGGAATTTAGGAATTCAGGAATTCAGGAATTGGCCGTGTGGCAGCTTACTTGTTAGCCGTGCTGAAGGAGCGGACCGGTAAGCCCAACAGCTGCACCTGGGACGGTGAAAGACTCGGTCATTCTGAGCCGGTTGTAGTGGACAAATCCATGCCATGGATGGGCCCATTCGCATGGACTGCCTACCTCCTCACCGTGCAGCGGTTACATCCCGCAATTGGCC
>Ga0123328_1003022_pt1 | contig 14619 bp, 12 predicted proteins | sample BioC12SIPDNA_2_FD_89702 | JGI IMG/M metagenome (GOLD analysis project Ga0123328, IMG submission 89702) | Anaerobic biogas reactor microbial communites from Washington, USA - Biogas_R1_A C12 SIP DNA | ecosystem: Engineered > Bioreactor > Anaerobic > Unclassified | place: Washington, USA...
CGCGTCTGCAACCGGGTCGCGGAGTTTGCCTTCCAGTACGCGCAGCGCACGGACTCCAAGGTGTTCGGCGGGCCGAAGTATACCGTCAGCCCCATCTATGAAGGTATGTTCAAGGAAGAGCTTGACGCCGCGGCGGCCCGCCATCCCCAGGTGCGCTACGAGCCGCAGCTTATCGACGCCACGCTGGCCCTGCTCCTGGCTGCCGACGGGGAGCCGCTGGTCATCCCGACGCTAAACCGCGACGGCGACCTGATTTCCGATCTGGTGCTGGGCATGTACGGCTCGATTGCCGGCTCCGAATCCCAGGTAATCTCCGTGGACGAAAACGGCGAGGTGGACCGGGTGATGACGGAAGCGCCACATGGTACGGCGCCGGCCCTCGAAGGGCGCAACGTCGCCAACCCGATGGCGATGATCCTGGCTGCCGCCGCGCTCTATGCCCACATGAAAGAGGCGGAGGCCAAGCGGATCAGCCGGGCGATCTACGAAGCGACGCTCGAGGCCGTCTACGACGGAATTCGCACCTCCGACCTCGGCGGAGGCGCCCACACGGACGAATTCACCGACGAGGTGATCCGCCGCGTCCGGGGCAAGCTGGAGGTCTGGTCCTCCCTGGCGTCGTAGACCCTCACCGGGTCGTCGCGGTGACGCGGGAGATCTCGCCGGTGTTCAGGTTGGCGACGTAAAGCTCGCCGTCAGCCCCTTCGCCAAAGGTCGAGTAGCCGCCTGTCTGCAGATTCTCGTGGCGGGTGACCGTGCCGCCGGGGCTGATGTCCCAGAAGATGCCGCTGCAGAAGTCAGCGAACAGGTAGTGACCGATCAGCGCCGGGTAGTCCTGCCCACGGTAGACGAAGCCGCCCGTCACCGAGCAGCCGTCGCCGTGGTCGTACTCGAACACAGGCATGGTGTACGCCGAGGCGGGCGGGCAGAAATCCATGTTCGTGTTCCCGTTCAGGTGGGTACCCTCGTAGCAGCTCCAGCCGTAGTTGGCGCCGCCGACGATAGGCTGGACGTTGACTTCTTCCCAGGCTGACTGCCCGACGTCGGCGATATAGATCTGCTCAGTTTCGGCGTCGAAGCTGAAACGCCACGGATTGCGCAGCCCATACGCCCAGATTTCGCCGCAGTTAGGGTTCTGTGCGCCGGCGAACGGGTTGTCTGCCGGCACCCGATATGCGCCGTCGCCACAGTCCGGCGGATCGTTTTCCGGCGCAGCGTCAATGTCCAAACGCAGGATCTTCCCCAGCAGCTCGTCCAGCGCCTGGGCGCGATTCCCCGGATCGTTACCGCTGCCGCCGTCTCCCAGAGCCACGTAGAGGTAGCCGTCGCGCGGACGGAAGGCCAGATCGCCGCCGTTATGGTTTGCAAAAGGCTGGTCAACCTCCAGGATCAGCTCCTCGCTACCGGGCAGGGCCACGTTGGGATTGCCGCTGACCTGAAAACGCGAGATTCGGGTGTCGCCGTCGGGCCTCGCGGTGTAGTTGACGAAGAAGGCGCCGTTGGTCGCGTAATCAGGATGGAAGGCAAGGCCGAGCAGGCCGCGCTCGCTGTGGCTCTGCCATTCGACCTGGTCGCTGATGTCGAGGAAGGGCTGCGGTAGCACCGTGCCGTCCGGCTCGACAATGCGAATGGTGCCGGCACGCTCGACGACAAAGAGGCGCCCATCGCCGGCATTGGCGATGTCTACCGGGCGCTGCAGGTTGCCTGCGGCGACGACCGTCTCCAGGCTCAGAGTCAGTGGGAGATCGCCGTCCCCGCCGCCGCCGGCGACAACCGGCAGGAACAGCTCTTCGTCCTGAGCCGGCGCCGCCTGCAGCGAGAGCGCAAGAAGCGCGCTAACCAGGCCAATGAGAAGAATCACCGTTTTCTTCATCACGCTTTCCTCCAGAGAGTTGCTAGGGTTGCTCGATCCGGTACAGGACGCCTTCTCGCGTCGTCAGATACAGCTCGCCGTCGAAGCCTTCTCCGAAAGTCGTCAGGCTGCCGGGAGCAACGCCGATGGCATTGTTCACCCAGCTCCCGTCCGGCTGGCGGAAGAGCGTCCAGAGCCGGCCGGAGCAAAAGTCGCCATAAAGATAGTTGCCGCGCATCGCGGGGAAGGCAGCGCCACGATAGACGTAGCCGCCCGTGATCGAGCATTCGCCCTGCCCGTGGCTATACTCGGCCACGGGCGCATAGAAGGCGCCGGGGTCGCAGCCGTCGCGGAAGCAATGATTGCCTTCCATCCAGTTCCAGCCAAAGTTGAGGCCGGCGCCCTGCCCGGCTGGCACAAAATTGACCTCTTCATACATATTCTGGCCGACGTCGGCCACGTAGAGGTCGCCGGTTTCCCGGTCGAAGCTGAAGCGCCAGGGGTTGCGCAGGCCGATGGCCCAGACCTCGTTGCGGCCGTTTTCGTCGCCGATATAGGGATTGTCGGGCGGAATGGCGTAGTGCGCGCCGCCGCCCTCGGCGTCTACGTCGAGCCGCAACAGCGCGCCGAGCAGCGTGCCCGGATTCTGAGCGTTGTTTTGCGGGTCGCCCCCGCTGCCGCCGTCGCCCATACCCACGTAGAGGTAGCCGTCAGGTCCGAACTGCAGCTGCCCGCCGTTGTGATTCGGGTACGGTTGGGCGATCTGCAGCAGCACCGTCTCGCTGCTGGCATCGGCGCGATTGGGATCGTCGCTCACCTGCCAGCGCGAGATGACCGTGTCGCCGTTGCGGTCGGTGTAGTCGAGGAAGAAGACGCCGTTGCCGGCGTAGTCAGGATGGAAGGCGATGCTGAGCAGCCCCTGCTCGTTGGACTGGCTGCCGACCTGTTCGCGAATGTCCAGGAAAGGCTCCGGCAACAGCTCCCCGTTGCTGACAATGCGGATACGGCCGCGCTGTTCCACGACGAAGAGGCGCTCGTCGCCGGCATTGCCCACGAAGGTGGGCGCGTCAAAACCTTCGGCCACAGGGACGAGCGAGACGCCCGTCAGCGGGGCTCCCGGCGGGGCCGTTGGCATTGGCGATGGCGCAGGCTCCGTCGCCGCCGCCTCGGCCAGCGTGGGGCTGGCTTCGGGAGGGGGTGTGCTGCTGGCCTCGGCGATGGCTTCCGTAGGCGGCGCAGTCGCCGTTGGCGCCCGGGTTGCCGTGACCCGGGGCGGCGCGATGGGAGCGGTCGCCTGCGGGCCGCCGTCCTCACCGCCACAGGCCGCCAGTAGAAGGATAAGCAGGAAAAGCCACAAACGTCGCATCACCACTCTCCGTAAAAAAGAGGCGTAGCCCCAGCCACGCCTCCTTGAGCTATCGGTTGTCGGCCAGCCTCCGAGCAGCGACTAACCCTCGGACTCCTGCAAGCGGTCGCCGTACTGCGCTGCGTAGTAGGACTGGAACTCGCCGCTCTTGATTTTGCGCCACCACCATTCGTTGTCCCGGTACCAGGCGGCCGTCTTGCGAATGGCCTCTTCCGGCGAATGGCGCGGATGCCAGCCCAGGGCGCGGATCTTGTCGATATTCAGGCTGTAGCGCCGGTCGTGCCCTGGCCTGTCGCGCACGTGGCGGATAAGGCTGTGGGGCCGGTCCAGCTCGTCGAGCAGAATCTCGACCATGCGCAGATTTTCCATCGTGTCGCCGGTGCCGATGTTGTAGACCTCGCCGAGCTTCCCTTCGTGCAGCACCAGGTCTACCGCTTCGCAATGGTCGAGCACGTACTGGTATTCGCGCTTCTGGCGCCCATCGCCGTAGACCGGCAAAGGCTGGTATTCCAGCGCGTTGGTGGTAAAGAGCGGCACCACTTTTTCGGGATACTGGTAAGGGCCGATGTTATTGGAGCCTCGGCTGATCGTTACCGGCAGGCCGTAGGTCACGAAATAGGCGTGGACCATGAGATCGCCGCTGGCTTTGCTCGCCGCATAGGGGCTGCGGGGCGCGACCGGATCGCTCTCCAGGCTGGAATGGCCTTCGGGAATATGCCCGTAGACTTCGTCTGTCGAGATCTGGTGGTAGCGCTCCAGGCCAAAATTGCGGGCGGCCTCCAGCAGCACGTAGGTGCCGTAAACGTCGGTGCGGATGAAGGCGTCCGGGTCCATGATCGAGCGATCGACGTGCGTCTCGGCGGCGAAATTGACGATGGTGTCGATGCTGTGCTGCTCGACCGCGGCGTTGACGGCGTCGGCGTCGCAGATGTCGCCGCGTACGAACTGGTAGCGCGGATCGTCAGAGACTTCGAGCAGGTTGTCGAGATTGCCGGCATAGGTCAGCTTGTCGAAGACCAGAACCCGATAATCGCTATACTTTTTCAGGAGATAGGTGACGAAATTAGAGCCAATGAAGCCGGCTCCGCCCGTAACCATGATGTTTTTCACGTCTTTCCCTCACACTTGCAGTCGATGAAAAGCCTTTGCATTGTAGCGCAGCCGGCGGCGCTCAACCAGCACCGTTGCTGCTCACAAACCAATCGATCAGCCTCCGGGAAATCGTCGGCGGCGGCGGGACCGGCGGCAGCGCAGCGGCCGGATTCCAGCCCGCTTCGGCCATCTCTGTCTCGTCCAGCCTGATCTCGCCGGCCGGCGCTGTGCAGGTGAAGGCGATCATCAGCGAGTGCGGGAAGGGCCACGGCTGGCTGCCGAAATAGCGGATATTCTCCACGTCCAGGCCCACCTCTTCCTTTACCTCGCGAGCCACGCACTCCTCCAGCGTCTCGCCGGGCTCCACAAATCCGGCCAGAACGCTGAAGCGGCCCGGTGGGTGGCGGTGCGAGCGGGCCAGCAGAATCCGGTCGCCGCGCAGGACGGCGACGATAATTGCGGGGCTGAGCCGGGGATAGTTCGTCAGCCCGCAGGACGGGCAGACGCGGGCGCGGTCGGTGGGATGATAGTCAGTCTGCTGGCCGCAGCGCCCGCAATACTGGTGCGTGCGGTCCCAGTCGATAATCTGCACCGCCCGGCCCGCGAGCCAGAACTGGTCCTCGTCCAGCACGCCGAGCAGCGAACGCAACCCCTGAAAACGCCAGCCCGCTGGCGCCTCGACTTCGGCAGCCACTTCGGCGGCGTAACAGGGCCGGTCGTCCAGCCAGCCCAGGAATTGCTGCCGTTCGGGGACAAGCCCCAGCTCGTGCAGAGCGTCCCCTTTGGGCAGGAGGTCGTCTGTCTCCCGGTCGGGGATCAGCAGATGGTAGCCCTGGAAGATAAACCAACAGGCGGGCGGGCCCTCGCCGACGCCTTCGGGAGGCCGGACGGCGGGCGTGAAACGGCGCTGGGTGAGCGGATTGACGTGCTGCATCAGGGATAGGGCTGCGTCGGGGGCGGCGGCAGTGGGGTCGGCGGCGGGCCCGGATAACCGCCGTCCGGCGTGGGGGTCGGTTCCTCCGGCGGCAGCTCGACAGTCGGCGTCAGGCTCGGCGTGGCGGAAAGGGCTTCGTCGGGCGTGACGGTCGGCGTGGGTGTGTCGGTCGGCGTCAGTAGGAGATCAGGTGTCGGCGACATCTCCGGCGTCACAGTCGGCTCCGGCGTCACGCTGGGCGTCAGCAGAAGATCGGGCGTGGGCGACATCTCCGGCGTTGGAGTAAGCGTGGCGAGAGGCGTAATCTCAATCTGCGGCGCTTCCTCAGGGGTCACGCGCGGGCTCTCTACGACGCCCGGGAAGGGGTTGGGCGCGACGATGCGCAAGACCTCCAGATACCAGATGGCCTCGCGCGGCGCGTTCTTGCCGCAGCCCAGAGGGCCCTGGTAGAGCCGCCAGAAGCCTTCTACCGTCACGGGAGTACCTTCAGGCACCAGATGAATAACGTCCTCAAAACCCTGCGTGTCTACGCGCAGCCGCTGCGCCACGTCCGTCGCCAGATCGGCGAGGGACCAGACGAACGCCGGGCCGCGGTAAGGGTTGCAGCCGACGGCGGGCAGCTCCAGGTAGGCCCCCTGAAGCTGGACATACTGGTCCTGGTAGGCGGCCGGATCGGCATTGAGCTGCACAAAGGTGAGCGGCACGGCGCGCCGGATCAGCTCGCCCGGCGGCGTCGCCGTCAGCCCCGTTGGGCCGAAGAAGCCTGCTGGCCGGCAGCCGGCCAACGCCAGGAGCACGGCCATAAAGAACCAGAAAGTCAGTCGTCGCATTTATTCGCGCACGTTGTAGCGCGGCGGCCTCACGTCTTCCGCCGCAGGTCGATCGCCGGCAGGCGAGGCCCGCGAAAATGGACCCACCATTCTACAAAGAGAATAAGCACGGCGAGCGCAGCCAGCCAGGGCCACAGCTCACGCTGGCCCACATTCTCACCATCCGCAGGCTGCTCCACTGTGCTCTGTCCCAGGCGAAGGCTGGACGCTGGCAAGAGCCGCGACTCCCCCGGCTGAAACAGGTTAACGGCGAAGCGGCCCGCGTCCCGGTCGCCGCCGCGCGTGCGCAGCAGCACGTGATAGAGCCCGGTCTGTTCCGTTTCGCCAAAGACCACCGGCCCGCCCTCGACGGGCTGCAGCCAGGTGCTTCCATCTGGCTTCTCGACCAGCACCGCGGCCGCATCCGGCCCGGGCGTGATTGCCACCGGATCGCCAGGGCTTAAACCCGTCGGGGCGTCAAACGCGCGTCCGGGGTTGAGCCAGGAGGCTATGTTAGCGAGTAACACGGGAAATGCAATGCGCAGGGGAAGATCGCTATCGCCGAGGGCGAAGGTGAGCACGACGGCCCGCCGGCCCTCCTGCTCGCCGGCCAGGAGCAGCGGGCCGCCTTCCGCGCTGATGACGGGGCGAGCCCACGGCGCGCTGACCTGCCGGGCGACACGAACGCTCACGCCGCTCCAATCGACGAACTGCAGCAGAGGGCTTTCGGCCACGCCGGTGACCGCGGTGTTGCTGAAGACGCCGGTCACCTCCAGCAGTGGATTGGGGGCATCGGCCGGCGGGTTGACGACAAGGAGAGGCGCGGCGGGCAGGGATTCCGGCAGTGGCGTGCTGTCGAAGACGTAGAGATCGTAATCCGCCTCGAGAGGCGCGCCCGGCGAGGCGAGGAAAAGCTCGACGCCGGGCAGCACGGCAAGCCCTTGTTCAAGAAAGCGGTTTCCCTCGCCGACGAGGAGCACGCGGTTACTCGTTCCGCCCTCGAAGACGGCCCAGGCCTGGTCGTCGGCCGGGAGATAGTCGGCGCTCTGTTCGCTCAGACGGGCCGCCACCGTTTCGACTCCGGCCGGCAGCTCCCAGGTCAGGTTGCGGCGCTCGCCAGGGGCAACCTCGATCCGGCGCGAGTCGTAGAGCGTGCCGTCCAGCTCCAGGGAGAGCAGCGCGCGCTGCGTCTCAGCGCCCAGATTGGCGACGCCGGCCAGTAGCTGCGTGGTCGCTTCCTGCTCGCCGCCCGACGCCGGGGCGATGCGCCGTGCAGCCAGCGCCAGCAACGCCAGATTCTCGCCGCTGGCGCCGACAGGAACGTAGACGGCTTCGACCGGCAGCGGTGGGAGCTCGCCGGTCAGCCCACCGTCGGAGACGACGACGATACGTGCATCGCTGAATCCCTGCGCGGCGCCGCTTGCCAGGGCCAGCGCCGCCGGCCAATCGGCGCTCCCCGCCTCCGGCTGGGCTGCGGCAAGCGCTTCGCGGAGCGCTTCCCGGTCGTTACTGGCGGAGGCCAGCACGCGGGGCAGCCGGCCGGCGAGGATCAGCGTCATCCGGTCGTCGCCGCCCAGGTTGCCGATCCATTCGTCCACGATCTCGCGCGCCTGCTCGAAGCGGCTGGGCTCCACGTCGGTAGCCTGCATGGAGGCGGAGGCGTCGAGCAGGACGACGACGCTGCCGCTGACAACCGAGGGCGTGGGCAGGTACGGGCGGGCAAGGGCCAATACCAGCGCCGCCAGGATGAGGAGCTGCAGGATGAGCAGGAGATTTCGACGCAGCCGCTGCCAGGGCGCGTTTGCTTCACGGTCGCGCAGCAGCTTGCGCCAGAGCAGCGTACTGCTGACCAGCACTTCGCGCCGGCGCAGCCGCAGCATGTAGAGGACAATGATAGGCACGGCGAGCAGGCCGAGCAGGAGGGCAAGCGGCGCCAGAAAGGCCATCGTTACCTGAGCACGCCCTCCGCACGCAGGGTGCGCAGCACCAATCGCTCCCAGGGCGTCCCGGTGGAGACGGGCACGTAGTGCATGGCCCGTGCCGCGCTGAACGAGGCCAGTTCGGCCTGCCAGTCGCGCAGCCGCTGGTCGTAGGCGGCGAGAGTGGTCCCATCCAGGCTGATTTCGGCATCTTCCCCCGTCTCCACGTCCACCAGCTTCAGGTCGCCGGCCAGGGGCGGCTGCAGCTCGTCGGGGCTGAGGACGTGCAGGATGCCCACCTCGTAGCCACGGGCCAGCAGCGCGTTCAGCCCTTCGCGGTAGCCCGCCGGGCTGAGCATGTCGCTGAGCAGCAAGAGCAGGCCGGGCCGCCCGCCGCGCAGGGCGTAATCCTGCAGCACGGCGTTGAGATTCGTTTCGCCAGCGGCGCTGACCGCGTCGAGGAACTGCAGCAGGCGCAGGCTGTTGGGCCGCCCGCGGTACGGCCCCCAGCGCCGCCGCTCGCGGTCGAGCAGCGTCACACTGACCTGATCGCCAGCGTGGAGGGCGATGTAGCCCAGGGCGCCGCAGAGCCGCAGCGCGTAGCGCAGCTTGTTTTGCTCGGGATCGTCGGGCCAGTCCATGCTGCGGCTGTTGTCTACGAGCAGGTGGACGGCCAGATCTTCCTCTTCTTCGAGCAGCTTGATGAATGGGCGCTCCAGCCGGGCGTAAACGTTCCAGTCCAGGCGGCGCAGGTCATCGCCCCGGGAGTAGTCGCGGTAGTCGGCGAACTCGATGCTCGTGCCGCGCTTACGGCTGCGCCGCTCCCCTTTCATCACGCCGACGCGCACGCTATCGGCGACCAGTGTCAGTCGTTCCAGCTTGCGCAGCGCCGCTTCGTCAAAGAGGGCCGGCATCATGGCGCGCTCACCGGGCGGCCCAGGGCCAGGCGGACGCGCGCCAGCAGCAGCATCTGGTAGAGGCGCGTAATCAGCGCGGCTCGCTGGGCGGCGCTCAGGCCCGCGTCGTCCAGCGGCGCGAGCAGCTCGTCCAGCAGGCGGCTCCGCTCCTCAACTGGCAGGCCGGGCCGCAGCGCCTCGGAGACGCGCCACAGCCCCCGATAGAGCTGCCACCGGGCGGCGGCGAAGACGGCGTCCAGCTCCCCCTCCCAGGCGCGCACGTACTGGCGGGCGGCGAGCACCATCAGCCCTTCGCTCAGCCCGCCGACGAGCAGCCGGTTCCACCACTGGCCCTCGTCTTCGGCGTGGAGGAGATTCTGCAGGGCCACGCCCCCGACGGCCCCCATGTCCAGCAACGAGGCGAAGTGGCTGAACTCGCGGGAAGTGGCCCGCGCCGCCAGCGTCGTGAGGAAGGCGTAGTAGCTATCGAGCAGGGACCAGACAGGGTCTTCTTCGGCGATGCCCACGGCGAGAAGGGCGGTTTGCAGCTGGCGCAGCGACTCAGGCGTCGGCTCGGCGGCATACAAGAGCAGGTCGTCGGCAGTGGTCATCGTCAGACCTCCCGTGGCACGGTCTCCAGAAGGGCGTCGATAATCGTGTCCGGGCTGATCGCGTCGGCCAGCCCTTCGAAGTTGAGGATCAGCCGGTGGCGCAGCGAGGCCGCCGCCACGGCGCTGACGTCGTCGAAGCTGACGTTGTAGCGCCCGTCGAACAGCGCCCAGATCTTGGCTGCCAGGACGAGGGCCTGCGCCGCGCGCGGGCTGGCGCCATAGCGAACGTAGTCGCGCACCAGGCCAACCGAGGTCTGGGCCGGGTGGCTGTTGATCACCAGGCGGCTGACGTAGTCGCCGACGTAGCTGGCGATGGGCACATGCCGGGCGAGCTGCTGCATGGCGATAATCTGCGCGCCGGTCGCCACGGGGCGCGCCTCGAGAACGGCGCCGCCCGTCGTCCGGGCGACGATCTCGGTCAGCTCGGCGGCGGTGGGGAAGAGCACGTTGACCTTAAACAGAAAGCGGTCAAGCTGCGCTTCCGGCAGGGGATAGGTGCCTTCCATTTCCAGCGGGTTCTGGGTCGCCAGGACAAAGAAGGGAGCGGGCAGGGGATAGGTCTCGTTGGCGACGGTGACGGTCTTCTCCTGCATCGCCTCCAGCAGCGCCGATTGCGTTTTCGGCGTGGCGCGGTTGATCTCGTCGGCCAGCACGAGGTTGGCGAAAACGGGGCCGGGCTGGAAGCGGAAGACGCGCTGCCCATCCGGCGTCTCCTCCATCACGTCGGTGCCGGTGATGTCGGCCGGCATGAGATCGGGCGTGAACTGGATACGGCTGAACTCCAGGCTGAGCGCCTGCCCCAGCGTGCGGATGAGCATCGTCTTGCCCAGCCCCGGCACGCCCTCCAGCAGCGCGTGTCCGCCGGCGAGGATCGCCACCAGCACGTGGCGGACGACGTTCTCCTGGCCGACGATGACGCGGGCCACTTCCGCTTCGATAGCCGCGGCTGTCTCCCGGAAGGTCTCCGGGGAAAGCGTCTCTTCTGCCGGGGTAACCATCTCTGTCATAGCTTGCCTCGCTTGCCTGCCGCGATCTCAGGGCTCCAGTGAAGAGAAATAGTCGCGGATATACCCTTTCATGCCCAGCGGTATGTAGTCGTCTTCCAAAGCCTCGTAAGCGGCATCGCGGTAATCGCCGAAGACCTGCTGGTAGGGCACGATGCTCGTCTCGTCCCCAAACGCGGTCGGGCTCTCGCCAAGCAACGCGCCACAGGCCGCCGGATTGGCGATACATTCGGCCGGCAGCTCTACATCCTCACCGGCAATATCGCCGAGGTCCGCAAAATCGGGGACGTAAACGTTCGTGGCGTGGCCGGTCTCGCCGCCGGTGCCGCCAATGCCGCCCCCGGCGCCGGTTCCGCCGTTGCCAGAACCGCTGCCACTGCCCTGGCCTGTGCCGTCGCCGCTACCGCTTCCAGAGCCCTGGCCACCGCTGCCCTGACCGCCACTGCCTTCGCCACCTGCGCCCTCGCCCTCTCCAGGCTGCCCGCCCTCGCCGGGCTGGCTGCCCTGCCCGGGCCGGCCCGCCTGGGCGACCTGCTGCCGGCCCTGGGCGAGCTGCCCGCCGGCCGAACCGGCCTGTTGGGCCACGGCCCGCTGCCCGGCGCGCTGCTGCAGCGTGCCCGAAGCCTGCTGCAAGGCGGCCTGCGCTGCAGCTACGTCGCCGGCCGACAGCGCCTCCGCAGCCTCAGCCAGCTCCGCCGCCAGCTCGGCGTCCACGTCCTGAAGCTGTTCAGCCGCTTCCGCCAGCGCTTCGGCGAGCGCCGCCTGCTCCTCCGGCGTCAGTTCGGGCAGGCTCTCAGCCAGCGCCGCAGCCTGCGCAGCCGCCGCGCTCAGGTTTCCGGCCTGCATCGAGCTGCCGAGCTGCTGTCCCGCGCTCGTCCCGGACAGGGATTGGGCGGCATCGCCCAGCGTGCGCTCCAGGGCGCTCGTGTCGTTACGCGCCTGCAGGTCGCGCAGCTCGGCCTCGGCTTCGGAAAGGGCGGCGACCGCCTCTTCGCGCGTCAGGTCGCCCTGCTCCAGCGCCTCCAGCGCCTCAGTCAGCGGCTGCAAGAGCTCTTCGCGCTGAGCCTGGTCCAGCGCCTCGTTCTCCTCGATCTCGCCCATCAACTCTTCAACTGTCTCAGTCTGTTCCTCGATTTCATCTTCCAACGCCCGTTGCTCGATAAGCCGCTCCTCCTGCGGATTGGGCAGGATGACGGCAGCGCTCATCAGCGCCGCAGCCGCAATGAGCAGCAGCCAGTCCCGGCTGAGCAGGAGCAGTAACCAGTTCCGGCCGTCCAGGAGCAGGGGGAGCGCAGCGCGGACATCGACGCGTCGCGCCGCCTGCAGCGCGTCGGCCAGCTGGCTCTGCGCCAGATCGGCGGGCGCGCCGATTGCGCCCTCCGCCAGCTCGACCGCCGTGCTGGCCCGCTCGCGCAGCCCCAGGGCAGCGTCGGCGAAACGGGCCTGGGCCAGCGGCGCGCGCCGGGGCAGCCAGACGGCAAGCAGCGCAGCAAGCAGGCCGGCCAGCGCCAGCACAATGGCGACGAGGCCCACCTCGTCGTTGCTCAGCAGGGGGCGCAGCCGGGCCGCAGTAGCGACCAGCGCCGCCAGCAGCAGGCCGGCGAGCACGCCGCGCGGCGCCCAGAGTAGGGTGTCGCGCAGCCGGCGCCGGCGGTCCCAGCGGCGCAGGTGCTCACTCAGCTCCCGGAAAGGCTCGCGTTCCACAGCCGCCACGCTCGCCTACCTGTTCGGCACGCGGCTAACGCGCCGCACGGTCAGCCAGAAGAGGAGCAGGGACAGGAGGATGTAAAGAATGGTGTAGACCCACCAGGGGGAAAAGAGCACGACTGACCGGCCGCCGAGCGTGGTGCTCCAGAAGAAGAGCGCATCTTCCTCAATCAAAATGACCTCGCTCAAGATGATCGTCGCCGGCAGGTTGGTCGAGGCCAGCGAAAGCCCGCCGTAGGAAAGTGCTATCTGCACCCACGGCTGCACCGGCCCCGAGCTGAACAGGGCAGAGGTGAACGGCAGCAGCACCAGAACGATGGCAGGCATGCCAATCGTCAGGAAGAGGGAGCCGGCAAAAGTGACCACGACTGCTCCCAGCGTCGAGCGCATCAGGCTGGAGAAGAAGAGTCCCAGCAGCGCAAAGGCGACGGCGGAGACGAGCACCAGGAGCACCGAGACAACCAGCTCGACGACAGAGACGCCGCCTAAGAGAAAGGCGATGCTTTGCAGGGGCAGCGCCGCCAGAATCAGCAGGAAGACGTAGCTCAGCGCCGAGATGAGCTTGCCGGTGACCAGCGCTCTCGCCGGCAGGAGCGTGGTGCGCAGCAGGTCATACGTCTGCCGCTCCTTTTCCCCGCTGATCGCTGCCGCCGTAAAGGCCGGACCGAGCAAGACGACGAGCATCACCTGCACGCCGAGCACGGCGCCGTAGACCGCCTTGCCCGCCTGCGCCGGATCAGGCCCGTAGGTCTGGAGCGCGGCCCGGCTATAGAGGCCATAAAGAATGGTGATGAACAGCCCCATCAGCGTCAGGTAGACGGTGAGCACGACGAAGGCGCGCCGGCCGCGCATACGGCTGCGCAGCTCCTTCACCGTCACCGGGTTCTGGAGCAGGCCGCTCAGGAAGCGGTTGCGTCGCCGGGGTTGTTCCTCTACCACTTCGGCCATCATGCCCTCTATTGTATCAGCTCACGATTCCCTGCGTCGCGTGCAGGAAAACGTCTTCCAGATCGCCGGTGACTTCCGAGTAAGAGACGACCGGGATCTGCGCCGCCACCATGCGGCTGAGAAGCTGGCTCAATGCCACGTCGTCGCCGGAAAAATCGAAGCGCAGGGTGTCGGGCGGCAGGTCAACGTCGGGCGCCGCGAGCACAGTAGCAACCTCCGACACGCCCAGCAAGAACGCCTGCAGCGGCGCCAGCTCGCCCAGCACGCGCACTTCGATCAGCCGGTGAGCACGAAGCTGCTTCTTCATCTCAGCCATGTCGCCGTAGGCCACCAGCCGGCCGGCTTCGAGAATGGCGATACTGGTACAGATGTCGGCAACCTCCGAGAGAATGTGCGAGCTGAAAAAGATCGTCTTGCCCATCTGTTTCAGCTCGCGCAGCAGCTCGCGCATCTCAATCCGGGCGCGCGGATCGAGGCCGCTGGCGGGCTCGTCGAGGATCAGGATCTGCGGGTCGTGCGTCAGGGTGCGCGCCAGACAGAGCCGCTGCTTCATGCCCCGGCTCAGTTCGTCCACGAAGCTGTCGCGCTTGTGGCCCAGATCGACGAGGTCGAGCAGGTCGCCGATCATGCCCTGCCGTACCTGCGGGGCAATACCATAGCAGGCTGCAAAGAAGTCGAGGTATTCCCAGACCATCATCCCGTCGTAAACGCCAAAAAAGTCGGGCATATAGCCGATGATCTGGCGCACCCTGTCAGGCTCGCGGGTAACCTCGTAGCCGCCGACCCAGGCCTGCCCGCTCGTCGGCTGCAGCAGCGTCGTCAGGATGCGCATCGTCGTCGTCTTGCCCGCGCCATTCGGCCCGATGAAGCCGACGACGGCCCCTTCCTCTACCTGCAGCGTCAGATGGTCCAGCGCCAGCAGGTTGCCGTATCGTTTGGTCAGGTCCTGGATCTCGATAATACTGCTCATAAGGTGATTACTTCGTTCCGGCTATCGTGCATCTCACCTCCCATGACGCTCACCGCTCACTCCAGGTTCCCGCGCAGGGAGGGATAGACGGCGCGGATATTGAGGTCGGTTCTATCGTTTTGCAGCCGGAGCCGCACGGCATTGCCCTGGCCCAGGTAAGGCTCAAAGTCGCCGACATTCATCGTACCCCAGTCGGCATCGGGGACGGCGAACCAGGACTCGCTCTCCCAGTTCCACAGGGCTACTGTCGGCGGCGCCTGGCTTGTGGTCGAGCCCTGGGCCCGCAGAACAATGGCCAGCTCCGTGACCTCCATCTCGCGAAACAGGGGCCAGGGCTCATACTCAAACTCGACCCAACCGAAGGACATATAGAAGTTGGTGATGCCGGGAACATAGGGCCCGTTCTGGTCCACGATCTCCCAGTTCATCATCTCGAGCGGTACTTCCACCCCGGCGCCACTGGCGGCGAAACTGGTCACCGGGATCTCCAGAATGTGAAAAGCCGTGCCCA